>Ga0079215_10000081_pt1 | contig 16168 bp, 10 predicted proteins | sample NCControl_FD_77004 | JGI IMG/M metagenome (GOLD analysis project Ga0079215, IMG submission 77004) | Agricultural soil microbial communities from Utah to study Nitrogen management - NC Control | ecosystem: Environmental > Terrestrial > Soil > Agricultural land | place: USA: Utah | collected...
CAAGAGCATCGAGCAGGTGGGCAAGCGAAAGATCTCCATCGAGAATGTGCCCACCGTCGTTGACATCCGCGCACGCCGTATGGAGCTCACCAGCGCTTCGATTCGCGAAGTCCTCGAGGGTGGCGACTACGGATCATACGACGTGATCGTGGAAGCACTGGCCAACGATTATGACGTACTGGCTATTGCAGCCGCGGCGGTGAAGATGGCCCACGAGGCCAAGGCTCCCGACGTCAGCGGCGAAGATTTTGCCGTCGTGCCGGCTGCGCCTGTGGAAACCCGCCAGAAACGCGCCGAGCGTGGGACGAGCAAGAAGAAACCTGCACGGAAGCGCCGAGAGCGCGGGAATGTCGAGGGCGACTATGTGCGCATCTACGTCGCGTTAGGGAAGCGAGCCGGTGTCAGGCCCGCGGACCTGGTCGGCGCAATTGCGAACGAAGCGGATATCGATTCACGGGAGATCGGCGCCATCGACATAGCGGACTCGTTTTCGCTCGTCGAGGTGCCCGAGCGCAGCGCGGATATGATTGTCGATGCCCTGAAGCGGACGAAGTTGAGGGGGAGGCCGGTGAAGGCTCGGAGGGAGAGGCTGTAACCTCCAGTTGCGTGAACAGTGGACGTGGGACGTGAGAGGAACCGGTAATCTGATTCTCACGGTGGAAGCGTCAAAATTGCGCGCGATCGAAAATCGCTACCTGACGATCCGAGGCAGACTCGGATTCAAGTGCATCAGCAGGTCATAGACGGAACCGGTGACCCGCGCCACTTCATTCGGGTGAATCTCCGGTCGATCCGGGCCGAGGTACGTGGCGACGTCGCCGATGCGCACCGACTCCGTGTCGCCGACCTCGATGATGGAATGACTGGCGCTCACGGCGCCGATGACCGGGTAGAGTCGTTCGCCAACGAGCACCTTCGCCCCCTTCACGGCATTGCGCGAGTACCCGTCACCGTGGCCTAACGGGATCGTTGCAATCCATGTGGGCTTCGTCGCGATGTATTGCCTCCCGTAACTCACGCTGTCGCTGGGTCGCAACCGATCGGTACGCACCACCCGCGCGCGCAGCCGGAAGGCCGGCCGGAGCTCGGCGAGAGTCCGTTCCTCGTCGAACTTGTCCGGGTAGCCGCCGTAAAGTGACATCCCTGGCCGCACCAGGTCGAAGCCGACATCCCGATGATGGAAGACAGAGTGTGATGACGCCGCGTGGAGTTTTCCCAGCGACATGCCGGCCGCAGTGGCGTCGCGGTGGAGTGCCTGAAAGCGCGCGAGTTGCTCCCGATCGAACACCGCATCTTCGGTGAACGTCATGAACGTTCCGGTCAGCCGGCATTGTCGCACTTCGCTGATTGCCCGCAGGAACGGCATGGCCCGATGGTGGGCGATTCCCATCCGGCTCATGCCGGTGTCGATGTACGCGTGCACGGCCAGCGGCGCTCCGCCCGTCTCTACCCGTGCCAGGCGCGCCGGATCATCGTCGGCGTATACAGCCAGCGTAATCCGACTCCTCGCCAACTGGGCAAGCATCGAATCGTCAGCGCGTGCCATCAGGAGAATCGGCTTGCGGATCCCCTGCTCACGCAACGCGAGCGCTTCGTCCGCCCTGACGATGGCGAATCCCTCGACGTCCGCATGCGGTTCGAGCAACCGTGCCACGATCCGGTAGTCGAGTCCGTATCCATGGTTCTTGACTACGGCGAGAATCGGACGACCGCCCAGTCGCCGCAGCGTGTTGACGTTATGCGCAAGGTTCGCGGGGAGCACCTCGACCCACGGATCGAATCGCCGCGGTTCCTGCGCGATCGACTGGGCCAATTCGGCGTTCAGTAGTCGCGCCGACGCCAACGACGCCACCGAAACGGCGGCGGAGTGGAGGAACGTTCGTCGGGGGAGGGGCAGGTCGGGCATGCTCCCTCGAAAGTGTCTGGCGGAAGCGTGCATTGCCAGTGTGGGAATTGCGACGGCCAAAAGGGCGCTGACTTCCGGACGGTGCTGACTTCCAGAGGGCTCTGACTCAAACGCGGCTCCGACCGTCTTCCCTTGCTAGTGATCATCCCATCGAGAAGCTTTCAACGATGCGAACTACGTTGATTGGCGCGGCCACTGTTTGCGCCGCGCTTTTTGTTGCCTTGCCAATCGCTGCACAGCAAGGCGCCACCGGTGTCGTCCAGATCGCGGTGACAGAATCCATGGGGATGGTCGAGGGATTCATGATCCGCTCGGCGGGCCGCAGTGCCGTAACCGATTCAGCTGGCAAGGCTCGTCTCACGCTTCCTGTTGGCAGCCAGGTACTCTCGATCACGCGGAGCGGTTTTGTACCAAAACGCGTGACGGTGATGGTCGTTGCCGATAGCGTCGTCACGGTGAACATCACCGTCGCCATGGAAGAAATGGCGACGATGCTCGAGGACGTGAAGGTCAGCACGACGCGTACCGAGCGCCTGGTCAGCGAAACGCCGATTCGTGTCGAGATCATCGACGAGATGGAGGTTGAGGAAAACACGTTGATGGCACCCAGCGGCATCACGATGTTGCTCAACGAAACGCCGGGGATCAGGGTCTTTGCGGCTTCGCCCTCCCTCGGGACGGGCAGCGTGCGCATTCTCGGGTTGCCCGGTCAGTACACCGTGATGCTCGCGGACGGCCTGCCGCTGTATGGCGGTGGAAACAGCGCTCTCGGTCCGCTCGACATCTCTCCGGTCGATCTGCAGCGGGTGGAAATCATCAAGGGTGCGGCCTCGTCGCTCTACGGTGGTCAGGCGTTAGGCGGAGTGATCAACCTGGTTTCGAAGCCGCCGAGTGGCCGGAACGAGGTCCTGCTCAACCGCCGCACCATGGGGGTGACCGATGCCGCCACCTGGCTGAGTCGTCGCCTGAATTCGACGACAGGCGTGTCGTTGCTGGCGTCCGGCACGCTGCAGGACAGCTGGGACGTCGACAGCGATGGCTGGGCGGATCAGTCACGGGCGCGACGCTGGGGTATACGCCCGCGCCTGACCGCAGTCGGTGCGGATGGTCGCTCGATGTTCGTGACGGCCGGATACGGATACGACGACCGCGATGGCGGCACGATCGGAAGCGCGGTGGCGCCTGACGGTACGCCATTCCGCGAAACGCTGACGAGCCGGCGCGCGGACATCGGCGCGACCGCCGGTATTCCGCTCAGGGATTCGGGGAACGTCGCCATTCGCTTCGCCTTTGCGACGAACGCGCGCCGCCGTGAGTTCGGGCCTGGCCCGCTCGAGGAAGACGGGACGTCGACCGGTTTCCTGGAGCTCACGCGTTCATTTGTCGCCTCACGCGGCACCACTGTCCTCGGCGCCACGCTGCAGCTCGATGAATTCGAGAACTCATTGAACGATCACTACGACCACCGCTGGTTCACGCCAAGTCTTTTCGTGGCGACCGAGCGGCCCGTCGGCCCGGTGACATTTTCAGCCAGCGTGCGCGGCGACGCGCACCCCACCGGCTTTCAGCTCACCGAGCGCGTTGCAGTCCTGACCCGGCCCGCCGAGGACTGGTCTGTGCGATTGAGCGCCGGAACCGGGTTTGCGGCACCAACCGCCATGAACGAGGACACGGAAGCCATCGGGCTGCGCAACATTCGTCCGGGAGCGGCGCTGGAACGCGAGCGGAGCTTCAGCTCCATGCTCGATATCAACGGCGAGGTCGGTGGCCTCGAGCTGCTTGTTACGGCCTACAATTCGATTATCGGTGATGCGATCCAGCTCGCCGACGCCGGCGATGGGAGCGGCGCAGGAATCCTGCGGAACGCCTCCGCGAACACACGGATCAGTGGAGTCGAAGCCGCGGGGGTCTGGCGATTCCCCGGTGGAAAGTTTCTCGGGACGTACGGTTATACGCGCGGCAGTGGCCCCAATCCTCTCAGCGGAGCGCGCGAGCCGATTCCCAACCTGCCTCGTCATCGCGTCGGCGGTGACCTGATGTTCGAGCAGCCCGGAAAATACCGCGCCGGCCTCGAAGGGATCTGGTACGGTGCCCAGTCGCTCGACGATAATCCGTTCCGGAGCCGGTCGAAGCCGTACCTCTATACGATGGCCATCCTCGTGCGACAGTTCGGGCGCGTCGAAGTCGTGGCCAACTTCGAGAATCTGCTGGACGTGCGACAGACCAGCACCGATCCGCTCGTTAGGCCCACGTCGGCAACCGGCGGGCGCTGGACGACTGACGTGTGGGCGCCGCTGGAGGGCTTCATGGCCAACGTTGCCTTTCGATATCGCTGGTGACCCCGACCCCGTACGGCACGCCTGATCATGAACAACCTTTACGCGAGAGCGGTGTTTTTCGTCAAGAATACCGAGCGCTCACTGCGCTTTTACGTGGAGACACTCGGGTTCTCGGAAGACTGGGCGCACAAGGAAGGGGACCACGTCTATGTCTGTCAGGTCAGCTTGTTCGGCTTCGAGCTGATTCTCAATCAGGTCCATGGTGAGACGCTGGGACGGGCTGGTCACGGACGCGTCTTCATCGGACTCGAGGATGACCAGATCGAGACGGTGCGGAAGCATATCGCGGCGCACGGGATTCACGCTGAACGTCGCGACTGGGGACAGCCGACGCTCGTGATCAAGGACCTGGACGCGAACGAGATGTTTTTCTGGGACTGGCCAACCGAAGGCACGCGTGAGATCGAGTTGACGAAGATTACGGAGCCGGGCCAGTAAGCCAAAAGCGCTGAAACTGAGCTGCGTGCTGATTGCTGATTGCTGCTGCCAAATGCTGCGTGCTGGTGCTGGTGCTGGGGAGATTCGGCAAAATCCCGCCGCGACCTAACGATCGGTGCGTCCCTGCGGTCCTTGCTCTCGGTCCGACGGTCAGCCTTCCATTCGGAGGGCTTCGGTGGGCTCGATCCGGAGCGCACGGCGCGTCGGCACGATACACGCGAGGAAACACACCAGCGTCATGCCAACGCCGTACGCGCCTATCCGCGCGAATTGCAGGGCTGTCGGCAGTGCGCCGCGGCCGAGTGTGAACAGCAGCGCGACGAACAGTGCACCAACGGCAACGCCGCCAACCACCTGCAGCAGCGGCCGGCGGAAAATGGCCGCGACGGTCCGTCGGGAATCCGAACCCAACGCGACGCGGATGCCGATCTCGCGCGTGCGTCGCGATACGGTGAAGGCCAGCACCGCGTAAATGCCGGCCAGCGAGAGCAGCAGCGCTACTCCGCTCACGCCAAGCGTGAGCCGGAACCAGAAGCGATAGAACTCGATCTCCGAATTGGCGACGGCGCTCATCGGCATCACCGAGTAGAGTCGTAACGTCGGATCCACGGTCGTCGCGACCGAGCGCAACACCGGGACGAAAGTGGACGGGTCGCCGCTCACGCGCATAACGAGATGACCGGCGCGATCCTTCGGTGCGGGATGATAAATGCCGGCGCGCCCGTACCCGTTGACCGTGCCAAGGTCCGGAACCACACCCACGATCTCGTACCAGGGCGCTTGCGACGGGTCAGCCGGGCTCCGCGATGATTCGCCGGCGACGTAACGCAGGCGCCGCCCGATCGGGTTCTTGCCACCAAGAACACTCTGCACGAATGGCTCATTCACGATGACCGTGCGCGCCTCGTCCGGAAGGTCACCGGCGTGGAATCCGCGACCGGACAGCAGCGGTGTACCCAGTGCCTCGAAGTAATCGATGTCGATGTTCGCGGCACTGACGCGGTGGCCACGAGCGTCTCGTGGCGCGATCGCTCCCTCGTCCACTTCGATCTGGTTCCACCCGTGATAACTGCGCGGCAGGTGATCGACGTACGTCACGGCCATCACGCCGGGCTGCGCCTCGAGTTGCTGCTCGAGGGTGGCAAAGCTGCTGGCAAAACGCTTCCGGAACGTCGCCACAGAAGTGTCGTCAGGCGCCAGCGGCGACTCGCGGTCCATCGCGACGCGAGCTACCAGGAACCGCTCCGCGGGGAAGTTCAGGTCGTAATTCCCGAGCTTCTCGGAATCGCGCCGGACCTCGAAAGCGATCACGGGAAAGACGGTGGTCAGTGCGACCTGCGCAACGATGACCGCGGTCCAGATTCCGCCGAACTGCAGGCCGCCCCCGCCGGCAGTTGCAGTCTTCAACCGAAGACCCAGGCCTCGGGTGACCTTGAGCGCCGGCAGCACGCCGGCTACCACAGCGGCGATCACGGCCAACAACAGCGCGTAGATGACCGTTGATGCACTCAGGTGCGAATGGAACCAGAAGGGAAGGCGGGCACCATCGAGGAGTTCCTGGATGACGGTATCGAACGCCCACTGCAGGCCGAAGCTGGCTGCGGTCAGACCCACGACCGCCGCAACACCCGCGAGCACCATGGCCTCGGCGAAGAGTTGCGAGACAATGCGCGCGCGACTCGCGCCCAATGCGGTCCGCACGACGATCTCGCTCTCACGGGTCGCGGTTCTGGCGTAGATCAGCAGCGCGACGTTCAGACAGATGAGTCCGAGGAGAAGCACCAGTAGCAGGTTCGACGACATGACGCCGAGCGATGCCGCTCCCTGAACGTTGAAAAACGACTTGGCATATGGGAGGATCTGGGGCCGCAAATGTTCGTGCGTTTCACGCGAATCGAGCGCTGCCCGTTGTCCCAGTAGTTCGAGCTCCCGGCTGGCCGAGGCAATCGTTGCGCCATCAGCGAGTCGGCCGAAAATAGTGATGCCCGGTCCCTGACGCGGCTGGTACTCGGCCGGATCAAGGCGGAATGGCACCCACATGTCATGCGCGACAGGAAATGCAAACCCTGGCGGCATGACACCGACGACCGTGCTCAACGTGGCGCCTAACCGTATTGACCGCCCGATAATGCCACTATCGCCGGCGAACCGGACTCGCCACAGGTCGTGCCCGAGCACCACCACCGGCGGCACGTCCGGCGATTCGTCGGCATCCATCAAGGCACGGCCAAACAGCGGCGGTACGCCCGTTAGGCGGAATGCCGAGGCGCTGATCTCGGCGAGGGCGACGGGTTCCCCCGGACCGCCGGCGACGATGAGGTTCCGGTCGAGTTGCCGCCAGGCGCCAATGTCCTTGACGGACCGGAGCTCCCGCCGCCAGACCGACAGGTCGTACAATGCGCGCCCTTCGACGTCGCGAGACTCGATATCAAGGTTGCGCAGCGCGACGATCCGGTCGCCATTCCGGAATGGCAGCGTCGGATTCACAACCTGGTTCAGGAACTCGAACGTACCGGCGCCGACCCAGATCGCGAATGCCATCGCCAGTCCGCCAACCAGGGTCAGGCCCGGATATCTCGCCAGCATCCGTGCGCCGAGCTTGAAATCGAGCAACGAAAAACGAATTCGATCGGCGGGCACGATGCTACTCCGCGGCGCTTGGGTCTGTAAGGAAGTGCGTTGCGCCTTCCGAGTGCTCCAAAGGCGCTCGACGCCCTACGCGACGGTGCACCTGCGGGGTTTCACCGGCCGGTCGCCGGCGGATCAAGCTCCCAGGAAATGAGCGATCCAGCCACCCACGAGGTCGGAATCCGTTGGTATGTCAGCTCTCTCCAGCGCGTCGTCGGCCACCTGCTCGCCGATACGCGCCCGCCGGTCCTCGATCAGTGCACTGGCATACACCGCCGGAAACTCCGGGTGTGCCTCGATCCCCAGGAGGCGCGGTCCGGACTTGAACATGGCCACGGGACAATGTGGAGCTTCGCCGAGCAGCGTCGCTCCGTCGGGTGGTTCCGTGACCTGATCAGCGTGCATGAATTGCAGGTGCACTGTGGAACGTGCGGGAATCATCCAGCCCTCGTTCCGCACGACACGCATGGGTAACACTCCCACACCCCATCCTCCCGGCGCGCGCTTCACTTCGGCGCCAAGAGTCTGCGCCAGTAACTGATGGCCGAAGCAGATCCCGACGAAGGGTTGGTCTGAGTCCGCGACCTTCCTGATGAACGTCGCTGTCGCACCGATCCACTCAGCGTCGTCATATACGGAGGCGCGCGATCCGGTCGTGATCCATGCTTCGCATGTGCGCGGGTCGGACGGGATGTTTCCCTCCTGCACGTCGAACCGCGTGACGCGCAAACCGGGAATGCGCGGCGCCAGCAACTGCTCGAACATCTGCTGATAGCCGCCAGCGATATGCCGAAAGCGCTCGGCCACCTCGTCGCAGGCCAGCAGTCCGACGTGCACGCTTGACTCAGGTCGTAAGCCGGAGGTGAAATGACTTCGGGCGCGTGAACGTTTCGATTCCGAGCCGCGAGAGCGTGCACCCGCGACCCGAATCTTTTACCCCGGTCCACGCCAGCGCAGGATCGAGATAGTCGCACCGGTTCATGAACCAGGTTCCCGTTTCGATGCGATTCCCGATGCGCAGTGCGGCTTCGGGATCCGTCGTCCACACGGATGATGTGAGACCATAACGACTGTCGTTGATGAGTCGAATGGCCTCGTCGTCACCAGACACCGGCATCACAGCCATCACCGGGCCGAATGTTTCCTCACGCATGACCCGCATGTCGTGGCTCACATTCGAGAGAATGCGCGGCGCCATGTATGCCGTACCTTCCTTCTCCGCGGAAAAGCGAGCCTGATCGACCAGCGGCTTCGCACCCGATTGAATCGCGTCCTGCACCTGGCCACGCACGGATTCAGCGGCGTCGGCACGCACCATCGGTCCGATGGTCGTGGCCGGATCGCGCGGATCGCCCAGCACATAGGTGTTGGTCAGCGCGACAGCCGCGTCCACGAATCGGTCGTAGGCTCCTCGATCGACATATACGCGTTGCACGGAGCAGCACGACTGCCCCGCGTTGAAGAACGCGCCGTCGACGATGTTCTCCACCGCGTGGTCCAGCGCGACATCTGCGCGCACATATGCCGCGTCCTTGCCGCCGAGCTCCAGGCCCGTTCCGATGAAACGATTGGCGGCTGCGCGCTGCACCGCCTGGCCGCCCGCCACCGACCCCGTGAACGCGACAAAGGCGATTCGTTCGTCCGCGATGATGCGTGCCACCTGGTCGTGGTCGACGTGCAGGTATTGAAACACGCCTGCGGGCATGCCTGCGTCGGCGAACGCTTCCGCATATCGCTCCGCGACGAGCGGCGTCTGCTGCGCCATCTTCAGGATGACCGCGTTCCCGGCCAGCAGCGCGGGGATGACCGCGTTCACCGACGTCAGCCAGGGAAAGTTCCACGGCGCCAGCACCAGGACGACGCCTAACGGCTCGCGCCGGATGAAGCGATGGAAGTCCTGGCTCCGCTCCACTTCGATATCGGCGAGCGCTGACGCGGCGATTTCCGACATGTATCGGCCACGCTCCTGAAAACCACGCCGCAGCTCGAACGGCGAGTGCGCGATGGGCCGTCCCATCTGCGACGTGAGCTCGGCACCCAGTTCGTCTGCACGCGCGACGCACCATTCGACCGCACGTGTGCAGATGGCCGCGCGTTCGGCGGCGGGCACGTCGTGCCAAAGGCGCTGCGCCTCGACGGCGCGCGCAAGCGTCGCATCGACCTCGGCATCCGACGCCAGCGGACGCTCGACGACCACCGATCCATCGATCGGTGTCACGGTCCGGAACATCCGCTCGGTCGTTGTCGCGCTCATTCCGGAGTCACGTACGCAGCGGTGATGCCGCCGTCCACAAGCAACTCTGCGCCGGTCATAAACGACGAGTCGTCCGACGCGAGAAACAGCGCTGCCTTTGCGATCTCCGCCGCTTCGCCGAATCGTCCCATTGGTATGTGCACGAGACGGCGATTTCGCTTTGCGTCGGTGTTCAGAAAGCTCATGAGGAGCGGCGTTTTGAGCGGGCCGGGACAGAGGGCATTCACTCGGATGTTCTCACGTGCATGAATAACGGCGAGCTCCCGTGTCATCGAGAGCACGGCACCCTTGCTTGCGGTATACGCGAGCTGTGGAGTCGCGGCGCCGAGTTTAGCGACGAATGACGCGGTGTTGATGATCGATCCGCCTCCCGCGCGTCGCAGCGCAGGAATGCCGAACTTGCAGCCGAGAAACACGCCAAGCGCATTGATGCGCATGGTGAGCTCCCACGTCTCCACGCTTGTCGCGATCGCATCGTCGTCGGACGAGTGCATGATGCCGGCGTTGTTGAACAGGATGTGCAACCCGCCGAATTCACGCTCCGCGTGCGCAATCATCGCTTCGCTGTCCTTCTCCGAGGAGACGTCCGCGCGGACGTACGACGCGCGGCCACCCTCGCCCATGATCTGTTCGACGGTCTGGCGCCCGGCGTCGTCCGAGACGTCAACGACCACGACTTGCGCTCCTTCGCGCGCAAAGAGGAGCGAAGCTTCGCGTCCGATGCCACTGCCGCCGCCGGTGATAACGGCAACCTTGTCTTTGAGTCTCACGAGTACGATCCGCTGTCAGCGGGTTGAGGGAAGCAGCACGAGCCGGTGCGCCGCGGCTCGTTCGACCGCGCCACGTGTGAACGCCAGGGGGAAGTACTCGGCTCTGCCAAACGGTTCGACGAGGTTTCTATAGAAGGGGCTCCCCGGCTGGCCTGACTGACCGGGAACGTTGGTGACGTAGGTTGAATCTGGGTGGCCGAGATCGGCGATCTCGCGATACGTGGCACCGACGGCCGAAACGAACCCACTCCCGCCATGACGCTCAACCGGCGGAATGTCGTAGGCGCGCACGAGCGCGTGCGGGAGTTCGCTGCGGTTGATGCGTCCCCAGCGCCACTGCGACCGATCACTGCCCTGCGTGCGCCGGAGCGAATCAAGTCCAGCGACGATCCCCGCCTCGAGCAACGTGCGGCGGCGCGCAGTGTCTGTCGCCGGATTCCGGACACCGGCGTCGAGCGATCGGGCAACGTAGTAGTACAACGCCGCCGCCGCGCTTTCACGACGATGCTGCGCGTCCCAGCGGGCGAGGGCCTGCCGCCCCCATTCGACCATGCTGTCCGCCGCAGTCCAACCGGCAAAAAGCGAAACGTCGCGCGCACCCTGGGCGGAGTGCGCGTCGTGTTGAAGCGCCATCATGTCGGCGAAGGTCATTTTCGGCTTTTCGGACAACACCACGGCGATGCGGTCAACACGCCCACGTTGCGGGCCCTGCTTGAAGAAGAGCGGTGGATCGAACCCCGGCGGATGGATGTCGTGGTTCGCAGTCGCGATCCACCCGCGCGTCGGGTTCAGTTCGCGCGGCAGATCCGTTCGCAGACCATTCCATTCGTAGGCGCCTGTGCCGGGAACCGGCAGACGTCCGTGCCAGTTCGGTCGATTGGGTGCCGCCGCTGACGCCTGCCACGCGATGTTTCCGCGTGTATCGCCGCAGATCATGTTCTCAGTCGGCGCCAGATAATATTGCTGAGCCGCGAGAAACTCGGTGCAATCGCGCAGCGCCGGGTAGCGCAACGCGCTCAGATATCCCGCGCTTCCGGGTAGATGTGCTGTCGTGCGGATCGCGTACGCGCGATGGCGAGTGGTATCCATGTGAAACACCGGCCCATGCCTCGTGAACCGATGCGTCACGACAACCGGCGCTGCGTCCCGCACACGGATGGTGTCGACCACGGTACGCATCGTTTCCCATCCGCTTCCGAAACGCACACGATTGCCGTCAGCCGGGTCGAGTTCTTCGACGTAGACATCGGCCTGGTCAGTGCCAACGATCGTCAGGCCCCACGCGATCTGCTCGGTGCGCCCGATCATCACGCCAGGCAGCACCGGTTCCGTAGCGCCCGCAACGCGCCAGCCGGGCGCGTCGAGATGGACGATGTACCGGATGGACGGGTTCGCGACGGTGCGATGTGGATCGTTGGCAACCATCACGTTGCCGCTCGCCGTTCGCTCGCTGCTGACGACCCAATTATTGCTGCCGGGAGAGTTCTCCTGGACGCCGCTGTTCTCCGATGGAAGCGCGTCCCGAAGCGTCGCATACTGCGGGAGGAGGGGCGGGCGCACCGTTCCGGTACGGAGTCCACTCAGTCCAGCGATGACTTCAGGCCCGATGATCGAAAGATCCACGCCATCGGGGACCGTCAGCGGCCGATTCGGAGATGGACGCGCGGCCCGGTTGGCAGAGTCGGCGCCAACGCGCGTCACGGATTGTGCGAGTCGGAGCTCCGACAGCGCGTCCCCGGTCGGCATCGCAGTCTGCGTGCGCAGCACTGCGATCTCGGCCCTCCATGGCAGCGGTTTGATGCCGGTCAGCCTGAACTCGACGGGCAACCGCTCGCCGGCATGTGTGATGTACGCGTTGACACCGGCGGCGAAGGCGTCGAAGATGCGCCGGCCCTCGGGGTGGTAACTTCGCCACTCGCGGTCGTCGAACGGCCCGCGGAACATGAGCAGGCGCGCGAGCCGGTCGTGCGCGACATACGATGGTCCCATGATCTCGGCCAACCGGCCCTCGAACGTGCGCCGGTACATCTCCATCTGCCAGAGCCGGTCCTGCGCCTGCACAAATCCCTGGGCGAAGAAGAGGTCGTCGACGTTGCGCGCGTAGATGTGCGGCACGCCCCAGCGGTCGCGGATGACTTCGACGCTGTCGCGTAGCCCGCGAAGCGTTAGGCGGCCGTCGAGTTGCGCCAGGGAGGCGCGCGCAAGGGAATCAAAGACCGTCGCCGGCGACTGAGCGCGCAGCGAAGAGGCGCCTGACATCAGGAGCGCACCGACGACGGCCGCACGCGCGAGGGTGGTGAGTGTCACCATCAGATCCTCTCGAAGTACCGTTGAATTTCCCAGTCGGTGACAGCCATGTCATACGCACGCTGCTCCGAACGGAAGAAATGGAGATAGTGCTCGACCACGTCATCGCCAAAGGCGCGCCTGGCGAAGTCGCTGCTGCCAAAACGTTCGGTTGCTTCAGCGAGCGTATACGGCACGCGCGGCAAGTCCTGCGCGGCGTAGATGTCACCGCTGAAGTGCTCGGGCGGCTCGGTGCGATTGGCGATGCCATCGAGCCCCGACGCCAGCGACGCCGCGAACGCCAGGTATGGATTGCAATCCGCGCCGGGTAGCCGGCATTCGATACGAAGGCTTTCGCCGTCGCCGACGATCCGGAATCCTGCGGTGCGGTTGTCGCGACTCCATGCCAGTCGCGTCGGCGCCCAGGACGCATCGACGTATCGCTTGTACGAGTTGACCGTAGGCGCGTAGAACGGCATCACATCCGGCACGCGAGCGATCCATCCGCCCAGGAACCACCGGAACTCGTCGGAGCATGTGATCGGGCCAAATTGCCTGCTGCCCACGAACGCATTGCGATTCTTGCGCCACAGGCTGAAGTGAATGTGACACCCCGATCCGGCCTCGCTGGCCGATGGCTTCGCCATGAACGTGACGCTCACTCCCATGGAATCGGCCAGCTCTTTCAGGCACTGCTTGAAGACGACGTGTCGGTCGGCCATGGTGAGCGTTTCTGCATAACGAACGTTTACCTCGTGCTGTCCCCGTCCGAATTCGCCCTTTGAGTTTTCGACGGGCACGCCGGACTCCTTGAGGTGCCGGCGCACCGCCCCATGAAAATCCTCGGTGCGCGCGCCCTGCATCAGGTGATAATCCTCACGGTACGTGCCGGCCGGCGTCAGGTCACGCAGCGCGCCCTGCGCTGCGGCCGAGTACCGCGTTCGAAACAGGTAGTGCTCCAACTCGGACGCGGCGAAGGTACCAAAGTCCATGTCGCGCGCGGCGTCGGTCTGCTTTCGCAGGATCGACCGCGGCGCAACCGCCACCGGTTCGTGCGTCTCCGTATCGTGAACGTCGCATAACACGAGCGCGGAACCAGGCAGCCATGTCGTCAGGCGGAGCGTCGACATGTCCGGAACCAGGTGGAAGTCGCCGTATCCCAGCTCCCAGTTCGCGAAGCGATAGCCGCGCACCGGCTCCATCTCCATGTCGGTCGTGAGCAGGTAATCGCAGCCGTGGGCGCCATGTTCGACGATGCTGTCGACGAACATCTCAGCGTCATAACGCTTGCCCATCAGGCGCCCGTAGTGATCGGTGAACCCGACGACGACGGTGTCGATCTCCTGCGTCGTGATCCGCTTGCGAAGCTGTTCCAGCGTCAGCATGCCGCGAGTCTCCACACTGCCTTCGCCCATCTGGGAGTCTCTCCTGTTATGACTTCCGGCGGTACTGGTCTTTAAGCGTTCGAATTGTTGGCGTCGGCTTCCTAAATCATAACAAGGCCTTCGCAAGCCACGCTCGCGCCACTCGCCAGTCACGTTTGACGGTCGCAGTGGAGAGATTCAGCGCGGCGGCAGTCTCCTCGACATCCAGCCCTCCAAAAAATCGACACTCCACTACTGCGACCCGGCGCGGATCTACCTGCTCCAGTTCCTCCAACGCAGCATGCAGCTCCAGGAGCTGGGCAGTTTTGAGTGGAGCCGCCTGGACGTCGTCGTCCAGTGTGACGGCGATGTCGCCACCGCCACGTTTTCCAGCCGTTCGGCGGCGTGCGCCGTCGATCAGAACTTCGCGCATGGCGCGCGCAATGAGGAGCTTGAAATGCGCCGTATCGTTTGCCGGCACGGCCGAAGGGAGAAGCTTCAGATAAGCCTCGTGCACGAGTGCGGTGGTACTCAGCGTTTCATTGCCACCATGGCGAACGCGACGCGCGATACGCCGGAGTTCGTCATAGGCAATCCCGAAAAGCGTATCGGTCGCCTCCTTGTCGCCGGCTCGTGCGCCACGAAGCAGGTCCTCGGTACTCGTCTTCATCTGACACGCCGCCTTGGATCAACATCAGCGAGCAATGCCGCGACCTCGGGGTTCTTGCGAAGCTCATCAAGTTCGGGACCCTGAAAGTAGAACCATAGCCAGGCTCCCTTTGGCCGAGCATCACGAAGAAGCGTTGTTGCGCGCTCGGTTCGGCCGGCTGCCACCTCCGCCATCGCGATCCAGTAAGCCTCGGTGGGTGATGGCGCAGAGGGATCCGCCACGGACCGCTCCGCTTCGCGCAATCGGGCAAGCGCGGCCAGCGAGTCGCCAGAAAGCCACAGTGCCCTTGCCAGTGCCGCCAGTGGGGGAATCCGGTAGTTCGAATCGAGACCGAGCGCTATCTCCGCATCATCGCGTGCTCCTTTTGCGTTTCCTGTAAGCGTGCGAGACGTGGATCGAGCAGCTCGAGCATAGGGAACGCGTGGCGCCGCAGACACGGCACTGTCAAGGAGCCGGAGACTTTCCGCAAGGCGGCCCTGCCGTTTGTAAATCGCAGCCATCGGTACGAGGCTCATCGCGCGGTCAGGCTCGAGGGCCAGCGCGCGGCGGTAGGCGGCCAACGCTTCCGGGTATCGTCCGAGCGCTGTAAGCGTCTGCCCGTACTGGTGGAATGCTTCCGCGTTGTAGGGATCCAGTGAGATCGCATACTGAAACGCTTCGACCGCGCCGGCGAACCGCCGGGGGTCCCGCTGCACGAGGATGTACGCCTGTGCGAGCCACGCATCAGCCGACGTGGAGTCCAGCATGGTAGCACGGTTCGCGAGGGCGAGTCCTTCAACAAGTGGATCAGCGGGAACCAGTCGCGAAGGCTTCCACCCCCATTCGAGCAGCAAAGAGTACGCGTACGACTGCCGCGCAAACGCGCCGGCGAACGTTGTGTCGAGCCGGCTCGCGCGGCGGTATCGGACCAGAGCGGACTCCACGGCGGGTGGCGTTCGCAATGCGAGCAGGCGATTGCCGCGGAGATACTCCTCGTAGGCTTCCGCGCTCGACGGGAATCCACTGCCGATGATTCCGCGCTCCCGTTCCGTGACCGGTTGGCCGAGCGCGTGGAGAACACCGATGACGACATCTCGGCCAAGCTCGCGAAGCTCCTTGCGATCGAACCCACGGCGGTCGCTCCACATCGTCCGACTGCTACTGGATTCTTCGAGGGACACCTCGAGCACCGGCCCGATCGGGTCTCGCTGAATCACGAGGCTCAGCAGATGCAGGCCGGGCCGAGACACGACATATCCAGCCGAGTCTCTCCGCAACGGAACGATCCTGACCCGTCCGAGGCCCACAACCCGTGCAGCAATTTCCTCGCTCAACGCGGAGGCCAGCTCTGTCGCTTCGTGGTCGGCCGAATCACCCGCGACGGGAAGCACAGCGAGCTGCGGCATCTCTGGAGTACTTACCCGGTCATCGTTCAACAGCGCTATCGATGCGGCGACAATCGCGATTCCCGCCGCGACAGCAATGCCGATCCGAAGATTTCGTGGCCGCGACCACAGCCCGTGAACACGGTCGA
>Ga0079215_10000085_pt1 | contig 15830 bp, 9 predicted proteins | sample NCControl_FD_77004 | JGI IMG/M metagenome (GOLD analysis project Ga0079215, IMG submission 77004) | Agricultural soil microbial communities from Utah to study Nitrogen management - NC Control | ecosystem: Environmental > Terrestrial > Soil > Agricultural land | place: USA: Utah | collected...
CCCAACCCCAACGTCTCGTAGAAAGTGTCGACATTATTGGTAATCGTCGTCTGAGAAAAGACGACATCCTTTACTACATTCAAACCCGGCCCGGCGATCCATACAGCGAAGCTGCGGTCCAACGCGATTACCAGACACTGCTTTCACTAACATTCTTCGATAAAACGGCGACTCGCGTGTTCACCGAGAACGGTCCGCGAGGAGGCGTGAACGTTATTTTCGAAGTTAAAGAACTCCCGATCATTCGCGACCTGACGTTTGACGGTTTGAAGAGCGTACAGGAATCGGACGTGCTCAAGGCATTTCGTGAGCGACGTGTGGGTGTTGCTAAAGAAAACATTTACGATCCGGTGAAGGTCCGCACGGCCCAGCGAGTAATCAAGGAACTACTTTCCGAGAGCGGCCATCCGAACGCGGTTGTCGACGTGGAAACGGAAGAAGTTTCCGCGACGTCACTAGCCGTCAACTTCAAAATTAGCGAAGGCGATCGCGTTCGCGTCGTTGATATTCAGTTCGAAGGCAACACAGTTTTCAGCGATGGCGCACTTCGCGGCGCAATGAAGTACGTCAAAGAAGCGGGGCTGATCACTCGTTTCAAAGGTTCCGACATTCTCCACCGCGAGAAGCTTGAATACGATCTGCGTCTCGTCGACAACTACATGCGCTCCAAGGGCTACCTACAGGCGCGACACGGTGAGCCGCGAATCGAAGGTGTCGGTCGTCGTCGTACCGGTTTTCCGATTCTTCCGTTGCCGCTGCTTTCTTCTGTCGACGAGGGCTTGCGCATCACGGTACCGATTTTCGAAGGTAAGGTTTATCGACTCGGCGAGTTCAAAGTTGAAGGCAACTCGATCTTCTCCGAAGATCAGATCAGAGCAGTTATTGGCCTGCAAAAGGGCGACGTCGCGGACGGTGAAAAAGTCACCAAAGGCTTGTTTGAAAATCTGAAGAAGTTTTACGGCCAACAGGGCTTCATCGAGTACACCGCTGAGCCGGTGCCGACCTTCCACGACAATCCGCAGAATCCGAACGAAGGCGTCGTCGATTTCACAGTCACGATCGAAGAAGGTAAGCAGTTCACATTGCGTCGCCTCGAATTTGTCGGCAACACTTTCACACGCGACAACGTGTTGCGCCGCGAAGTGCTGATCAACGAAGGCGACATTTATAACGACGCTTACTGGGAATACTCAGTCGTCAAACTGAACCAGCTCGGATACTTCAATCCGATCGATAAAGACAAAGACGTCGATCGTCGCACGAACGACGAAGAAGCGACCGTCGATCTCTCGCTCAAAGTCAGCGAACGCGGACGCCAGCAGATCTCGTTCAACGGCGGCATCTCCGGCATTGGCGGTTCGTTCTTCGGACTCGAATACTCGACGAACAACCTGCTCGGCCGCGGTGAAGTTCTTTCGTTCGTGATAGCAGCCGGCAACCGCCAGCGCTCGTTCCAGTTTTCGTTTACCGAGCCGTACATCAAAGACAGGCCGATCAGCGCGGGCTTCTCGGTGTTCGTGTTCTCGCAAAAGTTCTTTGGCGAAGGCACGTTCCTTTCGCAGAACCTGCAAGCGCAACAGGACATCATCAACCAGCAGTTCAACTTCCAGGACATCGACGAGACGAACCTGTTTACGCGCGACTCGTACGGTGGCTCGATCTATATTAGTGCACCGCTTTCAGAGTTTTATCGGAAACGCAGGTTTACACAGTTTTCGCGCGTCGGCGCTTCGTACCAGTTGTCGCTTTCTTCGGTGAAGGATCCGGAAGGGAACGATCCGAACAATCCGACTACTTTCATTCCGGTCATCTACAAACAGCCAAACATTCTGACGAGCCGCATCACAACGACGTTCTCGTACGATACGCGGAACGCCAGCATCGACCCAACCAGTGGTCGTGAATTGTCAGCGGCGATAGCCTTCGCTGGACTGCTTGGCGACGTTCGCACTTACCAACCGACGATCTCGTACACGCAGTTTTTCCCGGTGCGCCGCAAGAAATCGCCAAGACCGGAAGTGTTTGGTTTCCGCATCATCGCGGGAACAGTCGGCAGTTTTGCGATCAGCGATAAAGTAAGAAACGCAAACTCGCTCGCGTTCGTCGACGGCATCCCGATCTTTGAACGCTTCTTCCTCGGCGACGAGTTTACGATTCGCGGTTACAACGTGCGTTCGATCAGTCCGATCGCGCCGGTTGATTCATTTATCACGTCGCGCAACGTCCAGTTCTCGTCGACCGCCTCTGGTCCTATCGACGCAGTACCTGAACTTCCGGCGCAGTCAGCGATCACGCTGGGAACGTTTACGGGAGCAACCGGCGCTAACGTTGCGCGCTTGCCGCGATCGTTCACGTCAGTCGGCGGCGATACACAAATACTTGGCAACTTCGAGTATCGAATTCCCATCATCGGCGACGCGGTAAGTCTCGCGGCTTTCGCCGATATCGGTACGACGTTTAATCTCAGGAGCAAGAGCGACCAGGCGTTCTCCAGCGAGTTCCTTCCGGACCAGCCGTTTCTGGCGACGACCGGCGTGCTGCCGTGTGCGAGGTTCAACCAGAACGTGCCTATTAGTTTGAGTTCACTGGCGCTGTGCAACAATCCGACCCTCGCATCCTCCGCGTTTTTGAGTCTCGTCGCACGCGACAATCGCATCGTCAGCCAGGCAGAGCTCGAGGCCGCCCAAACGGGCGACATCAACCCGATAACGTTGTTGCCTCGGGGCTTCCAACCGGTATTCCTCCGCGGCGAAGCGCAGACCAACAGCGTCGTCAAATTGTCCGAGAGTTTGTTTGACAGTCTGGGCGATTACCGGTCGAGTTTAGGCATGGAAGTCAGGGTCCAGGTACCGGTCATCAATGTACCGTTTCGCCTGATCTTTGCGTATAATCCCAATGCGCGGCCGAACCAGTTTATTGATGGGTTCCCCTTCTTCTTTAACGAAAAGAAGAGAGTCATTCGCTTTAGTGTAGGGCGAACCTTTTAATACTTAAGCCAACCCACGGTGACTGGCCAGATACTAAAAGGTTTGTCCAGTTCACCCTCAACGTAAGGAGTAGTAATACAAGTTATGAAGATAGTTAGCCTTTTTGCTGCGGTCGGCCTGCTGACGACTGTTGCAGTTTCCGCGTCAGCACAAGCCCAACGACCACCGGCAACCCCCCCGGCAACGCAGCCTCAGGCTCCTGCCACAGTAGCCGTTCCAGAGAGCAAAATGGCCGTGATCTATTCGGATGCATTTCTGGATGGGAAAACGGGCATCGCAAAGTTCACTACTTTGTCGAACACGCTGAAGCGCGAGTTTCAGCCGCGCGAGACCGACCTTCAGAATCTGCAAACCAGAATCGCCACGCTGACCAAAGAGATCAACGACACCCAAGCTGTCGCCGATCCAAACACGATTCGACAGAAGCGAGATCAACTCGAGCAGGCCAATATCGAGTACAAGCGCAAGGGTGAGGACGCCCAGGCTGCTTTCGAGAAGCGCCGTCAGGAGATCTTCCTTCCGTTGCAGCAGGACATCGCCAAAGCGCTCGAAGCTTTCGCGAAGTCACGTGGGATTACCGTGATTGTCGACGGCAGCAGCGTTCCCTTTGCTTACGCCGCTGACAGCATCGATATCACGCGTGCATTCATCAATGATTTCAACAGCAAGAACCCGGCGACTGCTGCGGTTACAACGCCAGCGGCGCCTGCACCGGCAACGCCAGCGCGTCCTTAGTTGCACGTTGAGATTTAATTTAGCCCGGGGCCTCCATGCTGGAGGCCCCTCAACTATCATGATTAGAAACTCTCTCTTTCCGATTCTTATCCTCGTAGCGCTCGCCACTACGGCAGTCGCGCAACAACCACGTCCAGGAGCACCTGCTACTCCACGACCGACGCCTACTGCCACAGCACCGGCAACAGCAGCACCGGCCACGCAAGCCACTGTCGCTTTGCCGACGAGCAAGATCGCGATCATTAACACCCAGGAGTTCATGGATGCGAAGACCGGCATTCTGAAGTTCACTACCGTAGTCAACAAACTAAATGGCGAATTTCAGAAGGCCAGAGACGATTTGAACGCGTTGCGCACGCGCGGTGAAGCTCTCGAGGCCGAGATTACGAAGCTTCGTGCCGCGCCTGCTGGAACACCCATCGATCAACCCGCACTACAGGTCAAAGTCGATCAGCTCGAACAACTGAAGAAGGATGTTCAGCGCAGGGCTGAAGACGCCCAAACCGCTTACAACAAGCGCCGCGATGAACTCTTCCAGCCGTTGCAACTTGAAATCGGCGCCGCGCTTGAAGTGTTTGCCAAAGCGCGTGGCATCAACGTAGTTATCGATGGCGCCGCTGTGCCGCTGCTTTACTTCGAGGAGAGCACCAACATCACTCGCGCGTTCATCGCGGACTTCAACAGCAAGAATCCGGCGGCCGCAGCGACGACGCCCACGCCATAGTAACGAGATTGCCAATTGCCAACTGGCAATCGCCAATTGGCAATGCCCATAATGGAAACAGTCCTCGATTCCCTGGCAATTCAAAAACTCCTGCCGCATCGCTATCCGTTTCTTCTGGTCGATCGAATTGTCGAGTTGGTCCCGAAGGAACGGATAGTCGGAATCAAACAAGTCAGCATCAACGAATCGTTCTTCCAGGGCCACTTTCCGGGTGCGCCGGTGATGCCGGGCGTGTTGGTGATTGAGGCGTTGGCCCAGGTAGGTGCCATTCTGGCGCTGCGTGAGATCGAGGATCGCGATCAGAAACTGGTCTTATTTACGGGCATCAAGGAAGCGCGTTTCCGTCGTCCCGTCGTTCCCGGCGATACGCTCGTTCTGGAAGTCACCGCATTGCGCATCGGTTCGCGCGTGCAGCGGATGCGCGGTGAGGCGAAAGTCGACGGACAGTTGGCGGCCGATGCGGAGATCATGAGCATCGTCGCCCCCAGGGCAGACGCGGAGAAGGAGTGATGCGGAGAGGGGGAGACGCGGAGAAGGGGGGAAGGGGAGATGCGGAGATCTCGGTTTCCCCATTTCGCCCCGTCCCCGCTTCCCCTCCTCCCCCCATTTCCCCTTCTCCGCGTCCACCCTATACCGTTCATCCCACGGCAATTGTCAGCTCAAGCGCCCGCATCGGTTACGGCTGTTTCATTGGACCTTATTGCATCGTCGGCGACGAGGTAGAGCTTGCGGATGGCGTACGACTCGAATCGCATTGCGTCGTCGACGGGCGGACGTTCATTGGTGCGGAAACACAGGTTTTTCCTTTTGTCTCCGTCGGACTCGCTTCGCAGGATCTGAAGTACAAAGGCGAACCTTCGGAGACGAGAATCGGGCAGCGAAACAAGATTCGGGAATTCGTGACCGTTCATCGTGGCACCGCAGGTGGCGGCATGCTGACGAAGATCGGCGACGATTGTTTGATAATGGCCCAGGCGCACGTCGCGCATGACTGTTTGATCGGCGACGGCGTGATCATGGCGAACGCGGCGACGCTCGCCGGGCATGTCGTAATCGAAGATCGGGCCAACATCGGCGCGTACTCCGGCGTGCACCAGTTTTGCCGTGTCGGCAAAGAAGCGTACATCGGTGGTTACTCCGTTGTTGTTAAAGACGCGCTGCCGTTTGCTCTCACCGTCGGCAATCACGCCAAGTGTTACGGGCTCAACATCACCGGCATGAAGCGTCGTGGCTATCCGCGCTCGGCGATCGATGCGCTTCATCACGCATTTCACCTACTCCTGTCTGCGAAACTCAATACCACCCAGGCCGTAGAACGTATCCGCGAAGAGATCAGCGGCTCTCCTGAAGTAACCGACTTGCTCCGTTTCATCGAAGGATCGAGTCGCGGCGTCACCAAATGAAATTCGGATTGATTGCGGGCAACGGAAAGTTTCCTTTCATGGTTGTGGAAGGAGCTCGGCAGTCGGGTGCGCGCATGGTCGTCGCGGCGATTCGTGAGGAGACTGATCCATCGATTGAAGAACTCGCTGAAAGAGTCGAGTGGGTGGGGATTGGTCAACTGGGGCGCATGATTCGTTTCTTCAAAGACGAAGGTGTCGAGAAGGCGATCATGGCGGGACAGGTGAAGCATGCGCAAATCTTCAGCCGCGCTGTGCCGGATGCGCGGATGTTGAAAGTGCTGTTGAGACTGCCGCGACGGAATACCGACTCGCTGATCGGCGCGATCGCTGCTGAGTTGCAGAGTGAAGGCATTGAGTTGATCAACTCGACGTACTTTCTACAGCAGTATTTGCCGCAGACTGGTACGTTGACGAGACGCCAGCCTGATAAACACGAGCGCGAGGATATCGAATACGGTCTGGAGATCGCTCGCGAGATTGCGCGGCTGGATTTGGGCCAGACGATCGTGGTGCGTGGAAAAGCGTGTGTCGCGATCGAGGCGATGGAAGGAACAGACGAAACGATTCGTCGTGCCGGCCACCTTGTTGAGAAGCGATTGACGGTTGTGAAGATTGCAAAGCCGAATCAGGACATGCGGTTCGATGTGCCCGTTGTTGGTGTGCCGACGATCGAAACCATGCTCGAAGCCGGCGCCACATGTCTCTGCATCACCGCCGGCAAAACCCTGATGTTCGATCGCGAAGAGATGATTCGCCTGGCGAACGCTCGCAAAATCGCGATCGTCGCCGTTTGAAGCGGAGACGCGGAGACGCGGGGAAGCGGAGAAGCCAATAAGGGAGCGCTGACTGGAAGAACGCCGCGTCCCAGCGTCTCCCCTTCCCGTGTCGCTGTGCGTTTTAGTTGCTGTTGCGTGGTAGGGCTTCAGCAGTCTGGCTGGCTTTAGGATCGTAGGGCGTGGCCAGGTATCTCTTAGCGACTGCCTGGGCGTTGTCGTAGTCGATGCCTGTTTGCACCGCCTTGTTATACTCGGACCTTGCCCGCTCGCGTTCGCCCTTTGCATCGTATGCGTTCCCGCGCTTGATGTGCGCCCAAACTTCGATCCATGACGGTTTGAGATTACCGATCAGCGATGCCTCGAGATTGTCGAGTGCCTGCTGCCAGTTCCGCTGTTCGAGAAACAGCAACCCGAGGTTGTAATAAACCCACGAGTTCGAGCGATCCAGCTTCAGCGCCGCTTCAAACTGCTGCTGCGCTTCAGCGTAAACGCCTTCCTTCATCTGCTCGATCCCGCGCCTCGCGATGATCGAAACTCGTATGTCGTCTGACATCCGCAGTATTTTGTTGTTCGGATCGACGACCACCTCAATCGGCTGGCCATTCGACTCGAAATCGAAATCCTCACTGCGGCCTTCAACGCGAACCGTCTTCTGCTGATTGTCTCCTTCAGCACGCAGCATCAACTCGACCGGCATCCGCAACGCTTCGAGGTTCTGCTTCACCGTTCCGCGAGCGCGAAACTTACCAGAGCGAGTGCGAATGATCTGATATTCCACTGTAAACTCCGGTACACCGGTGCCTTCCACCCACTGCGCGAAGAAGTAGCGCAGATTGTCTTCCGACATGCTCGTCGCGAGTTTTTCAAACTCGTCAATCGAAGCGTTCTTGCCGCGATACTGCTGGAGGAAGGTTTGCAAAAGTCGATCGAACTTCTCGCGGCCGATCGTCTCGCGCAACATGCGAAACACCATCGAACCTTTGTAGAAGACGATTGACTGGTACGCCGCGGATTGATCGTCAAGCGCACTTGGCGCACGCGCGATCGACGCGGTCTGTTCAAACGTCAGTGCACGTTCCTGTTGCTCGCGTTGCGCTGCGTCGAGACCGCCGGCGCTCAGATTCTTCTCACGAAATGTGAACGCACTCCACTCGGCGAGTCCCTGCGAAAGCCACGCGTCGTCAAACGACTTGAGTCCGACGGTCTGTCCCCACCACTGATACGCAATCTCGCGTTGCAGTTTCTCTTCGGGTACTGGACGCGTCGTATCGAACATCTTGGTCGAGAGAAAGATCATTCCCGGACCGGAATAGGTGTCGAGACTCTCGTCGTCGATCTGCACGACGACGAGCCGGTTACCAAAAAGCGGCGCGCCGTATTGCTTGGTGTAAAACTCGAGCACGCGACCCGTCAGTTCAGCGTATGCTTCGAGCCGCTTTTCGCTGCCCGGCATGGCATACAACTGAAGGTCGTAGTTGGCATAGCGGAGATTGCGATTGATGTATTGGCCGGCGGCGAAGTTTCCAATCAACACCGGTTGACGATGTACGAAACGATAGCGAACGGCGCCCTCTTTTGGCGCCGGTTGAGCGGCGACGGCTTCATCGCTCGTACCCGCGACCTGCAAACCTACCGGCACGATAAACGTGATGTCTGAAGTTGCTCTGTCGGCTGCGTAGTCGTGAAACGGAAACCAGCGCGAGGCATACATAAGGTACGAACCTTCGGTGCCCACATACGCCAGACGCCGGGTGGCCAAGGGCCCGCCCTCGGGCGAAACAAGCGCGCCGCTCCAACGAAATCGCAATGTTACCGGTTGATTTGCCGGAACGACCTGGCCCAGATCAACGCGAACGCTGGGTCCGAGCGCCCCGACGCCGACCATGTCCTGCACGAATCCGCTCAGCAGTTTCCCGTCTTTCTCGATGCTCTCGACCTTCAACGATCCGTTGAGTTCGAAAACGACCGAACGGGTCGCATCGAGCGGCACAAACGTCACGTCCGCGCCCGCCCGGAGCATGTGCTGGTCGGGAATAATCTGCGCTTCGATGCGATAGTGCGTAACGTCAAAACGACTGGCGACCGGTTGCGGCGCCGGTTGTTGAGACTGCGCTGAGAGGGCCAGCATCAGGACAGCCAAAGCCGCCGCAATGCGAGGAAAGATGAACTTGGTTGTTATCATGACTTCAAAATGATGCTTGATTATACCGCTGTTTGCGACTGTTTTGGATGGCTGGAACGCCAATGCGGTTGGCTGCCTTCGTTACGAGCCCTAGTCTCATAACTTGATCGGATGTCCTTTGCGCCTTTGCGCCTTTGCGGGAAACAAAGCTCGGCCGATGCGGGTGCTGTGCAAAAACATATTCCCGCAAAGGCGCAAAGGCGCAAGGAAACCTCGGCGATCCTGTGTGCGAAACGGCCCAACTGGCAGTCAGCCTTGCCCGCTTGACAGTGCGAGGGGCACCGCATAGAGTCGCTCCCACGCTGCGTCTGACGCCGGCGGTCCGGATCCTGCTCGTCTGAGACCATCATCCACTTCCAGAAGGAGTTTCTGTTTATGAGACGCGTCTCCAAGTTGTTGCTAACCCTATTAATCTGCGCGCTCGTCGTTCTCCCCGGGCTAGCCCAAACCGCCCGCAACGTGCGGGTCAATTTCAAGGAAACCACGCTTAAGAATGGTCTCCGCGTGATCACTGTTGAGGATCGCTCGGCGCCGGTTATCGCGATTTCCGTGACTTACAACGTCGGCTCGCGTGACGAACGCCAGGGCCGCACAGGTTTTGCCCACCTGTTTGAACACATGATGTTCAAGGGATCCGAAAACGTTGGATCGGGTGAGCACTTCATGCTCGTCTTCAACAACGGTGGCACCATGAACGGCACCACCAACGAAGATCGGACCAACTACTTCGAAGCCCTGCCCGCGAACCAGCTCGATCTCGCGCTGTTTCTCGAAGCGGATCGAATGAAGAGTCTGGCGATCACCAAAGACAACCTCGACAACCAGCGCAACGCCGTTCAGGAAGAGCGCCGTCTCGGTGTTGACAACCAGGCGTACGGCAAGAGCCAGGAGAAACATCAGGAGATGATGTACGACAACTTCGCGTACAAGCATTCCGTGATTGGTTCGATGGATGATCTCAACGCCGCGTCTGTTGAAGATGTCGCTGCATTCTTCAAAACGTATTACGCACCGAACAACGCAGTACTCGTCCTCGTCGGCGACTTCAACACAACTGAAGCGCTCGCGAAGATTCGCACGAACTTCGAAAGCATTCCCCGCCAGCCAGATCCACCGAAAGTCGACATGACCGAACCGCAGCAAAAAGCGGAACGGCGCGCAACCATGGAAGATCAGTTGGCCCGCGCAGCTCGTATCGACATGGCTTACAAAGCGGTCGAAGGCAACACGGCTGACTTCTACGCTCTTCAGGTTTTGAGTGCGGCGCTGCAGACTGGCCAGAGCTCGCGTCTGTATCAAAAGCTCGTGAAGGAAAAAGAGATGGTGACAGGCGTCGGCGGTTTCATGGATGAGAAGCGCGGCGTCGGTGCTTTCTACACCAACGCGACCCTTCGTCCCAACTTTAAGACGGAAGACGTTGAAACGTTGATCTACGCCGAGATCGAGCGGTTGAAGAAAGAACCGATCGCCGATTGGGAACTGCAAAAGGCGAAGAACACCACCCGTCGCAACTTCATCAACGGTTTGCAGAGCACGCTGAGTCGTGCAGTGACGATGGGCCAGTACACGGTCTATTACAACGACCCGAACCTCATCAACACGCGACTGGACAAGGTTGCCGCCGTCACTAAAGAGGACGTGCAGCGCGTAGCAAACAAGTATCTGGTCGACACCAATCGCACGATTGTTATCACCACGCCGAAGGCGAAAGCGAAGAGCGCCACTACCCAGTCGGGAAAGTAAAGGAGTCAAGATAAGCAATGAGAATACAGAAGAAGATAAGCAATATGACGGTCGCGCTGATCCTGCTCGCGCTCGTCTCCTCGCCTGCTTTTGCGCAGGGTGGTGCGCCTCAAGGGGCTCAAACCACGAAAGGCGCAGTCGTCAAAGGCAAAGCGCCTGTTAACAAGAACGTTCTGAAAGTAAAACTTCCGCGCGCTGAGGAAGCCTCGTTGCCAAACGGCCTCCGCGTGGTCCTGCTCAGAAGCACGAAAGTGCCGACTTTCAACATGCAGATGGTTGTGTTGAGTGGCGGACTTTCCGACAAGGCTGACTATCGCGGCGTCGCCAGTTCGACTGCCGCGTTGTTGCGTGAGGGCACTGCGAAACGGACCAGCAAGGACATCGCCGAACAGGTTGATGCAGTTGGCGCGACTCTGTTCGCCACTTCGGGTCTTTCGTCAATGACGAGCACCGTCAGCGTTGCGGGCCTCGTCGAAAATCTCGATCAATCGCTTGAGCTTTTTGCCGACGTCGTTCGCAATCCGAGCTTCCCACAGGCAGAGATCGACAAGTACAAAACGCGCACGTTGGCCCAGCTACAAAACCAACGATCGAATCCGCAGTTTCTGGCGGCGGAACAGTTTCAGCGCGCAATCTACGGCACCACGCATCCTGCTTCGTTGATTGCAACTCCTGTCGAGTCAATTCAGAAATTGGCGAGCAAGGACCTCGCGGAGTTTCACTCGACCCACTACCGTCCGAACAACGCCATTCTCGCGATCGTCGGCGACGTCACCTTGAAAGAAGTGATGCCGAAGATCGAAAAGGCGTTTGGCGACTGGCAGAAGGCTGATGTTCCAGCGGCCACGATACCGCCCGCTCCGGCCCAATCCGCATCGCGAATTGTGCTGATCGATCGTCCCGGCTCGGTGCAGACAGTGCTCCAACTCGGAACGCTCGGAATCGAGAGAACCAGTCCGGACTACTTCGCAGTGTTAATGGCTGACCGTGTTCTCGGTGGTGGTCCATCAGGACGATTGTTCCTGAACCTTCGCGAAGACAAGGGCTACACCTACGGCGCGTACAGCAGCTTTGGCGGCTCACGTTTCAGAGGAACGTGGGTGTCGAGCTCTGAGGTCCGCACGGATGTGACCGAAGGCGCGATGAAGGAGTTCATGTACGAGTTGAATCGGCTGCGTGACCAGGTGGTTCCGGCTGAGGAACTGGAGAATGCGAAGCGCGCGATCGTTGGCAGCTTTGCGTTGTCGTTGGACCAGCCGCAATCGTTGTTGCAGAACATCATCACGCAGAAGCTCTACAATCTTCCCGCTGATTACTGGGACACCTATCCACAGAAAGTAGCGGCGATTACTGCTGAAGACGTGCAGCGAGTGGCGCAGAAATACGTCGATCTGGGCCACCTCCAAGTGGTTGCCGTTGGCGATGCATCGAAGGCGCGTGACATATTGGCGAAGTACGGAAAAGTCGAGGTGTACGACGCTGAAGGCAAGCTCGTTGCCGGACCAACGCAGAACGAACGATAGGTCAACTTACAAACTAAACACGGATGACACGGACTAGTTCTGTGTCATCCGTTTTTTACTGTTTGGTGGCGATAAAATCGATTTCGCGTTGATCTTCCAGTAACCCCGCGAAGGTCTTATCGACAGGCGTGAAAGTGAATCCATCCTTTGAGGGAATGATGCGATAGGTCTTTTGCGACGGCGCGGCGATCATAAATGAGTAGTTGCCGTCGTTGTCTGTCGTCGCGGTCAGCACCATTCCAGTCGGACTGATCAAAACCAAGGTCGCATTTGCGATTCCAACTCGATTTGCGTCGAGCACTCGCCCCGTGATCCTGACGTTTGAACGCGTCCGCGTCGAAGCGATTCTCAACGCCTCTTCTTCAGACATCGGCTGACTTGATGCTGGTGGTGGTGGCGTTGATGTTTCCGGAGCCGGAGTTGGAGATGCAGTGGCTTCGGCCGTTGGTGTGGGCGCGGCAGCTGCCGGTTCGCTGGATGTTGCGATAGGACCAACTCCCGAAATTCTTTGCTCGATGCCGTCGAGCGAGCCGTTGATCTTCTTGTAGAGCTGTTCGATGACGGAGCGTCGAATCGGATCCGGATCGCCGGCGTTGAAGCTCTTGATGTAGTAGTCAAGCGCTTCCTGCTTTTGGTCTGTTTGTTCGAGCGCAGCGCCAAGATGCCACAGCGCAGTGCGCCACGATGGTGTTCCTGCTGGCAGCGTTTCCGCTGCCTGTTTCAAATGCGCAATGGCCTCTTCGTGTTTACCCTGGTCCAAAAGCGCCCAGCCAATGAGATCTTCGATACGTCCCTTGAGAATCTTTGCAAGTACGTCCGCGGGCGCCTCCGCGACGTCAGGCACGTTTCCGCCAGCGATTGAGCGAGCGCGTAACGCTGTAAATTCGTCAGCCTGGACCGCCATTGTCGCAGTCGGTATTTTCAGCGCGTCGTCAGCAGCTTTACGTGCTTCGCCGGCGAGTTCGAGCACAGTTGTCATTGCGACGTTACGTCGCAGCAGACGGCTGGCGGCGTAGAGTTGACGAAACGCGCGCATGTTGTCCGTTCCGGATGCAAACTTGCGCGCTGTTGCCGCTGCTGCGCTCTCGTCCACCTTTTCAGCTGAGATAGCGGCGTTGAAAGCCATCAGAACTTTCAACGTCTTAGCGTTGGCAGGCGTGTCAGCCGCCGTCTTCTGATAAATACTTGCGCGACGTTCCGGCGCGAGCAGTTCGAGAAAACCGGTATCACTCGCAAGCAGATGCCCTGCAAGATAAGTCTGAATCTGATCGTCTTTGATCGAGAACGACTCGCGCAGCACTTCCGCCGCTTCTTCGTACAATCCCATCGACGACAAGACGCTGGCGAGCTCGTAATTCATCGTCGGGAACTTGCCGTACTGTCGTGCAAAACGGATCGCGCGTTCGGCTTCGAGCGGACGATTCAATCCGACGAGTGCCCGGGCCAGCGCAATCTGCGCCCACGTGTAACGCGATTCGATGGCGGTAGCTTTCAGCGCCAGGTCCATCGCTTTTTCGTGGTTGTTGTTGGCCGTAAGCCAGTATGCGGTGCCGGCCAGCAGCGGCAGATTGCGTGGTTCTTCGGCAAGCGCGGCTTCCAACTCTCGATTCGCTTCGTCGGAACGGTTCAACTCGAAAAGCGCGATCACCTTTCCCGCGCGTGCGGCGCGATCTTTTGGATCGACGGTAAGTTGCTCGTTGTAGAGCGTGAGCGCTTCTTCGGCTTTACCTGAAGCGCGATAAAGATCCGCGAGGCTGCCGCGTGAGACTTTCGAAGCTGGATCGAGCTCGAGCGTCCGTTTGTATTCGGCGGCGGCTTCTTCGAGGCGGAGCGAGATGTGATAGCCGAGCGCGAGAATTCGATGGGCTTCGGCCATTTCGGGCGCCAGCTTCACCGCAGCTTCACCGAGCCGGATGACATCCGCGCCGCGTTCGACGTTCAAATAAAAAGCAGAGAGGTTCAGCAGTCGTTTGGCGTCCTGTCCGTACTTGGCCTCGATATTCTGCGCTGCCTGGAAAGCCGCCGCATGTTCACCGCGCACGTAGAGATTCATCGGAATCTGCGCGATTACTCCGGTGAACAGCTCATCGGTAACGGTTAGATCGGCCTGGTCGATTGCTTGCAGAAGCTGCTGGATTCCGCCCGCGCTGTCGCCAGCTTTCAGTGCCTGATCGCCGAGTCCTGCGTGTGTGCTGATCAACAACTCAGTCGCCCGCGCGCGTGACTTTGAATTCGGATGTGTGTCGAGAAACTCTTTCAATGCGACTGCGCGTTTCGCAAGCGGCAGCGTCAACGTTAGTTCGACTTCTTCGGATTCGTCGGCATCGAGTTCTGCTTGTTGTTCAGGCGTCAGTTTTTTCGTTACTGGTGATGCTTTCGGCGGAGTCTTGCGCGTTGTTCTTGGAGTTGCAGGTTTCGGTGCTTCAGTAGTGCTTTTCGCTGGTTCGGGCAGTTCGTCGAGTACCGCAGGTTTTGGCGTTTCTGTTGGAGTGGTTTCGGGTTTTGGTGTTTCGCCCGGTGTTGGTTCCGCAGTCGACGATTCGCTTGGACTTGCTGTAGGCGTTGGAGTCTCACTTGGAGCTGGTTCAGGCGGAGTCGCTACCGGTTCGGCCACCTTAGCTGCTTCGCTTACAACTCTGGGCCTTGACCTCTGCGAGTCTGTCGCGCTGATCAAAACCGGTTGGGCCGCGGGGTTAACTTGCGTGGTGCCCTCCGCAGTAAGCACTGGCTTCTCGAGATCGGCCGCATTGAAACCGACCTTCTGCGCGACCGCGTTGACGAACGTGTAGATGCCAGTCTCGACAGCTTCCGCAAAGCGGCCCTCGCTCAATGGACCACTCATTCGGTAACTCATCTCGCCCAGGATACCGTCCGGCAAGTCAGTCTGGACCGCGCGCGAGTATTGCGTGAAAGAAGTTTTTGACGCCGCTGAGATAACGAGCAACAGACTCTTGCCGCGACTCGTCTTCGCACCAACGTTCCATTCGCGCGCGAGTCGTTGGGAGTACTCCGATACCACGATGCCGTCAGTGGTATCAACCACTGCTACGTACAAATCGATTTTGCTTTTTTCCTTGAGTCGTTCGAGTAGGCCGTCGAGTCGCGTCCGCGTTTGTGTATCGATCACTCCGGCGAGATCGTTGAAATGGCTTTTCGGGGGCTTGGCCTGGTTCGATTGGGCCAACTGATTCGCGTGGATCAGGAGGAAGAGTCCACCGGCGATAAAGGCAATTAATGCGTATCGCGACGCGGTTAATAATCGTTTCGAGGCTCGCTTGCTTGGGGTCATTTTAAACGGTTCGGCATCCGGTGCGCGTTGATCTGTGGGGGACGATTCGGGGGTCATGATACCATCACAAAGACAAAAACAAACATGAGTGAACTCGACGAAGCCTGGGCAGCAGCACTCTCGGAGGCGGAGCAAAAAGCACGGCTCGCGGGGCGCAAAGATGTCGTGGAATATCTGTCGTTGAAGAATTCGAACGACCTATTGCGCCAAGCTGGTGTTCAGTGGCTGATCGAGAGCTTTACGATCGCTGCGGGCGAAGCGAATCGCGCGGGTGCGAGTATCAAAATCTCGAAAACTGAGGGCCATCGATTTAGAACGGGAACATCGACGATGGTCGGCCAGCTCGTCACGCTTAGTAACGGTGTTCGCACGTTATTCGTTGAGGCCGGCTGGCCGCGAGTGCCACGCGACGGGATTGTACACGGTGGTGGACTCGCCTGCGCGAACATCCGTCACATGGGCATTCGC
>Ga0079215_10000087_pt1 | contig 15740 bp, 13 predicted proteins | sample NCControl_FD_77004 | JGI IMG/M metagenome (GOLD analysis project Ga0079215, IMG submission 77004) | Agricultural soil microbial communities from Utah to study Nitrogen management - NC Control | ecosystem: Environmental > Terrestrial > Soil > Agricultural land | place: USA: Utah | collected...
CCCGCTTGCGCCCCTATTTGCAAGGGGGCCTGGCGGGTTGGCGAAGCCGCAGCATTGATCGCCTGCTGCTGCGCGGGTGTTTTCTCGCCGCTCAACGAAGGATCGTTCAGGAACTTCAACAACCACGTCGGATCGACACGCGCGCCTTCGCTCGTCAACCGCGGCGGAAGCAGGTCCTTCCCTTCCGGCGTCTGAAACATCGGCAGACCTTGCGCGACCGAACGCTCACCAATCTGAAGCTGGTGACAACCCTGGCAGTTATACTTCTTGATCACCCACCAGCCATTCTGAATATCCTGCCGCCGCTGATCCTGAGGCGTGTAGAAAAGCGTGCTCGGTACATTCGCGCCTTCCTGACCCACGCTACCCAACAGGAACGTCGTGAGTGCAACCCGCCATTCTTCCGTCAGGTATGGCTCAGGCATCCTCAACTTGTCTTTCGGATCCTTCTCCTTGCCGACGTCGTAGATCGACGGCTCCTCGATCTTTCGTTCGAAGAAACCTTTGTGGTTGTACCAGGGTTTTTCCGCCTGGTCTTTACGGAGATGGAGCGGGTCGTGACCTTTTTCAGCGTTGTGCGTTTGCAGGGCGAAGTCGAGTCGTTCGATCGGCGTTGCGCCTTCAACCGTCAACTCTTTGCCGATGCGCTGCTCCTCTTCGAATCCTTTGATTTCGTGACAGCCCGCGCAGCCATACTGCTTGATCAGCACGCGGCCTTTCTCTTTCAGGTTTGTATCGTCCATGAAAGAGGCGTCGGCGTAACTCGGCGGTGACGAAAGCGAAAACAGATAGGTCGCGATATCGCGTGCGTCAGATTCCGAGAGACGGAAGTTTGGCATCACCGTCATGTTCTGCACCTGCAGTTCGGCGCCGTCGTTCGGGCAGCGTGAATGCAAGTCAGTGTCAAAAACATACGGCAGATTCTTCTTCGCGTAGTCTTCAGGAGTAAGGTCACGTTTTTCTTTCGGACAATAAGGAGCCACGCGATCGCGCGGGTTGTAGATCCAGCGCACGATGTAATCAAAATTAGCCTTCTCACCGACTTTCTGAAGGTTTGCGGCGAAATCACCGCCCGCGGCGCTCGTACCCTCGCCGATCGAGTGGCAGGCCATACAACCTCGAGTTTCAAACAACTCTTTTCCGTGGCCGGCATTTCCGCGTGGCTGCGTTGGCAAAGCGTTAGAGAAACTGTCCTGCCACAGATATGCGGAGATCGCCTTGATTTGATCGCCCGCGTCTTTGTCGCGCATGTCCGGACCTTCGTCAGTGTGCGCGGCGAAACGCCAGAACGTCGGCATCTTGGTACCCGGTCGAAATGCCTGTGGATTCTCGAGCCAAACCGGTAGCCACTCTTTGCGCAACTTTACGCGAACGTCTTTTAGATTTGGTCCGACCTTCTTCTGATCCTGCATCATGTACTTTGCTTGCAGGTTCAACTGGTCGATGCGTGCAGCAAGCAGACTGTTCGTAACGCGAACAGTGTCAGCCTGGGCCAGTAATCTTGGAGCTTCTTCCTCGGGCGTGTTTTCGTCACCTGATTTCAGCGTGAGAGCGCGAATCTCTTTCTCGTTTGCGGTTATCTGGTCCTGAAGCTGTCCGATCGTTTGGCGCGCGGCCGCCAACGAGTCGGTTTCGCGATCGAAACCCTCGTAACGATGGCAACCTACGCAGCCACGCTCGACGAAAAGATCGCGTCCGAGGTTTAGCGTGTCAGCTCCCTGCGTGACGCGGTCGCGTGCGTGACACTGCTGGCATCCGGCCTCGGTGTTCTCTTTTTCAAACATCGGCCACAGCCAGAAACGATGACGCCCGTGGCCCTTAGTGTCGCTCGTAGTGGCGCGGCCATTACCCCAATGACAACTAGCGCAGCCAAACTTCTCAGGGTTGTGAACTCGCAGCACCTCGCGATTGGGATGGCTGACAAACGCACGCGCCAGACTGTCGGGCGTTTTACCTGGTCCATCGGGTGCGAGGTCTGCGGCAACCATGTCTACCGGTTCGCGAATGCCGGCGTGACATACTTCGCAACGATCGACGATCTCGTATGCGCCGACGCTGATCTGGTGACCGAGAATCGAATAATCATAGTTGGCAGCTTTCGCTTTCAGCCCGTCGATCGCGCTCGGCGATGCGCCGATAAGATAATTGCGAAGATAGTCGTCGCGCTTCTTGGCGAGTTCGGCCGGGCCTTTGAGCAATTCCGCTTTTTCTGCGAGGTTACGCGCCTTCTCTTCGCGCAGATCGTCATACATTTTCTCCAGCGTTGCATAGTTAAAGCGCTGGGTTTGGGTCGACTTTCCGTCATCCGAAGGCATGTCGACCGTGATCATTTCGGCGCGTTTTTCATCTGCCTGCCGCTGGTATCTCTGTTTTGCGGACCCTTCGTGAGTCTCGACGTAGTAGTTGATGACGGTCAGGCGGCCGCGCTGGTTTTGAAAAGGCTCAGTGATCGCATCAAGTTTCGCCTGGATGCGATTAACGCTGGCGTCGATCTCTTTTGAGCGTGGCTCGATTTCCCGCCGGGCGGCATTCGCTTCGTCGTTGAGTTGCTGGTACTCAGGGGTTTCCTTGACCTCCGCTTCGCTCTTGCCGGCTCTGGACTTAATGCTGTCGAGGTAACGGGTGTAGCGGCTGACGAATTCGCGCTGCATCGACTTCCACGGTCGTTGTCCAAACGCTTCATCGTAGAGCGCCCAGATGATGGAGATCGTCATGAGCAGCGCGCAAACCAGCATCCAGCCGCTGCTGGAACGACTGACGATTGGATCCTGCTGAGGTAACTCGGGTTCCCTCTTCGCTAATGATTCGCCGATAGGCGACTCGCCAGGCGCTGGTGAATCCGCCACTACGATTCTTCCTCCAGAATTCTCAGATGTTGAACCACGGAGTTACCCAGACGTACTTGATCGTTAACGCTAGACGCAAAATTAACTTCACCGGCAACGCCAACAACACGCTCACCGCAAAGAATTGAAATGTCAGGTACTGAAGCAAACTCGTTCGCGCCAAAAGCTTCTGCTCAAACTCATTCTTCGGAAACAGATTTTCTTTGAACGGACGACGGAACCTGATCCGCTTGAAGTCGACTGTCATCAGCCAATGGAAGAAGAGCGCGCCGACGATGAAAAAACCGCCGACCACAAGCAACCCGAAAATGAACTTTGCGGGATTGTGTGCCAGGAAGCCCAAACCAATCGCTTTTCCAACGGCACTCTGCGCGATCAAGTCGTGCAAGTCGACGTTCTTATCAAACACGACCGCGTTGTGGTCCCACGTTTGTCCCGGCCAGAACCAGATCCAACCCGGTCCGCGAATAAACGTTCCGATCACGATCAGAACGATCCACTGGAGAAATCCAGCGCCGAACATCCATAACGCAAATCGTCGCTGCCGGAGCGTGTAGTAACCGTTGCCGAGTGGATTTGAATCGACGTACGGAAACACCATTAATCCCACCATGATGAGCGACGGCATCACCACGCCCGCGATCCACGGGTCGAAGTAGACGAGCATTTCCTGAAGACCGAGGAAGTACCACGGCGCCTTCGAAGGATTCATCGTCAGGTTCGGATTGGCAGGTTCTTCAAGCGGTGCATTGAGCGTGATGGACCAAACAAACAGAATAACTGTAACGATCACCGTTGCGAGAAATTCAACGCGCACCAGATATGGCCACACGTGAATCTCTCGCGCCCATCCCGGCCGCCACGGTTCGACTTTCCGGTGATGCGCCTTTGCCGCCTTCGGATCTTTTTCGAGATCCACGATCAGACGATCGTTCGCGACCGCCTGCTTGATGCCCATCCAGGTGAAGAATGGGACCAGAAACAGCATCGCCACGATCGGTACGTTGTCAGGCGCTGACGAAATCTTCCAAAGCTGATGCCAGTCGTGGACGTTGATCGCCCAGATCGCGGCGATAACGAGAAGCGCGCCCCAAATCGTCCATTTGTTAATGAATCTTTTCATCAGAACCGAAGCCATCTCCCGCAAAGGCGCAAAGACGCAAAGCACAACCGGCTTTGACCATGGCTTCTCTTGGCGCCTTGGCGTCTTTGCGGGAAATTTCTGTCAAAAACCGTTTACTTCTTCTTGGCCAGTGCTTTCATCTCGGATTCGAGCATCACTGGCGCCGGTCCTGAGATGCCGCCATCCTTCCGGATGCGCCAGAAGTGGACCGCCATAAAGATCGACGCGACGAGCGGAATGCCGATGCAGTGCCAGATGTACGAACGCAGTAACGCATTCGCATCCACGATCGAGCCGCCGAGTAAACCGAAACGCACGTCGTTATACGCCGTCATGCCGAGCTGCGGACCGAAAGGACCGTCGTGACCAACCATCGGGGTCGCGCGTGCCATGTTCGTTCCCACGGTCACCGCCCAAAAACCGAGCTGATCGTCCGGCAGCAGGTAACCCGTAAACGACAAAAGCAGCGTCAACACGAGCAGCACCACGCCGACGCACCAGTTGAATTCGCGGGGCCGCTTGTACGAGCCGGTCAAAACCACGCGAAACATGTGCAGCCAGGTCGTGATCACCATCAGGTGCGCTGCCCAGCGATGCATATTTCGCAGCAGTTTTCCAAATGGTACGTCGTGCTCGAGATAAAGAATGTCGCGGAAGGCGTCGGCTTTCGTCGGGTGGTAATAGAACATTAAGAGGACGCCGGTGAAGGTCAGCACGATAAACAAGTAGAACGTGATGCCGCCCATGCCCCACGTGAAAGGATAGCGAACGGCATCGCGATTGATCTTCGCCGGATGGAGGTGCAGGAAGACGTTTGACAGGATCGCGAGGGAACGATTGCGCGGATCCGAGCGATCGTGAGAAACACGAAAGATCGACTTCCAGAGCTGCGTATCCTGCGGATCCGAATAGCCTTTCGCCTCGTCGATGGCGCGGTCCTTCAGCGCACCGGCGGTGTCCTTGACCTTCGCGACCAGGCTCTTGTCGCCGTCTTCACCCGCGGTCAGTTGCTTTGGCTCTTTTTCCTCAGGACTATCTGCCACTACGATTCATGCCTCGCATTAGACGCTGATATATGCGTTCTCTTCGTTAAACTCGGTCGGCTCACCTTTCGGCCACTTATAAAGAGTGCCGATGTCGACGACGATCTGTCCTTCCGGATCGAGCGTGACCTTCGCACGATCCATGGGACGCGGCGCCGGTCCTTCGAAGTTAATACCTTCGCTGTCGTAACCGCTGCCGTGGCACGGGCACTTGAACTTGTTTTCGCTGGCTTTCCAGTCGGGTGTGCAGCCGAGATGTGTACAAACGGCGTAGATCACAAACAAACGATCAGAAGTCCGAGTTACCCAGATTCGATACTGCTGCTGCCACTTCGTATCAACACCCAGCGCGTAGTCCGCCGGCGATCCAATCCGGAACAGCGGGGACGGTTCGAGAATCGACCGCGGCAGGAAGAACCGGACAAACATTAGAAAGAAGGTGGTGAGAGCACCGGCAATCGACGCCCAGACGATCCGGCGTCGCATCTTGTTGACCGGGGGATCCGCGGATGTCTCTACAACTGCCGCCGCTGCTGGATTCGCCGGTGCAGACGCCCGCGGCGGGGCGCTGACCGCTGCCGCGCTTGCAGGCGTGATTTGATCGGCTTGACTATCCAAGTCGAGACCTCCGTCGATTCAAATCCAGATTGCTAGGCGTTGCGAACTTCCCAAGGGTACACTTCGACTTTACCTACAGAGACGAACTATACAACTCCCCGACGAACAGGGATCACTCTCTGCGCAGTGAAGCCAATTTTTTGCTTAAACATGAAGAGCGCCGCACCTATCAAACAAAATATAATGTGGTCGGCGCGCTATTTATAACCTGATTCTCGATTAACTGGCAAGAAGTTATTAAGGAGTTGCTCAGTTGCGCAAAGCTCGTGTGATCGTCTATTCGCGCCCCGGATGTCACCTCTGCGACGAGGCGAAAGCAGCCATCGAAAAATCAAACTGCTCCGCCCTCTACACACTCGAAGAGGTCAATATCGAATCTGATAACGCTCTACTAAAGAAATATCAGTACGACATCCCCGTAATTACAATCGACGGTGTTGAAGCGTTTAAACACCGCGTCGACCCGGAGCAGTTCAAAATCCGCATTACCCAAAATGAAGCTCCTGGCTGAGCGCCTGGATCGATTCGAATAACTTCTCTCGCTCGTTTTCATTCTGCGACTGCCGGTACGCCATTATCTGATCCTTGAGTTGTGCCAGCTCGCGGTATAGTCCGGCGTTTTCGATCGGCGGAGTTAGATACGAAATCAGTTCTGCGTAGGAGCGGCGCTTGGCAATCGAACCTTCGGAAGGGTTGTTGACGCTATAGACGTAGAAGTTTGGCAGTTCGCCAATGAGGCGATCAGGCCAGCATTCACTTGAGAGGCCAATCTGTTTGCCCGGCATGAACTCAAGCGCGCCGTGCGTGCCGAAGTGAATTATTCCGTCGGCTTTGAACACTTGTGAAAGGTAAGTGTAGAAGGCCATGAACCCGTGATGCGGCGATCCGCTGCGAGCCATCATCAAGCGCATCGGGTCTCCTTCGAAGCCGAAAGTTGGTTGCACGCCGATAAAGACGTTGCCGAGTGTAAGACCTTGAATCAACAACTCGCGGCCAAATGAGTTGATCGAACCTGGCGCCGTGCCCCAGTCTTTCTCGACGTCTCTCACGTAAGAACATAGCCGCAGGTACTCGCTCGTGGTCATTCGATGCGCGACGTTGGCAGCCACGCCAAACTGTTCCGAGTTTCCGCCGAGTAATCGTTCGCGTAGCTCTTCCGGTGTGCTTGGTACATCGACTCGATAACCTTCGTTGGCGAGACGCTTCAATAAATCCCACACGCTGGGAAAGACATCGAGGTCGGCGGCAGTGCCGATGTCTCCCTTGTTCGGCGGGAAGCAAAACAAAACGAGCGCGAGTTTGATCTCGTCGCGGCGAGCGGTGCGCAGATTGTTCCAGCGTTTCAGACGACGGGCCAGTCTCGCGCAGCGATCGTCCAACGGCGCGGGTTCCTGACCTTTGATTGGAATACCGCCATAGATAAAGGGTTCGGTGGCGCCGTCGATTTCGGGAATCGCGATCTGCATTCCCGCCTGTATAGGATTCAATCCGGTAAGCGATTCGCGCCACGCTTCGATCGTTTGCGTATCAAGACTCACTGCCGACCGGTACGGCACGTTTAGTTCGCGTAGGAACTCCGCGGCAGCGGCGCTGTCGTTCATCGCCGGTCCGCCGACAAAGCTAAATCCGGTCAGCGAGACTATTTGACTTATTTTTTTAGATCCGTGGTTAAAGAAACGTGTGACCGCTTCGCGGTTATCCATCAATGTCGCGATTGCGGGAATTACGTCCAGGCCTTCATTTTCGATTGCGTGGATGAGGGCGTCGTAATGTTTAGTGGTTTTACTAACGACTTGCGGCCGCATCAACAGCAGTCCAAGAGTTGACTCAGGATTGAGCAGCCTTTTCTTTTTCGCTCCATACCACTTTTTATAATCTTCAAACGTTTCGAACAGCTCGCTCGCATCCGGGTGATAAATCGCCACGGAGGGTACTTGCTGCGGCGTCGCGGTTTTGACGCATCTGAGCCGATCGTCGCGAACGTAATACTTCAGCGCGTAAAGCAGCATCGACTGAATGTTCGCCGGCGTTGGTTGCAGGAAGTAGCAAAAGAGATACAGGTAATTCTTGGCATCGGTAAGCGCGCCGGCTGTTGGTACAAACTTAAGAATGCTTGGTAAGCGATCGACCAACTTCAAATAGTGGTGGTGGCGATGTTTGCTGTTGGTCTTACCTTGCCTAACGTATCGACCCATCCAACCAGCAAACTTGCCGACGTCTAACTTGCCCATGCGAGTCAGTCGCATTAAGTCGGGCATGCAATTGATCACGACGACTGCATCGTGACGATCTTTATAACTCTCAAGAGCAGCGACGAGGCGCGACGCGTTCTCGCCGTCCATCACGTGAATCACGAAGACGATATTTGACTCGGCCAGATCGCGATCGACTTCCTGCCACTCGCGATCGCTTAGCGGCGAGCCGAAGTTGTAGGCCGCCACTTGCAGATCGAGACCATGCGCGCGATTGATCTCGCGCTCCGCATTCTTGAGCGGGGCCAGCAAACTTGAACCCACGTATAGGACTGTGATCTTCAGCGACATTCTATGGCGCGACGCCCTCCAACTGGTCCTCAAGATCGCTACTGATCTCACGCAACTTTTCCAACACGTCTTCGTCAGTCTCCCAGTAACCGCGCCCGTTGGCCTCGAGCAGCCGTTGGACCAGCGAGTGCACCGAATGTGGATTTAGATCCTTCAACCGCTCCAGCATCGACTCGTCAAATACGAACGTGTTTGCCACTTCGGAGTAGATCCAATCGTCAACCGCATCCGCCGTCGCGCTCCAGCCAAACGTGTTTGACACGTGGTTCTCGATCTCGGCGACGCCTCGAAATCCGTGCTGCAACATGCCTTCGTACCACTTCGGGTTCAATGTCTTCGCGCGCGTCTCCAGCCGGACCGTCTCCTCCAGCGATCGAATTTTTACGTCACGCGAAAGACTGTCAGACAAATAAATCGCCGGACGTGCCCGTGCCCGCTTCTCAACCGCCTTGGAAACGCCACCGAGGTATTCGAAATAGTGGTCGACGTCGGTGAGTCCGATTTCAAACGTGTCGATGTTTTGATAGGTCGCTTCGACACGCGAGAGGGCGCGGTCCATCGCGATGCGCGCTTCCCTGCCCTCGATCGCCCGTCCTTTCGAATCGCGCCCGTACTCGAAGCACTTGCGCGTCACGAACAGATCGCCCAGCGTCTCTTCGCGTTCCCACTGCGAATCCATCACCATGAAATTGACGTTAGTGCCGTAGTTGCCGGGCGCATTTGAAAAAACGCGAGTCGCTGCTTCGTCCGTATCGCAATTATCCTGTGCGATCTGTTCGAGGACGTGCTTGCGAACGTAGTTCTGGTCTAAAGGCTCGTCGAGGCTCGCCGCGAGGCGAACTGCTTTATCCAACAGTTGCACAGTCGGACTGAACAGATCGCGAAAGATTCCCGACACGGTCATCACGACGTCGACGCGGGGACGGCCGAGTTCTTCGAGCGATATCGCTTCGACGCCTGTCGCGCGGTTCAATGCGTCGCGGACTGGGCGCACGCCGAGCAGCCACAGCGCCTGGGCTACGCCTTCGCCTTGCGTCTTGATGTTATCGAGTCCCCACAGAACGAGGGCCATTGCTTCCGGATAGCGCTTGTTCTCCTCTTTGTAGCGGTCGAGGAGACTGTTCGCGACGATCTTCCCGCGCGCAAAAGCAACGGCTGATGGCACTCCGTACGGATTGATCGCGTGCGTGTTGCGACCGGTCGGCAGAATATCGGGGTTTTGAACGATGTCCGCGCCTGGTCCAGGCTCGATAAACTCGCCGCGCAACGCGCGAACCAGCGAATCGATTTCCGTGTTTGTTTGCAGCTTCGTAGAAACTTGTTCAAGCAACGCGAACAACGGCTGCGTCGTCTCCGCGTTCAATCCGCGTTTCTCCAAAGACGTGACTGCTGCCTCGGTCCCACGAGCGATGAATTCACGTATCGCATCGTCAGCTAACTCCTCCGGCAACGCGCGCAGTCCGGCTTCGGGACGATCGAACGACGCGATCATCTTCAACAAATCGCCACGCTCACGCGGCGGCGACGGCCGGCCAAACACGTGCAGACCGGTCGGGATCAGCCGCTGCTCGATTTCAAGCAACTGCTCGTACAGTTCGAGAACTCGCTCGTCGTTAGATTTCGTCATTCAGAATTGCGTAATTGCGTAAATGCGAAATTGCGGAATTGTGGGAACGTGAAGTCACGCAATTTCGCAATTAGCGCATTTCGCAATTCACTTTAAGCCGGGGTAAGTTTTACAAATTGCGCTTGCAGGATCTGCGCCAGCCTTCTCGTTTCCTGACTCGACTCAAACTCCTTCTGCGTATCGACGACGACAACCTGCGCCCGCGTCTGCTTGAGTTCCAACATCAACTCGCGCAGTTCCATCTCGATTCGCAGGCGGCGCAGGACGCGCACATTCACGCCGTTGCGACGCAGCGGCACATTCGAACGACCGTCGGTAAACAGTAACACGACGTTTTCACCGTAACGATCGCCCACGAGTTTCAACAACTCGATCGTGCTCGCCAGGCCCGCGCTGAGCGGTGTGCTGCCGCCCATGCGCAACGAATCCAGTACACGTCGGGCGCGCAGAATACTCCGCGATGGCATTAAATCGACGTTTGCAGTCGTGCCGTGAAACGAAACGATTGCCACACTGTCGCGATTGAGATACGACTTCTTGAGCAACTTCAGAATCGTGCTCTTCGCGCGCGCGATTCGATTCGCGGCCATGCTGCCCGACGCGTCGATGGCGAATACGAAAAGCGTTCCTCGTTTGTGTTTGAGCAGTTTGTAACGCAGGGCGCCCGACGAAACACCGCGATGAGATGAAGAAAGCATCGCCCGCAGCGTTGCATCGATCGCGATCTTTGCTCCTGAACTTTTGAAAGTGACCGCACGCGTGTAACGGCCCCGCACCTGCGAACTTGCCGTCTTCGCTCCCGACGCACGCCTGCTGTGCGACTGCGACTTGTCACCGTGATTCGGCATCATCGCTCGGAGTCGTTCGTCGAGAGGCGATTCAAGCGATCGATTCTCAACAGCGGGCGGCGACAACGTGTCAGCAGTGTTGGTTTCGCCTCCTCCGCCGGCAGCGGCGGATCGCTGTCTTGGACCATCAGGGTTCTTCGCCTTGCGCGGTGTATCCGGTTGAGTTTTCGTTTCGCGTTTCTGATCTCCAGGCGGCTGCGGCGGTCGCGGGATGACCTCGTCCACTGCCTGCTCGATCTTCTCGCTTTTCGCCGTCTCGTCTAACACATCGCGCCGCAAACGGTGCCGCAACGACATTGCCGACACACGCCGGACGTGGGTCTCATTGACGGATCGTCGACCTTCAAAGGCAGCCAGCGCACGCGCAGCGCGCATTATCGTCAACTCACCGCGATGCCCGTCTACTTTTAGATCCGCGCAGAGCTGCGCGATCTTCGACAACAGCGAACGATCCACGGTGATCTTCCGCAGGTTCGCCCGCGCGCGTGTTATTCGCTTGCGCAGTTGCTCCTGATCCTCGGTGTACGTCTCTGCAAACGCTTCCGGATCGCGATCGTATGCTTCGCGTCGCTCAATAATGTTTACGCGATTATCGAGATACGTCTCCGTGACGACTTCCGCGTGCAACCCAAAACGATCCAACAACTGCGGTCTCAGCTCACCTTCTTCCGGATTGCCAGAACCAACGAGAACAAAGCTCGACGGATGCTCGACCGACACGCCTTCACGCTCAACCCGGTTTCGACCCGTAGCCGCAACGTCCAATAGAAGATCGACGAGATGATCCTCCAGCAGGTTGACTTCGTCTATATAAAGGAATCCCCGGTTGGCCCGGGCGAGCAATCCAGGATCGAACGTCTTCCGGCCTTGCGTCAGCGCGCGTTCGATGTCGATCGTTCCGCAAACACGATCTTCGGTGGCGCCCAACGGTAGTTCTACCACTGACACAGGCGCCGTTTTCGCCCGCAAATCTTCTCCGGCAGCACATTCGGCGCAGAGGTTTCGCTCATCGGCCGGATCGCAGTTGTACGCGCAACCTTCGATCACTGAAATACGTGGCAACAGATCCGCCAGGGCGCGAACCGCAGTCGACTTTCCCGTGCCGCGATGACCCATGATCAAAACGCCGCCTATCGACGGATCGACGACGTTGAGAATCAGCGCCAGCTTCATCTCTTCCTGACCGACAATCGCTGTGAATGGAAAAGCCGTACGCATAGAGAGTGCGGTCACAGATTACACAAATTCATCTTGACATCCAAAAGGAACGGGACTAGAGTGCGGCCGACCTCCCGATTACATATACAAGCCCAGTTAGTTGATTGTTTGCGAGCAGGATTTCAACCTGCCGATCTCCTTCACAACTAAGGCCCTCGCCTTCAACTCCGAATCGCCAAAGATGAAGTCCTGCTGGCGGTGATACATGGCTACGGCGCAAACGAATGGCGTGATCCTGAAGCGACGTAAATGTTTCTGCTGAAGAACGTTGTCGGCAGCGATCTGCGAGTGCAACAACGAAGGAATTCGTGAATGAGAATAGTGGACGAAAATTACCGCCACCGCGGGGCGATCTGATCGGAGAAACGCTGAACGGCACGCCCGGTTATCTCTATTACGCAGTCTCGACTTACTCGTGGTACGACCCAAAGACCTTCAGGGCACACAGGAGACGGGCATCTTTCATAAACCAAAGTCGATGCGCGCCTGGTGAAAAGCCGCTGCGTGCTCATGCCCATCAAAGCAGGTGTCCTGATTTGACTCTGCGTGCCTCTGCGACTGTGCGGTTATTTCTTTTTACTCCATATTTACCGCCGAGACGCAGGAGGTACGCAGAGGAGCGCAGAAAAACACGAAGATTTCCCAAGTAGGAACGTTACCCCAAAGTAGACCTTTCGCGGGTTATCAGTTATATCTGTGGCTCTGTGGTTGCACCGACACTTTTAGAAGTCAAACAGCTCGGATGTGTGCGCGGCGATCGGAGGCTTTTCAGCGGTCTCGATCTTTCGTTGGCTGCGGGAACTTATCTCCAGGTAACAGGACCAAACGGTAGCGGCAAGACGAGTTTGCTCCGGATTTTATGTGGGCTGCTGGCGCCGGCCGAAGGTGAGATTAATTGGCAAGGTGAGAATATTCGCTCACTGGCTGAGGATTATTTCACGTCCGTCACTTACCTCGGTCATCGTCACAACGTGAAAGACGAGCTGAGCGCGATTGAAAATCTCAGAATCTCCAACGCCCTGAACGGCATTGTAATAAGCAAAGAACGGGCACGAGAGGTTCTCACGCGGATCGGGCTGGCCGGACGCGAATCACTCCCGGCACGACTCTTGTCGGAAGGGCAGAGAAGAAGAGTCGCGCTGGCGCGTCTGCTTACCAGCGGCACGAAGCTTTGGCTGCTCGACGAGGTACTGACCTCGTTGGATAAAGGCGCAGTGGCCTTGATTAGATCTTTGATTGAAGAGCACCTGGCAGGCGGCGGCATCGCGATTGTCGCGACGCATCAGGATTTATCGGTGGCGGCAGGATCGAGCCAGCGACTTGAACTCGCAACGTGAACTCCCCTTCGAGCTTATCGATGTTGCGCTGGATCGTTTGGCGCGATCTTACGCTGGCGTGGCGTCGCCGAGCCGACATCCTGTCGACCGTCTTCTTTTTTATTATCGTCGTCAGCCTGTTTCCACTGGGGATCGGACCGGAGACGCAGTTGTTGCGTTCGATTGCGCCGGGAGTTATCTGGGTCGCCGCATTGCTGGCCTCGATGCTCTCGCTCAACCGGTTGTTTGCAAACGACCTTCAGGACGGAACCCTCGAGCAGTTGCTGTTGACACCACAGCCACTTTTTCTAGTGGTGCTGGGGAAGGTTTTAGCGCACTGGATCGTCTCAGAGATTCCGCTCGTTTTGATTGCGCCGCTCGTTGGGCTTCAGTTTGATATCCCCGGCGAGACGCTCTTGATTCTAGTGGTCAGTTTGTTGGTCGGGACGCCGGTGTTGAGTCTGATCGGATCGGTGGGAGCTGCACTCACCTTGGGTTTGCGTGGCGGCGGCGTGTTGATATCGATTTTGGTTTTGCCGTTGTATATCCCGGCACTCATCTTTGGGGCCGGAGCAGTTGAAGCGAGTATCATAGGAGCGTCTCCCGCGCCGCACCTTTATTTACTTGGAGCATTTGCGATCGTGTCGCTCATCTTCTCCCCATGGGCGACGGCGGCCGCACTCCGAATATCGTTGGAATAGAGTCACAAAGGGCACAAAAGAACAACGAAGAACAAAACACAAAGCACAAAAAGCCATGAACCTCTACAAGTACGCATCACCCGCAAACTTTTACCCGCTCGCGGGAAAGATGATCCCGTGGTTTGCGATTCCTTCGGCGATCCTCTTCGCGGCCGGTTTGTACGTCGGCTTTTTCATCGCGCCGACAGATTTCCAACAGGGCGACGCTTACCGGATCATCTTCATCCACGTACCATCCGCGTGGATGGGCATGTTTCTGTATGTGTTGATGGCGATCTACGCCGGTATCGGTTGGGCGTTTAATGCGCGACTCGCGTCGATGATGGCCTCGGCGATCGCGATTACCGGTGCGATGTTCACGTTGTTGTCACTCGTCACGGGCGCGTTGTGGGGTAAACCAACGTGGGGCACCTACTGGGCGTGGGACGCGCGCATGACTTCGACGTTGATCCTGCTCTTTCTGTACATCGGCTTTATTTCGTTGCAGTCAGCGATCGACGACACACGTCGCGCCGATCGTGCCGGCGCCGTACTTGCGCTAGTGGGCGTGATCAACGTTCCCATCATTTACTTTTCCGTGCAATGGTGGAATACACTGCACCAGGGCGCATCCATTCGCATACTCGGCAAACCAACTATTGCGGCGCCGATGCTCGCAGCGATGCTGATCGTGCTGGCGGCGTGCTGGTTTTACTCGGTTGCCGTCGTGCTCATCCGGCTGCGTTGCATTATTCTTGAACGAGAACAAAATGCTTCTCGCTTCGCGGAGGTGAACGCCTGATGAACTGGCCAGATCTCTCGATGGGCGGCTATGGTTTTTATGTTTGGGGATCATATATCTTTGCGCTGATCTTAATCGTCGGGGAAGTCTTTAGCCTGAAGCAGCGCAAGAAAACACTCAGGCAACAGCAAAACGAGCATCAACAGCAAATGTCGAGCTCTGTTTCTCCTTCGGTTTTGACTGGGAGCGCCAATGAAACGACGTCATAAAAGGATCGGAATCATTGTTGCCGGGCTGGCTGGGCTCAGTCTTGCGGCATTTCTCGCGTTAAGTGCTTTTCAGAATAATCTCGTCTTCTTTTTCAGTCCCACGCAAGTAGCTGCCAAGGAAGCTCCGGTCAACCGGACGTTTCGCATTGGCGGCCTCGTCGAGGAAGGCACGCTCAAACGCGACGGCGACGGTTTGACCGTTCGCTTTACTGTCACCGACACGGCAGCGAGCATTCCCGTGGTTTACAAAGGAATACTTCCCGATCTTTTTAAGGAAGGACGCGGCTGCGTCGCGCAGGGACGGCTCGGCAACGACGGCGTGTTCCAAGCCGAAGAAGTGTTGGCCAAACACGACGAGAACTACATGCCTCCCGAGGCGGGCGAAGCAATCGATAAAGCGAAGCACGCTAAAGAAGCTTCCAAGTCTGTGGTTTACTAACTAAAAGCTCCCGCAAAGACGCAAAGGTAAGACCCAAATATTATGGCCAGCGTTGAAAGGTTAATTCTGACGTTTAACTTTGCGCCTTAGCGCCTTTGCGGGAGAGTCTTAAGAGAATGATCCCTGAGATTGGTCAGTTTGCACTCATCATCGCGTTGTTTCTTGCGTTGACGCAGGCGGTACTGCCTCTTTACGGCGCGTCAAGCGGCAACCCTACGTGGATTGCGCTGGCAGCGCCCTTAGGACAAGCGCAGTTCGTCTTCGTCGTCATCGCGTTCGGGTGTTTGGCCTATTCGTTTATCACTAACGACTTCTCAGTGCTCAACGTCGCCAGCAATTCAAATTCACAACTGCCGTTGCACTATCGTCTCGCGGCATCGTGGGGATCGCACGAAGGCTCGCTGCTGCTCTGGACGTTGATGCTCGCG
>Ga0079215_10000093_pt1 | contig 15307 bp, 8 predicted proteins | sample NCControl_FD_77004 | JGI IMG/M metagenome (GOLD analysis project Ga0079215, IMG submission 77004) | Agricultural soil microbial communities from Utah to study Nitrogen management - NC Control | ecosystem: Environmental > Terrestrial > Soil > Agricultural land | place: USA: Utah | collected...
CAGAATCTCATCCAGGTGAAACTCCGGGCCAAAAGATCGAGAAATCGATCGCCGTCAGCCCGGAACTGACCGTAACGCTTTGCGTGGCTTCGGGCACATTGAGAGTACGCGGTTGGGAAAAAAACGAGCTGCGCGTCAGATCCGGCGACGCGAGCCAAATCGAACTCCGACGACTCGACAAAGCTAAAGATCTTTCGACTCCCGCATGGCGGGTCGACGTCATGGTCCTTGATACCAGCTCCAGGATTAATGCCCGACGTGACTGCCAGGCACTTGCCGACGTCGAGATGGAAGTGCCCACGGGCGCGACTGTCCAGGTGCAGACGCGCGATGGCGACATAACGATTACGGGTGTTTCCGCGGCTTATGCGGGTTCGCAAAACGGCAACATCACGATCGAGCGCGTCACGAAGATTGTCGAGGCAGGCAGCGTCGGCGGCAGTATTTCGTTGAAAGACTCGAGTGGCCGCGTGAATTTGAGTTCCGCGGGTGGAATTGTCGTCGTGGCGAACGTCAAACCGTCCAATGATGAAGACACGATTGAAGTCGGAACGGTGAGTGGTGACATTCAACTGGATCGCGTGAGCAATCCTAACGTGATGGCGAAGACAGTGAATGGCAATGTGACGATGACTGGTCCACTGGCGCGTTCCGGTCATTACTCTTTTACTAACATGGCCGGCGACGTGATACTCGGGCTCCCGCACGATGCGTCGTTTCGGTTGAACGCAAAAGTCTCTGAAAAGCGCGACATCGTTTCAGATTTCGCGTTGAAGTACGTCGAATCGCCGCCACCGCCCCCGCCGCCAGCAGCGATGCCGAAACCTGGAGCGGCGGCACCCGTGCCGAATCCAGAACCAGCATCAAAGCCTGCACCGGTGGCGAAACCGGGAACTCCGACGAATCCGACTCCACCCACAACCCCAAAACCTTCCGTGGCCAAAGGCCACCCACCACACAAGACGGGTCCAATCGTCCAGCCGGTCATTGTTGAACGCCCGATCACTGTCCAGCCGTATACTTTGCGTCGTTTGACGGCCATCTGCGGTACTGGCGATGCAATGATCTCGGTCGCTTCCTTCGGCGGCACGGTCCGTTTGAAAAAGATCTAATTAGTGCTTTGTTCTTGGTACTTTGTGCTTGGCTTTTCAAAGGCCGGGCTAAAGTGTTTTTAGGCAACCACAAAGTACAAAGAACAAACTACAAAGACCCAAAATTTTTATTGTCACAAGGTTCCGGTGTCTGGTGTTCTCAATACAGAGCAACGCAGAAGGGCCGAGGGTGGTTGGTCACGGTTTTACACAAACTGACTGCTCTCGGCCTTAAAACTAAGGGGTCCAGGAAATGAACAGCGTGGGTCAAAGCGGCGACCGGAAGTCCTACCGAGTTATTCTGCTATTAGTAGTCGGTCTGACAGCATTCTCCAGCGCCATGAAAGAGTTGAATCTGTTGCGAGAATTTAGTCGCGACACTAGCGATCTCGTTGCGAGCTGGTCGAAGGCGGTCGCGCCGGAGGCACCGCAGGCGCCCGTAACGCCGGAAGCGGTTGTTCCCGTTCCAGTCCCGCAGGTCGTTGAAGAAGTTGAAGTGTGTGACAATAGTTATTCGTTGAAAGAGATCGAACCGGTGGATCACCATCAGTCGGGGGGCGGTGTTGCTCAAGCGGAAGTGAAGATCAAGGACGTGGGAAAAACTTTTGTCGCAGAGCGATCGAAGCGTCGTAACATACCGGCGGTGGCAACGTTGCGAAGCGATCGCTTTGTCGACATTGAGCTCATTGAGCTGCGGAATCAGGTACGTCGCGTAGCTGACCTCAAAGTCATGATCATGGCCGATAGTGACGGCGAGGCCCGAATAGCTATTCCTTCCAACTTCGAGTTCAAGGTGCCGAAGGCGAAAACCTACCGGCATGTCATGAAGCCGGAGGAACGCGAGATTTTGAAAACTCTGAACCGAAGCTTTAATCTACGCAGCGCAGGCTGACGACTTTCTGTAAGGAACCGAAAATGATGTCCACGAAACGCCTCATCACACTAGTTATTCTCCTGCTCGCGTTGGTGAGCACCGGAACGGGCCTGGTTGCAGCTACAGCCGCGACCGGTTTGTTTGGTCAGGATCGTCGTCCGGTTCCGTCCGTACCTTCGACTGAAAATTGCACGGCGGTTCCAGCCGAACCCTCGCAGGAATTACGCGACGAATTTCACCAAACTTATCCACTATCAGCGACTGGTCGAGTAAGTCTCGAAAACATTAACGGCGGAGTGCAGATCAAGGTTTGGGATCGAGCCGCACTCCAACTCGACGCTATCAAAAAAGCCTATCGAAAAGACCGTTTGGACGAAGCGAAGATTGACGTCACCTCGACTGAAGAGAACATCAGAATCAAGACCGAGTATCCATCAGGTAACCAGACTTTCCGCAGTGGAGAAGGTCGCTACAACAATCCGGCCACCGTCGAATACATATTGACAGTTCCGCGCAAGGCCATGCTCGAAACGATCGAGCTCGTCAACGGCTCGCTTGATATCGACGGAGTCGAAGGCGACGTCAAAGCGTCGTCAATCAACGGCAAGTTGGTCGCGCGAGGCCTGATGGGTGAGGCGAAACTCTCGACCATCAACGGTCAACTGCACGCGATCTTCGTTAAGCTCGATGACGCGAAACCGATTTCGCTCAACTCCGTGAACGGCAGCGTTAACCTGATCATTCCGTCTGACGCGAACGCCGCGATTCGCGCGTCAACCGTGCATGGCGGCATCTCAAATGATTTTGGTTTGCAGGTGCGGCATGGTGACTACGTGGGCCATAACCTCGATGGGCAGATTGGAAACGGTGGTCCACGAATCAAGCTCGAGAACGTAAACGGGTCGATCAAGATCACCCACGCTCAGGATGGACGAGCGATTAGCCCGGCCACTTCCGTCGTTACCGATCGCCATCAATTCCGTCAGGAACTGAATGAGCTGGAGTCTGATGCGGCCGCGCTGCGCGTTGAACAAGCAAAGGCGGTTGCCGAAGCAGCACGCGTTAGTATCGAAACGTCACGTATGACACGTGAAGCTCAGCTTGAAGCTCAACGGCGGGTGGATGCCGCGTTGCGTCAGGCACTGCGCGACGTCGAGCGCGCGCAAAGAGTAGTCGAACGGCAACACCAGCAGCAGCTTCGCAACGACGTCAAGGTAGTCAGGAAAATCAAACCGGTTACTTCTGTTGTCGGTGCAGGTGCAGGTCAGGGCGGTTACGGACGATTGACTGCGCAGGCACAGGAGACGAAGTCTTTTCAAGTTAGCGGCTCACCGCGTGTGAGCATCAACACATTTGACGGTGAAGTGATCGTGCGTGGTTGGGACAAATCGGAAGTCCAATACAAAGCAACGTCGCGCGCAGAGAATGACGAAGCGCTCAAGCAGCTCGATATCATTACCGAACAACACGGCCCGATGGTCAGCATCACTGCTCGGAATGAACACCAGCGTCACGCAAGTGTCGCTTTTGAGGTATTCGTGCCGCGTCAAACGACCGTGCACGTGTCGTCTGGTGACGGCTCCGTTTCGCTCGATGGCGTTTCCGGAGAGATTACGCTTCGATCCGGCGACGGTGCGATCGCAGTTTCAAACAGTGGCGGCCTGCTTCATGTCAACACCGGCGACGGCACAATTCAGATTTCGAAGTTTGATGGCCAGGTAGACGCTCGCACTGGCGATGGCGCAATTGCGCTCGACGGTATTTTCAAGGCCCTTTCAGCAAGAACCGGTGACGGCGAGATTTCGTTGACCGTGCCGGCCGGCTCCAGCTTCACGATCGAAACCAACCTGCCCGATGAGATCAGCAATGAGGGTTTCAGCGTGTCGGAAGATATCACCCGTTCCCCTCGTCTAAAGAGATGGAAGATTGGCAACGGCGGGCAGATCTTCGTTCTCCGCACAGGAGACGGTAAGATTCTTCTTCGCCCGCGTAATTGATCTGAGTTCCTAATCACTCGGGAACACAGATCCCCCAAGTTTGTATCGTTCGCGCTAATGAAAATAGTCTCTTTCTGCGTCTGCTTTCTGATGGCCGTAGCCTGCGCCATCGGCGTTAGCGCGCAGACAACCGTAAAACCAAACGCGGTGGCCGCGTCTACTCCCGCACCGGCCGCGTCCGCAACTCCCACTTCCAGTCCAGCTCCCGCGCCGTCCGCTGCCGCTAAAGGCAGTTTCGTTTTACCTCCCGAGAAGTCGCAGCCGGTGGTAGTGCCGAAATTCGAAACGCCACCGGTCATCGACGGCAAGCTCAACGAAGACGTCTGGCAGAAAGCAGTGGTCCTGAAAGATTTCTACCAGATTCAACCAGGCGACAACACACCTCCTTCGAAACCAACCGAAGTATTACTCGGTTTCGATGCGAAGTTTCTTTACATCGCGTTCAAGGCCACCGACGAACCCGACAAGATCCGCTCAACAGTCGCCAAACGCGACAATATTTTTCAGGACGATTACGTCGGTTTCTTTCTCGACACTTTCAACGACAAGCGAAAGGCTTTTGAAGCTTTCTTCAATCCCCTGGGCATTCAGGCCGACGGCATTCTGACGGAAGGCGATGGTGAAGACTTCAGCGTCGACTTGCTGATGGAGTCGAAAGGAATCATCCACGAAACTGGCTTCACCGTCGAGGTAGCAATCCCGTTCAAATCGCTCCGCTTCGAAGCCGGCAAAGGCAAGTTGTGGGGCGCGCACTTCTTCCGTCGTATCAAACGTTTCGAGAACGAACTCGATTCGTGGATGCCGTTCTCGCGCAGTATCAGCAGCAATATGAGTCAGGCGGGACATCTGACAGGACTCGAAGGGATTTCGGTCGAACGCGCAATCGAACTGATTCCGAGTTTGACGGTCTCGCAGAACACGCGCTTCGTCGGTTCTTTTCCGCCTATACCAGCGACTGGAGATCCCGGACGCCTCGTCCATGAACCTGTTGGACTTGATCCCGGATTAACGGCGAAGTTCATTCCGAGTTCCGCCATCACCGTCGATCTCGCGATCAATCCTGACTTCGCGCAGGTCGAAGCGGATCAGCTCGTCGTGACCGCCAACCAGCGTTTTCCGATCTTCTTTTCAGAGAAACGCCCGTTCTTTCTCGAAGGTATCGAGATCTTTCGAACGCCGATCACTGCGGTCCATACGCGCTCGATAGTAGATCCCGATATCGCCGTGAAAACGACCGGGAAAATCGGACGCAACACTTTCGGGATCATGGCCGCCAGCGATAATGGACCAGGGAACTTGAGCGCCGACGAGCGTGGCTCTTTAATATCCTGTATCGAACGGCGCGCGCTCAAGCCGAGCGAAGTTTGTAACGCCGAACGGTTTGTCGATAAGAACGCATACATCGGTGTGCTGCGTCTGAAACGCGACGTCGGTAAAGAAAACTCGATCGGAATGATCGCGACGAGTTACAACTTCATCGAGAAACACAATCAGACGTTCGGCTTGGACGGTCGCTTCCGTCTCGACAAACAAACGACGGTTGGCGTTCAGGTACTCGGCACTACGTCAAGAAACTTCTTCTTCGATCCCGACGACGGCGTCAACCGCTATCGAACCGGCAACGGTTTCGGCTACATCGGAAACTACAATGTCTCCGGTCGAAACTGGGGTTATGAGTTCTACGCCGAAGGATTTACTCAGGACTATCGCGCGGACGTTGGTTTCATTCAGCGCACAAATTCAAACTTCAACTACGGCTTCATCCGCTACAACTCCGATCCGAATCCGAAGAAGAAGATCATCTCGTTCCACTATCACACGCTCGCGCACATCCAGTACAACTGGCAGGCTCAGATGTACACCTGGGAAAAGGAGAGTCTGGTCGAGCTACAGTTGCCGCGCAACAGTTGGGTCGGGATGTGGTGGGAACCAGGTTACGAGCGGGTGTTCGATCGCGAGTTTGGCGCGACGCGAGAAGTAAAACCCTGCGATCCGGGTGGCCAGGATTTTCACCTGCCTAAAGATCAACGACGTCCGGCGTGCACGTTCTTTGGACCAAGCAACGAACGTTCGTCAAGCAAGCAGCACCTCTCGTTCTATGGCGGTTCGAACTTTAGCAAGACGATTCAATTGAACGCCCAAGTCACACATCGCTGGGGTCACATGGATCTCGACTTTGGCAGCGGCAGCAGCAGGTATCCGCGCGTCAGTCCATTTGCGCTCGACTTGGCGGCTCGGAAAGCTGCGGCCGAAGCGGCGGGACAGTGTGACCCGTTGGACGAAAATCGCCCGGCGGTTTGCACCGCATCAGCTCCACTCGATCCGGGACGTGGAAACCTGCTTCAGTTGAACGCGAACATCACTTATCAACCGACAAACGAGCTGCGTACACAGTTCAGCCTCAATAGCCAGAAACTTAAGCGCTACGACACCGATCGCTACGCTTTCAAAGTGCACATCATGACGCTGCGAGGAACGTACCAGTTCACCAAAGCAACGTTCGCAAGAGTGATCCTCGACTACAACACCCTCAACTCTCGCTTGCGTTCACAGGCTCTGTTTGGCTGGACACCGAGCCCCGGCACCGCCTTCTACGCCGGTTACAACGACGATCTGAATTACGACAGTCCTCATCCATTTACGCGGAGCATCGTGCCAGGCTTTCGCCGCAATTCCAGGACGATTTTTATCAAAATGTCGTACTTGATCCGGCGCGGCTTCTGAGCTCCAGATTAGAAATGTAAAGTAATGTAAAGTTGGATCGACGAGCTCTAAGTTTGGCTCGCCTGCGTGATAAACTGCTGCCGAATGTTTCGGACCAAGATTTACCTTCTGGCTGTGCCGCTCTTGCTGGCGGCTTTCTTTTTCACTTCATGCAAGAGCGACTATCAGGCGCAACAGCGTCAGGGTCAGGGATCGGGCGGTCCAGGACAAGCTGCTGCCCGGCAAGTCAGAACTACCGCCGTCGCGGAAACTCCTTTTGGCGAAACAGTCACCGCCACCGGCACACTCGCGGCCTACGATCAGACAACAGTTAGCGTAAAAGTTCCGGGTCGCGTGCGCGTGATTTCAGTTGACCTCGGCTCGGTTGTTTCGCGTGGACAAGTCATCGCGAATGTCGATTCCGAAGATTACCGGCTACGGGTGCAACAGGCAGAGGCTTCGTTGGCCCAGGCGCGTGCGCGATTGGGGCTAACGCCGGAAGGCACCGACGACCGCGTCGATCCGGAACAGACAGCGACAGTACGACAGGCGCGCGCCGTGCTCGACGAAGCGCGGTTCAATCGCGATCGCGCGGCGCGGCTGGTCGAGCAGGGCATCATCGCCAAAGCTGAATTCGACTCCGCCACTTCGGTATACAAAGTCGCCGAAGGTCGATACCAGGACGCCTACGAAGAGATCCGCAACCGCCAAGGCGTGTTGGCCCAGCGGAGATCCGAGCTCGCGCTCGCGCGACAGCAATTAAAAGACACCAACATCGTTGCGCCGATTGACGGCATCGTTCAGGAGAAGATAACGAGCGTTGGTGAGTTTCTCGCAGCGGGCGCTCCCGTCGTCAACATCGTTCGTATGGATCCTTTACGGCTGCGCGCGCAAGTACCTGAACGTGAATCGCAGACGATTCGCACCGGTCAGGACGTTCGTGTCACCGTCGAGGGCGACCCCATTGTTTACGTCGGCAAGATCATGCGCCTGAGTCCGGTGATTGCCGAACAAAATCGTATGCTGATGGTTGAAGCGGACGTTCGGAATAATGGAAAACTCCGGCCGGGATCTTTTGCGCACGCTGAGATCGTGACGAACGATGCGAAGATGGCCGTCACAGTTCCAAACAGTGCGATTATTACGTTCGCGGGAATCGAGAAAGTGATTGTCATTCAAAATGGCAAAGCGCTCGAAAAACCGATCACTACCGGACGGCGAAATGCGGAATTTACGGAGATCGTTGCTGGAATTAGTGTTGGTGAGAAAGTGATCGTCGATCCGGGCAACCTCCAATCGGGACAGGCTGTCGAAGTAGTCGAATGATGGTCAGTTGTCAGTGGTCAGTCGTCAGTGGCAATAGCATTAACCGGCAAGTACCACGGACTACTGACCACTGACCACGGACAAATCCTTAAATGCAGAAACTAGCTGAAATATGTATTCGCCGACCTGTCTTCGCGACGATGATCGTGTTGTCGCTGGTGGTTGTGGGCGCGGCTGGTTTCTTCAGACTCGGAGTCGATCGTTTTCCGGCTGTCGATCTTCCTACAGTTAATGTTCGCATCGGACTTCCTGGCGGCGCGCCCGAGGAAGTCGAATCGTTAATCACTCAGCAAGTTGAAGAAGTAATCAACACTGTAGACGGCATCAGCGAGCTGCGCTCTGTTTCCGGGCAGGGCACTTCGATGGTGATCGCGACTTTCAACCTCGATCGCGATCTCGAATCCGCCGCCCAAGACGTCCGCGATCGCGTTAATACTCTGGGCCGTCGTCTTCCCGAAGATTCCACTCCACCAGTTGTTCAGAAATTCGACAACGACAGTACGCCGGTCCTAACCATCGCACTCACCGGCGATCGATCAATACGAGAACTCACCGAACTCGCAGACAAAACTGCTCGACCAATGCTCGAACGCATTGGCGGAGTCGGTGAAGTGCGCGTCGTCGGTGGTCTTGATCGGGCTATCAATGTTTGGATCGACGCCGACCGCCTGGCCGCTTATCAAATTTCAATCTCTTCTATTCGGCAGGCGCTCGAACGTCAGAACACCGACGTGCCCGGTGGAAATGTAAACACCGGAAAAGAGGAACTAACGCTCCGCACCCTCGGAAGATTCACGGACCCACGACAGTTTGCCGATCTCGTCATCGCGAATGTAAACGGTGCGCCTGTCAGACTCCGCGACTTGGGCCGCGTTGAAGACGGCACGAAAGAGCAGCGCTCGTTTTCACGACTCAACGGCGTCCCCACCGTCTCGCTCGACATTCGCCGGCAATCAGGTGCGAACACAGTCGAAGTCATTCACGGTCTGAAAGAAGCGCTGCCGCGCGTTAGTTCTCAACTACCGAATGACGTCAAGCTCGAAATCATTCGCGATCAGTCGCGTTACATCGAAGCCGCGCTGCACGAGATCCAGATTCACCTGGTTCTCGGGAGTATTCTCGCCAGTCTGGTTGTGCTGGTTTTCATGCGCTCGTGGCGTTCGACTTTGATCGCCGCAGTCGCGATCCCGTGCTCGGTCATTTCGACATTCGGCATGATGAAGGCACTCGACTTCACGCTCAACAGCGTCACGATGCTGGCGCTCGTGCTGATGGTCGGCGTGGTGATCGACGACGCGATTGTCGTACTGGAGAACATCTTTCGCTTCATTGAAGAGAAGCGAATCGAAGCAAAAGAGGCGGCGCGTGAAGCGACGAAAGACATTGGTCTGGCCGTTCTGGCTACCACTCTTTCGCTGGTCGTGATCTTCCTGCCCGTGTCGTTCATGTCATCGATATCGGGTCGGTTCCTTTACCAGTTTGGCATCACCGCGGCCGTCGCGATCATGGTGAGCTTGCTGGTCTCGTTCACGCTGACGCCGATGATGAGCTCGCGGTTGATTCGCGTCAGCGACGCGAAGGGCGGTCATGATGCTCCGTCTTCACGCCGTGGCTTCTATCGTTACATCGATTCGTCTTACTCGTGGTTGCTGGCGTTTGCAATGCGGCACCGTATGGCGGTCGCCTTGCTTGCACTCGGGGTGGTTTTAACGAGCATTCCGCTTTATCGCGCAGTAAAACAAGAGTTCATTCCGACCAACGTCGACGAGGCGGAGTTTGAAATCGGCGTGAATGGTCCTGAAGGCACGAACCTCGCGGTAATGAACGAAACGATGAGCGCGATCGAGAGAGACCTGCTCGACACGCCCGGTGTGGAGATGGTGATGTCGTCAGCGGGCGGCGGGTTCCTCGGCGGCGTGAACCAGGGCGACGCGTATGTGCGCATCAAGCCACACGAGGAACGCACGTTGTCGTTCAGCAAGTTTTGGCGCGAGACCAGGAGGGGAAATCCGCTCAACGCATTTCGCGGAAACTACACGCAACAGGACGTGATGCAGGAGGCCCGGCGGCGGCTGCGGAAGTACGCGCCGATGCGCACGAGTGTTCGCAACGGACGCTCGTTCAATTTCGGTACCGGCGGTCGTTCTGACATCGATTTCGTCTTTCGTGGTCCTGACATCGTGACCCTCGCTGGATACGCCGACGAACTGGTGGAGCGCTCTGAAAACCTTGGCGGCATTGTCGATGCCGACACGACTTTAAAACTCAACAAGCCGGAGCTGCGCGTCCGCATCGATCGCGAGCGCGCTGCGGATCTGGGCGTCGATACTTCCGATATCGCAACGAGCCTGCGCCTGATGGTTGGTGGTGAAGAAGAGGCCTCGCGTTTTAGAGACGAACAGATCAACGAAGATTATGACGTGCAATTGCGTCTCACCGAACAGGATAGAAGCGACGCGGGTACAATCAGTCGACTCTGGGTTCCTTCTTCACGAGGTGGACCTGGAGGCGGTGCCGGACTCGTGCGGCTCGATAACTTCGTGAAGATCACACGCGACACGAGCCCGTCGCGAATCGATCGACTCGATCGCGAACGACAGGTTTCCGTGCGCGCTTCGGTTGCGCCCGGTTACGCGCTTGCAGATCGCATCCAGGCATTGCGTGGCGCCGTCGGTGAGATGAATCTGCCCAACGCTTACACGACCACCGTTTCCGGTCGCGCACGCGAACTCGAGAAGACGTTCACCGAGTTTATCTGGGCGTTCATCCTGTCAGTGATTTTTATGTACATGATTCTCGCTTCACAGTTCGAGAGCACCGTGCACCCGCTGACGATCCTGTTGAGCTTGCCGCTTTCGGTGCCGTTTGCGTTGCTGTCGTTGTGGGGAACGGGAGACACGCTGAATCTCTATTCCGCGCTTGGTGTGCTCGTCTTGTTTGGCGTGGTGAAGAAGAACGCGATTCTTCAGATCGATCACATGAACAACCTGCGCGCGAAAGGCATGGAACGTCACGAAGCAATCATGCAGGGCAATCGCGATCGTTTGCGTCCGATTCTGATGACGACCCTCGCGCTCGTTGCAGGTATGTTGCCGCTTGCGCTTGGCACTGGTCCGGGCGCTGAGGAACGGCGTTCGATCGCGATCGTCGTCATTGGTGGTCAGACTCTTTCGTTGTTGCTTACGTTGATCGCTACGCCGGTGGTCTATTCACTGCTCGACGATCTGAAAGCAACGTCGCGCTGGCGCCGGTTTGCTGAAACAGTGGGCAGCACATGGCACGGTGCTCGTGAAAGACTGAAGGCCCGGCGTCGCAAACCCGCGCCCGAAGAAGTTCCCGCAGAACGCACAACCTCCGGCGACTAATCCGGTTGTTTGAGGATTCGCTTCCAGTCCGAATTATCAACTTTCATCCGCGTTACTAACTCATCGCGCAACGTCCGCAGCTTGTCACTCAGGACGTGCGGATAATTCTTAATATTCCCAAACCGTCTGCGCTGCTCCTCGACAAACACTTTCTGTTTCTCGATTGACGGAATCGCCGAGTGCTGTCCGTTCTCCCAAAACGGTACCAGCAACCGTTCGACTCTTGCCGCAGCGGGTATCTTCACGTCTTCATCGTCAAGACCGATCACATCGCCGACATAGTTTCCGTCCTCATCGCTGCCACGAAACAACTGCAACTTGCCTGGCAGCGTTATCTTGTCTTCAGAGTTTGACGCTTTCAGCGTAGGACGATCTTTCATCAAACACTGCTTGAAGATCACACCCGCAACGGCCGGTACCTCGCTCGACAACTTCGTGCCGATACCAAAGCCCGCGACTTGCGGAAATGCCGCCACAATCCGTCTTACTTTTTCGACATCGAGATCGCCCGTGAGGTTCGGCCGTAGACCCGAAAAACCGTTTGCCTCAAAAAACCGCAAACACCAGTGGCCCAACTCAGCGAGATCTCCGGAGTCAACGCGGAAACCTTTGAACGCACGCCGCCGTGATTCGGTCGAAGTCGCTGCCATCGCTGCATGGACCGCGCCCATGTAAACGTCGATCGTGTCGAGTAACAGCGTGGTGCCGTTTGGATTCGCATCGAGCCAGCGTTCGAAGGCTACCTGTTCGAAATGCTTCGGTTTGCCGGTACGCGGCTCGATCTCGGGATCGTCCAAAAACTCGATGTAGGCCTGTTGCCAGTAATGAGCTTCTGTACCGACGGCGGGAATGTCGAGACGATGAGCGGCTTCCATGTTTGACGTGTCGTTGAAGCCGCCGATAAATGCATAGACCGCGATATCGACGGCCCGTTCGATGTCGCCGTTGCGTCGCAGCGAGAAGTCGGAAAGCCAGCGATGATCGCCCGCGGCCATGCGAAACTGCATCGCCGTGCTGGCGGTGGTCATCGGCAAATCGAACGCATGCTCAAACTTGATCTCCTGGGCTTGCGTCAGTCCGAAGGCGCCGCGAATGTCGGCAAACGGTTCGTGTGCGAAGACGATCGTGCCCGGTCGTACCGCGCGGATCGCGCCGACGAACTGAATGTCTTCGATTGCCTGAGCGAAATTGTGCAGGCCGCCGCGATCCTGCTCGAGAAAGCGCAGACGCGGGCGATCGATCTGGCTGTCGACGAGCAGACGGACAAGACGTTCGTGGCCGAGGCAGGGTGCGAAGGGCAGTTTTCGTTGGGTAACGTAGAAGGTGGCTTCTGCGTCGCTGAGGCGTTCGTTTCGCAGCCGGGTCACGTCCTTGAACGACGCATCGCCCATCGCGGCGTGATATCGGTCGATGTTCAGAGTTCCCATCTGTTATCGCCGTTGACGATCTGGGCTCCTGCTGCTTTCATTTCCTGAATCGCGCGTTCGCCGTCGCCTGGGTTTACATCGACGGCGCGCATGGCGTTTTTCAATGCCTTCACTTTGAAGCCTTCATTTAATCCCGCGAGAACGGTCGCTTTCACACAGTAGTCAGTGGCCAATCCACCGACGACAAGCTCTTCAACACCCTGTTCTTGAAGCTGCGACGCGAGATCGGTTTCGTCGAAAGCTGAGTAACAATCAGTATCGCCTAGACCCTTGGAGATGACGCGGACGCGCGGATCGTCCCGTAAATGTGGATGAAACTCGGCGCCTTTGGTGTTCTGCACACAGTGAATGGGCCATGTGCCGCCGTACGCCTGAAAGTGTTTCGTTTTCGGCGGATGCCAGTCGCGGCTTTTGTAGACAGGATCGCCGCGCTCCAAAAACTCGTCGATCAACTCATTCAACGGCGCGACCACTTCGTCGCCCTCAGCGACTGCCAACGCCCCACCGGGACAAAAGTCGTTTTGCACATCGACAACGATTAACGCTTGTTTCGATTGTGTTGACATGATGAATTTGGCCCCTTGTTTCCTGAGACGATGTTACACTGCTTACTCCCACTCTAAAAGCAGGACTTCGACATCAAGAAGCGCATGGAATTCCATTTCGGACCACTCGCAGACCAATTGAACAGCGCGATTCGCGACGCTGAACAAGAGTCCGTCGTCGAACGCCTATGGCGGAAAGACGCTTCGCTCTGGAAAACAGACGAAGGCAGTAAAAAGCAGATCGGAAATTCGCTCGGCTGGTTGACTGTTGCTGATGAAATGATCGGCGTGGCCGGCGAGTTGATCGAGTTTGCGGGGATGGTTCGCGCGCGTGGATTTCGACACGTGATGGTGTGTGGCATGGGCGGTTCGTCGTTGTGTCCTGAAGTTCTGACGCGAACATTTGGTCCACAGTGGGGATTTCCGGAATTACTCGTACTCGATTCCACTGACCCTGACGTTATCGCTCGTCTCCGCGATCAGATCGACGTCGAGCATTGCCTATTCATCATTGCTTCAAAATCAGGAACGACTACAGAGCCAACTGTCTTTTACAAATACTGGTACGACGAAGTCGGTAAACGACGCGAGAACCCAGGGGAAAACTTCGTCGTCATCACCGACCCCCGTTCACCACTGGTCGACACCGCCGCCGAACTCGGTTTTCAACGAACATTTCTCAATCAGTCAGACATTGGCGGACGTTACTCGGCGCTTTCGTATTTCGGTATGGTGCCTGCGGCGTTGATGGGAATCGACATACGAAAGTTTCTCGAACGCGCGAAGGAAACAAATGACGCGCTGAAGCTGGGAACGATCATTGGGGAGTGCGCGAATGCCGGACGCGATAAGCTCACGCTCCTAATCGATCAGCAGATCGAGACGCTCGGGTTGTGGATCGAACAACTCATCGCCGAGAGCACCGGCAAGGAAGGAAAAGGAATACTGCCCGTCAGCGGCGAACCGCTCGGTGAACCCTCGGTCTACGGTGACGATCGCGTGTTCGTATCAATATCAATTGGTGAAACTAGCGCAAGCACGCAGGTTTCGCTGCGTGCGTTAGCTGCGGCAGGCCATCCCGTCATTCAACGCGAACTGCGTGATGTTTACGATCTCGGCGCGGAGTTTTTCATTTGGGAGTTTGCGACAGCCTGCGCCGGTTGGCGACTCGGCATCAACCCGTTCGATCAGCCAAACGTGCAGGAAGCAAAAGATGCGACGCGCGAACTTCTGAGCGAGTTTTCAAAGTCCGGCAATCTGCCTGACGATCAAAAACTCGCGGACGACGACGCGATACGCGCGCAGTTGAAGTCGATCGCTCCTGGCGACTACGTCGCGTTCCTCAACTACATCGAAGAGCTCCCGGAAATCGATCACAAGCTTCAGGAGATCAGAACGGCGGTACGGGACCGTACAAAGTGCGCGACGACGATCGGCTATGGACCACGTTTCCTGCACTCCACCGGACAGCTTCACAAAGGTGGACCAAACACCGGCGTCTTTTTCCAGATCGAAGCCACGGATAAGACCGACTTCCCCGTCCCTGGCGAGCCTTACAGCTTCAGCATCCTGAAACAGGCCCAGGCACTCGGTGATTTCCGTGCTCTCGTGAGCCGCGACCGCCGCGTCCTTCGAATAAACCTCGGCGACGACCTGCTCAAAAGCGTACACCACCTCCGTCACGTCATCCTGAATGCTTTGAAGTAATACGTTTCGACCCGCCTCCGCACATTTGTAGTACGACCCTGGAAACAACGGTGTAATAACTATTTGTTAGATCCAAAGGACATTCCCCCAGGTGCATTTACACTTTCGTTGAGGCATACGACTTGCCGTTCGGAAGCTAAATTACTCGCTTCCAAGGACCCGCCATTATTGGGGGAGGAGCCGTTCGCCATGAAGTTCATCGAGAAGTTTTTTAGAAGCGGACTCGCTATAGACCTGGGGACCGTCAACACCCTCATCTATCACCCGAGCCG
>Ga0079215_10000097_pt1 | contig 15139 bp, 17 predicted proteins | sample NCControl_FD_77004 | JGI IMG/M metagenome (GOLD analysis project Ga0079215, IMG submission 77004) | Agricultural soil microbial communities from Utah to study Nitrogen management - NC Control | ecosystem: Environmental > Terrestrial > Soil > Agricultural land | place: USA: Utah | collected...
CAAGGCTTCGATTACATTGCGAACTTAGATCAAATCCAAAGGAATTTCAGCGAAAAACTTCGAATCAGGGTTTTACTTTGAGAAAAATTTCAAGTTATGACGGAAAACTGTAGGAAAATTTCACGTTATGCCGGACAAGAATTTCATTTAATGACGGAATCGCCCGCGTAAGTTATTGATTCCATTAACAGGCCAATTGTCGGTCATAAAGTGAAATCGAGGGATGAACCTATGATTTCAGTCGGCTTTCAACGCGTTAGCAAAAAACGTCCGTGTCGGATTTGTGGCGAACCGACTTCTTGTGGCTTTTCGAAGGATGAAGGTACTTCCATCTGCGTGCGCATCAGTGCGGGCTCTCGCGGGCTATCGCGCAACGGTGGAAGTATCCACGTCCATCCCGAGATTCCATTCATCACGATTCGACCCACAATTAAACGGCCGATTAACCAATCAGTTTCGCCAGCTCCTCTTGAAATTAGAGATGCTGTTTTTCAAGAGCTGATTAGGATCTCGCCCGCTTCAAATTACATGGAGGAACTTGTCACCGATCCAGGAGGGCTGCTGTCACGAGGACTCCTTGAGGACGACGCCACCCACTATGGAGCACTACCTCGAAGAAAACAGGAGCGCGCAACCCTTGCCGGGATCTTGAATGAACATGTGCGCGTCCACTTTCCCGAATACGCCAAGTTTCATTCTGGCGCAGGAGTCGTAGGCGTACCCGAATTCTGGCAGGATCCATCTGGGATGGTCCACATTCGGAAACCGCGCAACTACCGGATGCCGCTTCTGTAGTACCGTATAAAGACGCAGACGGATTGATTCAAGCATGCCTAATCAGATTACAAGCACATGATATTTCGTCTAATGAGAAAAGATACTGTTGGCTTTCATCACCACAAGAACGACGTGGCACCAGTTCTGGAACACCAATACACTTCACTTTTGTTCAGCAGCAACTTTCTCCAGGCGAAACGGTGCTTATCACTGAGGGAGCGTTGAAGGCTGATACTGAAGTACGGTTCAGACCGCACGCCCGTGTGATCGCTACATCGGGAGTAACCTGCTCACAGTGAACTCGTCAAAGCAGCCAGACCGTATACCGCGCTGATCGCCTTTGACGCAGATTACAGAACGAATCCCGCGGTGTGTCGACAGCTCGCCAGATTAATTGTCCAGCGGGTGAACGATTCCAGAAAACAGCAGTTACGCAGCACAACGAACGTCCTTTGCTGGAATGGACCCAAGGGAATTGATGATGCAGTGCGAGCAAATGTAAGACTCAGAAGTCTTACGGTCTCTGAATGTTGGTTCCCAATACTGCGGTAGCGATGAGTCCGTCGCGCTCGTGCACATCAGGTACTTTCTGTGCCGATTCTACATTTTCGTCAAAGGTTTGGTCCGGCGCGTTGGAAATCTCTTGTCCGGGTTTGCAGAAGTAGCTTCTGGATTTCCGCTGAAAGCGAGACCAGGATTTTCTCGCGCGCCAGCATAAGCGGCGCCCATAAATCAGGTAAGGAGGTTTTTACCTGAGGTTCAAGTCGGATTCAATCCCTCCAGGAGATGTACTGTGCCGGGCATCGAAACGTTGTGAGAAGTTCGATAAGCGTCGCCTTCGTCTAACGGCCCCTCCAATACTTGTTGCGCTCGACGCAGCAGAACCTGCACGAACTGCCGTTGCAAAGACTGATTGGCCACGAAATTGGCCGGAACGATATAAAACGACGAGACCGGTGTGTTGAGCGTCTCGCGCCAGGCAAACGTATATCCCTGCAAGTAAAGGAACTCTCGCATCGGTTTGTCACCATACACGCCGAGCACCTGAGCGTAAGACCGATCGGCTGCTTGCTGATCAACTGCGGCGAGCCGATGTAGAAAATGAGTCAGCATGTAGCCAGCCGGGTAATTCAACCTGGCCCTGGCAAGATCGACGGCTGCGTTGATGTCCGTCGCAATCATTTTGATTGCGGAATCAAGCAGTCTTTCTGAGGTTAAGAGATTTTCAAACGAACCCCTCGTGGCCGAAGCCTCCCTTTCGATGGCTGGTTTCAGCATTTGCCGGGTCAGTCAACTCTTTGGGCCAACCGGGGTCGCGTTTAGCAACCGCCCGAATGACGACGTAGCGTTGGTGCATGCCGTTGTTATGCGTATCAACGTGGCAAGCGCCAGAACGATGAGGTAAAGCCGAGTTCTGAGAATAACGCTTCCGCTTCGTCAATTGTTCGCCTCCTCCATTCCGGCTCACGACGATCTGGGCTGTACCAGGCCTGCGCCAATCGATTGCACTTATCAAGAGGGATCAACTCACCTCGCGGCAGATTCCAATCCGTACACCACTTCTCAACATGCTCTTCTGACCAGAAGAGCAGCATCGTCTTTCAATTGAAAACTATGTCATCCCACCAATGCGCCGCAGGAATGGCGAAATGCGCTAACCCCTGCGCCTCTTCAAGCGAGCCGTTCGTAACCTTCAAACTCATCGCCGTGCTACAACAGCCGCATGAAGCCTCGATGGTCGCATCCTGCTTCAGCATCGCCGGTATGCCCATCCCATCCCAGATGCAATTACCGTAGTAGGAGCGGTCTTCCACTTTGACGAGGAAAGGTGTGGGCACGGCTGAGAAAGGGTTAGCCATCAGAATCTCACCGCTCCCCTTCTGCAAGACAAGGATGTGTCCATCAGCAAGACGCTGGAAGGAAGCTCTGATCTCATCCGACGAGCGCGATAGAGCAGCCGATGTTTCCGCTATAGCCGGCGGCAGCCCTTCACCGATGACATAATCATAGACGTAGGAGCGAACTACTTTATCGAAAGCGATCTGTTCTTGTTCATCGTTCATATTCAAACCTCCGAATCACCTGACGCACAACGCTGGCCTTCAGCCGTGGCGCGCGATCAGCATCCGAGATGGGAAAACGTTACTGAGAGACAAGCTATCGCGCCGTCAGCTGCAAGGCTTTGTTGGGCGCATCCGCAACAAGTCCGATACGCGAGATGCCGACTTAGACCTGGAGAAGTTTCGGATCAATCCAAGTATCTTCATAATCACGGACTACAGGAACCGCCAACCAGGAGCCAGCCCAAAATACTTCACCACTTCAGAGGCGCGCTTCAACTAAGTGATATAAGCCCTACTACTATCCTAGTCACTTGTAATGCCCGTCGACCGACATCTTGTAATCTCTAACTTCCGCAAGTGACCTCCTCCCGATTTCGTTGCCGGCCTTGCGACAAACCTCCGCGACCGCTACCCCAGTCTCGGCCTGCTGCAATGCAAAGACGATCTGTGATTCGGTGAACTTGGACTTTTTCATGGCAATCGTCAGGCTCCCATCCTGTCATAAATTGCCCGCTTTTCTCTAAGTTATTTTGGTAGGGTTTTTCGGGAGGAGGTCAACCATTACACCCTATTCGGGTACCTTCACATTTTTCGGATAAGATGCAGGGGCCGACGGGAACTGCCATATGCGAAGAGATCAAACCAACCTTCAAATCCTTCTTTGTATCGCTCTAGCGGTTCTGTTCCTATTCGCCAATTCCGCTACGCCGCACCAAAAAACCTCTGCGGCGGGTGGCGAACTTCGCGTGCTCATCGCGGTCGGAATGCGCCAGGTCATGTTAGACATTGCGCCGAAGTTTGAGCGCGCTACCGGACATAAGCTGAAGCTCTCATTCGACAGCGGAGGGGTGATCGTGGAACGACTCAAGCGTGGCGAAACGGCTGACGTCGTAATGATCAACCGCCAGAGCATGGAACGACTGGAAGTTGTGCAAGCCTCGGTAACTGATCTTGCCCGCACCGGCGTGGGCGTCGCTGTTCGCAAGGGCGCACCCAAACCAAACGTGTCGACTCCCGAAGCGTTCAAGCGTGCGATGGTGGATGCCAAGTCCATTGCGTGTCCCGATCCGGCGCTCGGTGGTTCGAGCGGAGTCCACATCGCAAAAGTGTTTGAGCGACTCGGCATCTCAGAGGTAGTGAAACCCAAGCTGGTTTTTGTAAGCACGCCGGGGCAGGAACAGACCATGCCGGGTCACCTTGTCGCCCAAGGCAAAGCGGAGATAGCTCTGCACCAGATGCAAGAACTAATGTCGGTGCCTGGTATTGAGATCGTTGGCCCATTACCAGGCGACCTTCAGGAGATATTCGTTTTTTCGGCAGCCGTGCTGATCGGAGCCAACGATGCGAGGGCAGCGCAAGCACTCATCGACTTTCTTCGCACACCAGAGGCGCGCGCCATCATCAAGGCGAAAGGAATGGAACCGGCCAGTATCTGAGGGTTGGGCCAACGCTGATCCGTGGTCATCCGTGTTCATTTTATGAATTTCCGACATCTCCTTGACGCTATTCCCGAGAAAGGCCTTTCAGTTTTTACTCCAGTTCTCGATGCGCTTCTGAAGTGTCACACGTCGGAGGAGGTCCGAACCTTCATTGGCCTTATCTGGGCCATGGTCGTTGGGGCCGGCGCGTCACTATGAAAAACCCGATCTTCCGAGACGTGATTCCTTTGCCAGAGGGATTGATCCGAGGCGCGTCATGTTTGGGGACCTCGACGGCGACGGACCGGGACGACGTCGTTTATCTGGAACCGAACCGGCTGACGTTCTGGATCACCTATAAGTAGCAGGGAGCGCCACGCCGAGCTAGTCTTGCGAGAAACACTTCCTGAGGGGTGAGAGTTAATCGTTATGACCGACAGCCAGACACTATCAATCGACCAAGTCTGGGATGACTTCACTATTCAACTCAGACGATTCATCGCGAGCCGGGTGCGAAATGAGACAGACGCGGAAGACATCCTTCAGGAAGTCTTCATTAAAATCCATCGCGGCATTGATAAACTGGAAAACCAATTAAAGCTCGAAGCCTGGGTCTACCAAATCACGCGTAACGCTATCATTGACTACTACCGTAGAAGTGATAATGGGGTAAAAGTCACATCTGAACTTCCTGATGTCCTCGCGGAAGAAAACGGCAATGAAGAGATAGAATCGGAAGTCGCCGCCTGGCTCCGCCCCATGATGGAAGAGCTTCCCGAAAAGTACCGCGAGGCGCTTCAGCTCACGGAAATCCAGGGGCTGACGCAGAAGGAATTGGCCGACCGCCTCAACATCTCTATATCAGGCGCCAAGTCCCGCGTGCAGCGCGCCAGGGAGAAGCTGAAGGACGTTCTCCTCGAATGTTGTCACGTGGAGGTCGACCGGCGAGGGAAGGTCGTGGATTGGGAATCAAAAGAACCTGAGTGCCGCTTTTGCACCGTCCCGCTCACCAGAAAATAGCTCTTAAACCTCCTTAGAAAATCTTTGCGTCCTTTTCGGAAACCCTCCGTCTACAGGTGTGAAAGGCCCAACTGAAGGGCGAGACTACTGAGGATCTAAACGGGAGGTTTACCCATGAGCGAGAACAAATCATGTAGCACGGGCAGCTGCGGCTGCTCATCAACCGTAGAACACAACCAGTCGAGAACAACAGAAGCGCAGTTCGAGAAGAAGCGAAGTGTGCAGATTGATTTCCTCTATCTCGACTTGGAGGTCTGTTCCCCATGCCGAAATACCGAATCGAATATTGAAAACGCTCTGAATGAAGCGGCAGGCATTCTTAAAACCACAGGCGTTGAGGTAAGAGTCCGAAAGACGCACGTCGAGTCACTTGAGCAAGCCATACAACTTGGCTTCCTCACGTCCCCGACGGTCCGGATCAACAGCAAAGACCTTCAACTGGAGTTCAAAGAAAACCATTGCGCGACGTGCAGCCAAGTGAGTGGTACTGACACCGACTGCCGCGTCTGGCTTTATCAGGGGCAGGAATACAGCGCGCCGCCCAAGCCGATGATCATCGAGGCCGTGTTGCAGGAAGTTTATAGTGGCTCACGATCAGAGCCTGCGAAGATCGTTCGTCCCGAGAATGCGTTGCAGAATCTGGCACGGTTTTTTGAGTCAAAGCGCCAGAACGAACTTGCCGGGGCTGTCCGACAGATAGCAAAGGTTGAATCCTCCGTGTAGCGACGACACTTTTCGTGAGAGGGAGTTTTATTTCAACCAACTTCCGATGGCAACAGCGATTTGGGAAGACAATATGTTTTGCGTTAACCGATAAGGAGCAACATCAATGACTATCACAGAGATCGCGCCTGACCTGTATCGCATTTCAACTTACGTCCCGGAGATTGATCTACAGTTCAATGAATTCCTCGTCAAGGACGATGAGCCGCTGCTGTTTCATACAGGCATGAAAGCTATGTTCCCATTGGTGCGGGATGCGGTGGCAAATGTTATTGATCCGTCAAGCATACGGTGGATAGGCTTCAGCCATTTCGAGGCCGACGAGTGCGGCTCGTTGAATGAGTGGTTGCGAATTGCTCCCGCCGCCCAGCCGGTTTGCAGCACGGTCGGAGCACTAGTGAACGTTAACGATTTCGCAACTCGTCCGGCGCACGGTATGACAGATGGCGAGGTGTTGAGCACAGGTAACTACCGCTTCCGCTTCCTTCAGACACCGCATGTGCCGCATGGGTGGGACGCAGGTCTTCTCTTTGAGGAGGTAGGCGGCACGTTACTTTCCTCAGACTTGTTTCACCAAAACGGAGATGTTGAGCCGCTAACTGAGTCTGATGTGATTGAACGCGTGCGCAAGACTTTGATCGATTATCAAGCGAGCCCTTTAGCCAACTACATCCCCTATACGAAGCACACAGACGGCATCCTCCAGACGTTAGCTGAACTGAAGCCGCGGACAATCGCGGCGCAGCACGGCTCAACGTATGCGGGTGATGGTGAACGCGCGCTGCGCGACTTGGCACTAGTGATGCAAGAAGTTCTTGGGTAATCTCGACTCTGAGCGGGATGAACGAGCGTACGCACAGAAGCGTTTAACCTTTTGATCAAATTCGTCAGAATACATGACACCTTCGATCACCTCGCGCCAGTGTTCCTCCTGATCAATTACGGACAGTCACGTAACGTCTCACTCCGCTGAAACCGTTTTCAGAAATCCCTTCCCAAGCTGAAATTAAAACGTGCGTGAAAGATCGAAGTGGACAGCACCACGATAAATTAGGCGGTGAGCAAAATTTCAACTTATGACCGAAAACTGTAGGAAAATTTCACGTTATGCCCGAAAAGAATTTCATTTTATGACCGAATCGTCCGCGTAAGTTGTTGATTCCAGTGAGGCGCGGATTTCACTTTATGAAATTGGTGGAGCATAAAGTGCAATCGGTAGGTCATAAAATGAAATTCAGTTGGTCATAAATTGAAATCTGCTCTGATAACGGAACGAGGAAAATAATTCGCAGGAAACGGAGACACTTCGGATAGAGCGAAAGTTTGCCTTCGCTTTTTTTGATCTCAATGAAACCCTCTGGCGTCCCTTGTACTCCGCCGCCGCCCGCTCCATCCTCTTGTTTACCGCCACCGCCGCCGAATCGCCATCGGGCCTTAGCGACTGGAATGACTGTAATCCGTCTCGTTCCACGGGTTCGCCAAAAACGGTCGCCGCTCGCGCGACCGCGCCGAGTTTCTCAGCCCTTGTGCCAACGAATCTCTCTGCAGAGCTTGTCTTTTGTTAACTTAACAGCTTCAAATTTCATTGGTCTATTATTGGTTTGGGTTGGATATACGGTGGCGAGGGTTCTATGAGGAGAGGCTATGCACATACCTGAAGATGGATATCTTTTGCGCATCTTTGTCGGAGAAGGCGACAAGCACGGCCATCACCCGCTTTACGAAGCAATCGTCTTAAAGGCGAGACAGATGGGCTTGTTGGGGCAACGGTTACGCGCGGGGTAATGGGATTCGGAAAGCACAGCATCATTCACACAGCGAAGATCCTGCGGCTTTCGGAAGACCTTCCGCTGATCGTTGAGATTGCTGATAGCCACGAAAACATTGAGCGATTCCTACTGAGATTAGACGAGATGATCACCGATGGATTAGTGACGCTCGAAAGGGTAAAAGTCATTCAATACAAGGCATGAGGAATCGGATATGAGATGTGGATCGGAATTTAGCTTCTTTACTTGTAGGTTATCCAAGGTTCTTATAAGATTCTGGACAGATCCAGATGTCTCCGCAAGTTAGCATTCGTGCCTTACTAAACATGCGTGCCCTTCTTGTGATTGCGGCGCTCATTTGCTTGTGTGTCTCCAGCAATGTTGGGCTCCAGTTTTTCCCACTACCTGCGGCGCCCACTCAGGCGGCATTGAACTTTCAACTTGATCAGCCGGACAAGGCCTTGTATGCACCTCAAGCCAACGCCAAGAGTTTTCGCGTTCCGATGATGGTGCAATCCAAGAAGCGGGCCGACAAGGAACCGCCTCAGTCTGGTCGACTTATTGCTTTACCAAGCGCTCAGTTCGATCTTCCGACAGACACACGTTGTGCTATCGAAATCGATCAGACCGTTTGCTTTCTAACCCCACTTACGATGGCGCCCCGTGCTGGACGGGCACCACCCTCGTTGGTCTGAAGATCTAACCCAATTCAGGTTTTCATCTACGCTTAAACCAATGAGCGTGCAGAGCTATAGGTCCAATCCAATTGGATTAATGGCGCCTGGCTAGTTCAGTTAACGAGGAGTGAATCATTATGACGAATACCGCAATTCTAATTCTGATAGGCGTGGTGGCTATCGCTGCCATTTTCTTGCTTGTCTTCTATTCAGGACGGCGCGGCGAGATGCACCGGCAAAAGACCACCATCAAGCCTGAGTCTCGCAGACAGAACAAAGTTGGCTAGGTACAAAACCTCAACTCACTACTAGCCGACACTCCCCAGCGGATTTAGTTTAGTGGGTTGGGTAAGCAGCTCGCCGTTTCTCCGGCCAGAGCGGCGAGCTGCGACTTTTGCGGAGAAATAAGAGTGAATGTTAATTACTTTATCGCGAGTGTAGTAGGAAGCGAAGCAAGGGTTCTTTTGACCCTTTTCGTCATGTTCTTGGCCGCTAAGATTTTGGCGGAACTGTTCGAGCGCCTCCGTCAGCCGGCGGTGGCAGGCGAAATCTTAGCGGGAATTCTGATTGGTCCAAGTCTACTCGCTTTAGCCGCTCCATCTGAGATTACAGATCTATTGGCTGAGATTGGCGTCATTTTCCTTCTCTTTACAGTCGGTCTCGAAACCAAACCAGCATCAATCTTCAAAGTTGGAAAACGAGCTGCAATTGTGGCAGTGCTCGGGGTGGTTGCTCCCCTCTTCTTTGGTTGGCTCTTGATGAAGGCCTGGGGCAGCAGCGGAATTGAAGCGATGTTTGTGGGAACGGCGATGGTGGCTACCTCCGTTGGCATAACTGCGCGCGTGTTGTCAGGAATGGGCCTACTCGACGCACCAACGGCCCGCATCATTCTTGGCGCAGCGGTGATCGATGACATTCTCGGACTGTTGGTTCTCGCGATGGTCTCGAGCGCTGCGGCCGGCTCTGTCAATTATTTAGAGATTGCGACTACCGCGGGTCTTGCAATCGGGTTTACTGCATTTGTCGCTCTCGTCGGAGCACCTGTGGTCACGCGTGTTGCCCCCAAGGTGGAACAACTTCGAAGCGGACAAGGAACTTTTATCTTTGGTCTGGTGTTGTGCCTGGGTTTGTCGGTAGCTGCATCTTTCATCGGAGTTGCCGCAATCATTGGGGCATTTCTCGCGGGCATGACCCTCGCGGAAGTAGCGGAGAACACTCCCAAGATGCACAGGCAGATGAGTGGAGTGACTGAGTTTCTTGTGCCTTTCTTTCTTGTCAATATCGGAATGAAGCTTAGCCTGGAGGTGTTTCGCTCTTCTTCCATAATCCTCCTTTGCGTGCTGATAACTCTTGTTGCGATCGCAACTAAGTTATTGGGCTGCGGTCTTGGAGCTTTAAACCTTGGCACTCGCCGTGCTGCGCAGGTTGGAATGGGAATGGTGCCGAGAGGTGAAGTTGGAATAATCGTTGCTCAGATCGGTCTGAGCTTGGCAGTGATTGGACCAGAGATTTACGGTGTTGTTCTTTTTATGGCCGTAGCGACGACGGTAATTGCGCCGCCCTTTCTAAAATTACTTTACGCTAACGAAGCAGCTGCCCGTGAAGAGATTGGACCACCTGATGCTGGCGGGATTGTAGCCTCAGAAGATTTATGCAAGATTGGCTGAAGGTGCGTGTAGAAAACAAATGTTGGAGGAGTACATGATTCCTCGAAACAATTGCTAAACTCGGGTGAGGTGAATATGTTCTGTCCAAAATGCGGAGCTGATGCTCAGAATGCTGACTCTTATTGCACCCGATGCGGTGAATGGTTGCCGGATCTCAACTCTCTCGCACGACCAGGATTGTTTAGAAAGCGAACGCGTGAAGAGAAGATCAGAAAGATGCGCATTTTGGAGGCGGTAAGCGCCGGCCTTGCGGTGACTGCAGCCGCCATGATCTTCGCTGTTCTTCGTGGCAGTGCTGACACACAACTCCTGTTTCTATCGCTGCTGTGCTGCCTTATCGTCGCAGTCTATCAAATAGTTAATTTCTATCTCGGAAGCACACTGCAAAAAAAGATCGAGCAGAGTCGACTGAAAACGGAAACGTTGCCACACAAAGGAGTGGAACAATTGAGCTCTGGTCAGGCGACCACCTATGTCAATCCTCACAGTGTTGTTGAGAACACCACCAAACATCTAGACGCAGTTCCGCGGAACATGAAGCGATAAAAAACCCGATCCAGATCACCATCACAAATGAATCTACTCATACAAACGACGCGATTGTGCTCGGGATCTTGATTACGATTCTTGGAGCTGTTTTTATCACCGCTCACAGTGATGCTCTGATGCGCGTCGTGGCTCTCGATTTGGGAGAATGACGTAAAACCACGGATGGATAGCCAACATGCTCCGCACTAAGTTAAAGGAAGCCGGAATTCCTCGTCCTCGGGCTGTCGCAGCACTAACTATTTTCTTTGCAGCCGGCGCAACTATTAGCCTCATCGCCGGCATCTCGCTTCTCCGCCCGAAGAGTTTTCTTGAACCCATATGGCGACTCAATCCTCGTGCGTATGAGAACCTCGCCAGACTAGGTCTGTGGGCAGGTCTTCTGCTGTCTACCATTTCAATGTTATGCGCAGCCGCAGCAATAGGACTTTGGCGTGGTTCAAGGTGGGGATACTGGCTCGCTGTTGGCTTGATTCTTACAAATCTACTTGGGAATGTGATCAACGTCGCGCTCGGTACAGAGCCAAGGGCAATCGTGGGTGTTCCTATCGCTGCAGCTTTATGGCGTATCTGATAGTGAGTGAGAAAGTGCGAGACTTTTTCAGTAAATCGAAGGAATTAATTACCAAAGGAGATCGGCAAAGATTCAAGTCCTCGTAAGAATATGCTTGAACGCCAGCGCAGAGAGTCAGGCGCAACCCGCAAACGTAAACCCGATGTACGACGCAACAGTGTATTGATTGCAATCTCAGCTTCTAAACGAGCGAGCGGAGCTCCCAGGCAAAAGTGAATTCCCTGCCCAAACGACAGATGTCTATTTGGCTCTCGAGTGATGTCTAACTCATCTGGTTTGGGAAAGACCGTTTCATCACGATTGGCTGATCCGATTACACCGAGTGTCATCTCTCCGCGCGGGATCGTGACACCGTGAATTGTCACATCCTCGCAAGCGTAGCGTTCCGTCAACATGAAGACTGGCGAGGTATAACGGAGCAGTTCCTCAACCGCCGATTTGATCAATACCGGATTGTGGCGCAGTCGGTCCATGGCCTCGGGGTGTTCAAAGAGGGCAAGCATTCCGTTCCCAATCAAATTGACTGTCGTTTCATGTCCGGCGATAAGCAGAAGAAAGGCCATTGCGAGGAGCTCGTCTCTGCTCAATTTATCTCCAGCTTCTTCGGCAGTAATTGGGCGGTAGCCAAATCGTTCCGGGGATCTCGCCGGCGCGTCTCGAAGAATCGTCGCAAATACCTGAGAAACATCCAGACGTTCGGGATTACGCGCAAGGTCGGACTCGGAGAACTCAGCGAAACAACCGCTTTGGACCACTTATGAAACTTATGACGATCGCTCGTGGGCACGCCGAGGATCTCCGTGATAATGGTCATCGGTAACGGCAGCGCGTAATCACGGATCAGATCGCATTCGCCTTTGTTCATTACTTGCGTAAGTAATTCGTCACCCAGAGACTGGATGCGATCGCGCATGCGCGCAACGAGACCTGGTGTAAAGGCCTTATGCACCAATGTTCGCAAACGTGTGTGATCGGGAGGATCGAGGTCAAGCATGTTCCGTTCGAGTGGTCGGAACATTGGTGGCACCCACGGCAACTTACGAAGCTGCTCCGCTGTCATCGCTTTACGTTTGTCCTTAACGAAGCGTTCGTCTTTCAACAGGATGGCCACATCTTCATAACGTGTGAGTAACCAAACTGGAGTTTTATCAGGCAGGGCAGTGCGGAAGACCGGTTGTGAAGCTCTTAGACTCGCGACCAGTGGAAAGGGATTCGCTTTGAACTGGGGACTTACGATATTAAACTGACTATGGTCCACGGATTGATTTTTAACCACATTCGATGAGATTTGCCAGGATCGGATTCACATTGCCGCGTTTCCGTTAGCGACATCCCAATCTTTACCGTGAAATGAACGACGTCACAACGCCTCATGGGCCAAAAGCGAATGTAATTCATCGCTCATCTGAATCACAGAATGTTTAATTGACCGAACCCACATTAGCGAAAGTCCCGGATCAGGATGACGTCGCTCGTCTGCGTGCCGCGCGAGACTGCGAGTTGCTTGCCATCGCGCGAGAAGTCGAACCAGAAGATTTGGTCAGTCTTGAAGTCTGTGAACTGTACAGGCTTCCCGCCGTCCAGAGGCAGCGACCAGATGTTGGAGACGCCATTAATCGTATCTACGTAGGTCACGGCGCGACCGTCCTGCGTCCAGCGCAGACCGGCGGGGCCGTGGACGCTAACCGGGATGTCGAGCACCTTGATGGGGTCGCCGCCCGCGAAGGGGATGATGGCGAGTTTGAAGGGCGCGTTCGGCTGATTCTCGCGGTGGAAGCAGGCGATCAGGCTGCCGTCGGGCGAGACGGTCGGATTTAATGTGAGTCGATCGCTTAGCGGCACGGGCTGTCCGCCGTCAATGGATATTTTCCAAATGCTGTATCGGCCGGAGCGGCTGGAATGGAAAACCACCCAACGACCGTCGGGCGAAGTTTGCGGGTAGACGTCCCCCGGCCCATCCGTCAGTTGTTTGAGATTGCCCCCGTCTGCGTCCATGCGCCAGATGCTCCTTGCGGCTCCTGTTCGCGTGGATGAGAAGATAATGTAGCGACCGTCGGACGTGGCCCAAGGGTAGTAGTTAAAGCGCGAGTGAGCCGTCAACTGCTTCTGATTCTGTCCGTCCTGCTCCATGGTCCAGATGTCGGTAACGCCGCTCTCTCGTGAGGTGAAAACTATTTTGCCGCCGGGCATCCAGGACAGGCCCTGCGCCCCGTCATACTCACCCGAAGAAATCTGCTTGGCGCGGCTCGCATCTCCCTGCGGCGCAACCCATACGTCTGAAGTGCTATCGGACTGAACCGTGACCATCGCACTTGAATCCGCAGTCAGACTCACCCGGCTATAGTTATTCAGGTCGTTGGTAATCTTACGCGTCTCACCATCCGGATAAGAGAGATGCCAGAGTTGGAACGAAGAGAACAACCGCGCTTGGGGTGAAGGAAAACCCTCGCCCGCAATTACGGCGAGGCCGCTTCCGTTCGCGAGCCAGGCGACCTGCCCAACACTCGACCACTTCTGAGAAGTAATCGGCCTTTCCGCCCCGCTTTCGACTTGCACTTCGACAACGGTCGACGCAAAACCGCTGCCCGGATCATAATTGAGGGCGCCGAGCGCGATCAGTTTCCCGTCAGGTGACCAGGACGGCCCGGCGCTGCTGAAATTGTTGGGCAGCTTTCGCATGGTGACCTGCCTCTCGCCCGTCCCATCCACGTTCGCCACGACCAGTGCAGTTTCTCCACGGAGTGGATCGACGCGCGTGAACGCCAGGCGCGTCCCGTCCGTTGAAAGGGCGACGGGGGAGGCGATGTTTTCGATCACTTTCCGGGAAGCGCCGCCAAGTGTCGGCACCTGATAGAGCGTACGCCAAAAAATTCTTGCAGGCTCCCCCAAGGCGTAATAGATGTAGTCACCGTCTTTGGAAAAGGTGATTCCGTAATAATCCTGGTGGGAGGGCCGCACGATCTGCGTGTCGCTCGTAGTGGCTACCTGGCGCAGCCAGAGGCTCCGCTGCCCGCCCTCGCTCTTAACGTGCGCGACGTATTTCCCGTCGGGCGAGATGCCCGCGTCCGACGCCATACCCGAAGTCGTCAGCCGCTGAAGCGTTGGCGATTGAGATGAGGAGACAGGTCCGGTTTGCTTCGACGTCCATTTGTAAATGCCATAACCGATACCCGCCAGAGAGAGGGCCAGCATCGCGACAATTGCTGAAGCGGCAGACTTGTGCCGCTTGATTTCGCCAAATATGTACTCGGCGCTCGACGCATGTGTCGAAGCCGGAGTCGGCGAAAGGTTGGTTGGTGTCGCAGCAATGTGGGCAGCATCGACGGGTTCGTGAATGGGCGACTCGGTCGCCGCTGGCCGGACTGTAGTATCGATACCGGCGCGGTCTTGTAATTCGCGGCGGCCTTCTTTGAGCTCAATCGCAACGTCTTTGATCGTCTGGTATCTCTCTTCGGCATCTTTCGCCAGACACCGACGCACGATCCTTTGCAGATCGTAAGGAACATGGGGATTGAAATTGGTGATCGGCGTTGGCTGCTCGCGAATGATTTTGTTGAGCGAGTCGATGGCATCTGTACCTTCGAACGCTTTGCGCCGCGTGATCGCTTCGTAAAGAATGCAGCCGAAAGAAAAGATGTCGGAACGATGATCGATCTCATTTACTTTTCCCTGGGCCTGCTCAGGCGACATATAGCCGACCGTGCCCATCACGGTGCCCGGAATCGAACGCTGTGGCATGACCGCGGTTGCCACTTCACTGGAGTCAGCGCCCGGCATGGGCCGTTGCTCGATTAGTTTCGCGAGGCCGAAGTCGAGAATCTTTGCGTGACCGTCGCGCGTCACCATGATGTTGTCGGGTTTTAGATCACGATGGATGATTCCCGCAGTGTGAGCTTTCGCTAATC
>Ga0079215_10000105_pt1 | contig 14789 bp, 11 predicted proteins | sample NCControl_FD_77004 | JGI IMG/M metagenome (GOLD analysis project Ga0079215, IMG submission 77004) | Agricultural soil microbial communities from Utah to study Nitrogen management - NC Control | ecosystem: Environmental > Terrestrial > Soil > Agricultural land | place: USA: Utah | collected...
ACCGCGTCAAACCCATGACGCTCTGCTTCGACGGCTTTTTTCACCAGCGCCGGTGTTTCGAGGATATGATGCAGACCCGAGAGCGCCTTGCGCTCTTCCAGCAGGCTAAGCACCGCGCCGCCGCCGAGATCTTCGGGGTAGGCGAGCTCGAACGTTGTGTCGGGCGAAGCGTAGCTGCTGAGGAGTTTGACGATGTGAGCCTCGAGCTCCGCTGAATGCCGCTTATAGGAATGGTTTAAGAACATGAAGCGCATATTTCATCTCCTGTGTGGGCGGTTCATCAGATGCCTCAGTGTCTACTAACGGCCAAAAATAGATCTCAGTTGCTTCGCGTATTCATCGAGCTTTTCGGCCAATGCCGGATTCACCGGAACGATTTTCAGCTTTTTCAGCATATTTGCCTGGTCATTGGCAAGGTCGCCGCGCGCCACCAGTCTGCCCGGCGTTTGCATCAGCTTTTGTCCGTCGCGGGAAAGGACAAATTCCAAAAACAATTTTGCCGCATGAGGATGGGCTGCCTGACTCGAAACACCGATGCCGACCATGATCGCAGGCACTGGCCCGAGCGCGATCCAGTCGATGGGCGCGCCGCGTTCTTTCATTCGCTCCACCGAAGCAGCAGGAATGTTGATGTCGAAAACTCCTTCACCCGCGGCCACGAGCTGGGCCAGAGGCTCGTGGCCCTCGCGCGGGCTGGGCTGCTGTTTGGCCAGTGCGCGCATGTATTTGATTCCACGATCCTGTCCCATGATCTGCAACATCCCGGCGAACCAATCGGCCTTGGTGCTTTCGATCATGAGTTTGTCTTTCCACCTGGGATCGAGCAAGTCATCGTAAGTTTTTGGCAAGCCGCTCGCCGCGACCAGCTTGGTGTTGTATGCGGTCACGTAGGCGTTGTAGTAGGCCGTGGTCCAAAATCCTTCTTCTTTGAATTCCTTCGGATAGAGCGAATTCGCCTGTGGCAGGTAGCGCGCGAGTATCCCGCCCCGGCTGAATAGGTGCATGCTGAATTCGACCGTTTGAATGACGTCGGCAAAGTTCTTCTTGGCCCGCGCTTCGGTCAACACTCGGGTCAATAGTTTTTCGCTGCCGGTGCGGTTGAGTTTTACTTTGATGAACGGATAGCGTTTTTCGAAGGCACCGATCAGCGCGTTGGCTTCGCTGAGATTCATCGACGCATAGTAGACTACTTCGCCTTCGCGCTTCGCTTCCTCAATGAGCGCGTCGGTCGTAGCGGCCGGTGCGGAGGAGCGCAGAACCGCAGCGCACGCCAGCGATGCCAGGAAAAGTCTCCGCCGCTTGTTTAAGAATGCTGACATACGCGTCGATCAACTTGATTCGGCAAGAGAGGCAATGAAGCCGTTCTCTTCGAGCTCGCGAATAAAACGATCGTCGACGAATTTTCTTGCATCCGCGTTCTTGGCCTCAGGGAGTTCTGTGGCCATGAAATCGAGCAACGTCTGGAGCGAAGCGACGACCGGATACGGCACCGGCGGCATGCCGGGCCGGGTGAGGTCATAAGTCTCCTCCGCCACGGTGCGGTCGGCGATACCGCTGTATTCCGCCTGAACACCGACGGTAAATTCCCGATCGGTGCGATAGCGATGCATCCCTTCGACATAGGCCTTGATAAATTGCCGCGTGATCTGTGGATTGCGCTCGACGTAGTCGCGCCTGGCGGCGATACCGCCCAGAGCGTAGTTCAAACCGAACTCGGAGAAGTCGATCAGGTAGTCGCAGCCTTGCCGATGTGCTTCGATGGATTCCGGCGGCGTGCTCACGATGGCGTCGCACTTGCCGCTGAGTAGTGCGTCAAGTTCCTTATCGCCGCCGGCGGGTATGGTCTCTTCGCGCAATCCTGCAATGCCAGCCGCATTTAGTTTAGCGATAATAAATTTCACCAGTGCATCGTTGAGCCCGCCGTCGCCGACAAAGCCGATTTTCTTGCCCGCTAACTCCTCCCGATGATTGATCCCGGGCCTGCCCAGGATAAATTGCTGGTTGATGCCGCCGGTTAGGAAAACCAAGTCGGCCTCGCCTTTGAGATTCGATCTTAGCGGCGCCGGCGCCGCCATGTTGCCGAACTGTATTTCTCCCGCCATCAGGCCACGGACGACACCTTTGGCGCCGCCCATGATGCGCGGCCGGCCGATGTCGAGCCCATGCTTGTTAAATAGACTGGCCTTCCAGGTCACCATCATCGGCCCGGCGCCTTGCCCAATGGTTGCGAATCCGGCATGGAGCGGCGTTAGTTTTGTCATGAATTATCCTTAAAAATGACCATACGCGGTCGAATTATCACGTTGTTCGGTTGGTCGCGATCAACTAGAATATCTCCTTAACATGCGATGGCCGGCAGGCGTCAAGAGTTTTGACTAACAATCCAAATCCTATGAAACCTTATCAGGGAGGCCACCGCACGAGTCGAAAATCGGCAGTTTACGTGGACTATGGTTGCCGAGGGCCGATTTGATTCGTTAGGGAAGATATTTTACAGGAGGAGTGGAATAGGTTTTCGCTTGCGAAACTCGCCAAGCGAAAGAATGCCCAATGCGCATTGACAAGCTGTCATGAGAGGACGGATAATTGCTCGTCTTTTGCTGTTATCGAGTGCCGGCTCGTTTCTTAAGGGCGATCCAAGCGAGTTTTCGGATTCGATTCTCCATTTTTTTCAGCTCGCTATTTTCAACTTGCCCCGGTTGTCAATTCAATGTTCAGCGTGGCTGTGAACGTAAAGCGGGATAAGCTTGAATAGCAACTTAATGATTTAAACAGGACTGACATTTTCTTGCGCGAATGAGCATTCTAGGAACAGGATCGCCTTTGAAGCTTTTGATCGAATGGTCGGTCGTCGCCGGCCTTTACGTTCTAAGCGCACAGATCACCCCTCATTTGTCGATTTCGTACGGGCATTCCTCGCCGTTATCTCCGTCCGCGGCCATCGCGCTCACCGTGGGTTTGGTGTTGGGCTATCGGGCCGGCGTGGGCGTCTGGTTGGGCGCGTTGATCGTGGGTTTTCAGTTTCTGCATGGACCGTTTACGTCTGCTGCTGCCATTGCGCTAGCGACCTGCGCTACACTTCAAATGCTGGCCGCGACGCTGTTGATTAGCAGATTCATACCGAGTCTTTGTGTTCAGAGCGAAGCTCGGTATTCGCGCCGATCCGCCAGCACCGCCCGGGACATTCTTTTTTTCATCTTGCTTACGGCGCTCACTTCGATGATTGCGCCGACGGCATGCGTGTTGACGCTAAATTTGGCCCATATGATTTCCGGGAGCGACATGGTGTCGCTATGGTTGACGTGGTGGATCAGCGACTACGCGGGGATTTTGACGTTGACACCTTTGTTGATGGTGATCATTTTAACTTGGCGGCAGCGCGATGTTATCGAGCCCATTGTTTTCCCGATCACGACAGTTTGGTTGGGCTTGTCGTTGGTCGTTTCTTACCTGGTTTGGCAGAACAAGACTCTCATGGCGAATGAGCGATTGCGCCAGGATATGCACGAGCTAGCGCGTGAATTCGAGAAAGGCAGCGAGCAGATAGCCGGACGCTTGCAAGCGGTCGAAGGGTTTATGGTCGCCGCCGCAAACGTGCGGCGCGATGAATTTAGCAAATTCCTCGCGCAAATCGGTGCCACCGATAAGAGCCGCGGGGCGGTGCAGTGGGTGCCCAGGATCAAAGTGGAGGAGCGCGAACAATTCGAAGGCCGAACTCGAAAGGAGGGATTTGCCGATTTTACAATCTTTGAACGGACTGCGGCCGGTGAGCGAATCCCCGCGGGAAGCCGTCCGGAGTATTATCCGGTGCTTTTCTCCGAGCCGCTCGCCGATGACACTTCGGACATCGGTCTTGATCTGTCGTCGATCCCGGACATTTTCCCCGTTCTCAATAGTGCACGCGACAACGATCGTGCCACGGCCTCGTATACCAGCGCGGCGCGGGCGACGAAGACCTCTCAACGACGGCTTTTTCTCTATAATCCCGTTTACGCCGATCGTGCCGAGAGCCTTGGATCGGTAACGAATCGGCGCGAAAAGTTTCGTGGATTTTTGCGCATCGAAGTGCCGATCTCTGAACTGATCAACAGCGCAAGCGGCGATACTGGCTTGCGAAAGCGCGAGATATATTTGTTCGATGTGACCGAAGACGAAGAACCTCTTTATCTGACTTCTTTCGGTTCACCGCGGGTATCGCCGAATGACATCTCGTCGCCGCTTGGCGCGCAGAAGCTGACGGAGGTGCAAACGGGCTTGTTTCAAGCAGCCCGATTGGAGCTTGGCGGGCGCCAGTTGCTACTGTTGGTGCGACCGAGCGCGGAAGAGTTTCCGCTCGAAAGGATTTGGGACGTGGCCGGTATCATGTTGATCGGCTGTCTAATTACCGCGGCCATCATCCTTTATCTGAGAATGCGCGATCGCGCGTTGGCTCAGTTGCAGCACGCTGAAATGCACTATCGCGAGCTCTTCGACGCCGCCCCGGCCATGTACGTTATCACCGCGGATGACAACGGCACGCCGATCGTCACCGATTGTAATGAAGTGTTCCTCAAAACATTGAAGTATAATCGTAATGATGTCATCGGTCGTTCGCTGGCCGACTTTCACTCTCCTTTTTCGCGCTTGAAGTTATTGGGTGAGAACGGTTACCGCGATGCGATGAAAGGCAAGATTGTCTCTGGCGATCGCGAGTTGATCGTGAGCGATGGCGAAATCATCCCGGTATTGGTCCGGGGTGATCCAATTACCAATCATGCCGGCCAGATCGTCGGCACCCGCGCTATGTACGTCGATAACAGCGAGCAAAAGTCGGCCGAGGAACAGCTCCGTTTGGTCGTCGAATCGGCTCCCTACGGTATGTTGCGCATCGACGAAAATGGCACCATCACTTTGGTCAACTCGCAGGCAGAGCAACTCTTCGGTTATTCGCGCGAGGAACTGCTCGGCAAACCGACCGAGTTTTTGCTGCCGGCGCGCTTTCGCGGCTCGCATGCGCATCATTCCGAGCAATTTTTCGATGCCGACGAGTCACGCACCATCGGCAGTGGTCGCGAGTTATTCGCACTCAGAAGCGACGGCAGCGAGATTCCGGTCGAAATAAGCCTCAATGCGATCCAGGCTCCCAGCGGCACGCAGGTGCTCGCGTCGGTAGTCGATATAACCGAGCGAAAGCGAGTTGAAGAGGAAATCCGTGCCCTCAACGTTACCCTCGAGCGAAGAGTGGCGGAACGTACAGGTGAAGTGCAAGCACTAAACGCGAGCTTGGAACACAGAGTTGCCGAACGGACAAAAGAGCTCGAAGCCGAAAACGCGCAGCGCCGGTTAGTCGAGAGCGAGCTTCAACAGGCCCATGATGATCTTCAACACTCGGTGTTGGAGTTGGAACGACGCAATCAGGAAATGAGACTCGTGAGCGAGATGGTCGAGCTGCTCGAATCATGTCGCAATCTGGATGAGGCTCACAATGTGATTACACGGCGATTGCCGTTGCTGCTGCGCGGCACGCGCGGCGTGCTTTACGTGATCGCGGCGTCGTGCAACTTGCTTGAATGTGTGAGCCACTGGGGTGAGCCAAACGGCGAATTTGACAAAGTTCTCGATCCAGACGATTGCTGGGCCATGCGCCGCAATAAGCCTCATGGAATGGCGTCGGAAGAGTCTGATCTAATCTGCAAACACGTCGAGTCCGAGAACGTCAAAGGATATTTGTGTCTGCCCATGGTCGCCCACGGCGAAATCATGGGACTCTTGCACATCCGTTATGCCGACGAAAACGAGGGAGCGAAAAACATCCTCGCTCAGTCGGCTTTGGCGGCCACGGAGCAATTGTCATTGATACTGGCCAACCTGCGCTTGCGGGAAACGCTCAAGAACCAAAGCATTCGCGATCCCCAAACAGGATTATTCAATCGCCGCTATATGGAGGACTCCTTGGTCCGGGAATTAAGCCGCGCCGAGCGTATGGGCAAAACCGTCGTCGTTGCGATGGTGGATATTGATCAATTCAAACGCCTCAACGATACCTACGGCCATACCGCAGCCGACGCTGTGCTGCGTGAATGGAGTGAGCTCCTGAAAGCCAAATTCCGTGGCAGCGACATCGTTTGCCGGTATGGCGGCGAAGAGTTCGTGATTATTTTGCCCGATATATCGATGGATGACGCGCGCCAGCGGTTGGAGCAATTGCGCCGGGATCTTGCCCATATGGTTGTTAGGGAGGATGGCCAATCGATTCAGGCTGTCACCGTTTCCATGGGTCTGGCATGTTATCCGGTCCATGGGCAGAACAGCCAATCGCTCCTGCAGGCGGCGGATCATGCGCTCTACCGAGCTAAAGATTTGGGGCGTGATCGAATCGAGGTCGCTGCTGAAGGAACGCCGGAGGAGACTGCAGCGGACTGGTCACTGCGGACATCGTAAGTGATGTGCGGATTTTGGGCTGGCATCGATTTTTCATTTTACAATGACTGGCCGCAGTCCAAGATCTGGTTCTCAGGTGTTTAGGCATCACTCCTTTTATTATTGTGCGTTGACCTCTGCCCTTGGGCGAGCGTCTTTCACCTGATCTGCACTATCTATCGCGCCACAATTTCGTGCTCAATCGATATTTCTGATTTTCCTCTCGCGAAACGGTATCTTGAATCACCGCCGCGAGTTCGGTGCGAACAATCTGGCAGTGGTTCAGTTTCAATGTGCCAAGCGGCTCAACATCCGTGAGAGATCTTTCCCAAGAATCTCATTGACACGATTTTGCGCTCCGCGTATATTGAAATTCCGTGATGTGCCTTTCCCAAGGGCCATTACGGTTTTTTATTTTTGGTCGAAGAAACTTCGCGTCCCGATAACGGTTACGCTGTGTTTTGCCTCTGAGTTAATCTACCGATGAGCGTTGTGGCAATCATCCCGGCGCGCTATGGTTCGACCCGTTTGCCGGGAAAGCCGTTGGCCGATATCGGCGGTAAACCGATGATCCAACATGTCTATGAAAGCACGTTGAAAGCGCCTGGTTTGGAGCGAGTTTTGGTTGCCACCGATGACCGGCGAATCGAGCAGGCGGTAAGAAAGTTTGGTGGCGAAGTCGTGATGACTTCGCGGCAACACACAAGCGGTACCGATCGCCTGGCCGAAGTGGCGCGTAAAATCAGAGCGGAATGGCTGGTGAACGTGCAAGGCGATCTGCCTTTCATTCACGCCGAAACCATCGCCCGCGCGGTTGTTCCCCTGCGGCGAAACCCGGCGCTACCTATGGGTACAGTGTGCACGCCGATCTATGACGTTCGGGAATGGCACAACCCCAACGTTGTGAAAGTTCTTACAAACCGCGAAAGGTTCGCAATGTATTTTTCGCGAGCGCCCATTCCCTTTGTCAGACTGCGCGAGTTTGATCCAAGCGGGGGAAAAACCACATTGCGAAACGGCCGGAGATTATGGGGTTTCCGTCATTTGGGATTGTATGTCTACAGACGGGATTTTCTCCTGAAGTTCGCCCGGCTGCGTCCGACCGCAATCGAGCGGATCGAGAGTCTGGAGCAACTGCGAGCTCTGGAGAACGGCTATCGAATCTACGTGGCGCTAGTCGATGAGCGCTCGATCGAGGTCGATACTCCGGCGGATCTAAGAAAAGCTGCGCGTTACTTGAAAATGCGCGCGAGCTGAAAGGAACGCATGGCGACTGTAAAAACCAAATTCATCTTCGTCACGGGCGGAGTGGTTTCGTCCCTCGGCAAAGGGTTGGCGGCTGCATCCATCGGCGCACTGTTGGAAAGCCGCGGACTTAAAGTCACGCTGCTGAAAATGGATCCGTATATCAATGTCGACCCGGGCACGATGAGCCCCTATCAGCATGGCGAGGTGTTTGTCACCGACGACGGGGCGGAAACAGATTTAGATCTGGGTCACTACGAACGCTACGTGACGACGCCGATGGGCCGGAAGAACAACTGCACCACGGGACAAATCTACGAGACAGTGATCGCCAATGAACGGCGCGGCGATTATCTCGGCGGCACTGTGCAGGTCATTCCCCATATCACCGACGAGATCAAGCGGCGCATCCTAGCGGCGGCGGAAGGATATGACATTGCCATCGGCGAAGTCGGCGGAACGGTCGGCGACATCGAAGGGTTGCCTTTTCTCGAGGCAGTGCGTCAAATCGCCTGGGATTGGGGCCGTGAGAACGTGCTCTATATTCACCTCACCCTCGTGCCGTTTATTACGGGCGGCGGCGAGCTAAAGACCAAACCGACGCAACACAGTGTCAAGGAACTTACCGGATTGGGCATCCAGCCCGATATTCTCTTGTGCCGCACTGACCGACTGCTGGACAAAAAGATCAAAACTAAAATCGCCCATTTCTGCAACGTTGCAGAGAATGCGGTGATCACCGCCAAAGACGTGGAATGGATTTACGAAGTGCCGCTGGTATTCCATGAGGAGGGGCTCGATGAACGGGTTGTCGAGAAGCTCAATATTTGGACTGGCGCGCCGCATCTAGAAAATTGGCAGCGCGTTGTGCAAGTGCTCAAAGAGCCCAAAGATTCAGTTCGCATTGCCGTTGTCGGCAAGTACATGAGTTTGAAGGAGTCGTACAAGAGTTTGCTGGAGGCGCTTGTCCACGGCGGCATTGCCAATGGCGTTCGCGTCGAACTCGACTGTATAGAAGCGGAAAAAATCGAACAGGAAGAGTGCGAAACTCTGCTTCGAGATACCGACGGGGTGCTCATTCCGGGCGGTTTTGGTGATCGTGGCAGCGAGGGCAAGGTCATCGCGATTCGCTACGCCCGAGAGAACAATATTCCATTTTTTGGCATCTGTCTGGGCATGCAAATGGCCGTGGTCGAGTTTGCCCGCAACGTTTGTGGGTTGGAGGGCGCTAACTCGAGCGAGTTTGACCTGCAAACACCGCATCCGGTTATCCATCTGATGGCCGAACAGAAAGCCATCGATACCAAGGGCGGAACCATGCGGCTGGGAACGTATCCCTGCGTGCTACACAACGGGACTCTGGCGGCGCAGCTATACGGTAAAGAAAAAATCGACGAACGGCATCGCCACCGCTACGAATTCAACAACAATTACCGCGCCGAATTCGGCGCCAAGGGAATGGTTCTAAGCGGCCTTTCGCCCGATGGCAGCCTCGTCGAGATCATCGAACTCAAGGGTCATCCGTGGTTTCTCGGCTGTCAGTTCCACCCCGAATTTAAATCTCGGCCGATGTCGAGCCACCCGCTTTTCCGGGGCTTCGTCGAAGCCGCGTTGGCGAATCGCAAAGTCGTACAGGAAGCTCCTAGAATGAAAATGGTTCGACCCTAGACGCCACTATTGTTATCGATGACAACCAAGATCGTCAAAGTAGGGGAGATCAACGTCGGCGGCGGTGCTCCGTTGGCCGTGATTGCCGGTCCGTGCGTGATCGAAAGTAAGGAAACGGCGCTGCGCCACGCCGGCGCGCTCAAAGAGAAAGCCGACCGAGCAGGGGTGCCTTATATTTTTAAATCTTCTTACGACAAGGCTAACCGGTCATCGGTGAATTCATTTCGCGGCCCGGGACTCAGAAAAGGCCTTGAGATTCTTGCCGAGGTGAAGGCTAAAATCGGCGTGCCGATCCTTACCGACGTTCATGAAATCGATCAGGTTGCGGCAGTTAAAGAAGTAGCCGACATTCTGCAAATCCCGGCGTTTCTTTGCCGGCAGACTGATTTCGTGCTGGCCGTGGCTCGCGCGGGTCGAGTCGTCAATGTCAAAAAGGGGCAATTTCTCGCGCCCTGGGATATGCGAAATGTCCTCGACAAAATCCTTTCCACCGGCAACGATCAAGTTATCCTGACCGAGCGTGGCGCGTCATTTGGCTACAACAATTTGGTGTCGGATATGCGTTCCCTCATCGTGATGCGTGAACTCGGGTATCCGGTAATGTTCGACGCGACGCACAGCCTGCAATTGCCGGGCGGTCTCGGTAATGCGTCGGGCGGCGACCGCAAGTATATTCCCGCGCTGGCCCGCGCCGGGGTGGCGGCGGGCGTGGATGCGCTCTTTATGGAGGTTCATGAAGACCCTGATCATGCGATGAGTGACGGGCCGAATTCGCTCAAACTGGAGGATTTCGAAGGTCTACTCACGATCGTCAAGCGGCTCGATACTCTAGTTAAAGTAGCAGAAGGTGGGCGGTGAGAGCCGACAAAGTTCTCAAGCGTGCCGAGAACGTTCTGCGGCTCGAGTCGGACGGGATTTTGTCCATGATCGAACGGTTGGACGAAAGTTTCGTGAGCGCAATTCAATTACTGCGCCAGTGTCGTGGCAAAGTGGTCGTGACCGGGTTAGGAAAGTCGGGTTTGATCTGCCGCAAGATCGCCGCGACGCTTGCCAGCACCGGCACGCCAGCGTTCTTTCTCCATTCGGGCGACGGAGTGCATGGAGATCTCGGCATGGTCATGCAAGGAGATGTGGTTTTAGCTATTTCCAACAGCGGTGAGACTGAGGAAATTCTCAAGCTGCTGCCTCATTTCAAACTCCACGGCATCAAGTTGATCGTCATGACCGGCAACCCTGGATCGTCCCTCGCCAACGCGGGCGATGTCGTGCTGAATGTCCGCGTCAGGGAAGCCTGCCCCCTAGGGCTTGCCCCAACGACAAGTACGACGGTGGCTTTGGCCATGGGTGACGCGCTCGCAGTCGTGCTGCTCGAAGAGAAAGGATTTAAAGAAGAAGACTTCGCGGTGCGTCATCCCGGCGGTATTCTTGGTCGCAAGTTGATCCTGCGCGTTGAGGATCTGATGCACCAAGGACAGAATTTGCCTCTCGTGCGCCACGACGTATCCTTGAAAGAAGCGCTCTTTGAAATCACTTCTAAACGGCTTGGCGTCACCGGGGTCATCGACGGGGACGGCGGTTTGATCGGAGTGATCACTGATGGCGATCTGCGCCGCGGGTTGCAAACGCACGGCGATGCGATCCTCAGCAAACGAACCGCCGAGGTCATGACCGCAGGGCCCAGAACCATCGAAAAAGATGTTCTCGCCGCTCAAGCGCTGGCGGAAATGGAAGAAAACTCGCCGCGCCCGATCACTTGTCTTTTTGTGCTTGATGGGAACAAGAAACCCGTCGGCATCATTCATCTCCACGATATTCTCAAGACAGGAATTTGACGGTTCTGTGAAGCGTATTTCCAGCGGCCTTCGCAGAAAGGCGCAAAATATTTCCTTGTTGCTGCTCGATGTGGACGGCGTGCTTACCGACGGTCGTATTATCATCGATGACCGGGGCGTGGAAACAAAGCATTTTCACGTTCGTGATGGGCAAGGCATCGCTCTCTTGTTGCGCGCGGGAATCGACGTGGGACTCATGACGTCTCGTTCATCGAGCAGCGTACGCCATCGTGCCAAGGAGTTGGGTATTCGCCTAGTGTACCAAAACGTGCGCGATAAAATGACGACCTATAACGAGATTAAACGCAGGTGCAGACTTAGCGATGAACAAGTGGCGTACATGGGTGACGACCTCATAGACTTACTCACTTTGCGCGAGGCGGGTTTGGCTCTTTCCGTCGCAGATGGTTGGTCCGGGCTACGCGGAACCGTTGACTATGTAACTACCCGTCCAGGTGGTCAAGGGGCGGTAAGAGAAGTGGCCGAGATGATTCTGAGGGCACAGGGCAAGTGGGCCGGGCTGCTGGAGAAATTCGCGAAGAAATAGAAATATTGCAACCTAAAAGCAAATTCCATGCCGATTGCTTTACAGGGTTCTCAAAGAGTGGTATTTTTGCATTTTACCTGAGTGTTTATGCGCAAGGCGAGACGCACGATATTGCTGATGGCGATTCTCATTTCTCTGGGAGGGGTGGGGTATAAAGTATCGGAGATCGTTCGCCGTGTGCAGAAGGAGATCAAGGCAAATCCGTTGACAGCCTTGGATTATCTGCCTGAGTCGGCCTTGCAGATAAAGGACTTTCATCGATCGAAGATCGAAAACGGCCGCAAGGTTTGGGAGCTTTTTGGCGAGGAAGCGAATTACTACAAGGAGCAGAAGGAAGCGGTGATCAAGAAGCCGCGGTTCTATTACTACGATAAGAAAGGCGAGGTCGCTGAAACCAAAGGAGAGGAAGCAGTCGTCTACTTGAATGAAAAAGAGCTCGACAGGATGGAGCTTCGCGGTGGCATCGAAGTGTCCTTTCACGGGTACGTGCTCAAGTCCGATGAAGCCAACTATACGCCTGCCAAGGATCAGATCGTTCTACCGAGTCGAACTATCGTGGTAGGAGAAGGCATCTCATTGGAAGGCGCTCGCATGGAAGTCGAGCTCGAAGCGAAAAAGATTCGCATGATACAATCGGTGAAGACCAAGATTGAGCCCGACAAGTTGGAAAAGAAAAAAACCGTGGCAGGATCGAGCCCGCGGATCGGGGGATAGTTTAGGATGACTCGGACCGGTGTCGTGGTTATTTTCATTCTCGCGGCGTTGGCGTATAGACCGGTCGTGACGGCGAACGCCGCGGCGGCGAAGGACGACAGCAACAAAGGCGCGACGGCGTTCGACTTCAACAAGAAGGATCCGATTTACATTACTGCGGATTGGATGGAGGTGGATCAGAAAAAAAATACCATCACCTATAGAGGGCGCGTCGTCACGATTCAAAACGAAATGACGATGCGCAGCGAAACACTTACCGCTTATTACGACGCAGAAATGAAACAGATGAAACAGATCGTTGCCGAAGGCAAAGTCAATGCGACGCAAGGCAATCGGGTGGCCACCGGCGACAAAGCGGTTTTCGACGATAAGGCCAAGACCGTAACGCTTACCGGGAGTCCGGTGATGCGGCAAGGCAACAGTCAAGTCAGCGGCGCAAAAGTCGTGTATTATATCGAGCAAGACAAAGCGATTGCCGAGAGTGACGGCAAGCAGCAGGTCCGGGCAATCATATTCCCCGATGAGCTCAAGGGCGGCGAAAAAGGGGATGCCAAGAAAGAATGAGCGTCCTCAAAGCTGAGTCAGTCGCGAAATCGTACGGCGGACGGCGTGTCGTCAATGGGATCAGTTTAGAGGTGAAAGGCGGCGAGATTGTCGGTTTACTCGGCCCTAACGGCGCCGGCAAGACAACGACATTTCATATGATGGTAGGTTTGGTCCGCCCGGACGATGGACGGGTCTTTATGAATGATGAAGACTTGACGAGCGCGCCGATTCATCAGCGCGCGCGCGCCGGCCTCAGCTACTTGCCCCAGGAGTCGTCAGTCTTTCGCCGGCTCACGGTGGAAGACAATTTACGGGCGATTCTGCAGACTCTAGAATTGGACGGCGCCGAACAGAAAGAGCGGGCTGACGCATTGATGAAAATGCTCGGCGTAACGCATTTGGCGACGCATAAGGCCATTACGCTTTCCGGCGGGGAGAGAAGACGAGTGGAAATTGCCCGGGCGTTGGTTTTGTCTCCGTTTTTTCTGCTGCTCGACGAGCCTTTTACGGGAATCGATCCGATCGCGGTTGCGGAAATCCAAAAGATCGTACGCCGGCTGATCAGCAGCGGCATCGGCATTCTTATCACCGATCATAACGTCCGAGAGACTTTGGGAATCTGTGATCGAGCTTACATCGTCAATGAAGGCATGGTGCTTGAAGAAGGAACGCCCGAAACCATCGCAGCAAGCGCGAAAGCGCGCAAATTCTATTTGGGAGAAGGTTTTAAGTTCTAGCTATGGCTCTTGAAATTCGACAGGTTCAAAAATTGGCCCAGCAGCTGGTGATGACGCCGCAGCTGCAGCAGGCGATCAAGCTGTTGCAACTCTCCCGCGTGGAATTGGAAGAAATGGTGCTCAAAGAGTTGCAGGAAAACCCCGCCTTGGAGGAGGGCCAGGTTGAAGAGAGCGAGGGTGGCGAGCCGCCGCGAAACGAAGCCCCGGAGAGCGTTCCAGGAGTTGAGGCGGCCGAAGCGGTGCTCAACCGCGAGCTTTCCACCGTCGACAAGATCGGCACGTTGGATTGGCAAGAGTACCTCGATACCCACTCCAATTCCATGCACGGATCACTCACGGCGGAAGCGACTTCCGAGGACGGCGACTCACCGCCGTCGTGGGAAAATAGCCTGACAAAAAAGACCACGCTTGAGGATCACTTGATCTGGCAACTGCGCTTGTCCAAGATCACCGAGCGGGAGTCGGCGATCGGCCAGCATATCATCCAGAACCTGGACGAGAATGGGTACTTGGCTCTTGGCCGCGAAGAGATCTGCAATGCCACCGAGAGCAGCCCCGAGGAGTTCGAAACGGTATTGAGGCGCATCCAATTCTTTGATCCTGTCGGAGTTGCCGCGCGGGATTTGCGCGAATGTTTACTAATTCAGGTGGAAAATTTGCGGCTCACCGATAGCTTAGCCGCAAAAATCATCGCCAACTATCTAAATTTTCTCGAATCCAAGCGATACGAGAAACTAGCCAAAGATTTAGGCGTCACTATAGACGAGATCGCCGAAGCGGCGCACATGATCGCCTCTCTCGAGCCCAAACCGTCACGTGGCTTCGAACAGGATGAGGTGCGTACCGTGCTGCCGGACGTATTCGTTGAAAAGGTCGGCGATGAATATCTTATTTATTTGAACGATGATGGCGTGCCGCGCCTCAGGGTAAGCTCGCTGTACCGCCGTATGGCGGGGCAGGAGGGCGCGGAAGAAGAGCAAGCGCGGCAATATTTGCAAGAAAAAGTACGCGCGGCAACGTGGCTGATCAAGAGCATCCAACAGCGCCAGCAAACCCTATTTAGAGTCACGCAAAGTATTTTCAAGTTTCAGCAAGAGTTTC
>Ga0079215_10000106_pt1 | contig 14786 bp, 9 predicted proteins | sample NCControl_FD_77004 | JGI IMG/M metagenome (GOLD analysis project Ga0079215, IMG submission 77004) | Agricultural soil microbial communities from Utah to study Nitrogen management - NC Control | ecosystem: Environmental > Terrestrial > Soil > Agricultural land | place: USA: Utah | collected...
ACGAGGAACCCGCGAATGGAACTCGCGTCGGGATCGTCGTTGGTCTTCGCCCAGACCACCGCGACTTTCGCCGTCGAGCCATTGGTGATCCACATCTTGGCGCCGTTCAGCATCCACGTGCCATCGCCCTGGTGCCGGGCCATGGTGATCATGCCAGCGGGATTCGAACCGAAGTCCGGTTCGGTCAACCCGAAACAGCCGATCGCCTCTCCCCTGGCCATCTTCGGAAGCCAGGCGCGCTTCTGGTCCTCGCTGCCGAACGCGAAGATGGGATACATAACGAGTGCGCCTTGCACCGACGCGAACGACCGGACGCCGCTGTCTCCCCGCTCGAGCTCCTGCATGATCAGGCCGTACGAGACATTGTTCAGGCCCGCGCAGCCGTATTCTTCGGGGAGGTTCGCGCCGAAGACGCCCAGCTCCGCCATCTCGGGAATGAGCTCTTTGGGGAACCGGCCCTCGACGTAACAGTCGCCGATGATCGGGAGCACCCGTTCATCTACCCAGCGGCGAATGGTGTCCCGGATGGCGCGCTCCTCTTCGGTCAGCGCGCTATCGATGTTGAAGAAGTCTCGTGGAGACGACATGACGTTCCGGTTCAGGTAGGGGGAAGCCCACGCGACAATGTCGCATGGCCGCCGCTCCACGGCGAGAAGCGGCTGGCAGCCAGTGATGCCAGCCAGGCCGCAGAGGCGGCGAGGATAGCGGGGTACAGCAGCGTCACGATCAGGAGCAGCCACGACGGAACCCCCATCGCGCCGCCTAACGTCCTGCTCACTCCGGCGATGTTGTCGCCTCGGAGCGTGGCGGCAAGCAGCACGCCGCCCCAGGCGATCACACCGGCCAGTGCCGCCCGGCGTGCGGCCATCGGAACCGTGACACCCATCGCCAGCCCAACGAGGACGGGCGCGAGCGTAGGAAACCCGAGCCAGGTGCCGAGCAGTATGCCGGTCACTCCAAGCAGGATGCCGATCATTGGCGCGAAACCTTCGGCGGCATCAGTCGCACGCGCAAAGTGGCCGCGAGTCCGTTCGTGTCGCGTGGTGCGAACAACGTATCGAGCCGGCCCTCACGCCAGAGCGGAATGCGATCCTTGTAGCGCGCGCTCGCTGGATTTCCACTCTGTCCGCCCGGGTACGTGCCCCACGCGCGCACCGAGTCGCCCAGCTCGACCACCATGCGCCAACTCGGTCCGTGACCACCAACTGACGACGGGTTCAACGTCGCCGGGCCACCCTGGACCGCGATACGCTCTTCCGAAAACGCCGGAATCCCCAGCAGGTGCATGATGCGGGTCGCGCCGACGGTTCCCCAGCGCCAGCCACCCGCTGATCGCGCGCCATACCGCCTGACGAGTGAGTCGTGCGCGGCCACCAGCGCCGCCGAAAGAATTGCGTCGCGATCCTCGACGATGTCGGTCGTGCGACGGTCATCCCACCAGACGCTCGCGCTGTCGTGCATCAGGCCAAGCAGCGTTGCGCTGCTGGGCGTCGCGACTCGCCGGCCGCTTTCAGCGAGAAGCTCGTCCCAGGTCCGGGACGTCACCTGTCGCATCGCAGCCTCGAACAGCACCGCGTGCTCATCGTCAGGCACATAACGCCGGTCCCAGACGGTCAGCTGCGCCATCGCCGAGTCGAGCGTCGCTGAGGCCTGGCCTCGGCGCTTCACTACCGTCGCCGCATTGAGGAACCAAGGCACGAACGCGTTGGCGCGCTCACTGCCGGGATCTGTCTGCCAGCGGACCATCGTTTCCGGCGTCACCGCCGAGTCGGCGCGCAACAGCCGATTGATGCGGAGCGCCCGCCACGGGTCGAAATCGGTATCGATCCCGAGATACGCGTTCTCCTTCGGATCGAGCGGTTCCTGGTTCGCGGACGCCAGGAACCCCTGCGGCGGATTGAACGCCTGCGGATACCGGTCGAGCGGCCAGTACCCTTCCCAGTCGTTTGCGCTTCGTGTCCCATCCTGAATCGCGGAACCGACCGTCCAGACCGGACGGATGGGAAAATGTCCCGTGGACCGGATGGCAATGCTTCCCTGGGTGTCGGCGACGATCATGTTCTGCGCCGGTGCGCCAAAACCCACCGCCATGCTGTCGAGGAATTCCCGCGCGTTGCTGGCGCGGGCCGCGTCGAGGAACACGGTCTGGCTCAGCTCGGGCTGCAGAACCGTCCACCGCATCGAGAGCCAGCGTCCGTTGCCATCGCGCGACAGCGGCCCGCGATGCGTAAACCGAAGCGTGTCGACTCCTACGGTCTCGCCACGCTTGCCGAGGTAGTTCTCGGTTCGCACGCGCAACTCGCGCCACTCGCCGTCCACCAGGTAGCGGCGCGGATTCGAGTCATCATCGACGCTTTCAGCGTACAGGTCAAGCACGTCCGCGCCGGTGTTGGTAAACGACCACGCCACGTTTCGCGTGAACCCGATCACCACCGCTGGCGCACCTGGAATCGTGACGCCGTACACGTCGAGCACACCCGGAACGACCAGGTGCACCTCGTACCACAGGCTCGGCAGCGACATGTCGAGATGGGGATCGCCGGCAAGCAACGCCTTTCCCGCCGCCGTGCGACCAGGAGCCACCGCCCAGTTGTTGCTGGCAAAGCTGCGGCGCACGCCATCGTCATCCGCTGGCGGGTCCGGCAGCATTCCGGCGAGGACCCTGGCGGTCCCATTCGGAGACCCGGGCGGCGGCAGCCGCGTGAACTCGAAGCGCGGCGCCGTCTGCCCGTTAGGCTGGATCGGCTCGACGATGGGTGTGTGGACGGGGAACAGCGCCGTGGCGGCCGAATCCCCCACCAGCGCGGCGACCTCGACGCGCGTGCGTTCGGTCGAGCTCCCGAAGGCGAGCGTCCACCCCATCCGGGCGAAGAGGTGCATCGTGTTGATCGCGGACCAGCGCGCCGGCCGCACGCCTAACAAACGGTATTCCAGCGGCCACTCGCTCGGCCGCATGCGGTCGATCCACGCGTTCACCCCGTCCGCATAGGCATCCAGGATCAGGCGCTGCCGCGACTCGGTGTTGAGTGCCTTGTCCTGTTCCTCGGCGGACGCCGGGAGACCAAGCCGCCGCATTTCCTGGTCGGAGGGGAGCGCGATCGTCCCGGCCCACTCGGTGAGGCGGCCCGAGGCCGCGCGCCACTGTGCTTCCATCTGGAACAGACGGTCGCGCGCCACCACCCAGCCTAACGCGCGTATCGCATCGGCTTCAGTCGAGGCAAAGATGTGCGGTACATCCCGGCGATCGTACCACACGTCGACCGGCGCGCTGAGGCTGGGAATCCGGATCTCGAGGCGGTCGTTCCGGTCATCGCGCGCCGCACCCCACGCTCCGTTGACCGGGTCGAGCAACTGGCCCAGCGGCGGCACTGGACCAATTCCACGCACGCCCGGCCAGGCGAGCGCGAGCCCGAGGAGGGCGGCGACGGTCAGCAGCGTGTTGCGCATGACGGAAAATACAGGCTGGGCAGCGTCACTTCAGTGACGCGGGAAGTCGCGCACCGGGCCACCCTGGAGCGTGGCGTCCGCGGACGACCAGATGAGGGTGTGAACACTTATTTGAGCGGGAGAAATCGTGACGACATTGACCGACGATGGCCGACGGCCACGTGACCGGTTGGAGACGGTTCCGGCGGTCGAAATCACCGTGCCGCGCTTCGTGTGTTCGACATAATGGATTGCTTCCTGGTGGTCGTGCCCGCACAGGACGACGTCGACGCCAATGTTGGCAAAGGCTCCCAGAATTTTCGGAGTGTTCTTCAATCCGTGTCGCTGTGACAGCTCCCCTCGCACCGGGTTGTGGTGCATAACGATTACGCGGGCGTCCCCCGTCGGCGACGCCTCGAATTCGGCGGCGGCGCGTTCGATCTGGCTGCGGCGCAGGTCGCCGATGATCGAGATGTCACGCATCCGCCACGTCAGCGTTCGGGGGCTCACACCTTGCGCCGTGTTCAGTCCGACCAGCGTTGCACCAGGTACGCGGAGGACCGGTTCGAGCTCGTGGCTCACGTAGCTTAGATACGGTTCATAGATCGTTTTCGATCCGCGAACCATCATTGGCGATCGCCACCACGCAACATCGTGGTTGCCGGGGACGACGATCACCTGGCTCACCTTCGCGGCGTCACGCAGGAAGACTCGCGCGCGCTGGAACTCGCCGGCGCGTGCCCGCTGGGACAGGTCACCACTCACCGCCACGACGTCGTACGCGTCGTTGACGATGTGCGCCTCGATCGACTCGATCATTGCCGAGTCGACTGGCCGTCCGAAGTGCAGATCGGAAACGTGCAGGATGCGGACCGCGTTCATCGCCAACCCCATGCCCCATGCCCCACGCCCCAGGCCCCCGTTCTCACGCCAGGTGCTGGGCTACGGCGTCCGTGAACTCCTTCGTGGTCGCCGATCCGCCCAGGTCACGCGTCCGCACCTTGCCATCCCGGATGATCGATTCAACCGCGCGACGGATCCGGTCAGCGCGAAAGCGGTCCCCGATATGGTCGAGCATCAGACAAGCGGCGAGCACCAGCGCCGATGGGTTGGCCACCCCTTTGCCCGCGATGTCCGGCGCGGTCCCGTGCACCGCTTCGAAGATCGCTGCGTCACGCCCGATGTTCGCCGCCGGGGCCAGCCCCAATCCCCCGACGAGCCCCGACACGAGATCAGAAAGGATGTCGCCGAACATGTTGGTGGTGACGATGACGTCGAACCGGTTCGGATTGATCACGAGCTCCATGGCGGCGGCGTCCACGATGCGTTCGTCGAACGCGATTTTCGCCTCGTATTCCTTCGCGACCTTCTGGCCCACTGACCGGAAGAGTCCCTGCGAGTTCTTGAGGATGTTCGCCTTGTGGACGAGCGTGACCTTCTTGCGGCTATGGCGCACCGCGTACTCGAACGCGTAACGGACGACGCGTTCTGAACCGACTCGGGTGATGAGGGCGATGGATTCGGCCGCGGCTTGCGGGTCATCGCCAATGCGGATGTTGTGCTCGAGCCCAGCGTACAGGTCCTCGGTGTTCTCGCGGATCAGCACGATGTCGACGCCATCGTACCGGCCGCCGGGCACGAGGTCGCGCGTCGGACGCACGTTGGCGTAGAGATCGAACGTCTGGCGGAGCGCCACGTTCACCGACCGATACCCTTCCCCGATCGGTGTTTCCAGCGGGCCCTTGAGTGCGAGGCGCGTCCGCTTGATCGAGTCGAGCGTCTCGTCAGGCATCGGCGTGCCCTTCTCCTCCACGCCGGCCGCGCCCGCAACCTGGGTGTCCCAGTCGAAGGTGGCGCCGGCGGCGTCGAGGATGGCGAGGGTGGCGTCGGTGATATCCGGACCAATCCCGTCGCCGGGAATGAGCGTGCAGGGAGTTGCCATGTGTGCGTCAGGGAACAACGAGGTCGGCAAACCGGCGCGCGAGGGCTGCGCCGATCTCCGGAGTGTACTCGGGCGCGTCGGTTCCGCCGATGTCGCCGATGAAGACGAGACGCGAACCGCGGACATCGAGGACGGCCATGCGGATCACGGCACGCCCGGTCCCCGACGTGTTTCCAGGCTCGAACCGCACCTCGACGGGGATCAGTGCATAACGAGCGTCGTGAAACCCGGAGAGCGTGCGCAGTTGTGAGGCGACCGGCTCCGGAATGTTCTCATCGCGCTGTCGCTCCAGGAAGCGGACCGCGTCAGCAGCGCGAATATCGGCCGGATTCGTGGCATACGTCGGATTCCGGCGCGCGGTGCGGGCGAGATCGCTGGCGAGCACCCACGAACTCAGCCCCTTTCCTTTCACCGCGGTCTCGAGCGCCGAATCCACGGAGGCGAGAAAAACACGCCGCTCCCCGACCTTCGCCGCCCATCCCAGGGCGTCACCTGTCCGAACGCCCTGCACCGGCAGGACGATCAGTCTCATCGAGGCGAAGGAGTTGAGCGGCGCCTCGGCGGGCGGCGCGGCCTGCGGCGCGCTCCGCCCACCGCCTCCACACCCGAACATCAACGCTGCCGCTACGAAAACCAATCGATTCACGAGTCTCCCGGGAAGAGGCGAAAGCTAAACTCTCCCGGTGCACGGGTGAACTGGAAAAGCATGAGCGTACTGGACTTATGAACACAAATCAGAGGGTCAGACACCTAACTCCTGGGGGTCAGACACCTAACTTCTGGGGGTCAGACACCTAACTGGCTAACGTAACTTCTGGGGGTCAGGCACCTAACCGGCTCCTAACTGGCTAACGAATCACGGCCGTGGTGTCGCCGGGCAGCATCAGCATCCGGTGCACACGAACCGGCGCGATCCCGTTCGACATCACGCGTTCGTGGAATGCGCGCAGGTTGAACTCCGGTCCCATCTTCGCCCGGTAGTCCTCGCGCAATGTCAGGATGCCGCGTTTCCCGAGGAAGTAGCCGCCATAAGTCGGATCGTAAACCGCGCGTTCAGCCTCGCGCTTTGCCGCCGGTGTCGCGACGTACGCCTGCTCCTCGAAACAGCGCTGGGCATCCTCCAGCGACCATTGCTTCGTGTGCACACGGATTCCGGAGAGCAATCGGCAGATCCTCGTTAGGGCGTCACTGAGCTGCGCCAGCCGGTAGCGCGGATCGTTGTTCGCGAACCCCTCATCCAGCACCATCTGTTCGGCGTAGTGCGCCCAGCCATCCTGGCCTGACGACGGCTGGGGAAACGGGTTCAATCCGATCCAGATCCTTCTGACTTTTCCGGGAGTCCGTCTCATATAGATGGAATGCAGCCAGTGCCCAGGCATCGCCTCATGCGCCGACGTGTTCTCGAGTGACGCGTAGTTGTACCGCTCGAGCCAGGCATCTGCTTCGGACTTCGGCATGCCGAGCGGTGGCTCGGTGATGCGGTAGACGCTCCTGACCGGCGTCTTTTCCATCGGCGGTGACGCATGCATCGACGCGAAGCCGAGTGAAAACGGCAGCGCCGGCTCGACGATCACGCGCTCGTCAGGCGGCAGCGCCGCGATGCCCTTCCGCTCCACGAATGCCGACAACAATCAACGATGACGCGCGTTGCGGCCACCACACCACCGGGCTGCGGATGGTTGCGTCGAACTTCACGCCAGACCTCGAGTGGCACGCGTCCGGGGGCAAGCCGCGCAGCGGCGGCGCGAAACTCCTCCTGAGCGGTGCGCAGTTCGCGCTCGCCAATCGCCAACATCGTGTCGAGCGGCGTATCGATCATATCCTCCGCGAGGTACCGGCGCGCAACATTTTCGCCACCGATAGCGATTTCGCCTGTCGCTCTTGGAATCACGTCGCGCTCGAGCCACGACACGTAGTCCGTGACAAGCGGGATGGCGACATCCGCCGCGCGTCGGAGCGAGTCGCGCAGTGCGGCGTTCGACTCAGACGCAAAGGCGATATGGAGATCCTTGCCGAGCATTTCAATCGCGCCGCGCATCATGGCTGCGCCCCGTTCGGCCAGCAGTCGCGGGGGATTGTTCAGGTTCGCGCGAGCAGCATCCAGCAGCCCAGGCACCTGACCGAGCTTGCTGATGATCCGGCGCATGCGCACCGGCGCCGGATCGCTCTCCATCGCCATCAGGTTGTGCACGCCATCGGAGAGCGCCGACGCGTACAGCATCGGGTTCCGCTTCCAGTTCTGCAGCGTCTCCTGCTCGAGCAGCCAGCCGTCGATGACGCCGAGGAGGATGAGCCGGTCGACACGCTCGTCCGCCGTCAGCGCCGTGGTGTCGAAGTCAGCCAGCGTTTCTGCATCGCGCTCGAGCGCAGCGATTTCCTCGGCGATCGCCGGGGCCGAAAAATCGTCCAGACGGTCGTCGTGCTGGTGCAGCCCGTTGCCGGCCGCAATCGACGGGTGCCGACGCGCGAAGTCATCGAGGTAGCGATCGACATAGTCGGCGAAGGTTGGTGCGACCTCCCGCTGACAGGCAACGATCGTCAGGCACAGCGCAGCGAGAACGAGGCGGAGGGGATGCGTCATGGAGTATCGATGGGCGGGGAAGGCACCGCCAACTCTATGCGGCAGCCGCCTTTGCGCCATACCAGCAATTCGCTTTTCGTCGTTGACCGGCGGCGGACCATGTCCCAAGTTCTCCCAGCCCAAGCGGGTGTTCCGGGACGGCGCTTTCACCACCAGCACAAGCACGCAGGATCAGCAGCAGCAGGTAGCAATCAGTACGCAGCGGCGCTCTGCTTCAGCCGCCCCCGCCTCAACCTACTGACATGCCAAAGCCTCTCTCCATCCTGATCTGGACCCTGGTTTCGCTCACCGGCGCGGGTGCCTTCGCCTACCTCGCGCTGGTCCGCGGAGAGCACGTCAGCGCCGCCTGGCTCATTACCGCCGCGCTCTGCACGTATGCTGTCGCGTACCGGTTCTACAGCAAGATCATCGCGGCGAAGGTATTTGCGCTCGACCCGAATCGGTCGACACCTGCCGAGCGCCTGAACGACGGGCGGGATTATGTGCCCACGAACCGGTGGATCGTCTTCGGCCACCACTTCGCCGCAATCGCGGGCCCGGGCCCGCTCGTCGGTCCGACACTCGCGGCGCAATTCGGCTATCTCCCCGGCGTCATCTGGATCATCGTGGGCGTTGCCCTCGGCGGCGCGGTGCAGGACTTCGTCATTCTCTGTGCCTCCGTGCGGCGCAACGGCAAGTCGATTGGCCAGATGGCGAAGGAGGAAATTGGACCCGTGGCGGGTTTCACCGCCCTGGTGGCGGTGCTCGGCATCATGATCGTCCTGATTGCGGTGCTGGCGCTGGTGGTGGTGAACGCGTTAGGCGAGAGCCCCTGGGGGGTGGTGACCGTCGGCCTGACGATTCCCATTGCCCTCCTCATGGGCGGCTACATGCGCTGGATCCGGCCGCACCGCGTGCTGGAAGCGACGGCGATCGGACTCGTGCTGCTGGTCGTGGCGCTCTACATGGGCAAAGCCGTGTCGGAAAGCGCGACGCTGGCGCCGATGTTCACGCTGACGCGCGCAAACCTGGCCGTCCTGATCATGATCTATGGGTTCGCCGCGTCGGTGGTCCCGGTCTGGTTGCTGCTTGCTCCGCGCGACTACCTGTCGGCGTTCGTGAAGATCGGCGTCGTGGCGGCCCTTGCCATCGGCATCCTGGTCGTGCTCCCGCCAATGCAGATGCCGGCGGTCACGCAATTCATCGACGGGACCGGGCCCGTGTTCGCCGGGAAGTTATTCCCGTTCTGTTTCATCACCATCGCCTGCGGCGCCATCTCCGGCTTCCACGCCCTGATCTCGTCAGGCACCACACCGAAACTGCTGCAGCGCGAGTCGGACGCGAGGATGATCGGGTACGGCGCCATGCTGATGGAGTCGATGGTCGCCGTGCTCGCCCTCATCGCGGCGTGTGTACTCACGCCCGGTGAGTTCTTCGCGATCAATTCTCCCGCCGGCATCATCGGCACCACACCGGAAGCGGCGGCCGAGGTGATACGCACCTGGGGGTTCGTGCTCGATCCCGAGGCGTTCCGCCAACTCACCGAAAATATCGGCGAGGAGCGCCTGCTCTCGCGCACGGGCGGCGCGCCCAGCCTCGCGGTGGGCATGGCCAATATCTTCGCGAACGTGCTGGGCGGGCCCACGGCGCTGGCACTCTGGTACCACTTCGCGATCATGTTCGAGGCGCTGTTCATCCTCACCACCCTCGACGCCGGCACGCGCGTCGGCCGGTTCATGCTGCAGGACCTGCTCAAGCACATCTGGGCGCCACTGGGGAAGGTCTCCTGGTATCCCGGCGTGGTCGTCACTAGCGGGATATTCGTCCTGATGTGGGGGTACTTCCTCTATCAGGGCGTGATCGACCCGTTAGGCGGCATTAACACGCTCTGGCCGCTGTTCGGCATCGCCAACCAGCTCCTGGCCGCAGTGGCGCTCTGTGTAGGCACAACCGTGATCATCAAGATGGGCAAGGCAAAGTACGCGCCGATAACCATCGCGCCGCTGATCTGGCTGGGCATCGTGACCATGACCGCCGGCTACCAGAAGATCTTCTCGCCGGACCCGAAGCTCGGGTTCCTCGCCCGCGCGAATCTCTACAAGGAAACGCTGGCGGCCGGGAACCTGCCGCCAGGCGTGCCGAGCGCCGACGTCGCGCAGCGCTTCATCTTCAACGATACGGTGGACGCCGCGGTGGCCGGCTTCTTCATGATTTCGGTCATCATCATCCTCGTCGCCAGCGCTCGCGAGTGGTATCGAGTCGTCTCGGGTCGCATTCCCGCGGTCTCGACTGAGCATCCATTCGAGCCTCGCGCCGCAGTCGCGGGCGACTGATTCGCACGGGTACGTCAAAAGACTTTGGACGCAGAGGAGCGCAGAGGTTACGCTAAGTACCGCAGAGGACTGAATTGTTTTTTGGGTTCAACAATCTTCTGCTGTTCGTTGCGGCCCTCTGCGTTCAAATAGATGTTGTCACTGCTCTGCGTTCTCTGCGTCAAAGTGTTCTGATTTATCGGTGAAAATCTGAGCTGCGAGCGCCGGGCAGCATTAGCATGTCTGAAGTGCACATAGTCATTATCGGCGCCGGGCCCGCCGGCTGCGCGGCGGCAAGGCTCCTCGCCAGCTGGGGACTCGGCGTCGTCGTGCTTTCCAGGCGCGCGAGCAGCGACCGCGCGCTCGGCGAGTCGCTGCCTCCCAGTGCGCTCGCGTTGATCGAGCGCATCGGGTTCTCGGGCCTGGACACGAGCGAGGCATTGCGTGCGACGGGAAACACCGTGCGCTGGGGCAATGACGCCGAGCGCGTAGAGCGATTCGCCTCGGGGCTGCATGGCTACCAGGTGGATCGCGCGGTCTTCGACGCGTTCCTTGCGCGCGAGGCAACCGGCGCCGGCGCCGACGTTAGGCTCGGCGCCAACGTCATTCGCGTCACCCGTGGTCAACACGCGACCGTCACGTACGAGCAGGATGGAGAGACGACTACGCTGCGTGCCGACTGGATTCTGGACTGTTCCGGACGAACCGGCGTCATCGCACGCGACGGCTGGCGTGTCGCTGAGGACGCGGCGCGGACCATGGCGATCGTCGGCGTTTGGGAGCGCGACGACCCCTGGCCGACGCCGGACCCCACGCACACAATCGTCGAAAGTACGGCAGATGGGTGGGCCTGGTCGGTGCCCGTGTCTGAGAGGCGACGTTACGTCACCCTCATGCTCGATCCGAGACTCACGTCGCTGGCCACGCGGGGTGAACTGACGGCCTCCTACATGAAACTCCTCGCGCGAACTCGCACCCTCTCGGCGCTCGTTGACGGCGCGCGCCGCGATGGTGAGGCGTTTGCGCGGGATGCTTCGCCGTACCATGCCCGATTGTACGCGGAGCAAGGCGTAATGCTCGTCGGCGATGCGGCGTCGTTCGTCGACCCGTTGTCGTCTTATGGAATCAAGAAGGCCCTGGCCTCTGCCTGGCTCGCGAGTGTGTGCGTCCACTCAATCCTGACGAACTCCGCTGTCCAAGGTCCGGCGCTCGAGCTGTTCAACACACGCGAGCGCGCCATGCACGACGCGTTGAGAAGGGCTGCGATGACGTTAGCGCAAGATGCGGCCAGTTCGCATCCGACAGCGTTCTGGGAAACACGTGCCGGCGCCTCGGCGAGCGGCGCCAGAGGTGCGTTCGAGCCGGACGTCACGGAGCTGCGGACAGATCCAGACGTGCTTCGAGCGCTCGAGGAACTGCGGTCGCGTGACGCGATCCAACTGCAGCCGGCACCTTCCGTCCAACGCGTCGGTCGTCCCACGGTTCGCGGTAACCGTGTCATCGTCGAGGACCACCTCGTCGTCCCCGCGTTTCCCGAAGGGGTTCGTTATGTACGCAATATCGACCTGCTGAAACTCAGCGAGCTGGCCTCTTCAAGCGCACGGGTACCCGACTTGTTCGAAGCGTACAACAGGGTCGCTTCCCCTGCACCGCTGCCAGACTTTCTGGGCGCGTTGTCGCTTCTCGTTGGTAAAGGCCTTCTCGAGTGGAGCACATCAGGCCCCAGTTAGGGGTCAGACACCTACTGCCCCAATTAGGGGTCAGACACCTAACTGGATCGGCTATCCAAACGGCGCTTCAGCGTCCAGTTAGGTGTCTGAGCCCTAATTCCTAATTCCCGGTTAGGTGTCTGACCCCTAATTCCCCAAACAGCTTTAAACCGTGAGATCCATTGGCTCGACGGTTCGTCACGTCCAAAGTGGCGACTGAGAAGAACTTGCTTGACAGAGTGCTGCGAACCGCCGCATATGTCGGCATGCATCTGCGACTGGTTGGTGCTGGCTTCCTTGCCGCGCTCTCGACGGCGTCAGCACAAGGGGGCCGAGACACTACAACCGGCTTCGAGATCCGGGACTCGCTGACGATCGCGAAGTGCGCGGGGTGCCACGCCAGGGATTCGACGGGAAAGTATCTCGGACGACTTTCCTACCTGCGCAAGACGCCCGAAGGGTGGGAAACGTCCGTCCGGCGCATGATGACGCTGCAGAAGGTGAACGTCGCGCCGGCCGAAGCACGCGCGATCGTCCGCTATCTCGCAGACAACCTCGGTATCGCGCCGGCGGAGGCGCGGCCGGGTCGCTTCGAGGTCGAACGTCGCGTTGTCGACTATCGCTATACCGCCGACACGCGCACCGAGACGACCTGCCGGGCGTGCCACACGATGGGACGAGTGATCACGCAGCGGCGGACCCGTCCCGAATGGGAGCTGCTCGTCGCAATGCACCGCGGCTACTACCCGGGCGTGGACAATCAGGGGTTCCGGCGCCCCGGACCGCCACCGCCGGATAGCGCCGGTGCTCCGCATCCAATGGACCTCGCGATCACGCACCTCGCGCGCGCGTTTCCGTTGCGCACGCCCGAATGGGCCGCGTGGTCCGCGACGATGCGTCCGCCGCCAATCGAGGGAACCTGGATTCTGAGCGGGACCGAACCCGGGAAAGGCCCCTTCTATGGTAGACTGACCATCACAAACGCCGGGCGCGCCGAATACACGACGCGAGCCACATATCGTTATGCACGCTCGGGGCAAATGGTGACACGCGATGGCCGCTCGACGGTCTACACGGGCTTTCAATGGCGCGGTCGTTCCACGGCCGGCGGGCAGCAGTGGCGCGAAGTGGTGTTCGTCGAGCCGGGATGGCAGGAGATGTCCGGCCGATGGTTCCGCGGTGACTATGACGAGTTCGGAATCGACGTGACGATCCGCCGGATGACGCCGGCAATCGTCGCGCTCGGAGTGTCTCCGAAGGGGCTTCGCAGCAACGCGGCCGGACAGGAGCTCACGATCTTCGGCGCCAACCTGCCTAACACCGCGCAAGCCCTGGCCCTCGATCTCGGCCCCGGGATTCGTGTCGAGCGCGTCATTCGCGCGTCGCCCGATTCCGTGTCCGTACGCGTGGCAGTGGATTCCAATGCGAGCATCGGCTTGCGCGACGTCTTCGTCGCGGGAACCTCTCTGAGCGGCGCCGTCGCGGTATATGACAAGATCGATCGCATCCGCGTGCTCCCGAGACACGGGATGGCGCGCGTCGGCGGCGTGAACTTCCCGAAGCAATTCGTGCAATTTGAGGCCGTCGCCTATCACGACGGTCTCGATCGCAGGCCGGAGACCGCTGACGATCTCGACCTCGGCGTCGTTCCGGTGGGGTGGACGCTCGAGGAGTATGCGGTCACCTTCGACGACGACGACATCAAGTTCGTCGGCAACATCGATCGTAACGGGCTGTTCACGCCTAACGTCGACGGCCCGAACCCGCAACGGAGCGGGCAACGCAACAATATTGGCGACGTCTGGGTGGTGGCGACGTACACCCCCAACACAGCCGGCGCCAAGCCGATGAAGGCGCGGTCGCTGCTGGTCTCGACGGTCCCGCTCTACATGCGCTGGGAACCCTGGCGCGTCGACGATGCAAAAGCAGCGCCGACGCGGTCAGGCGGGGCGCCACCACGATGACGACACTCGCGCGCGGGGAGTTCCACCAGTTCCGCGGAGACGACGCGGACTACCTCTACCTCGTACCATCGGCGGGCGTCGTCAAGCTGGACGACACGACACGCGCGGTGCTCGAGGCGCTGGGCGAGCGGGAAACACCGGCGCGCGATCTGGCGACACAAGTCGCGTCGTTCTTCCCGATCGAGGATGTGCGTTCGGCGATCGAAGAGCTGCTGACGGTGCGTGCCATTCGCACCGTGGAAGCACCGCCACCTCCGCCGCTGGTGCAGACGGTCGCGGCCGAAACGAAGAAGAAGCGGAGCATTCCGCTCAGTACGCTGGTGCTCAACGTCACCAGCAAGTGCAACCTGTCGTGCGGCTACTGCTACGAGTACGGCGAGGACAAGATCGTCGAGGCGAAGACGAAGCCGCGCTTCATGAGCGAGGAGACGGCGAGGCAGAGCGTCGACTTCATGTTCTTGGAATCGGGGGACATGCCGGTCGTGAACCTGACGTTCTTCGGCGGCGAGACACTCCTGAACTTCAAGATGCTCCAGTCGGCGCTCGCGTATGCGAACGAGAAGGCAAAGACACTCGGCAAGCGCGTCAACGCGAGCCTGACGACCAACGCGACACTGTTGCGCGATGAGGTCATCGACTGGATGGTGGACAACGACGTCGGCGTCACCGTGTCGATCGACGGCGCGAAGGACCAGCAGGACAAGCACCGCGTCTTCGCCAACGGCATGGGCAGTTATGACGTGATCCGGCCGCGCATCGAGCTGTTGCTCAAGCGCCACCGCAAGCGCCCGATCGGCGCGCGTGTCACCCTAACGGGGCAGAACCTCGATGTCATAGGGATCTACAAACATCTCTTCGAGGAGATCGGCTTCT
>Ga0079215_10000107_pt1 | contig 14777 bp, 11 predicted proteins | sample NCControl_FD_77004 | JGI IMG/M metagenome (GOLD analysis project Ga0079215, IMG submission 77004) | Agricultural soil microbial communities from Utah to study Nitrogen management - NC Control | ecosystem: Environmental > Terrestrial > Soil > Agricultural land | place: USA: Utah | collected...
AATATCGTCTGGCCGAGCGGCAAGCGTTGTCTGAGGCCAATAAACTGCTGGACCAACAGCGCGACGATGGCGGCCGTCGCGAGGGCGATCAACCACCACGGCAAGTTGCCGATGAGATAAAGATCTTGCATGACTTACCGGGTGAGCCGCCGGCGGATGAACGGGACGTGGATCAAATCTTCTTTGTAATTCTCCGTCATCGCGTACAGAATAAGATTGATACCCAGATGAAAAGCATCGCGGCGCTGAGGCTCGCCGCCGGGCGTGCAAGCGTTTAGCCATTTTCCCGACTGGTCCCGCTCCCAGGCGCCGCCGAGATCGTTTTGGCAATAGATCACCGGCATGGAATTGCCGATGGTAATGCCGTCGAGAGTCGGGCTGACCATGCGCACGCCGCCGATGCGCCGCAGCAGATAGTAACTGCGCAGCGAGGCATGACCGGGCGGAATGCGGCGAAATTCATTGCCGGGGAAAACCCGCTGCATCTCGCGGCGCACCGCTTTATCAAAGCCGTAGCCTTGCTGGCCGAGCGCGTCGTCGATCAACAGAAAGCCGCCGTAGGTGAGAAAACGGCGCAGGTTGTCGATTTCCTCTTGCGCGAACGGCTCGAATTCGTATCTGCCGGCGAGATAGAGGAAGGGATAATTGAACAAGTCGCGATCGGTTAAGGTGACTTCGTGGCGGGTGGCCGCGGCTTCCACGCTGGTGCGCGCCATCAGCTCCTCCATCAACGGCGTGACCGACAGCGGATGGGGGTTCCAGTCGCCGCCCCGGTACTTGATCTGGGCGAAGACAAACTGCAGCCGGCGCTTGTCGTCTGCGACGGCTGCGCGCGCGACGCTCGGCAAGAGCCCGGCGCCGAGCAGACCATAAGAAAATGTTTGGATGAATTTGCGGCGATTCATAAGAATTCAAAATTCAAAATTAAAAGTTAAAAAATCCTGACTTGCATCCGGGGTTTTTAATTTTGCCTTTTTAATTTTTACTTTGCTTCAAAACCTTTGCCCAAGCCAGCCTTCGGCCAGCAAAGTCACAATCAGCAGAGCCAATAACGGAAAAGCCAAATCGGTGCGCTTGCCGCCTTCTTTGAGAGCTTCGATGGGGATGACCTCGGCGCGCACCGGCGCGAGCTTGGCCTGCAGCTCAGCTTCGCTGATCTCTTCCAACCTCGATTCGAGAAACGGGCGGTTGACCGCGTACATTTGCGGCGCGCCGGATTCTTTAGCAGCGCCCGCAGGCAGCGACAGGCGGTAAATGCCGGCGCGATCGTTATCCGTGATCGTGGCCACCGCTCTATCCTTTTCACCGGCGATCGGCACTTCGACGTCGAGCTTGTTCGGCTTGGCCACGCGCAGGCTCTTGCCGACCAATCCAGGCGGCAGTGCGATCTCTTTGGCGGTGTCGACGGCGATGCCCGGGTCCAATTGGCCGCGCTTGCCGCCGGCCAGATAGTGGGTCAGAGACTGGAGCAGCGGCAGGTACGCGGTCTTTAACGGCAGATCGGTCCAGTCGCGATCCGCCGTGGTCGCAATCAGTATCGCTTTGCCCGCGCCGACTTTTTGCTCCAGCAGCAGTGGGTCGCCGTTGGCCAGGGAGATGAGCGGCCTGCCGCGCGCGCTCGCGCGCGTGTAACCCCACACCCGGCTCGACTTGAGCGATTCGAGCAAAATCGGATCGCTAAATATCTGCAGCGCCGGATGGGCTGCATCCAGTTTGTCGATTTTTTCGCCGCTCGCTTCGGGTCCGGTCTTTTTTTCCCGCAGCTCGGCCGGCGCTACCTGCGCAAGTTTTTGATTGTAACTATCCGGCTGGATCTTGTCGCCGCTGAAGATCAGCAAGCCGCCGCCTTGGCGCACGAAGTTTTGCAGGTTGGCGACGAAGCCATCCGGCAGCGCCGCGACGTTGCATAAAATGACCACCTGATAGCTATCGAGCGCTGCGGCATTGAGCGCGTCGGGAACGATCACGGCGGGTAGGAAGAGCGATGAGTCGCGCTCGCCGGAGGGATTGAGCGCGCGGCTGAGAAAAAAACTCTCGCTTTGTACCAATGCGGTCTGAGGATCGCCGTCGACCACCAGGACGCGAAGCTTGTCTTGCGCATCGAGAGTGAAGTCGGCCACCGGGTTGCCGGCAAGACCGTCTTTCTTGAGGCTCACCTGGCCGGTGTGCGCGCCGGCCTGGCTGACGCGGGTTTGAAAACTTACGGTGACTTGGCCTTTGGGCGGCACGGTGGCGAGCTTTTGCTCCTTGTTCTGGCCGTCGATGCTCAGCTGGACGAGCACGTCCTTGACTTCCTGAGCGCCGAAGTTGCCCAAGGTCGCTTCGATTTGCAGCGGGATATTCACGCCGACACCCTGACTGCCGAGGCGGATTTCCTCGATGCTGGCGTTGAGCGGCTGTTCTTTGCGGCCGACGCGAATCAGTTTAACTGGAATCGACGGATCGACCCGCTTGAGCGCCGCAATGGAAAATCGATCCCAACCCGTTAGCCCCATATCCGTGATCAGGCGGATTTCCTTCTGGCCGGCGGGCTCGTTCAAAAGCTCATAGGCTTTTTCCAGTGTCGCAGTCAGATTTGCCGTGCCATCGGCGATCTCGACGGCATCGAGCTCTCTCGAGAGCACATCTTTTTGACTCTTCAGGCGAATGACCTCTTTGCCAGCGATATTGGTCGGCAGCAATGCCGCGCGATCGCCGTCATTGAGCGCGGAAATGAGCAACCGGGCCGCTTCCTTCGCTTGTTTGAAGCCGTTGCCGTCGCCGCTCCAGGTCATGCTGAGCGAATTGTCCAGAAGCACGACCAGGGAAACCGGGCCGCCGCCGGCGAACAGTCCGGCGCCGGTCTGAAAAATCGGGTTGGCGAGCAGCAGCACGAGAAAAACCACCGCCAGCGTTCTGAGCGCCAGAAGCAGCCAGTGACGCAGTCGGTAGCTCCGCGAGATGCGCTTTTGCGATAGCAGGATGAATCGAACCGCGGGAAATTGGATGCGCTGCAGCCTTCGGCGATTCAATAAATGAATCACAATCGGCAGCGAAGCGGCGAGCAGCCCGACCAAAAAAGCCGGATAAAGAAAGAATAGCGACATGCGGCGCTCAACCCCTCCAGCTCAGGTAACTCGCCAGGGCTTGATCGAGCGGCGTCGATGTCGAGATCATCTGATAGTCGATGGCGTTGTCGTGGCACTGTTTGCGCATGTCGGCGATGAATTCGTTGACGACTTGCTGGTAGGTGGTCCGAATCGCGCGCGGATCGGTGATGACCCGCAAATTCAGCGCTTCCAAGTCTTCGAACAAAATATTGCCGTCGAAGGGCAGGCTCAGCTCGGCGGGATCGAGCAAGTGAAACACGATCACGTCGTTGCCCTTGAAGCGAAAATGGCGCAGCCCTTTTAGGATCTCCGCCGGCTCGTCGAGCAGGTCGGAAACCAGCACGATCAAACCGCGGCGTTTAATCTGACCGGCGATGTCTTCGAGGATTTTACCGACGTTGGTTTCGCCGCCCGGGCCGCGATTCTCGAGCGCGTGCAGAATCTGCGTCAAATAATCCCGTTTGGCGCGCGGCGGGACAAAGGATTCGATGCGGTTCGAGAAGGTCACCACGCCGGCGGCGTCTTGCTGCTTCAGAATCAGATAGGCGAGCGAAGCCGTCAGCGTGCAGGCGTAATCGAATTTTGTGATGCCGTCGGAGGCATAATTCATCGACGCGCTGGCGTCGAGCAAAAGATAGGCGCGAAGATTGGTTTCGTCCTCGTATTCTTTGATGTAATAACGGTCGAATTTGCCGAGCGCCTTCCAGTCGATGCGGCGGATCTCATCGCCGGGTGAATACTCGCGGTGTTCTTCGAATTCGACGCTGAAACCTTTGGCGCGGCTCTTGTGCACGCCCGACATCAGACCTTCGACCACCCAACGGGCGCGCAGGGAGAGATTGGCGATACCCGCCAGGACCTTGGGGTCGAAGTAGTTTTTTTGCGTGTCGGCCATGGAGTTAAGTTGCGCCCGTCGAGGATGGAGAATTGATGATCGAGGATGGCGATCCTCTATTCTCTATCCTCCATTCTCGATTTTATGCAGCCGGGTTCGCCGAGTTGGTAATTTTCTACCACCAGCGTTTGCGATAATCTAGCCAGCCGCCCCAGCCCTTGCTGCGGCCCTGGTAGCTTGGGTTTCGCGCGTGCTTTTCGACATAAGCAATGACGGTTTGGTCGGCTTGCAAAATGAGCAGAACTTGGTGCTGGAATGCTAAACAGGCTCTCTCCGCTGCCGTGCCGCTCCACGCGTCGGTGTCCGGTTCCGTGTCGGGATCGTGGTTCTTGGCATCGCGGTAAAGTTTGGCATGGAAGGCGTCGTGGGCGATGGCCCCGGCGTACCAGAGCGATGAATGATTCCACGTCGGCGCGCCGACGGTAAAAACCGGGCGAGCGGCCCATGCCGTGACACCGCTGCGCCTGCCTTGTCGAATAGTCGCGAGATGAGACTGAATCAACTGGAACTCCGCCAGCGGTTGCAGTAGCGAAAGCGCCTCGCCGGTGCGGTTCCGGAATTCCCGATCGCCGCGCACTTCCAAGCCGCAGACGGTGACTGCTTTTCGAGCGCCCGAGAAGAAGGTGCGGCAGCGCATGGAACGGGATTTCGCGTGCAAGCCGCGCCGGTAAGGTTATCGCGCGGCTTTGCCGTCCGTCGATGGTTTGATATCGCTCAGAAGCCGGTTGACGATGTCGAGCGAAGTCAGCCCTTCCCCTTGCCCTTTGAAGTTCGGCACGATGCGGTGGCGCAGCACGGAAGGAGCGAGCGCCTGGATGTCTTCGATCGAGACCGCATAGCGGCCTTGAAGTATCGTGCGTGCTTTGGCGCCGAGGATAAGAAATTGCGAGGCACGCGGTCCGGCGCCCCATTCGACATAATCTTTAACGTACTGGAGCGCGTCGGGGCTTTGCGGCCGGGAGCGCTGCGCCAGCGCGACGGCGTAGGAAACGACGAACGGTGAAACCGGCACCTTACGAACCAGCTCCTGGTAGCGCAGGATCGCCGAACCGTCCATGATTTTTTGCGGCGCGGGCTTGTTGGTCGAAGTCGTCTGCATGACGATCTGCACTTCGTCTTCGAAGTTGGGATAGCGAATTTCGATGTTGAGCATGAAGCGATCGAGCTGCGCTTCGGGCAGCGGATAGGTGCCTTCCTGCTCGATCGGGTTCTGAGTCGCCAGCACGAAGAAAGGCAAATCCAACGGAAAGGTCGAACCGCCCGCGGTGACCTTGTATTCCTGCATCGACTGCAACAAGGCAGCCTGGGTCTTGGGCGGCGTACGGTTGATCTCGTCGGCCAGCAGGATATTGGTAAAAATCGGCCCTTTGAGAAATTGAAAGGCGCGCCGTCCGGTGGCGGCGTCCTCCTGTAATATATCCGTGCCGGTGATGTCGGACGGCATCAAGTCCGGGGTAAATTGAATCCGATTGAAGTCGAGATCCAAAATCTCCGCCAGCGTGCTGATCAGCAGAGTTTTGGCCAAGCCCGGCACGCCGACGAGCAAGCAATGGCCGCGCGCGAAGAGCGCGATCAAAACTTCTTCGATGACTTGATCCTGGCCAACGATGACTTTGCGGATCTGTTCCAGCATATTGTCCCGTTTGACCGCGAAATCCTCAATTTCGGCGATCTCGTGCTGCTGTATCTCTATTGCTTCCATGGTGTCCTTCTCGCGGTCAGTGAACGCCACCAAGCCGGTCGAGCGTGGCCTTGGCGAGTCGAGCTTTTTCTTGCTCGCCGAGCGCGGTGTAGGCGTCGCCTAGCAAGCGGTAGATAAGCGGATTATAAGGATTGATCTGGATGGCTTCCTCGAGAACGATCCGGGTTTCTTTGAAATTCTTGGTAGCGTGGTAGGCGCGGCCCAACTGCACGTAGGCGTTGGCGTTATCCGGGTCTACTTCCAAGGCTTTTTTGAATAATGGCAGGGCGTCCTCGGAGCGATTCATCCCGATCATCACACGGCCAAGCTTGTTCAAGATAACCGGCGAGGTCGGGCTTACCTGGAGGGCCCGTTTGTATTCATTGGCCGCGGCCTCGGCGCGGCCGCGACCGAGCAACTGATCGGCGAGATGGGTGCGGTTGCGCGCCACGGCGGATTGGATCTCGCGCAACTCCACCACTTCCTCGTCTTCCCGCTGGTCCTTTTTCACTTTCAGCCGGCGCACGCGGGATCCTTCGATTTCCTTTAGTCCCTTGGCTTTGAGAAAGCCTTTCCACTTGGTCTCAAAGGCGTCGAAGGACATGCCGTAAATTTTCTCGATGGCCTCCGGCGTCGGCTTGTCGTTGAGCGTGGCCATCAGCTCGCGAATCCCGCTCTTGCCTTTGCTCTGATTGATGAAATCCACCGCCGACGCGGCTTCGGCGTAAGCGAGTTGGACTTGCTCCGGGGTCTCGAGATGGATCAGCGACGGCTCCATTTTCTTGAATCCGACGAATTGATTTTTCGCCAGCGCTTGCACCAGCAGGGTCTGATTGGCCGGTGTCAGATAATCCTCGGCGGCATCCGTTGCCGGCGCGGGTTTGCGCCAGCGGGTTTCATAGAACCGGGCCATGCCTTCGTGCAGCCAGATGGGCGCTTGATTATTGGTGAGGCCGACGATGGCGTAATGCAGATACTCGTGACTCAGCGAATCGAGCCAGCGGTAGCCAAAGCTCAAAGCGCGCGGCGAGATGATCATGAGCTTGTTGAACTTGCAGATGCCGACGGCGCCGGTTTCTTCGATGTCGCGCAGCGACAAGGTCGAAATCGCGTTGAAGCTGGTGGCGTCCGGGGCGATTTCGACCCGGACTTTTTCTTTGGGAAAATAGCCAAGCTCGGCGCCGATCGCTTGATAGGATTTCTCCAGCGTCTCCAGGGCGTGGGTGACCAGAATACCGTCGCGCTTGTCGTCGACGAACAAGACAAAATGCGCGCTCTCGTGCCGCTTGAGATTCTTGTGCACGTCGACGGTGAACTGGGCGAAGAGCTTGAGCGCTTGGCGCCGTTGGTTGGTCGAATCGATCGCCAGGGCGCGCTCGAGCACCGCCAGCGCTTCGGGATAGCGGCCTTGATAGAATTTTACTCGCGCGTCGAAATCGAGCGCTGCCGCCGATTTAGGGTTTTCTTTCAGCTCCCGCGCGGCGAGGTCCTGAGCTTCGGCGACGCGCCAGGCATCGAGCATTTCTTCGCCGGCCTTGAACCTGGGATCGGCCTCCGCGCCGGGCGCCGGGGCCGCCAGAAAAAGCCAAAGCAGAACGGCGGAGAAAAACGACAATCGATACTTCAAGGGAGAATCACTCGGAGAGATTTTTGAAATAGCGCTCGATCTGCTCTTTCATCTGCGGCGGGACGCCTTGCTTGAGGGATTCTAAAATTTCTTCGCGAAAATTGCGCGGCGCCTTGTATTCGTCTTTGCCAGGCAGGCGGAACTTTTCCGTGTCCAGGCCGGTAAAGCCGCTTTCGATATCGAACTCGGGGAATTGCGGCATGCCGGGCAGCGGGGTCAGCGAGCCAAACGGTAGAAAGCGGCCCTGGCGAAACAGGCGCGTCATCGGCATGTTGCCGAGCTGGCCGCGCTGGGCCATCTGCTGCATCGATTGCTGCATTTGTTGCTGCGATTGCGCCAGGCGGTCGAGCGCGCCGCGCTCCGGCGGCACCGCGCCGCGGGAGTCGAGCTGGCCCAAGCGATTATGCGCGCTGCCCATCTCTTTGCCGGCTTCACCGATGTTTTGCACGATCTTCGGATCGAGCTGGGGAAAGAGCTGAAACAGCGATTCGAGCTTCTCGTGCAAATCCTCGGTGCGTTCTTTGAGCACATCCTGGCGGTGCGCCAATTCCCGCAGCGAGCGTTTGTCGGCGTCGGTGAGGGCCTGCGCCGGCTCGGCCATCAGCTTGTCGATCTCGGATTTAATGTTGTCCAGACTCTTTTCAGCGCGCTGGGCGCGCGGTTCCTGAGCCGGGGTGCGCTTTTTGGCCAGCTCTTTCCGCGTCAAGCCGTCGCCTTCGCCAAACCCGGGAAAATCCTTGTTGCTGAGCTTGGCGATCAGATTGCGCAACAGCGCATTCATTGTCGCATCGTCGAGGTTGGTCAGCAGGCTCGGATCGTCCGGCCCCTCGCAGTCAGGAAATAATTCGGTCAGCTGGCCAAGCTCGGCGACCGCTTTCTTGAGGAATTCATCGAGTTTGTTCTTGAGCGCGGCGTCGCGCTCGGTCAGCGCGCTGTTATTGAGTCCCTCGGTCTTTAGCAAAATTTCCTGCTGCTCGCGCGCGATCTCTTGCAGCTCGCTGCTCTGGCGCTGCATTTCGCCTTGCATGCGTCCCATGCTCGAGGCCATGGCCGAGCGCTGGGCATTTTGCATCGCGGCGACCATTTGTGCCATCTGGTTAAACAGCTCGCGGGCGAGCTGGCGCGCACCTTCGATGTCGCCCTGGGCGAGTTTTTTGCGGATCTCATCGAGGGCGCGCTGCATGTCGTCGAAGCCGAGACCTTGCATCGCTTCGGGGTTCATAAAATCGTCGGGCATTTGCTGCGCGAGCTGGGACGCGGCGCGCTGCAGCGCGTCGAGGGTCTTCGACAGCTCGGCGATCTGCTTCATGATGGCGTCGAGATTCTTGTCGCCGCTTTGGAGCTTCTCCAGCGCGTCCATCAAGCGCTCCTGGCTGCGCGCCAAATCCTGTGCCGTCGAAGCCAGCTCCTGGGCCTTCATGCGCTTGGCGATGTCTTCGGACAAGAGCGACATGCGTTCGAGCTCGGTGGCAATATCGTCGCGCGCCTTGAGCTTTTCATCCGTCGTGCCGGCTTGCTCCTGTTTGCGCAGCAGCTCGTCTTTGGTGAACTCGAGGTTGCGCTTGAGCGCTTGAAGGTCGGTCCAGGTGGCGAAATCGGACATGCGATCTTTCTCGGTGCGGCTCATGACCTCCTCGGTACGCTTGAGCGCCTCGGCGAGATTCTGCTCGAACTTTTTTTCCGATTCCTGCGCCGGCGCGGGCGATTTTTCCTCTGGCAGCGGTTTTTCCAGATGATCGCCCAAGAGGTCGACCATGCGGCTGTTGAGATCGCGAATCATCTCGGCGACCTGTTGATGCTCGCCTTTTAAATTCTTGGGTTTCAGGCGAATCGAGCGGGAGGTGCCGATCTTCGGCCCGGAAATGGTGTCATTGTCGAAAACCTGAAGCAAAAAGACCGCTTCCTCGTTCTCCCGTAACGCGAGCCGGCCGAGATCCCACTTATATTGATCGCGCACGATGAGTTTCTTCGAGTCGTCTTTTTGCAAGGTGATTTTGTCTTCGCGCTCGCCGATCTTGACGATCAGCGCAACTTCGGCGATGCCGAAATCGTCGCGCGCGCCGTATTCGAGGGTGAGAATCTCGTCGCCATTGATTTCCAAGTCTTCGGTGGGCCGCAGCAGGTCGACGGTGGGAAAGCCGTCCGGCTTGACCTTGAGCTCGTAGGTGATCGGTGAGTTGCGAAAGCCGTGCGCGTCTTCGACATGAATGCGATAGGACTGGGATTGAAACAGCACCAGGTTTGCCTGCAACTTGCGGCCGTCGATCTTGAGCGGGATCTTCTTGCCGTCGTCCATGACGATTTCGGCTTTGACCACGTCTTTGGTGGTCACGGCGTCGAGGCGCAAGGTCGAGCCCTTGAGTCCTTCGATGCTGCCTTCGGGCACGGAGATCGAGCCGAGAGCGCTATAGGCCGGCGGATAGAGAAGCAACTGCACGTTGGCGATTTCCGGCGGATCGACCGCTTCGGCGCTGTACGTGGCCGAGGCGAACGGCCCGGCCACGGCGCGGTAGCGCAGGGATTTTTCCAGGCGCGCGATCTTGGCGCTGAATTTTCCTGCGCCGAGATTTTCCATCGGCACTTTTTCCGCGCCGATCAGCTCGCCATGCTCGTTGGCGCCGGTCCAAGTCGCAAGTTCCAATCTCTCCGGTGCGGCGCCTGCGGTAGCAGCCTGGATCGTTACCGGCGTGCCGCGCACGACGCGGAGCCCCTTGGGCTCGATCTCGATCGTCGTTTGAGTCGGCGGCAAATGATCCAAAGGCCGGGTCAGCATGCTGATCGTGCCGCCGACCCAAGAAGGGTTGAACAGCACCATCGCCGACACGGGTAGGAGCAGCAAGCCGAGCAAACGCAAATTCGACTTGAGCCGCCGGTTATCGATCAATTCATCTACCTTGAGGGTCGCGACCTGGTTTCGCGTCGTGCGCAAGAGCGCCATCACCATCGACGAGGAAAATCCGGGCGCATTTTTAGCCTGGGAAACTTGCGGATAAAGCTGCAGCGAATTGATCAGGTTGTTGCGCAGCTTCGGTTGTTTCCGCTCGATGTAAAGCGCCGCCCGCTCCTGCGACAAGCGCCGCGCGAAACGGGAAATCGACCAGCCGACTACGGCGACCAACAGGATGGCGGTGAGGATGCTGTAGGCTAGCGGTCCGTAAGGAAAGAGATTTCTAAGCTCGAAAATCCCGGCGCCGAGGGCGAAAAGCAGCAGCGCGCAAATCGCGATCAGGCACAGACCTTCGAGTCCTTGAAGCAGCCTGAGGCGCCGGATAAAGCGCCTCAGGAACGAGGACAACTCTTGATATTCCTCTTGTCCCATAACCGATGAGTAACGGCATATTATCGCCGTTATAATGGCTTGTCTATCCCGCTGGCGCTGCGCCGCGGCGGGTAGCAAGCGTGAGAGTGTTGTGCTATTCAATTTTGATGTTTAAGCGTCCGAGAGAAAGGAATACGCGCGGGCATGGATAATTTGGCGACCGACAAATTGCGGCTGCATGAGGGTCATGAAGACGAATTCGGCGATGACGAAGAGCTTATGGATGAAGACCACCCGATGTGGCGGTCGGAGCGGATCACGCTCAATTCCGTCGGCATCGATATCGGCTCGTCCACTTCGCACCTGATCTTCTCCCGCTTGACTCTGCGCCGCCAGGGTGTCGCGCTGTCGAGCCGCTTTGTCGTGATCAATCGGGAAATCATCCACGAATCGCCGATCCTTTTGACGCCTTACATCGATAAGACCACGATCGATACCAATAAGTTGGGCGATTTTATCCATGACGCCTATCGCAAGGCCAATGTGACGCCCGAGGATATCGACACCGGCGCGATCATCGTCACCGGCGAGGCCGCGAAAAAGAAGAACGCTGAAGCGATCTCGGCGCTCTTTTCCGCGGAGGCGGGCAAATTCGTTTGCGCGACCGCGGGACATAATCTTGAGGCAATCCTCGCCTCATACGGGTCGGGCGCGGTGCACATGACCTATCACGAGGGCGGCGACTTCACCGTGATGAACGTCGACATCGGCGGCGGCACTTGCAAGATCGCCATCGTCCAGGGCGGCAAGGTGATCGATACCTGCGCCGTGGAAGTCGGCGCGCGGCTCATCGCCATGGATGAGAATGGCAAGATCAACCGCCTCGAAGACACCGCGCTCAAGATCGCCAAGATCGCCGGCATTGCGAATCTCGCTGTGGGCGGCACCATCACCGAGGACGAAAAAGACAAGTTCGCTCAGGTGCTGTGCGACTCGCTGTTCCAAGTTCTCGAACGTCAGAAACTCTCTCCCGAAGTGGAGAATCTCTTGCTCACTCCCAACCTTGATTTTGCCGACCCGATCCACGCGGTGATGTTCTCCGGCGGCGTATCGGAGTTTGTTTACGGTTACGAGAAGCGCAATTTGGGCGATCTCGGTGTTCAACTTGGCAAGAAGGTCCGTGCCCGCGTCAATCAGCTCGGCGGCGGCAATATTCCGCTGCGTCCCGCCGACGTGAGGATTCGCGCCACCGTGATCGGCGCCTCGCAGTACACTGTGCAGGTGAGCGGCAATACCATTTATCTTTCGCATCCGGAATTGCTGCCGCTACGCAATTTGCAGGTGGTTACGCCGCAGTTCGAGCAGGTCGAGGCGATTACCGCCGGCGAAATCAGCGACGCGGTGGACAAGGCGCTACAGCGCTTCGACGCCACAGATACCGATCGCACCGTGGCTTTGGCGGTCCGTTGGGAGCTCGGCCCTTCCTACCCGTTGATTCGGACTCTCGCGGAGGGTTTGGTCGGCGCGATGAAGGGTCATATCGATAATGGCCAGCCTTTGGTCTTGGTTTTCGATGCCGATATCGCCAAGCTGATGGGAAATATTATCGAACGGGAACTTATCCCCGGTGCGGGGATTATTTCGATCGACGGCATCGACTTGAAAGACTTCGATTTTGTCGACATCGGCCAGGAACTGCCCGATGCCAAGGCGGTGCCGGTGGTGATCAAATCGCTGATCTTTCGCCATACCGAGCATGGCCGCGGCCATCACCAGCAGCATTAGTCCCGAGTGTGAGTGCATGCTTGGCGCTGCCCGCGTTGACTTTAAGTGGGTATTTTAATAATTATAAATATCTTGGTTTTACGGGTGCTTAACTTTTATGGAAGAGCCTAGCGGACTGCACAATTTTCTCGAAATCTTAACTAAACCAGACAATATCCCGATTGTCGGCATGCTGATTCTCGTCATTTTCTTCACCTGGATAGGACTGCGCCAGGCGTTTCAGAACGATAAGCTCGTGGAAGAAGGAAGAGAAGACGAAATCCCCAATGAAATGTGGAAATAGTAGATGGTGAAGATGTGGTTGGCCGTCTTGGCCGTCCTCATCGGGCTTGGTTCGTCTCACGCCGCCGATAGCAAATCTCCACTGACAGGCGATAAACGATGGGAGCAAGCGCGCACGGACTGGGCGCAAGGAAGGGCCGGCGAAGCAAAGTCGGCAACTGAGGAGCTACTCAAAGACTACCCTAATGAAGCGGACCTGCATTTGTTCCTGGGTATGGCGAAGCTGCGTCTGCGCGATCCTCAGGGAGCGGTATTAGCCGCCAAGCGCGCGATCGCGTTAGATCCGCAGCATATTCAAGCTCGAACTTTCCTAGCCTGGGTTGAGTTGGAGGTGCGTGGCGATGCGGATGCCGCGCTCAAAGAGTACCGCAGCGTGATCGAGATCCGACCTGACCTGCCTGAAGCCTATACCAATCTCGCCGCTGCACAAAAACGACGAGGCAACCTGCAAGAAGCTATCGTTAGCCTGAACAAAGCGTTGGAACTCAATGGGAAGTTCGGGACAGCGCTTAACAATCGAGGTTGGATCTATGCGGAGCAGGAAAATTGGCCGCAAGCACGAGGTGACTTTGAGCAAGCTCTGAAAATCGATCCACAAGATCAAGGAGCCCTGCAGGGAATGGCGCTGGTGCTGGAGAAAGAACGGCACTACGCCGAAGCTCAGCAAATTCTCGCGCGGCTCAATGCCAACTCGCCCAATTTCGTTTATTGGCTGAATTGGGGCAGAATAGGGCTCATCCGATACTGGTGGATATTGCTCTCGGTCGCGATAGCGCTCGCGCTCAGGGCACGGTTGAAGAAAGCGAGGATGCAAACGAATGGCTGAAGCGAAGAAGCGCAAAGGAACGGCTCTGCTGGCGGTGATGGACGAAAACTGCTCGAGCTGCGCCGGCTCGCCGCTGTGCGAAGCGCACTGTCCGGTGGAGGGTTGCATCAACCTGCTCTATGAAGAGTTGCCGCAGGGCGGTCTCAAGCCCTACCGGGTTTTTGTCGACAACGACAAATGCATCGGCTGCCAGATGTGCTACAGCGACGATCTCACCAAGGTCCAGCAACACAAAGAAACCGGCGAGATTTTTTACGAGTACAACAGTCGGTTTTTCGACAGCAATCGCAAGCCGGTGCCGCCGGACGCGGTGCCCAAGCGCTTTCAGTTGCAACTGATCGGCACCGAATCCGAGGACCGCTTGGATAAGAAAATCTGCCCCTGGGACGCCATCAAAATGTACGAGTTTGACGACGGCCTGGAGGCCTCCGAGTATTTTTACGACATCACCAAGATCAAGCAAATCGACGGGGTGTATGTCGTCGATCCCGAGGAGAAATCCCGTTTGGAAGAGAAGCAAGTCGATCTCTACGAGTAATTAACGAGGGGAGGCATCGGAGCATGGCGGAAAAAATTGAGATCATGGAAACTGTGTTGCGCGATGCGCACCAGTGCCTGGTAGCGACGCGCATGCGCACCGAGGATATGCTGCCGATTGCCGCCCAGCTCGACGATATCGGTTATTGGTCGCTGGAAACCTGGGGCGGCGCGACCTTCGACGCGACCTTGCGCTTTCTCAAAGAAGATCCCTGGGAGCGTTTGCGCGTGTTACGCGCCGCCATGCCCAAGACTCGCTTTCAAATGCTCCTGCGCGGCCAGAACGTGGTCGGTTACCGCAATTATCCCGACGACATAGTTCAAGAGTTCGTTGCGCGCGCCGCGTCCAACGGCATCGACGTTTTCCGCATCTTCGATGCCATGAACGATATCCGCAACATGAAAACCGCCATCGAAGCGGCGCTCAAGGCCGGCAAGCTGGTCGAGGGAACGGTTTGCTACACGATCAGCCCGGTTCACTCAGCCGATTATTTTTTGCGCGTCGCTGAAAAGCTAGCCGGCATGGGCGTGCAAATCATTTGCCTCAAAGATATGGCCGGCATGCTGGCGCCGTACGCCGCCTATGAAATTATAAAAAAAATCAAATCGCGCATTTCACTGCCGCTCCATCTCCACTCGCACTGCACTGCGGGTCTTTCGCCGATGAATTATATGATGGCGATCGAGGCCGGCGCCGACATTCTCGATACGGCGATCGCGCCGTTTTCACAGGGCAGCTCGCAGCCGGCGACCGAGCAGATCGTGGCCGCGCTCAAGGATACGCCGCACGATACGG
>Ga0079215_10000114_pt1 | contig 14490 bp, 13 predicted proteins | sample NCControl_FD_77004 | JGI IMG/M metagenome (GOLD analysis project Ga0079215, IMG submission 77004) | Agricultural soil microbial communities from Utah to study Nitrogen management - NC Control | ecosystem: Environmental > Terrestrial > Soil > Agricultural land | place: USA: Utah | collected...
ACCCGCGCTCGGGAATGGCGCTGAACAACGTGTCGTTCATTGTGGGACGCGGTGAATTCGTGTTCCTCACGGGTGCGAGCGGGTCCGGCAAGAGCACCATACTGAAGCTGATCTACCTCGATGAAATGCCAACCAAAGGCGCCGTGTGGATCGGCAGCACGAAGTCGCCCGGCATCAAGCGCGGCGGCATCTCGCAGCTTCGACGGAAGCTTGGCGTTGTTTTCCAGGATTTCCGCTTGCTCGAAGACCGCACGGTCGAGCAGAACGTCGCGTTCGCGCTCGAAGTCGTCGGAACGCCGCGTGACAAGATCGGCCCGAAGGTGAGCCGGTTGCTCACGCGCGTCGGACTGGCGTCAAAGGCGACGAACTTTCCGCGCGAGCTGAGCGGTGGCGAACAGCAACGCGTCGCCATTGCCCGCGCGCTGGTGAACGATCCTTTCGTCCTCATCGCCGACGAACCGACCGGCAATCTTGACGATCGCGCCACCCGTGGGGTGTTCCAGCTGCTCAAGGACATCAACAACGCCGGCACGGCGGTCGTGATGGCGACGCACAACATGGAACTCGTCAGGCGGAATGAATACCGCGTGCTCGAGGTCAATCGTGGCCAGCTGGTGTTCGACTCTGCCGACCAGCCGCAGCAGCGGGTCGCGGAGGGTGGACGATGAGGCTCGCGCTTCGCGAGGCGCTGCTGGCCTTCCGGCGATCCCCGCTGCTGAGCATTCTCGGTGTTACGACGATCGCCTTCTCACTGTTCGCGTTCGGTCTCTTCTCGCTCGTCGCGCTCAACATCAAGAAAGCGTTGCGCACGGTGGAAGAGCGCGTGGAAGTGCGTGCATTCCTCGTCGACAACACGCCCACTGACAGCATCGCCACGATGATGGAGGAACTCGGCAAGCGCGCCGACGTGCTGCGCGTCGAGTATATCGACAAGGAGCAAGCCCTGACCCGCGCCCGTGAGGAATTGGGCGAGTTCAAGGATGTGTTCGAGGCCGGATTTCTTCCCGCCTCGATCGACATCCGCCTGCGCGAAGGGTATCGCGACCCGCGCGCGGTGCTTCTGGTCGCCGATGTCGTTCGAACCATGCCGTACGTGGAAGACGTTCGCTACGGCGCTGACTGGATCGAGAAGTTGCACCGGATCCGCAACATCGCCACCGCCACCGGCGTCGTCCTCGGCGTCGCGTTCGCGGCGGTCGCCATCATCATCATCAGCGCGTCGATCCGTATGACGGTGCTGGCGCGGGCGCGCGAGATCGGAATCATGCGCCTGGTCGGGGCGACTGATGCCTTCGTGAAGGCGCCGTTCCTCGTCGATGGATTCACCAAGGGAGTGTTCGGCGGGATCCTGGCCCTGTTCCTGACCTGGGGAGCACATACCGTCGTTTCCCGGAATTTTCTGCAGACTGATTTCTTCCCGCCCCTGCTCATCGCCCTGGGCGTTGTTGCCGGCGCAGCGTTAGGAACCGGCGTCAGCGCGCTCTCGGTTCGCCGCCACCTCAAGCGAATCCAGTAGTGCGACGAGTTGCCCTCGGTCTCCTGCTCGCCTGCGCGAGCGCGACGACGGCGTGGGGGCAGAACGCCGAAGCGCGCTTGCGTGCCCAGCGCGACGAGCTGGATCGGATCCGCTCGGAGCGGGATTCGCTACAGGCGGAATCGCGCAAGCTGCAGGGCCGAGTGCGTAACCTGCAGGATGAAGTCCTGCTGCTTGGCCGTCAGACGGCGGCGACGACGCGTCTTGTGAAGTCGCTCGACCAGCAGCTTGCGACCATCAACGCCGAAGTCGACACGGCCAACAAGCGTGTCGATGCCGCGCAGGCCGAAGTGGCCACGCGTCGCGACCGGCTCAAGGGCCGCGTGCGCGACATCTACAAGCGAGGTCCGCTCTTCGCGACCGAAGCGTTCCTGGCAGCGCGTTCCTTCGGTGAGCTGGTTGCGCGGTACAAGTATCTCCACGAGCTCGCCTTGTACGACAAAAGCACTGTGAAGCGCGTCGAGGACCTCGTCAAGCAGATCGACGGACAGCGACAACTCCTCGTCAGGCTCCAGGACGAGTTCGAGCGCAGCCGTGAAGAAAAAGCGCGGGAGCAGATTCGTCTCAAGGACCTCGAGGTGCAGCAGCAGCGCGCCCTCTCGCAGGCGAAGAAGACCTCACAGCAGGTGGACGCCCGCCTGGACCAGATCCGTCGTGACGAAGCCCGCGTGGCGAACGTCATCGCGGCCGCTGAAGCGGCCGCGCGCCGAGCCGTGCCGGGCTCCGCGGATGCGGCGCCGGCCACGAGCGCACTGAAGACCACCGATTATGGCGCGCTGGACTGGCCGGTCGACGGCTCGATCATGTACAGCTTCGGCCGGGCGATCAACCCGAACAACACGTCGATTCGCTGGAACGGCATCGGGATCGAGGCCCCGTTAGGCTCGCCGGTGAAGGCGCTCGCCGATGGCGAGGTCATGGTCGCCGAGCCGATCGGCACCTACGGAACCACGGTGATTCTCCAGCACGGCGGCGGCGACTACTCGGTGTACGGGTCGCTGAGCCGCACGGCGGTGAACAAGGGCTCGAAGGTGAAGAAGGGACAGGTGATCGGCACCGTGGGCCAGGCTGACCCGGACCTCGCGCCGCACCTCCACTTCGAGATCCGCCCCAAAGGTCGGGCGACGGATCCATTGACGTGGCTGCAGGGGCGGCAGCGGTAAACCCGGATGGCGGATAAGGGATGGCGGATGGGAGATTACGCCTCCCGCCATTGGAGTCTCGCGTATTCCGCCATCCGATATCGGCCTTCTGCCATCCTTTCTTCTGGGCGCACACGTCTCCACCAGCGGTGGTGTCGTGACCGCGTTCCCTCGCGCGGCAGCGATCGGCGCGAACGTCATCCAGATCTTCACCAAGCAGGCGAGCCAATGGCGTGAACCCGCGATCCGCGAGGAGGATCGGGTCACCTTCCGTGAACAGCGGGACTCGTCAGGCGTCGTGTACACGTGCGCACACGACAGCTACCTGATCAACCTGGCGTCCCCCAGCCCGATGTTGTGGGCGCGATCGCTGGTGTCATTCATCAGCGAGCTGCGCCGGTGTGAGGCGCTGGGCCTCGACGCCCTCGTGTCGCATCCCGGCAACTACATGGACGATCGCCATGAGGGACTGGCCCGGAACGCGGCCGCGATCGGTATCGCGTTAGGCACCGTGCCGGGGCGCACGCGGCTGCTGCTGGAGATGACGGCCGGGACCGGCACGGCGCTGGGGCGTTCGTTCGAGGAAATGGCGATGCTGATCAGTCTCATCCCGGCCGCTGTGCGACCGCGGGTCGGCGTCTGCGTCGATACGTGCCACCTGTTCGCCGCCGGCTACGACATCGTCAACGACTGGGATGGTGTGTGGAAACACTTCGACGACGTGATCGGATTCAGCATGCTTGGCATGCTCCACCTGAACGACTCGAAAATGCCGTTGGGGTCGCATCGCGACCGCCATGAGCTGATCGGCGAAGGATGTATCGGGCGGGAAGCTTTCCAGCGCGTCATGACGGATCCGCGGCTGGCAACCGTACCCAAGGTCATCGAGACGCCAAAGCTCAACGACGCAACAAAAACCGACAACAGGATGCTCAGGCTCCTTCGGCGTTTGGCGACCCGGGGGAACAAATCCCCCGTCTGAAACAGCCCGGACTGGACCGCGGGCCGTTGAGCAGGGTAGACTAGCCTGATGCTCTTCCGCCTTTTCCCGAGCCAGCGCATGCGCGCCAGCGGACGATTGCCGCGCGCGCTTGTTGTTGCACTTCTCGGGCTCCAGTTCCTCATCTGGGGTGGCGGTTCGATTGTCGAGGCGCGGGCAGCCGCCGAGTCGTTGTCGCGGTATTCGCACATCGAAGACCAGGCGACCAAGTGCCCGCCGATCCACAGTCACCTCGACTGCATCATCTGTCGCACGCTGAATGGCGGCGCGGGCGGTGTCTCTGCGCCCTCACTCGTTGCCATTGCATCTTCTCATGCGACTCGGCCCGTGTCGCGGGAGTACGCGCCGGCCGATCGGGGTCTTTTCAACCCACTCGGATCACGAGCTCCACCGCTCGCGTGAGCGCCTTCGCGCCGCGTACCTAACGAGCCCGACCGGCGATGCCGGCGGACTGATGTAACGCGGATCCAGGCATTGCGGTAACACTCGCAATGCGGAGGGGCGCTCCCAGGACTGTTGGCCGTGGCGTCTTGTCCCGCTACGGGTACTTCTGGTTCTCGATGTCGCGGTACTCCGACCGTCCCATCGGGCAACTCAACCGGCCTGAAGGTGAACCGTGATCACAACACCCCCTTTTCCGACTGCAGCAACGTTATCGCTGGCAGCACTTGTTACGCTGATGGGCGTGCCGAGCACGCTCTTCGCGCAACAGCGCACCACTCCGCTATTCACAGCGGGTGTTGGTCGGCCAACCGGTGCAGCAGCCACCTCGAAGCGCGCCAGCACTCCTCAGGGCGCGGCAAATCCGCGCTTGTTGCCGGACATCAGCGTCGTCGGTGACCTGATTGCCGATTTGTCACCGGACGGAACAACACAGGAAGACGGAAGTCGGCTCGGCCTTCGAGAGGTGGAGCTGGCCGTGCAGGCGGCGGTCGACCCGACGTTCAGGGCTGATGTCTTCCTCGGATTCTCTGACGCCGAGGGCGTGCACATCGAGCAGGCGTTCATGACGGCAACTTCCCTACCGATCGAAGTGCGACTTGGCCGGTTTCTCACGCCGTTCAGTAAACAGAATACGACCCATCGTCATGACCTCCACACCATCGATCACTCGCTGGTCGTGCAGCGTTTCCTCGGTGAAGAAGGTCTGAAGAGCACTGGACTCTATTTGGGTCACAGCCTCGCGCCCTTCGGATTCTTCCAGGAGCTGATCCTGACGGCGGCCGATCGGCTCGGCGAAGCGCCGGAAGGCCTGGTGACCGAAGAGCCCACGAGCAAGGACGTCGCCGACCTCGCGTATGGGGCACGCCTCCGGAACTACTGGGATCTCTCAGAAGCATCCAATCTCGAGATCTCAGGCTCAGTTCTGACGGGGCTCAAGGAGCGTGAGTTATCCGCACCGATCGGCGAGGTGACCGCGCGCGCCTTGCGACAGACGACGCTCGGCGCCGACGTCACGTTCCGCTGGCGACCGCCGGCGCAGGGCCTTTACAAATCGTTCATCCTGCAGAGCGAGTTCATGGTCCAGCAGAACGAGGATTACGATCTCGCCGATTCACCAGCGCCCATTAACATCGGCGATTTCACGGGACTCTATGTCTTCGGCCGCTACCAGGTCGGGCGGCGTAGTTACCTGGGCGCGCGGTTCGACACAGTGGAAGATCCGGAGTTCGACGGTGAACGCACGAATGCGTTTTCCGGTATCTGGCAGTTCTATCCGAGCGAGTTCTCCAAGCTCGTCGCAAAGTTCGAACGGGTGAGTCCGAAGAGTTTCGAAGCGTTCAACCGTTTCGTCCTCCAGGCCACGTTCGCGTTAGGTCCGCACAAGCCACACCCCTTCTGAGGTATTGCTCCCATGATGAATAGATTCCTGCGTTTTGCGCTTTGCGGGTTTGCCCTCGGCGCCACCGCAAGCTCGACCGCGCTCGCCCAGCTCAAGGTCGTCACCAGTACCACCGACCTGTGGGACATCGCGCGCGCCGTGGGCGGCAACCACGTGAAAGTCACTTCCATCGGCAAGGGATACGAAGATCCGCATTTCGTCCAGCCGAAACCGAGTTTCATCCTCCAACTCCGGTCGGCGGACGTCTGGGCCTACGTCGGCCTCGACCTCGAGATCGGCTGGATGCCGCTCCTGCTGGACGGGGCGCGAAATTCGAAAATCCGGGCCGGCGCGCCGGGGCACATCAACGTGTCCACGGTGATCCCGGTCATGGATGCGAACCGGGCGGTGGATCGCAGCCAGGGTGACGTTCACCCGTTAGGCAACCCGCATTACTGGCTCGATCCGAACAACGCCCGGAAGATCGCCGGGCTGTTCCGCGACCGGTTCAGTGAGCTCGATCCCAAAAACTCCGCCACGTACCGTTCCAACACCGTGGCCTGGGAGGCCAAGTTGAGCGCCGCCGAGCAGGAGTGGCGGGCGGACTTGGCCAGCATCAAGGACAAGCCCATCGTGGCGTGGCACACGAGCTGGCGATACTTCGCAGCCTATACCGGACTCCGGATCGTCGGCTTCATGGAGCCCAAACCCGGCGTACCGCCCTCCCCGTCGCACCTGTCGTCCCTGGTCGCCACGATGAAACAGACCGGCGCGAAGGCGATCATCATGGAGCCCTTCTACGACCGCAAAACGGCTGATAAGATCGCCCGGGAGACCGGAGCCAAGGTTCTCGTCGTGCCCCCGTCTGTCGGCGGCGCGAAGGGACTCGACGACTACATCGAACTCATGAAAGCCAACATCCGCATGGTAGCCGCCGCGGTCAGATGACCGCACTGGTTTCGTTTCGTGATGCAACGTTAGGCTATGGCCGGCACGCCGTCCTGCGTGGCTTCAACCTCGACATCCTGGACGGCGACTTCCTCGGGATCGTGGGCCCGAACGGGTCGGGAAAAACCACGATCCTGAAGACCTTCCTCGGTTCCCTGAGGCCGATGGGGGGCACGGTCACGGTCGCGCCCGGCCTGCGGTTCGGGTATGTCCCCCAGCGGGACGTCGTCGATACGCTCTTTCCCTTGCACGTGCTCGAAGTCGTGTTGATGGGCCGGTACGACCGGATCGGGCTTGGACGGCGGCCGAGTGCCACTGATCGCGAGCTTGCCCGGAAGGCGCTCGAACGCGTGGGCATTTCGCATCTCGCCGACCGGCCACTCAATGCACTGTCCGGCGGACAACGCCAGCGCACGTTGATTGCCCGGGCACTGGTCGGCGAGCCTAACGTGCTGGTGCTCGACGAACCGACGAACGGGATGGATCTCGTTGCCACAACGCAGATCCTGGGCCTCGTCCGTGACCTGCACGAACGTACCGGGTTGACGGTGGTGATGGTCAGCCATGCCCTGAATGAAGTGGCGAACTATGTGGAGCGGATCGCGCTGGTGCACGAGGGTGGATACGTCGTCGGCTTTGTCGAAGAGGTCATGACGCAGCAGGCGTTGAGCGCCATGTATGGAATCCCGGTCGAGGTGAGCTCGTTCGAGGGGCATCGCATCGTGCTCGCCAAGCGCCAGCAGACCGGAGAACACCGGCATGCTTGAAGCGGTCCTCCTGTTCCGCGAGGCACTGTACGGGTCATTGATCATTGCCGTCACCTGCGCGGTGCTGGGCGTGTACGTGGTGCTGCGACGGATCGTGTTCGTCGGTGCCGCGCTGGCGCAGGTATCGTCAGCCGGCATCGCGCTCGCCTTCTGGCTGGCGGGTCATGGCATTGCGACTGCACTGGCGTCGCACCCGGAAGCGTTATCCCTGGCCGCAACGCTCGGCAGCGTGATGTTTTTCGCCAGGCCGCTCCGGGGGCCGGTCCCGCCTGACGCGAGGATCGGTGTCTGGTACGCCGTTGCCGCGGCCGCGGGTATCCTGCTCATCGCGAAGGCGGCCGTCGGCGAAGCGCATGACATCTTCCTCGAAGGCAACATCCTTGGCATCACCAACAGCGACACGCTCGAGTTGCTCGTCGTTTGCACACCCGTGCTGGTCGCCTTGTTCGCCTTCCAGAAGGAACTGCTGTTCACGTCATTCGACCGTGACACGGCGCGGACGCTGGGCTACCACGTCGACCTGTGGGACCTGGGATTCTACCTGGTGCTCGGCGTCGTGATCTCGATCTCGATGCAATTCGCAGGCGTGCTGCTCGTGTTCAACTTCCTGGTCCTTCCCGCGGTGACGGGCCTGTTGCTGGCGGGCGGCATGGCCTCGACGTTCGTCTTCTCGCTAGGCTCTGCCCTCCTGGCCGCGATGGTGGGGTTTGCACTGTCGATTCGATTCGACCTGCCCACAGGACCGTCGATGATTGCGGTCTCGGGCGCGCTGGTCATTCTGGCCTGGCTCGTTAGGCGGGTGCAAAAAAGGGCGTAGGGCCTGGAGCCTGGGCTTCATAGGCTACCAGAGCACGCCGTAACAATGCCCTCGCGCCGGGATTTGCTTCTGTCATCGTTACGCCGGGGACGGTGACCTCCAGGGGGCGCGACTCGCGGGCGTAATTGCGCCGCGCGGACAGTGCGGGTCTGAGAAGATCGTGAGAGTTCTCTCAATAAAGTCGAAAGACACGAAAGCGCCGTCAGTATCCACTCCGAGGATGATGTTCGGACCCAATCGCACACTCTTGGAGGCGGAGTCATGTTTCAACGAATCTCGCTCGCGTTACTGGTCACCGCCGTCGCCGCGTGCTCGGCGGATCGCGCAACCGGACCACGACATCTCCCAATTGATGAGGCAGCAGCAGGGGTCACTGCCAAAGGTGGCAGGGCCGCTTCAGGAGGCGTCGTCTTTGTGACGAGTCGGCGCCTCTACTATGACACGTTCGTCGCGCAGGATCCGCTTCCGATGAACGGCCCGTTCCAGCTCATCGCAAACGGACAGACGCAATACGGTCCCGGAGATCCCGGCTACCTGGGCGGACGCTGGTGGGAGGATACGAACGGCAACGGCATTCAGGATGCTACGGATCATTACTTCCTTTGTCCCCTGCTCGGACCCGGCCGCGCAACGCCGTAACTGGTGGACGACATTGCTCGCAATCGACATATATCGCGAGAGCTCTCGAGGCGTCGCTTGACGATGGTTGACAAACAGGGCAGGCAACGGATGGGCCGATGACCAGGCTGCGTGCATGCGACTCCTGATCGTCGAGGACGACCGGAATCTCCGCGGGTTCCTTCGCAAGGCGTTTCGGGAGGAGGGATACACGGTCGACGAGGCCGCCTCGGGCGATGAAGGGCTCGAGGCGGCTTTCGCTGCCACTTATGACTGCATCGTGCTCGACGTGATGCTTCCTGGCCGTAATGGTCTCCAGGTACTCGACGAATTGCGGGGCCGCGGGCTAGCCACCCCGATCCTCCTCGTCACCGCGCGCAACGAAGCGTCGCATCGCGTGCATGGTCTCGAGCGCGGCGCCGATGACTATCTGGGCAAGCCATTCGACCTGGCCGAGCTGATGGCGCGGGTCCAGGCACTCGTCAGGCGGTCTCGGATGCGGGTCGAGGATCCCACGCTGCGGGTCGGGCACATAACTCTCGATCCGCTTACACGGCGCGTTACTTCGGGCGATCGCCTGGTTGATCTTACGCCGCGCGAGTTCGGGCTCCTGGAGTTTCTGATGCGAAACGCCGGTCGAACCCTCTCACGGGCACGAATCGCCGAAGCGGTCTGGAATTACCAGTTTGATTCCAACACGAACGTTGTGGACGTGTACATCACGTACTTGCGCCGCAAATTCGGCGACCTCCCCGACGGGACGGAGCTGGTCACTGTTCGCGGCGTGGGATACCGACTGGATGGACCGCGGGTGGGCACATGACCCCGCGCAGCTCAGGACGCGAGGCGAGTCTCTCCGCCACGCTCGTCCGTCGGTTCGCGCGACTTACGTGGACGACGCTGGTGGCCTACGCCGCCCTCGTCGTCGTGACGTTCGCACTCTTCAGTGAAATCCTCATCACGCGATCGCTCGGCCGCGTGGCCGACGGGATCCAGGCGCTCCTCGGCATGTATGCCGATCCGGGAGGCGCGCGAACGACGGTCGCACCGGACATGCTCGCTACGCAACTCGTCGGGGTCGGCGCCCGCTTCGTCATAACGCGAACGAAGCCTGCTCAGGACGGGATGCCGGTGGTGTATTATCTCTCGCCGAACACGCCGGCGCGGCGTATCGAGGGGGCGGCCGGCTCCTCGACCCCCGCCGACGTTCAAGCGGCCATAGTGAGTGCGCTGGACGATCAGGGCTGGCGTTACCGGGTACTGCACCGAAATGCCGGCGATTTCGATCTTTTCGTCGCCGAGGACCGGCTGCCTAACGTGCTGGCGGTGATCGCGCTGAGCCTCGCCGCTCTCCTGTTCCTCCCCGTGGCCGCAGTCATGTCGCGCCGGGCGACACAGCACGCGGTGGCTCGTGCCATCGAACCGCTCGAAGCCGTCCGGCGACAGACGCTCGACATCGGACCCGATGACCTCAGCCGCCGTATCGGGGAGCCGACCGGCATCGCTGAAGTGACCGATATCGCTGAAACGATCAATCGGCTCATCGAGCGGGTCCAGCGAACACAGAACGCGCTCGCGGCATTCACCGCCGACGCCAGTCACGAGCTGCGGACGCCACTGACGCACGTTCGGGCGCAGGTGCAATGGGCGCTTGACGACCGGCGCTCGCCGGCCGAAATCAGGGATGCGTTGGCGGCGGTCGGCACTGAAGTCGAATGGACCGTTCGGATGATTGACCATCTGTTGCTCCTGGCGCGCGGTGAAAACCGTGAGCTCACCGTGGCGCGCCACCCGTTCGGGCTGGCGGCGATCATCGATGACGTCAGCGAAATCACGCAGCTGATGGCCGCGGAGCGGCCGTTGACCGTCCGGCGGATGCCGACGGCCGATGGCGAGGCGTTAGGCGATCCGGCGTACACCCGGCAGATTCTGCTGAATCTCGCGTCAAATGCAGTCCGGCATGCCGGCGCGGGTGAGGTGAGCTTCGACATTGTCCGAAACGACGGAAAGATCGGGGTGACCGTTCGCGATTCGGGGGAGGGCATCCGGGCGGAGCACTTGCCGCGGCTCTTCGACCGCTTTTACCGGGTCGAGCCTTCGCGCAGCAGGGAGCACGGCGGCGCAGGGCTGGGTCTGGCCATCGCGCAAATGCTGGCGGAACTCCAGACTGGCGAGATCACGGTAGAGAGCGCGCCGGGGCGTGGAACGGCCTTCACCCTCTGGCTCTTTGCGGCTCAGGCAGCGCGATGACGGCGAACAACGCGTCGTGATCGACCTCGCTCCTGAAGCCGTGGTCCCCGAAGAAAACGGACGGCGTGGTACGGGTTCACAACCGGAGCACGCGGGGCTCGCGCGCGATCGCGATGAGCCCCAGCGTGCCTATCGTTAGGAACCACCGCCGCTATCGGTCCAAAGGCAGCATCAACGCGCGCGGTGCCAAACTTCTGGACCATGAACGCCGAGTTCCGCGTCGAAGGCCGTTCGCTTGCGGCACATCGACAGGGATCGCATGATTTGACCCGACCCTCGCAGTCCGACAAGCCTCAGCTCTACGCACACCCTTCATCGTCCTTTGCGCAACCTTCTGTTGGTCGGCAGCGGCGGTTTCCTCGGATCCGTCGCACGTTACCTGGTTGGCGGGCTGGTGCTCCATGCGAGTGGTGCGCCACGCTTCCCGTTCGCAACGCTGGTAGTGAACGTCTCTGGCTGTCTCGCTATCGGCGTCGTCGCCGGCGTCGCGGAGCTGACGCACGTTTTCTCGCCATCGACCCGATTGTTTCTGATCACCGGGTTCCTGGGTGGCTACACCACGTATTCCGCATTCGCCTACGAGACATTCTTCCTCGCTCGCGAACACCTGTGGATCAGTGCCGCCACGAACGTCCTTGCCCACGTTGCACTTGGTCTGGCTGCCCTCTGGATCGGTTACCGGCTGGCACTCGTTGCGGCTTGACGTCGAACATGGCGGGCAATTGACAGACGGGGAGTAGCGGCCGGGCGGTCGGGGCGTCGCTATCTCCACACCCCGACTCCCAGATGCTCTTTGGCTTCTTCCTTACTTCGGTTGCCGTCCTGTCCGGCGCCATCGCCGCTGTCACCGGGTTTGGCGTCGGCAGCCTGCTAACACCAGTCCTGGCCCTCGAGACCGGGACGAAGCTCGCTGTCGCCGCGATCGCGGTGCCTCATTTCATCGGGACTGCGCAGCGTTTCTGGATGCTTCGGAGGCACGTAGACCGCCGCGTCCTCCTTGGTTTCGGTATTGCGAGCGGCCTGGGTGGTCTCGTTGGGGCTTTGTTGCACGCCTGGGTTTCGAGCAGGGCGCTTGCAACGGTATTTGGCGTTCTGCTGCTCGTCGCCGGCGCTTCCGAACTTTCGGGCTGGATGCAACGCGTCAGATGGGATCGCCGAGCGGCGTGGATAGCCGGCGCACTTTCCGGCGTCCTCGGGGGCCTGGTCGGCAACCAGGGCGGCATCCGTTCGGCAGCGATGTTGGGATTCCACGTCCCCAAGGAAGCCTTTGTGGCGACGGCTACAGCCATTGCCCTGTTCGTGGACGCAGGGAGGTTACCCGTCTATCTCATAGGGGAATGGGAGGAGATCATGCGACTCTGGCCTTTCGTGCTGGCAGCGACTGCTGGGGTTGTGTTAGGCACGACGATAGGGACGCCGGTCCTCGAGCGCCTTCCTCAGCACGTCTTCCGCAAGATTGTCAGTGTTCTCCTTCTCGCGCTCGGGCTCTACATGCTTGTAACGGGAGGTCAGTAAGCCGCGGTGCAACTCCAACCTGGCTCGTGAGGCGGGTGCAAAAAAGAGCGTAGGTACCGGCGGTCCGGGGTCAATAGGGTCAGGCCCTAATGGTTTGAGGTCGTTTCTCCCATCCGCCATCGGCCATCCGCCCTCTATTTTTGGGGATGAATCGACAGGACGCGCTGGACTACCATAGCTCCCCACGACCCGGCAAGATCGCGGTCGTCCCCACAAAACCCCTGACCAATCAGCGCGAACTCTCTCTCGCCTACTCCCCGGGCGTTGCGGAGCCGTGCCTCGAGATCCAGAAAGATCCCGAGGAAGCGTACCGGTACACATCGCGCGGGAACCTCGTCGCGGTTGTCACCAACGGAACGGCGGTGCTCGGACTCGGCAACATCGGTGCGCTTGCCGGGAAGCCGGTCATGGAAGGCAAGGGAAACCTGTTCAAGCAGTTTGCAGACATCGACGTCTTTGACCTCGAGGTGAATTCGGAGAAGCCTGACGACGTCATCCGGTTCTGCCAGCTCCTCGAACCGTCTGTTGGCGGTATCAACCTGGAGGACATCCGCGCGCCGGAGTGCTTCATGATCGAGGAAGCACTCCGGAAGACGATGCGTATTCCGGTTTTTCACGACGACCAGCACGGCACCGCCATCATCTCGGGGGCCGCGCTGCTCAACGCGCTGGAGGTCGTCGGCAAGCCGATCGACCAGGTGCGTGTGGTGTTTTCCGGCGCCGGAGCGTCCGCGATCGCGACGGCAACGCATTACGTGCGGCTTGGCGTTAGGCGCGAGCACATCGTCATGTGCGACACCGCCGGCGTGGTGTGGGAAGGGCGGCCGGAGAAGATGGATCCGTACAAGGCGCGCTTCGCGAGCACGACGAGCGCCCGCACGCTCGCCGAGGCCATTGTTGGTGCGGATGTGTTCGTGGGACTTTCCGCGGCGGGCGCGCTGAAGCCGGAAATGGTCGCCACCATGGCGCCCGACCCGATCGTTTTCGCGCTGGCCAACCCGACGCCGGAAATCATGCCGGACGAAGTCGCTGCCGTGCGCAGTGACGCCATCGTAGCCACGGGCAGGAGCGACTATCCGAACCAGGTGAACAACGTCCTTGGGTTCCCGTTCATCTTCCGCGGCGCCTTGGACGCGCGTGCGACCGAAGTAAACGAAGAGATGAAGATGGCTGCGACGCGCGCGCTGGCGATGCTGGCCCGCGAGCCCGTGCCGGAAAGCGTGGCCCGGCGGTACGGGCTGAAGAAAGTGCAGTTCGGGCGCGACTATCTCATTCCCTTCCCCTTCGACCCCCGGGTCCTGCTGTGGGTCGCTCCGGCCGTCGCGTGGGCAGCGGTAGCGAGCGGCGTCGCGAAGGAATTCATCGACATCGATGCCTATCGAGAGCGGCTCGAGGCGCGGCTCGGCCGGGCACGCGGAATCCTGCGCGGTATCATCAACCGGGCAGCAAGCGACCCACGCCGGGTGGTGCTCGCCGAGGGCGAAGACGGGCGTACCATCCGCGCCGCGCGCATCCTGTCCGACGACGGCATCGCCCTGCCGATCTTGTTAGGCAATCGCGACCGGATCAGGGCCAGGGCCGAGTCGGAACAGATCCCGCTGGACGACATCGAGCTCGAGGATCCGGCTGAAGCGTCGCCGCGACGCGAGGCGTACGCCGCGTGGCTGTGGGAACGACGCCAGCGGAAAGGCATGAGCCTCGCTGAGGCCAGCCGGAGGCTCTACAACCCGAATTACTACGGATGCGTGATGGTGGCGACGGGCGAAGCCGAGGCAATGTTATCGGGCCGCACCACCACCTATCCCGAAACGCTGCGCCCAGCTCTGGAAGTCATCGGCGCGCACCCGAAGGCCGGCCTGGTGAGCGGCATGTACATGCTGGTGTTCGAACGGAGGGTGGTCTTCTGCGCCGACACGACGGTGAACTTCCAGCCGAACTCGGAGCAGCTCGCCCAGATCGGGTATGCGGCAAGCCGGATCGTGCGAACACTGGGTGAAGTCCCCCGGATCGCGATGCTCTCCTTCTCAAACTTCGGGTCGGTACGTGGCGAAGAGGCGGCGCGAGTGGCGCGGGCCGT
>Ga0079215_10000116_pt1 | contig 14442 bp, 20 predicted proteins | sample NCControl_FD_77004 | JGI IMG/M metagenome (GOLD analysis project Ga0079215, IMG submission 77004) | Agricultural soil microbial communities from Utah to study Nitrogen management - NC Control | ecosystem: Environmental > Terrestrial > Soil > Agricultural land | place: USA: Utah | collected...
CCACTATGCCAGACTCGAACACGGCCAACACACGTTGAGGATCCTTTCACGCTGAGAGCTACTCTTGACCAAAACGGACGACGTTGCGCGATACGTAATCCGCGATTTCGGGCTCACGACGTTCCCCGCTGGGGCGCGGGTGCTGGACGTGGGCTGCGGTGAAGGGCGTCACCTGCACATGCTGCGGTCGCAGGGCTGCCTGCCGATCGGCGCGGACATCGTAGCCACAACGCTCGTGAAGCTGCACGCCAACGGATTTGTGGTCGTCAGCGCGGTCGCCGAGCAGCTGCCCTTCCGGGACGCGAGCTTCGACGGCGTCGTGTGCAGCGTGGTGGTGCCGTACACCGACGAGGCAATTGCCGTAGCGGAATGGGCGCGCGTGCTCGCTCCCGGCGGGACCGTGCGTGTCTCCTATCACGGGCTGGGGTACGCGCTTCGCCAGTTGCTGTGGGGCCCGGGGTTGCCGCTCCGCGTGTACGGACTGCGGACGATCGTGAACAGCTGGGTCTACGCGCTTACGGGGCGCCGACTGCCTGGCTGGATCGGCGACACGATTTACCAGTCGGAGCAGCGGCTCGCGCGATATTACCGGCGGATCGGGTTCCGCGTGGTCGCATCGTCGACGTCGCGGACGCTGGGGCGGCTTCCGGTGTTCATTTACCACCACCTGCAACGCGTCTGAGTCGCGCAGGAACCTTCGACGCATGTTCTGTCATTTCGAATGGCTCAGTGCGCTCATACTGCTCTCGGCGCAAGGCACACCGCTCCAGGAGCGACCAGCCGAGTCGAAGGACTACGCGATTTATAACCTGATACTCGACAACCTCCTCAAGGGGCGACGCGTCAGACGGCCCTGATTTTCAATCGCACGACGACCCGTGATCCATCCTTCAGACGGTCGGTCCTGCGTGTATTTCCGCGAGAGTATCCCGACAGCGCGCTGGTGGACAGTCTTGCGTCCGGTACGGGGGCGTTTAGGCCCCACACGTTGGACGTCGAGCGCTTTGGCTCGGGCGTTCGACTAATCGATCCCGGAAGAGTCCGGAGCTTTTTCCTAACGAGGGATCGAGCATGGGAGCGATTCCGCGCCGCCTACCCAGGCATACAAAGTTTTGTTCAGCTTTCAAACGTCGTCTATGGGCCCGATGGCTCGACGGCACTCGTGTACGCGAGTGTGAGCTGTGGGAGTCTGTGTGGGCAGGGAACATTGTACTTTCTCACGCGAGAGGGTGAGATCTGGCGCGTGAAACATGCCATAGGGGTATGGGTGTCGTGATGCGTGTTGGGGCTGAGGAACGCGCCAAGTCACTCGCTGCGTTCACGTCCACCCCACGCGATATTTTTGATCCACCGTTTGTGAACGCTAACCGTTATGCCGGCAGCTGAGTGGGGCTACCATAGCAAATAGGCGCATGATCGACCCAGAGACGTTTGGACCTCCACCAGTCGGCACGCTTTGTTCGCTATGTCAGCTCCGACCGGTGGTCGGCGGAGCGATGTAACTATCTGTCAGGCAGCACTCAACACCTCAGCTGGGGGACTTCTTAATGCTGCGTCAGCTTCTTCCCACTGTGGCGTTTGTCGCCCTCTGGCCCGCAGTCGGTTCAGCGCAACTAATTCCGTGCGCTACCGACTCCCCAGAACGACGTGGTGAACCCGGCTGCACAATCGTCAGCGACAAGCGTCTCCCTGGTCCGTTGCTCACACCCGTCCTGTGGCACATTGACGAGTTTCCAACGCTTGCCGATGCGCAACGGGCGGAGACGCCCATGAGTCTGGCGATTGTGGCGCACGGCTCTGCGTGGCTCTACTCGATCGGTGCAGATACCTCGAACCACTACGGAGGGAAACATCGCGCCGTCGTCGGACCGATTCCGGTTCGGCCCAATCAGCTCTACAGCATGATGGCTATGTCTGCGTATTTTCTCCCCGGCCAGTATACCGTCGTGCATACGCATCCGGGCCCGGAAGCCTGGTGGGTTCTCGAAGGGGAGCAATGTTTGCGAACCAGACGCACCACGATTCGGGCGCGCGCAGGGCAGGGGGCAATCGTCGCCGCGGGAGATACGATGCGGATGGTCGGAACGGGAACCGGGCCGCGTCGTGCGCTGGTGCTCATCCTCCACGAAGCGGATAAGCCGGGCGGCTATACCCTCGACGACGCGCTGGTCTTCAACACCTGCACATAGTTCGCGCAGTGTTGCCTAACAACTGTGGCAGCCACCGGTCGATGGTGGGGTGCGGCGCCCGCCTCGTTGAAGCGGCGGTCGATTGGGCGCGAGAGAGGAAGGTCCAATCGATTCATCTCCGGGTTACCTGCGGCGATACCGCGGCCGTTCGCTTGCACCAGCGCGCTGGTTTCCAGTCGTGTGGCCATCCAGAGCGTTGCGACCACGCTCCCTTCGAGCTGGCGCAGCCAATGCGCCTGGATCTATGAGTACGTGGCGCCTAACAAGCTCTGGCTCTATCCGTTAGGTGGATGCTCGTGACGCTTCGCTGTGCGCCACTCCTTCTTTCGCTCGTTGTAACGGCGTCCGAGTCGCGGTTACGAGTGCCGGACGCCTTCCCGTCTCATGACGCTGCGCTCGACTCACTGGCGATCGCTACAGCGATCCAGCATGCGCTGAGGACTGCGCATCCACGAGGCGACGTCCGCCTGGTTTGTGTCAGCATAGGGAATGCCGATCCCGAACCTGGACAATTAGCGCGAATCCGGTCTGATGGCGTCACGCTTCGACCGGCGTCAGCATGTCACGCAGAGCAGCCGAGTGGCCGAGGGACGGATCGCTCCCTTGTCGTGGAACGCACGGGAGGCGAGTTACGCGGGATTTCTGTAAGCTTGAGTCGTCGTGTTGTCGTGGAGGAGGGAATCCTCACGTTCCAGGTGAGCTACTATCAGCATTATGCGTCTGCCGCCGACTGGCGATGCACGGCACGGCGTCGCGGGAAAAGGTGGGTACTCGATGTGTGTCAACTAGAGCGCATTTCGTGATCGCTGGTATGCGCGGAGACGCTCGCGGAGCTCGCGCGCACTGCGCGATATTGCAGGATCCGCGGCAGCGGAAACACTATCCGTTAGGCTGCTGATTCAGGCTATGGCGCCGAACCTTTCCGAAATCCAAAGCGTGCGACGGGCCATGCGCGACCTCGGCGCCACTGACCCAGGAAGAGCACGCATAGCCAGTGAGCTGCCTGAAGCTGTCCAGCGGGAGCTCGGGCGGTTCGTGGACTCCAGGATCATCCGCGAAGGTCCAACCGGGACGTACTACTTGCACGAGGAGTCAGCCTCAGCGGTATTTCGTATTCAGGTCCTGAAAGCAGTGGTATTCTGGATCGTGGTGATCATTATACCGGTCGCCATTCTACAGCTTTCCAACATGCGACCGACTCCGTGATGAGTTCGCGCCTCTCATCACGGTGACCCACCGCGTCTCCGGCGTCCTGACATCACGTGAGGGGAAATTGCACCAACTCTTTTCGTTAGGCCACTGAATGAATTCCCTGTCCTGCGAACAGAGTTTGCAGCGGAACCGATCGTCAGGCGGGATACCAACCCAGCGAGACACGCATGGCGGCTGACGAAGAAACGGTAAAACGCGTGCGCAAGATCCTCGCATCGAGGAAAGATGTCTCCGAGCGGCGCATGTTTGGTGGCTTGGCATTCATGGTCTCCGGCAACATGCTTTGCGCTGTCGGCGCTGACCACCTCATGGTCCGCGTCGGGCGGGACCAATACGACGTCGCGCTCCGAAAACCCCACGCCGAAGAGATGCGCTTCACCGGACGGGCCATGCCCGGCTACGTGACCGTCAACCCACCCGGGTACTCCTCGCAGCGGGCCGTGGATCAATGGATTGCGACAGCGCTCCGCTTCGTAACGACGCTTCCACCGAAGTCTTCTCAATGACAGGCCGACGACGCATTACACAGGCGGACGTGCGTCGACTCACGTTGGCTCTACCTGAGGTGCGCGAAGCTCACACTCGTCGCGCCTGGACGTCCGCGTCGGCAATCGAATATTGGCGACGCTGCCACCGGGTGCCAGTACAGTTGTGCTCCGGTTGTCACCGGCGAATACTCGCTCTTGTAGCGACGGATGACGTGACCTTCTGGATGAGCGTGGTCGGTGGCTCGGAATACGACTCGATCGGGTTGCACGACCGCTGCTGCGGGAACTGATTACCGACGCTTGGCGGACCGTTGCGCCCAGGCGATTCCTCGCAGTGTCAAGTGCATCGGCCACCCAGACCCGTGGGAAGGCAACCCATTGATTCGGCTCACGTTTGGGCGGCAGCAAGAGGTGATTTAGCCGGTACCCTAACGCTTCGTTGGCGTCCCGAACCAGGTTGTCAGCGCTTCCGTCAGTCCATCCGATGAGCTGTCGCCCACCCAGGCGACATAGCCGTCGGGCCGGATCAACACCGCCGCTGGCGCATCGACTTCGCCGAGCACTGGAACTTCCCACGTGCCAGCGTATGTCGCGTCGACATACTGTACGCGGCCTGCCCACGGAGCGATGTCGATGGCGCGCGGCGCGCCGAGGTTGAGCAGCACCGGCTGAGCCTTGTGAAGGAAGCTGAAGACGGGTCGCGGTCCGCTTGCGGTGACAACATCGAAATCGGGCATGCGACGCCCCAGCAGCGGATGTCCCTGTCCGAAGTCGTATTGGATGTCCAGGCCGGACATCATTCCGGCGATATGTTTCCGCGGCTCATTTATCTTGAGAAGGTCGGCGACGATCTCGCGCGCGGCCAATGTGCGGGCGTCTTCGCGGTGCAACGCGACCTGCGCCATCGTGTTTTTGAGCACGCGCGCACCCACCGGATGACGTTCGGCGTGATACGTGTCGAGCAGGCTGTCCGGTGACGTGCCCTTGATCACCTGCGCCAGCTTCCATCCGAGGTTCACCGCATCCTGCACGCCGGTGCCCAGTCCCTGTCCGCCGATCGGCGAATGCACGTGGGCGGCGTCGCCGGCGAGCAGCACACGTCCGCTGCGATACTCTGCGGCCTGCCGCGTCATATCCGTGAAGCGGGAGATCCACGTCACGTTGTGAACGCCATAATCGGTGCCGCACGCGGCGATGAGCAACTCCTTGAGGTCTTGCAGCGTCGGCTCGGAGGTTGCAGTTGCGTCAGGTTCGGTGACCATGACACCAATGGGGCCGACCTCCTTATAAATGATTTCGCCGCCCTTGATCTCGTATTCCTCCCTGCCGAAGGCATACATGCCGGCGGCCGAACGATGCACGCCGTACGGCGGCTTTTCGGTCATTTCCACTTCGGCGAGAATGTTGCTCGTTGTCGGATCCCAGCCGGGGAAGTCGATACCCGCGGTTTTGCGCACGAGGCTGCGTCCACCGTCGCACCCGACGAGATATTGGGCACGCAGTGACTCACCGTCGGCGAGTGCGACGTCGACACTGGCGTCGTGCTGCACGAATCCCGTGATTTCGCGACCGTAGAGGATTGGCACCTCGAGCTCGGTGACCCAGCCGGCGAGGATGCGCTCGATGTGCTTCTGCCTGAGTGCGAGCCCGTAATTATGGCGGGTAGGGAAGTCGCTGATGTCCAGGCGGGTGACGGCGAAGCCGGTGACCTGCGCGGTTTGTCCAGCCGCAAGAAAGCGGTCCGCGATGCCGCGCTGGTCGAATACTTCGATGGTGCGTGAGGAGATTCCGAGGGCACGCGAGCCGGAGAGCTCCTGGTTGGGCCGACGCTCGACGACGGCAACGTCGACGCCCGCCAGCGCCAATTCGCCTGCGAGCATGAGGCCCGTCGGGCCGCCGCCCGCGATCACGACCGGATGACTCGTCATCGCACTCCTGATCAGAATGAGCGCGCGCTTTGGTGGCGCACTGCCCGCGGCCTACTTGTTAGGCGTCGTCAGGATGCGGTTGAGGATATCCTTCGCCAGTTCCTTGTCATACTCGACGGCACTCTTCCTGGCCGTTATCTCGACCTTCGTCGTCGAGTCTGTGCTGCGATTGAGCTCGGCGGTCACTTCGTACTCCCCTTTTGTGCCGATAAGCTTCCGCTGCCGGCCGCTCTCCTCCGTACTGCGCCCTGTTTCGGTGATGGAGGCCTGCTGAAACGCCGCGGCGGCACGGTCGAATGCCTGATCTACAGTGCCCGCGACGACCGACGTCGCGCCGCGGTTCGTATACGCTATGGCGCCCGCGGCGCCGGCACCGGCGGCCACCAGAAAGCAGCCACTTACCCCCAATGGGGACGCGGCAAGAATGAGGCTCAATACGAGACGACGCGATTGCATGGAAGCTCCTGACGAGGGATAACGGCGTGGTAGGACCCATGCTCTTTAACACCCAGCCGACGTCACGGTGCCAGACGTGAACAAATCGGCGTGATTTGGAGAACTGGCGCGCGTCCACCGCGCGAGTTCATTTGGGTCACCGCAACACTACCCGTTTCACTCCTCACTCTTTGAGCAACGTGAGCCATGGATTCCATCATCCATTCGCAGGTCGCCCAGATTCCGCACAGCGCAACGACCACCGGGTTCGACCTGCCTGGTTTTCGAATTGTGGAGTGTCTGGGTGTGGTGCGCGGTGTCGTCGTGCGATCGCGATCGGTGTTCGGCACACTTGGCGCCGGCTTGCAGACGCTTTTCGGCGGGAACATCTCGCTCTTCACGGAGCTCGCTGAACGGACCCGGCAGCAGGCTTTTGATACGATGTTGCACCAGGCGGACCTGGCCGGTGCGGACGCGGTTATCGGCGTTCGCTATGACGCAAACGAGTTGATGCAAGGTGTGACGGAAGTGCTTTGCTATGGCACGGCTGTTCGAGTAAAACCGCTTTCCGTTGAACACAGCGAATGAATCGTTACGGCGCGATACGCAGCGCCTCACTCTGAGGGAGGTTACACATGTCGGTCGCGTCCGTGGTCGAATATGAGCGCATCTGGATCGAGGGTCTCAACCGCGGCGACGTGTCCGTGGCCGACGCGGCTTTCGCGCCGGATTGTGTTTTCCACATTACCGGTGTCCCTGAGCCCTTTCGCGGCGTCAGCTCCTGGAAAGCCTTCGTGGCAGGCTTGCTGAGCGCCTTTCCCGATATCCGGTTCACGATCGAGGACCAAATCGTTCAGGACGACCGGATAGCGTTTCGGTGGCGCGCGACCGGCACACATACAGGGCCGCTCGGACCGGCGCCGGCGACGGGGAAGACAGTCACCGTTGATGGACTGATCGTCGATCGCCTCGTGAACGGCAAGGTACAAGAGCGCTGGGAGCAGTTTGATCAATCGCTCATGCTCCAGCAGCTTGGCTTTGCATGAAGCGATAGACGTTGGGCGACATACCACGCCAGGGAATTGACAGAGCATCGCCGCTCACGAAACGGAAAGAGCCTGAGCAGTCAGGTGGCAGGGATCGGCTGCCTCGTGCTCTTCGTTCCATTCGTCGTGCTCGCGTCGCCGCTGATTCTCGCGTTCGCGCTATGGAACCACTACGGCACGATCGCCATCAGGCGCGAATTTCTGAGGCGTTGGCCAGGCAGGCGAGGTATCCTGGTTTACTCCAACAGCCCCAATTGGGGGCAATACATCGAGCAGCACTGGTTGCCCCGCATTGGAACGCAGTTTGTGCTGCTGAACTGGTCAGAGCGATCGCGGTGGGCGGTCGAGCGGCCCTTTGAAGCTCGTGTGTTTCGCAGATTCGCTGGCGATAGAGAGTTCAATCCACTCGCGATAATCTTTCTGCAACGGGTGCCGCGGGCGACACTTCGTGCTTGGCTGAACAGTATTCACAAACGTGAACTCCTTGGCGTGCTCGCACCGGACCGGCATAACACTGCGGTCATTCGTTTTTTCCAGGCGTTCAGGGATTACAAGCATGGGAAGGATCACCTGCTTCGCACCAGGGAAGCAGAACTCTTTTCACTCTGCGATGACCGTCCTGCGGCGGAAGCTTGACAGGCGTTGCATCGGATAAGTGAGCACATTTGTTTTACGACTTACGTCGCTGGGCGGTTATCCGTCAGGCCGCTTCGAGAGTCTCAGTCGAGGCTTCATGTCGCAACTGCCTACGACTACATAGCGAGCGATGCTCCGGAGGATCCCGACGTGATCGAAGTGACGTGACCGCACCATCGGAAGTATTGTTGGCGTAATGCGACCCCTTCGATATTCCATCAACGTCACGTTGGACGGGTGCTGCGACCATCGTGCAGTGCTCGCGGACGAAGAATTGCATCGTCACGCCGCGGAGAACATCGCGCAGGCCGACGCCCTCCTGTTTGGGCGGGTGACGTACGAGATGATGGAGTCAGCGTGGAGGACGCCATCACCGACGGGAGCGAGGCCTGACTGGATGCAACCCTGGATGGAACCTTTCGCGCTGACGATCGATGCGGCAAAGAAGTACGTCGTGTCGAGCACCCTGGACCGGGTCGATTGGAACGCGGAGCTCGTGCGCGGGGACCTGGGGAAGGCCGTGCAGCAGCTCAAGCAGGAGCCGGGCAAGGGAGTGTTCACGGGAGGCGTGACGCTCCCGCTGGCGTTGGCGGAGCTGGGATTGATCGATGAGTACGAATTCATTGTGCATCCCAGAGTCGCGGGTCATGGGCCGACGTTATTCGCGGGGCTATCGAAGTATCTCGACTTGAAGCTTGTGAGCCGACTGGAGTTCGGTTCGGGGGCGGTGGCGATGCGATATGAGCCGAGAAGGTAGCGGTCGATTGCTGTTCCTTACGCTTATCGCATGGCGGTTTAAACCCACACGGGAACCCGCTGGCACCATTCAATGAGCAGGTACGAGGTCGGACGACCCGTGGGTTGTCCGGGTGCGTCAACTGGTACGTCCGGCGCTTAGTTAAAGATTTTCGCCTAACAGGCGTCGCGGCTGGTAAGGACAGGGTGGCGGGGGCTGCGGCCGATCCTAGGTTAAGCCTATGAACTACTCAAGCATTGCGCTCGCCGGACTGGGTGCCACTGTCGCGTACTTTGCACTCGGCTTCCTGCTCCTCGCCCTCTTACCGCTGGCCGACGAGATCCGGCAGTTTGCGGCCGTGTACCGTCCGGAAGAATCCATGATGCGCGTGGCACCGGTCGGGATGGTAGCCATGCTCGTGTCGATGATCGCGCTGTCAGCGCTTTTTGCCTCTGCCTTTCGCAACGGCTCCTCCGTCGCCGAGGGGGTGCGTTTTGGCTTGCTGGTCGGCCTTTTTGCCGCTGGCTCTTTCGTGTTGCACAACTACGTGAGCCTGAATATTGGACTCCGGCTGGCGCTGCTTCAGGCGGTTGCTTACTTCGTTCAATTGCTTGGTGCGGGCATCGTTATTGCGCTTATTTATCGGCCGACGAAGCCATGACGTGCCCGTTAGGCGTGCCACATTCGCGCAGCTGGGCGAGACGAATCGCTAACCGCTGCGTCGCCTAACAGGTGTTGCAGGTGGCGCACGTAGCCACCATTCTTTGATCCCGGCGGTGGAACGATGTCCGCCAGCCTGCAGCAATCACTTCTTCAACGAGCAACACAGATGCTGGTATCGTCGAGCTGGGCCCTGCAGCACGGTCGCGGATGGATCGCGGCGGCAGGATCATTCGCGATGATGGCGGCCCCCGTTGCGTCGGCTCAGGACTCCGCCGTCGCGAAGGTGTACACGACAGGCGCCAGCCTGCAATTCGACTTTCCGCAAATGCGAATCGGTATTGCGGAGTATGACGAAGGACCAACTGGCACCACAGTCTTCTACTTCCCTGGCGGCGTAAAAGGGGCCGTTGATGTTCGCGGGGGATCGCCCGGAACCGTGAACGCGACCGCCCTCATGGACTCCTACGAGTCCAAGATGATGCAGGCCGTCGTCTTCTCCGGCGGATCATGGTATGGATTGTCGGCCGCCACGGGCGTGGCCAACGGGATCAAGAAGCTGAAAGCGGATGAAGGTAACGTCGACTTCATCGCTGGCGTGGTTGCGGCGATCATCTACGACGTCGGTGGTCGCCGATACAGTCGGGTTACTCCGGACGACCGTCTGGGCAGGGCCGCGCTGGAATCCGCCACAACAGGTTCGTTTCCGCTTGGTTCGCGCGGTGCGGGGCGGTCGGCGATGCAGGGCGCGTATTACATGCGAGGCAAAAGCGCCGACCGGTATGCGGACTGGTCGCATTCGGGACAAGGCGGTGCGTTCCGCACGATCGGCCCGACAAAAATTGGCGTGTTCACCGTGGTCAATGCGCTCGGAACGATCGTCGATCGTAATGGTCGCGTCGTTCGCTGCCATCGAAATATTCCCGATGTGAAATGTCCGTCGATTGCCGATAAACTGAAGGCGTTCGCACCGATCAGCGGTACGGTTGATCGATCAGGTAACGGCCCGACCGGCAACACCACATTGACGCTCGTGGTCACGAACCAGAAGATGCCATTCTGGGCGCTTCAGCGACTCGCCACGCAAGTGCATGGATCCATGAGCCGGGCGATTCAACCATTCGCGACCGCGGACGACGGCGATGTGCTGTACGCAGTGACGACAGATGAGGTAACGAACGATTCACTGTCGGCCATGGACCTCAGTGTCCTGGCTTCCGAGCTGGCCTGGGACGCAGTACTCAGCAGCGTTCCAGAACTGCCTGTCGCTCCTGCACCGATAGCACCACAACCATCGGTCGATCAGCTGCGAAAATACGCGGGGACATATGAACTCCCCGTCGGAAACCTTTTCATAGTGAGTGTCGAAGCTGGGGCACTCACTGCTGTACTCCAGGGCAACGGGCGCATCTTCTTCGACAAGGATCGAAAGTACCGACTCATCGCGGCAAAGGATGGCCTGTTCATCATCGACTCGCCGGCGCGTGATGTTGTGCGATTCGAAGGATCCGATGGAAGGCTGACCGGCCTCACGATCAATCCAGGACCGTGGTTGATGCGGGCGAAGTTGCGCCAATAACCAGAGCACTGAACGCGGTCGCGTATGTCGACTGAACTGCCTACGATGTCCTTTTCCGGCCTGAGGAGATTCAAGATTCCACGTGTCGCGGCAGCAGTCGTCTGCCTCGCCTTTTGCCCGAGTTGTGCGCGTGAGCCTGACGCTCCAGCGTTGGATGTAGCTGCCGTTCGAGCGCAACTCGATAGCGTGTGGTCAGGCTTGGGCCGAGCCATGACCGCGGGTGACACGGCAAAGCTCGCGGATTTTTACTCCGACAGTGCGCTCTTCGCCGAGACGGGATCGGCAACGTTGCGCGGCTTGTCCAGCATTCGCACCGCGTCCGCCGCCGTGTTTGCGTGCTGTCGCTATCTGGAGTCGAACGTACAGCCCGAACTGACTGAAGTCTCCGGCGGACGAGCGTTCCAGTTTGGGACGTACCGGGACGTGATTCAGCCTTCGGGACAGCCAGTGCTAACGTTCTACGGGCGCTTTTCGGCCATCTTCGACCGCGATAGCGCAGAAACCTGGCGCCTGACACGCATCGCCATCATTCGGGATTCGTCAGTTCCACCATTGCCTCGTTCCCGTTAATCGGCTCGTACAAGTGACGAGCGAGGCACTGATCCCGTGCCCTTCATGCGGTGCCAGGATCGGAGGCCGGCCTGGGTGTCAGGCAGTCTTCGACGAGCGTTAGGCGCAAGAGCGCTCAAGGTCCGCCTGAGGCGCCTTACGCGTCGTCTCGCGGCCTTGCCTATCGGGGGTGAAAGACCATACCCTGAGGGCATCCACCTGAGGGGTTGTGATCATGTCCCGTGCGTTGTCCGTTCTCGCCGTGGCCTCGCTCGTCGTTACTCTCCCCGCCCAGGCGCAGCAGCCGTCGCGCAGTCTCGAATTAGGGATTACCGGAGGAGTTTCTCACCACGACTTCCACTATCGCTATCCTGGCGAGGGGCGTTGGGAGGATGCGCTCGGCCTCCGCCTCGATGCGCGACTCCGTGTAAGCGATAGAAACGCAATCGGCCTTGCGGTCGTGGCCGACCGCTACGTCTACTCCGTGGCTTCGGGTATCTGCCTTTCCACCTGTGGACCCGCGGCGACCGCGACGGCTTCCGACCACAGCGGTTCGGGGGTGGTGCCGGTCGCAATAGCCTGGCAGGTATCCCGACTAGGACTTGGCGCCACGTGGCAGCGACAGTTGTTCGGCCCCATTCATGGCAACCTGGGAGTTCTTGCTGGGCGCAGTTGGCGCGAAACCCTCGACGATGCGCCGGCCACCGGTCCTCTCCCCACGACCACGCGGGAATGGTTTGCCGGAGGCGAGGCAGGGATGACAATGCATTGGCGAGAACTGGCATTGGGCTTGGGCGGCGAGTACGGTCGCGTGCCCCGGACACATTACGCCCTCCGCCCCTACTATGGCCGGATTGTCGGCCGAGTGGCGTATCGCACATGGTGGTGACGGCCGCGTTGCCTAACGAAGCGTAAGGCTTGCGATGCCTGGCGCAGGGTTGGGCAACGCGTTCTTTGCGTGAAGGAGCGGGCTAGGTGCCCGGCTTGCGATATTGCACCGACTTCGCCTTGCCGAGCGCCTGCATCAACTCCTCGACACTGAGCAAGACAGTGGTTTCGCACGAGCTGAGCGCGCCGCCGGCCCCGATGGCGAGAACGACGGCGGACATCGAGACATTGTCCGGCGCCTCCCACAGGTTCCACCCATCGTGCTCGCCGAACCCATACCAGAAGCCGTGCAGCTTTCCACCAACCGACTCGATGTACGCACGCGCGGCGTCGCGCCGGTCCTCGGGATTCTGGATCAAACGCGCCCACGTTTCTGGTGTATAGCTGAAGCGCGTCAGGTACATAGCCATAGCTGCCCCCCATTCCAGGATGTTTTCAGGTGAACCCAGATAAAACATGCCGCACTGCAATCGGCAAGATCGTTCATTGCCGGACGACCGGGATTGCGGCAAGCCTGAGCGGCTTGAAAAGGTGAGGTCGGGCGCAGCCTGTGAAACGAAACACGAGACGTTAGGCACTGCCATGATTGTGCAGCGGTCGGTGGTCATCATGAGTATCGCCGCACTCCTTGGGCTGCCCCTGCCGGCCGAGGGGCAGGCGCCGCCCGAAAGTCTGCTCCGCGTCGGAGCCAGGGTGCGCTATCGCGTACCCGATGGCTCGCGTCCGTACACTGGCCTGGTTCAGCAAGTGGACACTGGTGGTTTCGCAGTCCGTCCCGATGACACCGAGCTCCTGGTCCGATTGGGCCTCGATACTTTGCGATCTCTGGCCGTTTTTCAGCGAGTGCGCTCGCACGCCGATGGGGCGCGACGAGGAGCGGCCACCGGCCTTACGGTCGGATTGTTGGCGGGAGCCGCAGCGACGACGTTGGTCTGGTTGAGTTCCGCCGACGAGCGATGCAGTGACTGTTGGGTCTCAGCAACGGGAGTAACCGTGGTGCTGAGTGCATTCGGGACGGTCGGTCTGACGCTGCTGGGCGGCGTGTTTGGCGCCTCGGCTCCAGGGGAAATCTGGAACGACATACCGGTTGGCGCAGCGCGCCGCCGCCGGTAATCTTATCGGCCAGCAGCCTAACAGGCGTGCAGATGAAGATGTTCGGTAGCGCTGAGGAGCCTGTCGTGTAACATTGAAGCATTGACTCCAGCCATCCTCGACTTCTGCCGCTCCGCATAGCCGGCAGCGATCGGATCGCTATCGCCAGTGCACTTGGTGGTACATGCGCCGGGTCTGCGCTGGACGGCGGGATGGCGGAATTCGTGTACACGAACCGATAGAACCGGCTTCGCGTCGGCAATGTGTGATCTGATTTGGAAAAACACCTTAGACGGACACGCGCACCGTCGGTGACTGGCCGCGTAGAGAAGCTCTGGCTCAAGCGCGCACACCGCGGGCCGATGGATCCGGTAAGTAATGCGACGCTCGTGCCCGGCCAGGGCATGCAGGGCAGTGCGGGCCGGAGCCGTCGGCGTCAAGTCACACTGCTGTCGCGTGAGGCGTGGGAAAGCGCCACGGCAGCACTCGGGCACGACCCTGGCCCGGCATGCCGCCGTGCGAACATTCTGATCAGCGGCATTGACCTGGCGCACACTCGAGGACGTGTCCTGGTGGTTGGGTCCTGCCGCATCGCGATCGGCGGCGAGCTGACGCCGTGTGAGCGAATGGACGAGGCGGCGCCCGGCCTGCGCGAAGCGCTGCGCGCCAATTGGCGTGGTGGAGTTTTTGGACAGGTGCTCGACGGCGGCCCAGTCAGCGTCGGTGATACCGTCTCGTGGGAGCTGGACAGTCTCACCGCTGCCAAATAAAAAGCGGCGCCAGGGCTTCCCTGGCGCCGCGCCTGATATGTGAACCGCTAAGGCACCACCGCCCGACCCGGCGTTGGCCTGAGGATCGTTTCGATGCGATGGGCTGCCGCACGCAGGTGCAGCTCCGTCGGCTTGTCGCCGGCCTTCGATATCGCTCGCTGGATCTCGTCGAGGAGCGCGGTGAGCTGGCCGCGCAGGTGTGACTTCGCATCCTCTGACAACGGAGCCGGCGGC
>Ga0079215_10000122_pt1 | contig 14286 bp, 9 predicted proteins | sample NCControl_FD_77004 | JGI IMG/M metagenome (GOLD analysis project Ga0079215, IMG submission 77004) | Agricultural soil microbial communities from Utah to study Nitrogen management - NC Control | ecosystem: Environmental > Terrestrial > Soil > Agricultural land | place: USA: Utah | collected...
CAGCCTTTCGGGGCGAAATTGAAACTAACGATCTTGATCTCTGCTAAGAATGGTTCGGACATAGTTCACTCCTTATGGGGTTGGTCGTCCTAGAGCTTTTCAACCGGCTTGAATGAGATTGACCAATTCGCGCAAGGTGGCGAAAAGGACACGAGGTATTGAAAAAATTAAAGGCCTGTTAGCGCCCCGAAGTGCGGATGATTCAACCCGGCGCCAAGGATCCCTGCGATGTGCAAAAAACTGTAAAGGCCTATCTCGAAATAGAAGCGGGCGAGATTCTACCCGACAACCGGGGAGATATCAAGAGTTTAGGGAGGTTTTCAGGCCTGGAATTTAGTTATTGCCAAAGACCGCCGAACATTACTAGACTGATTTGACGGTCGATCGACCTCGGCCAGGCCCTCACCAACAAAAACCTCCTCAGTCGTAGCTCTCAACCTCGCAACTAATCAACCCAACTTGCACCGGGACGGGAAGGAGACCAAACCAATGTCCGTTTCACGACGACGCTTTCTTAGATCAGGGGCCTTGGGCGGTTTGGCCGCAGGCCTAATGCTCAACTCCAACATTTTTGCGCTGGCGCACGATTCGAACCAATCCGTAGACCACCCAGCGGGTTTTGACTACAGTCGCGACCACTTCGAGCCTCATGTTGGCAGTGCCTTTCGCTTGCGCCAGGGAAAACAAAAGCTCGACCTGACACTTGTCAATCTCGTCGATTACCGGCAACCGTCTCGAAACGCCAGGACCTTAAAAGCGAAAAATACAGAATCCTTCGTCCTCGTATTTCTTGCGCCCAAGAACCTCTACCGCGCTTCCACCTACCAACTCGAGCACCCCAAGCTAGGCAAATTCGACCTTTTCATGACACGCAACAGCGATTGCGACAAGATGACGGCGGTTGTCAATCGCCTTATCTGACACGAGGTTCACGCGAAAAGCTTTGGAGCGATTGCGTGACATGCTAAAGCTCATTAAGTAACATTCTTCCTATGGAGAATGACGACTTAAGAATTTCGCTGCCCACAGGCGGCATGGTTGGGCTTCGACCAGTGACTCCGGAGGACGATGAATTTCTTCTAAGAGTTTACGCAGGCACCCGAGAGCAGGAGCTGGCTGAAGTTCCCTGGACTGACGAGCAAAAAATAGAATTCTTAAGGTGGCAGTTCAATATGCAACGCCAGGAGTATGATGCGAACTACCGGAATCGGCAGTACGACGTAATCCTGGTGGACGAACAACCTGCCGGACGAATCTGGATCAGCAGGGACGATCAAATACGCTTGCTCGATATCGCTTTACTGGAGAAGTTTCAAAACCGCGGTGTTGGCACGGCTCTCTTGAAGCGTCTGATAGATGAAGCCGCTCGCGCCAAAAAGCCCCTGCGGCATATGGTTTTTATGCTCAACACCGATGCAAAGCGATTCTACGAACGGCTTGGCTTTGCGGTCTTTGAAGAAGTGGGCGCTTACCTTCACATGGAATGGCAGGGTAGTAAAGCGGGGTCGTGATCAGCGTCAAGCCCGAAGTCATCAGAACCCATTCGGAGCGTTTCTAATCCACCGTCACTGCTTTTGGAAATAGTTGAAAACAGCTTCATAGCGAAAGCCGAGCTTTTCCTTCGCAATGGGAACCAGGAAAAGATCAAAGTCTCCCATTCGCTCGTGAGTGAACCGATAGGTAGCCTGAGGCAGGTAGATGTTTGCGGGGCCAATGAAGTAAATTGAGAAGCGCTCCAAACCCTTCTGTTCAATTGGCAAGCTCTCCTTCTCTTTAACCTCCACCAGCTCCAACTCAATCGGCTCCGCGCCGTCGACATTAACGCGATACTTTGAGTTGACATGCTGCGAAAACTCTTTCTCGGTTAGCGTCGCGGGCATAGTCTCTCTCCTTAAGCAAATGTCTACACAGAAAATCTTCCCTTCTTAAAAAAAATTACTGACGCTGTGGGCGAGCCAAAACTAATTGCTGCCCAAAGATTTCATTGATCTGCGCGCCAGTCGCTCCTGCCAAGGGGTTGCCCTGCCAGACGATGAGGTAGTGCCCATTGGTGCCGTTGTAGGTCAGGGAAGGATTATTGACGCTACGATCCTTTCCCGCGGCGGCGATGTTTGAGATCTGAAAGTCCACCTCTATCTCGCTTCCGCTGGAACTGATTCTCTGACCCCAAATCTCAATAGGGACGTTTGCGCGAACGCTCCGCCAGATCACCAGATATTCTTTGTTCACGCCGTTGTAAGTTACGGTGGGAATGCTCGCTCGGCTGCCAGCGCCCTCTGTATTTGAGACGCGAATATTATTTGGTTCAGTCTCACCAGGTTTCGTGTCGATCCGCTGAGCGAAGATCTCGTTCAGATTCGCTGTAGCGCCACCCGGCGACGTGTTTGCGTGAAATACAACGAGGTACTCATTGTTGTCGCTATTGTAATCAACATGAGGTGAACCGTAGCGCCGGCCGGTACTAACCTGCGAAATGAGGAAGTCAGTGGTGGAAATTAGTTCTCCGCTCGCAGAAAGAACCCGGCCCCAAACTTCAATCTGAGTTTCTTTCTTGAAGCCGCCACTCCAAACCACAAGATACTGATTACCGCGGCTGTTGTAGGCAATCGCCGGCGCGCTTGCGTGAAAGTTGCTTCCCTGATCAGTGGTGTGTGAAATGCGAAAATGTTTACCCAGCAATTCCCCGTTGGCTTTGAGACGTTGTCCGTAAATTTCCTTCTTTACAACATCTTCCGGCTCACCTATTCCGTTCCAAATGACCAGATATTCATTGTTAGTGCTATTCCAGGCAACTTGGGCCTGACTGTTAACACGTACAAAACTAGTATTGACCTTTCCCAACTCTGTTAGGTGAGAGATCCGAAAATCACCACCGATCTCACGGCCGCTGCGATTCAAGCGCTGCCCGTAGATTTCAAAAAACTTATCCTCCGAATTAACTAAGCCTGACCCATGCCATACAACTAGATACTCACGAGCGGTCTTGTTGTAAACGACTTGAGGATGAATGGCACTGTGGTCCCTATTGCCGTCCGACAGATTCGAGATGCGGAAGCTAATCCCGTTAGGTTGGTTGGTTGCGGCGTTTATCCGTTGCCCATAGACATCGGTCACCCCCCTTACTTCCGTTAATCCATCACTCTGCCAAACGACGAGGTACTCGTTGTCGTCAGGATTATAGGCAGCCTTTGCGAATCGCGCAGCGCGGTCCGCGGAAACCGCCGATGCTTGTGAAATACGAAAGAAGGGACTTACAACCAGGTTGCTGGGTGCTTTAACTACTGGGGGAATTGACGTCTGAGGCGACGCGCCAGGTCGAGGGTTTTTCTGGTCCTGAAGGGATTGAAGCAGGGGACCATGAGCTCTGAGTCCCCCGACAACAGAATTGCTGGAAGCAGCAATCAAAAGGAACCCTGAAGCGGCCAGGGTAGCCCACAGCGGTAGACGCTTGATTTTCATTGCCTAATTTCGATTTTTGAAGTGTTCTTTAGACCGAGCGGCATGTTTGGGGCATCCCTTCAGGAGCGGAGTGGCGATTCTAACGGTTCGGCCCCGTCCCGAACAAGCAAAAACTTTTGCATTGATTAGTTTCGCTCGAATGCCGATTCACCGAAGAATCATCAGACGCACTACGAGTTGCGAGAGAATATCCGGCGTCGCTTTGTGGATCGGGCTTACTCACCGTCTACCCAAATGCCTTAAGCTGGATCCACAAAAAAATTGACTAAGTCACAATAAACTGATAGAAGTTCGCTCCGCTGGATAACTTCCGTAATTTCTATTGAGTCAATTTTCAATAGAGGCCAACAAACCCAACCAGTTAGTTTTCACAAACAGGAGGAGCAGCCAATGGTTGTTTCAAGACGCGGTTTTATGAAACAAGGAAGTCTCCTTGTTGTCGCCGCGGCAGCGTCTTTAGCTTCAGCCGAGCGCGTTCTCGGCCTCGACAACGATGCCGAGCATTTAGGTATCAAACAAGACAATCTGCCGCCGATGCCCGGCAAGTCCGCGCCACTCAGCCTCACCAAAGCTACTTTTGCGCCTTACGTCAACACCGTATTTAAAATCTACCCCGACACTTCCAAGACTGTGAAAACTACATTGGTCAGCGTCGGTGACATTGGGCCTGTTCCGGATAAAAACGTAACTGGCCGCGAATGTTTTGTGCTCAAGTTCCGTGGCAGCGAGCCACTTCCGCAGAATACTTACCGTATCGAACATGACGTGCTCGGACGGTTCGATCTTTTCCTGGTTCCCACTGGCAAAAACAAAAAAGGCCGTTACTACCACGCCGTAATTAACCGCCTGATCTAGCGTTAATTGTTGGGTTGCGTAGCGCACGGCATCGCCGTAAAGGATGCCGTGACGCTGCGGAATATTAGCGCCGAAAAATTAAAGTCTTTCGGGCCATCACTTCAGCGTTCGGACGATCAACATCCACTCTTATTCTCCTCGCCAGGGGGCGAGGAGAATTTGTTGTTGTGGGGTAGTAGCCAATATTGTATTGCCTGCGGAGTTCTTCAGCCACGGCGGTAAACGATCGCTTGATCGTGTCGAGGTCGTCGGCTTGGTAAAATCGCCCGCCAGTTTCACTCGCCAGAGCCTGCAGATAAATTGTAGAAGCCGACGAGCCATAGTGAATTGGGTAAATCAGGGTATCAAGTTCCGGAGCGGCGCAGAGAGTCGTCCTCATCGTCGCTGTGCTCCATGTATCGTCGCCATCCGTGAACATGATGATGGCCTTCCTGCCCGAAATGGTTCGCAGGTCCTGGTAGGCATAATCGACAGCATCGTAAAGCCTCGTCCCATTATTCCCTGAATCCGTCTGAACCTTCTCTATCGCGTCTCGCAAGAGAGTCTGATTGCTTGTGGCTTTCGCCAAAAGTTGCCGCACTTGCCCGGCAAACATTACTGGCAACACGGCATCTTTCGGCCTGAGTTGAGCAGTGAATGCCAGAACCGCATCCTTAATTTCCCGTAGATTAGTCGCGGTTGAAGAACTAGTGTCGATTAATAGAACTACGTAGAAGGGCCGTTCCACGCTACTGAAGTGACCTATTTGCTGCTCTACACCGTCTTCGTAAATGTGAAATTCCTCCTTGCGGAGGTCGAAGAGATAAGTGCCATCATCTGCTCTCACACTGACAGGAACCGTAACCAAATTAGTGGTTACTCGGAGAACCTCATCCTCGCCGACTTTCTGTGGGCCATCTGAACTCGTCCGTGCACGAGGCTGCGCTTTCCGCGCACCGCTCTGACGCGACTGTGCGTGTAGCAACGGAACCGAAGCGATCAGGATAAGGAGTTGTACGATGATCAGTTTAATGACTTTCATTTCTTGGTGTCCTAAAACTTCCAACTGATCAGTGAGTTCGCATCAGTCACTGAATCAGGAATCTAGTACCCGTAAAGAATCTTCGACCTGGTGCGCAACAGTCCCTGGACCCTTGTTGCTATTCTTTGACTACCTGGTGCGCGAAGTGTTTGGACCACGGCGCGGCAAAGTCATTCACTTGCCGTCAAGGCGTGCAATTAATCGGGTCTTTGACCCTACCTGCGGTCTGAGACCTCTTCTTTTGATGAGATCGAGTGTCGGCAAGTCAGTTTACCGCGCGCCTGAAGTCTGGGACTTCGCGAGCACCTCGTGGGGAACTCTACAACGATCCAATCAGACTTGACCCACCTGCCGAGTCAGCGACTGCACCTCACTGCGCGAGGATTTGGCTCGGCTTCGCAGATTCAACTCCGCCAAGTTAGGTACACTCAGCAAAAAGGCAGAAACATTATGGCAGCAGGCAGCAAAACCACAACCGCTCTCCCTGCTTGCTTTCATCGTGTCCCTGCCTCTTGCCCTAAGAAAGGACGCCGGAGACCACGTTCAGTGATCTCCGGCGTCGATGTCAGTTGTAATTTCCCGCCGCCGGCTGCTTAGCCGCAGTCTCTGGCGGAGCTACTAGTGATCGTCCACGTTGCGTCACTCGTCGCCTCGATAGTCGCACTCAAAAAGCACCCGTCCTGATCCTCTCCGACGAGTTTGACTGTGGATTGATCCCAGGAGACGTTAAGGGTGCGCGAAGCTCCCGGGCTGATCGGAGATTGACCCAGTTGGTCAGGTCCCCAATTGTCACTGTTAGCAGGCGCGAGATAGAGACGGCGAATCTCCTGGGCTGAATTATTTACCACGGTGATCGCCAGGGCGGGAGCTGCTGCGCGGGAGAACGGCGTAGTCGCCACAAGCATACCCATCACAGCAACAAGCATCATGAACCGGACAAAGGTCCTGGTCTTTAGGGGGATGTTTCTCATAACTAGACTCCTTTTCGAAAAATGTCCAGAACCAAATTAGGGACAGGTACTTGTGACCGTGTACATCGGGCCGTTGCCGACCGCGGTACCATTCATGGTAACCGGCACACTCACCGTAGCAGTGGTCGTGGTGAAGTTGCCCTGGTTATCCTGCACCTTGAAGGTGATGGTGTAGACACGACCATTGCCAGCTACTGAACGCTCCGAACGCAACTGGAACGACTTGCAATCACCCGCGATCGTTATGTCGTTCAACGTGCTGCCGTCACCGCCTCCATCCTCCGCCTCATCGCTTTCGATCTTAGTGATGTAGACATCACTGGCGTCCACGTTCGGGTCGCAGGCATCACTGGCGCTCAGTATGAATTGAGAAACAGTGAAGTTGTGATAATCGTGATTCGGCGGCCACATCGACATTGGCCTGTTGGGATCAAGCGTGATGACAGGCGGCGTTGCATCCGGCACATCCGTAATCGTACCAGTGGCGGTGCTCGGTGAGCCGACGCTGTAACCCGTGCCTGGTTCTACGGTGAACTCGACTGTCTCAGGTGCTTCACCAGACACGCAGTCGGTAAGCGGTGTCACAGTCACCATTGCCGAGGAGTTGCCTGCGCCGATCGTAACCGTTGCGTTCGGCGGAGTGAACGTTGCCGCGCCAGCCTGTGAATAATCCGCCGGGAAAGAAGCCGTTCCGCCCACCGAGAAGTTCACAGTGACAGCGGCGGCTGTGTTGCCTGTGCGCGTAAAGGTGTAAACCAGGTTGGCGCCACCTTCCGCTGTTGACGTTGGAGCCACCGCGACGGTGACGACAGAGTCGTCATTCGTGATTGTCCCAGTAGCTGAGCTTGGACTTCCGACAGTGTAGTCGGTGCCGGAGGTGACAGTGATAATCACCGTTTCATCCGGCTCAGATGTGGCATCTGCTTCGGGATCGACGGTTACTATGGCTGTCGAGCTGCCGGCAGTGAAGTTCACCGTCCCTGTAGGCGGAGTGAAACTGGCCGCTCCCGTTTGGGTGTAATCGTTAGGCGAGGCGCCGAAGGTGGCCGTCCCCCCTATTGAGAAGTTAACGGTCAGCGCATTTGCGGTGAATCCAGCCCGGGTAAACGTGTAGACCAGATTAGTTGCGCCGTCTTCATCGACTGCCGCTGGAGAGACGGCAACAGTGACAACCGAATCCGGGGGGTCTAGCGGAGTTACCGTCGGATCAGCTGTACCACCCACGGTCGGGTCATCAGTGAGCACGTCACCGAAATTAGTTCCGGAGACGGTGCCCTGGTTTGAGACCTCCGCTGCAGATCCCATGAATGGATCATCTATCAGAACTCTGAACGTGATCGTAACGCTCTCACCAGCCGGGAGGGTGCCAATCGCGAGATTGACGTCGGCGACCATTGCGCTGTTCAAGGCACCGGCGCTGGTTATCGCCGTCAACGCCTTGGCAAGATTCGCCGCGCTGCCAGCGACAGCACTGTTGCTGACAATCTGCGCCTTGCGATCTGCGTGGTGAAGCTTAGCGGCTTCGGTCTTCCCTGCGTTCGCTTCAGGAGAGACCTGAACTTTTCCTCGTCGAACCGCCAGACCTTTCACACCACTCTGGACTGCCAGGTATTCTCTGACCGGCCGGTTAATTAACATCGCCATCGGTGGAGCGGCACAAGCGACGCCGAATGCCACGCCCGCGTCGGGTGTGACGGTCACACCGCCGTTTGCTGCTGTGACAGCAGCGGCGCTGGCCTGTTCGACATTGTGGGTGCTGCCCAAGGCCTCGTTGATGTCAATGATCGCGAGGGCAACAGCGGGGAAGATATTTCCGTTGATGTCGTCACACTGCGTTGCTGTACCGGAGGTATCGAGTCTCACCTCGGCAACGCCGCCCGTGAAGTTAGTATCGATATTGTTGTTGGTCAAAGTGATGCTCGAGACGGTGTCGTTCTGCGCCCGAGCAAAGACCCCAGGAGAGTTCAGGAGGCTGCCGGCTAGACCGACGCCGTTACGAATCGTGTTGCCGTCAACGAGGACGTTGGCTTGCTTGAGGCCGACGATACGTCGTTCGATACCGATGCCCCTTCCATTTGTGATCCCAACGCCGCTGCCGACGGGCGCGTCCACACCAGTGCAGAGACCTGCCACGCGGAGTTTTCCAATACAGTTGTTGACGATTCTGGAGTTAATGTTGCTGGCCACTGCTCCGGTGTTGGCCATATCCAGGAAGATACCGCCCTGCTGCACGTTGGAGAGAGTGTTGTCGTCAATGTTGATTGTGTTGGGAACGTTCGCCTGATTGTTTATTAGGACCAGGATGGTGTTTAAGGGGCCGCGGCAAGGAGTTGCGCCGACGCCGCAGTTGTTCAATGCGCTGCCAACGCCGTTGATGTTGTTACGTTGAACGGTGATACCCATCTGGTTTCCCGCCAGGGTTGCGCTGTTGTTGATATTAATGAGGGCCTCACCTGTCGAACCAGTAACATAGACGTTACTGAAAGTGTTGTCCTGGACGACGACGTCCGACTTGCCGGCCTCGTTAACGCTGGCGAGCAGATTCGTCTTGCCGTTAGTCGCGGAGTTTTGGAAGGTCGAATTCTGCACCGTCAGGTTGACTGTGGCCGTTGACCCTACACTTGCACCGGCAACGGTTTGAAGCGCTGTCCCCTGAATGTTCGAAAAGGTGCAGTTGGTAGCCACGTTGTTGGTCGGACCACCTACTGTAACCGTCATGTCGGCGGCGTTCCTTCCAGAAATACCAATGCCGCGGTTACCGGTTGCGTTTTGGAAGGTTGCACCGTGAATCGTAAGCGCCAGGGCGGTCGACGTCGTATTAATCGAATAAAGGCCGTCGCGGTTTCCTACGTTCCAGGCTGAAACCGTACCTCCCGTAATGCTGCTGGTACCGGTCAGGTTAATGGCGGAGATGCCGTGGCCACCGAAACCAGGGCCGGTTGCGGCGGTGACGTCCAGGCCGGGCGTGGAAATATTTACGTTCGAAAGGACGAGCGCCGACGAGTCGCGCAGGTCAATGCAGTCGTTGCCGCAATTTGAAAGCGTGCCGCCGTTGAGCGTGAAGCTGCCCGTATTGTTTATTAAGAAGATGGCGTCGCCATCGCCCTCACTGTCAGGAATGCCATCGGCGTTACCGTCGCTTTGTGCAGTAACGATATTGGCGTCGCTGATCGTCGCACTGGCGACTGAGACTAATGCCGAAGAGTTCTGCACTCGGATTCCATAACCGCCGGCGTTGTTCGGATTGGGAATGGAAACCGCACCGAAGGACATCGTGCCGCCGGAATTATCGACGTTGTCGAGCAGAATGCCGGTGCTGTTCCTGCTGGCGATCGTAACCGCGCCAAACTGAAGCGACGGCGTTCCAATATTAGTGATATTGGAGATCGAGATCCCTTCTAGCGTGGCGTTAGTGACCGTGGTTGCGCCGGTGACACTGAAGCTGCCGCCAACGTTATTAAGCGTAACTCCGTTGGTTGTGCTGTTTGAAGAACTGATGCTGTCAATGGTCGCCGCGAGGGTGCCGTTGTCCAGATCCAAGGCCCGACCTGTGCCGGAAATCGCTAGTTCGGTCACCGTTAAAGTGCCGAAGGTGTTACCCGAAATACCCGAACCTGCGGCAGCGGAATTGCCGATATCAAAGCCACGGAGATAGTTACCCGAACCCAGCAGAATATTACTTCCGGCGGCATTTGCCACAGTTGGCCTTGTGCCACCTGTAGCCGGTAACGGATCACTATGAGGAGGCGATGTAATTCCAGTGATGCTGGCCAAAGATGAGCCGGCGCCCTGCCCGATCAATCTCTGGTTGTTCAGCAGAGTCAGGCCGCCGGTGTAAGCGCCTGAATACATAAAGATGTTGTCGCCGGGATCATCCGCGGCCACAGCATCGAAACTACCGGCGCCGGTCAAGTCGATGAACGGATTGGTCAAGCGGCCATCGCAGGGACACGTTGCGGCGGCGTTGACGAACCAGATCATGCCGGTGACCGTGATCGTAACGGTGGCGTTGTTGCTGCCTTCAGAATTCGTCAACGTGTAAGTGAAAGAATCGCTTCCTTCAAATCCTGGAGCCGGGTTGTAAGTAAAACTTCCGTCTGCCGCCACGGCCACATCGCCGCCATTGACGCTCGTCGCGGGCGCGCCTGTAATCGTCGCGGCTGGGAGGCCGAGAAAGTCATTTGTCAGCACGCCCGAGCCTGCCGGCACTGAAATCCTCACATTGCCGGTAGCTGCATAACTGTCGTTCACCGCCACAGGTGTGGCAGTTAAACTCCCGCCGACAAACGCAGTGTTGGGATCCACAGTGTCGGTAAACGTCACACCAGTGGCGTCCTCGCCAGCAGCGCTGATCGCGACTGTGTACTTCAGCGTGTCACCCGGGTCGGCCTGCAGATCACCATCGACGTCCGTAAACAACGCGTCGGTCTTTGTGGCCGTGACGACCGGAGCAAGCACCGGGCTTAGAAGCGAAGCATTCCCCCACCGGTGACGCAAATTTGCTTGCAGGCGATTTTCACCGCCGATCCCGGGAATGAGCTTTTCGAGCGCCGAGTCCCTGGTGGAGCTTGCGGAAGGCGCCGCTGCTCTCTCTCCGAAAACTGGCTTATCAGCACCACTCAACGAGGAGGTGTTGTCTGAAAGCACAGAGACCGAGGAAACGCCAAACACAACAATAGCCACCGCTGCCAGGACAGCGATTAAGGTTTTTGTTTCTTTGGGAAAGGTGTTTAGGGCGAACTTCGACAGGGAACGGGGGATCGAATGCAGCATTGGAGGACTCCTTTAAAAGGCGCTGTGATAGCGTCACAGCGCAGGGGACAACTAAAGGTTGAACAAAAGAGAGCGAAGAGCAATTAACAATCGGGGATTTGACTTCCTGAGCTTCTTCAATCGGACAACTTAACTGCGTAATTGCAAGACTGACAAACAGCCAGAACCAAACTGATTCGGACAGGTGAAAAGGAACATCACAGAGGGAGTTTGACCCGATTGAACCAAAGGAAAAAGAGTAGCGGCCCCCGTGTCACCTCAATTCCGTTACTAAGTGCGAATCCTTCTACTCCAAAGTCAGTAGCCAAGTCAACTAAATTAAGCAAAGAATCTTTCATGCGTATTTCTCGCCTGCTCCTTACTTCATGTTCAGATTCTTGCAAGCGCAAGCCTTTTCGCGGTTCAACTAATCTCGCGAACGGCCAGTCAGCCGTTGGGCCGAGCAGAGCTCTAACGCAACACGAACTAGACTGTTGATCACAGCTTCAGCTTAGAACAGTCCCACAAAGTATTTATTCGGAGGTTGTAGCGGAGAGTACGCCGGAGTCTTTTTGTTAACCGGTTCAGGGTAGTTTTTCCGATGGTAAGTACTGAAAAACTTTGCCAACCGCGGTACATCAACTGCTGGCCGTTTACTTCCAGTACCTCAAGCTGTTTCCGAAGACGTAAAGTCCAGATGTGCCGAACCGTCACCGGTCCTGGTCAAGGTGCACGTCAACATTGACGGGCGTCGCCATTGAGACGCGCCTTGCAGGAATTCAGAACCAGACTCAGAAGGATTTACGGGCAACTGCTGTCGACCGTGTACTTGGGTCCGCTGTCTATGGAGGCAACGCCCTCCGATAACGGCACAACCACCCTGGCCGTCGCAGTCTTAGAATTCCCGCTGGCGTCTTTGACCTTGAAAATAATTGTGTAGACGCGGCCATCACCGCTGCTTGATCGTTCGGAGCGCACTTTAGCGCTCTTACAATCGCCCGCGATCAGCAGATCTTTGAAGGTGTTTCCGTCTCCTTCTCCCTTGTCCACCTCATCACTGGTGACCTGGAGGATGTAGACGCTGCTGAGGTTCACGCCCGGATCGAGCGAATCCCCCGCGCTAAGAACGAAATCTGAAACGGTAAAGTTTTGGTACCGATGGTTCGGCGGCCACAGCTTAATTTCGGTCGTGTGGAGCGTAATCTCAGGTGGTGTTGAATCAGCGGCGGCGTCTGTAATAGTACCAGTAGCCATACCTGGCGAACCGACACTGTAACCAACTCCTGGAGTCACCGTGAAGACGATCGTTTCGGAACTCTCAGACTCGGAGTCACCAAGGGGCGTCACGTTTATAGTGGCTGTTGCACTGCCGGCGCCAAAGGTCACTGTGCCTGTTGGCGGCGTGAATGTAGCTGCGCCGGTCTGCGAATAGTCGGCGGGGAAGCTGGCCGTACCGCCCACTGAGAAATCCACGCTCAGCGCTGAAGCTGCTGAACCAGTGCGAGTGAAGCTGTAAACGAGGTTTGCCCCGCCCTCGTCAGTGAATCCCGGCGAGACTGCAACTGACACACTTGGAGTGACGGCCCCGCCTTGAATCGCCGTGATGGTTGGATCTGCTAAGCCGCCAAAATCGGGATCGTCGGTGAGCACAGGTCCAAAGTTGTCGCCGGACACAGTTCCCTGATTCGAAACCTGAGGCGGCATAGCGGTGAACGGATCCGCTACCGTAACTCGGAAAGTGATGGTGAGGCTTTCGCCCGCTGGCAATGTGCCAATGTTCAACATCACATCAGCCAACGTGCTGGGTGCTGCTACACGAGGTGTAAATTTCTTTTGTTGCCTAAATGTTCGCTGGGAAGCAGAGCCGTCAAGCACGAATTGCGCTTGTTCCTTCGTTTGCAGACTGACTTCAGTTTGTTGTGCGTTTGGTGAAGCATTACCCTGACCCGCCATCCTCAGCGAGGGAGCGCGCCGGGTTCCGACAGCAAGCGTGTTCTGCATTAACCAACCCTGGTTTCCACTGAGGCTCAAACGCTTGCGTCCCAAACCAACACGCAGTTGGCGCATCAGCACGGTAATTAGATCAACATGGTTATGTGCTGCGCTGAGCTCCGTTGCCTGGCTCTCCTTGTTGGGAACTGAAACAGCAAACTCTGAGTCATCTGCAGGCGTTGGATCGAAATACCAGCCAAAGCCAGCGGCCTTGTCATCGATTTCAATGACACCCTTTTTAATTCTCGCAAGCTCGCCATTAGTTAGGTCACTGATCTGCGTCGAGATCGCTTGCATGCGGGCAAGATCACCCGCAGGAAGTCCGAAGTCGGCCCAACGTGCAATCGCTTCACTCGTCATTAACTCCAACTCGGTGGCTGACAGTTTCAAAGCCGGCAGTCCGTTGTTGAGTTCACCGCTTGCGGCACGCAGGGTCTGGTTTACTTCGCCATCATTTGCGATAGTCAATTCTGACCATTGATCGCCCTTGGCTTCAGGATTTGCGGCCTCGGTAATCGATCCCTGCGGCGTACATGCCTCGTTAATCGCCGCTGGCAGAGGTGGAGTGGCAACCACGACCGTTTGACCGCCGTCAGCAAACACAGTCAGAGGCGATACGTTGTTATTCGTAATGACCGTGGTCGGATCAAGGGATACGGAGTTGGCTTGAGTCAGATTGAAGTTTCCCTCTGGAGCCGCCCCCTGGTATACGAATACATCATTGAAATCGGCCGGGTCACCGGCAGTAAAATTATTCTGTTCAGCGCCCGCGCCGCCTAGCTTCAGATTGAGAGTGGTGTTCACATCGGCGCCTGGAGCCGTACCCTGTTGGGCCAAGAGTCCAGTAAACGCGCTATCGGGATTGGGTTCAGCAACCAGGTTGCCAATTAAGGTGGCGTTCAGCGCAAGCTGAACGGGGGCAGACGTGTTTGCTTCGATAACTTCTACGACAATGCCGCCACCATCATAGTTGCGCACCGTGTTGTTTTTCATCAGCACTGTATGCGTGCCGTTTCCGCGAGCGGAAACGTTTATCCCAATGAAACCCGCTGAGCTTCCGACACCAGCCACGCCCACCTCGTTGTTGAAAATGGTGCCTGACCATGTTCCCCCTTCTACGCCATTGGTAGGCCGCCCTTTGAAAACATTAAGACCAATGTCTTTCGAACCGCTGAAGCTATTACACGAAACATCGTAGGTTACGGCGCCGAGACCTGTAACTGCCGCACCGCCCGC
>Ga0079215_10000131_pt1 | contig 13959 bp, 11 predicted proteins | sample NCControl_FD_77004 | JGI IMG/M metagenome (GOLD analysis project Ga0079215, IMG submission 77004) | Agricultural soil microbial communities from Utah to study Nitrogen management - NC Control | ecosystem: Environmental > Terrestrial > Soil > Agricultural land | place: USA: Utah | collected...
ACGCTGGCCGAGTCGATCAGGTGGCCGAGGACTTGTTTAGGCGACCACTTGCCGGGACCGCGTGAAACGCCGGCCGCGGCGTCGGTGATGTTTCGGAGCATCGGTTCCGCGACGTCGAGGTCTTCGCGGAACGCGGCGATGTAGTCAACCATGGCTGGCTCGGCGCGGCTTCATGAGCACACAGGAGGCGTCAATGAAAACCTGGAAACGCGGATTGCCCGGATTTTGCGAATCTCGCGGATGACGCCTGCGTGACGGCCAATTCCTATGCTCCCGCATGCGCATCGAACTCATTGAAAAAGAAATCACAAAGGATGTGATCGGAGCATTCTTTGAGGTCTATAACACTCTCGGGTATGGCTTTCTCGAGTTCGTCTATTCCCTTGCGATGGAGCGCGAGCTCCTCCGGCGAGGCCACATCGTTAGAAGGGAAGTCAGCGTTCCAGTCTTCTACAAGGGTGAACTGCTGACGACTCAGCGAGTCGATATGATCGTTGATGAGAAGGTTATCGTTGAGAACAAAGCTGGGCCTATTCTGCCGCCAACTTCGAGGCTCCAGGCGCTAAGCTACGTCCGATCAACATCTCTGGAGGTTGGACTTCTCCTTCATTTTGGTCCCGAGCCCAACTTCTACCGGGTCGTTCACTCGAACCGGTGACCTCAGGTCAGTCATTCGCGTGATCAGCACAACCCGCGCAATCAGCGATACAGCTATTCATACGTTTCGTGTTCTTTTGAATCCGGCTCTTGACTGAGAGCGACACCCAGCGACACTCTCGAAGGTCCATGCCTTCGATCGGGGCCGTCATGCGTATCGCTCTGCTGGCTACTCTACTCCTCGTGTCCCCGTGCGTCGGCGTCGCCCAGGCTCCGACGGCCCCCGCCGGATTCGGTGTACCATTCAAGGCCCGGCCGCTCGGAACCGGCCCCGTCAAGGTCGGGCCGGACAAGGGCACCGTCATTGTCGTCGGTGGCGGATCGATGGGGCCCGAGATCTACAAGGCGTTCATCGAGGCCGCCGGGGGGCCCGACGCACTGATTCTCAATGTGCCTAACGCCGGCGGGGCGGACTCCGTCAGTCCCAACATGGGACAGCAGTGGCGCAACAACGGTGCAAAAAACGTCGTCGTCCTGTTCACGAAGGACCGGAAGATCGCCGACAGCGATTCGTTCGCCGCCATCATCAGGAAAGCCGGCGGCGTGTGGTTCGAGGGTGGCCGGCACTTCCGACTCGTCCAGGACTACGGCGGCACCAAGGCCGAGCGGGAATTCAGGGCCGTGCTCGCGCGTGGCGGGGTTGTGGGGGGATCGTCGGCGGGAGCCACGATCCTCGGCGACTTCATGGTACGGGGCGCGCCGTCGAACGAGAACATGATCATGGATTACCCCGGCTGGCAGAAAGCCTTCGGCTACCTGCGCAACGTCGCGGTCGACCAACATGTGGTGGCGCGTTCGCGATTACCCGATCTGGCCGACTCGATCATCACGAAATACCCCAACCTGCTCGGGATTTCGGAAGACGAGGGCACGGCGTGGGTCATTCGCGGCGACACCGGCCGGATTATTGGCCGCAGCAAGGGGTTTGTGTATAACGGCAAGGATCCTAACGACGAGGGTAGCCCATTCCTCACGTTGCAGCCAGGCGATGCGTACAATCTCAACACACGCCGGATCATCAGCCGGGCGCGCGATCGATCGGCGCTCAAGCTCGACTTCGTGAACGCGATGTTCGCGAAATACAACGATTCCGCTGCGGGCAGGGCGACAGTGCTCGTCGCGATGGATGGGAACGTCATCATCGATCACGCGTTCGGCATCCCGGCACAGCCTCGGCATCAGCCGCGCACGACGCAGCCACAATTCGACCTGGGCAACATTGCCAAGGTCTTCACCGAACTATGCGCACAGCTTCCAGCGCAGACCGGACGTGGTCGGGCTGCGACGCCTGATACGGGTGCACAAACCGCGGGCCGGGGACGCGGCGGACCTCCTCCTCCGTCGCCGCTGCAGATGTGCGTAACCCGCGTCGCGGCGCCGGTCGGTGCGCGGCAGATCACCGCCCCAGACTCCAACCAGGTGCACGGCAATGTCGACGAGCTGTATCGCATCGCGCTCGGGTTGGAAGTCCCGACGACCTGGCGTGACGCGGACTACTCGAAGGGGTGGACAGTCGACACCTGGAAGGGCATGACTCGGCTGGCGGCGTATGCCACGCCAGACGGCAAGCGGGCCGCGTTCGTTCGCGTCCCCGATCGTCGCGCAACGGTCATCCTCCTCACCAGCGATCCAACGGCGGACGCACGCGGCATGGCCGAGCAGCTGCTCAGTCGGTTGCTGGGCCAGTGAGGGGCCTCGTCGTGGGACGTCGCCTGGCGGCGTTCATCACAGCCACAACGGCGTTAGGCACTGTCGCCTCGGCGCAGCCGGTGCGGTCGGGCAACCCGGTGATCCAGGGTTGGTACGCCGATCCCGAGGCCCACGTCTTCGAGGGCAGGTACTGGATCTACCCGACGTATTCGGCGCCGTACGACCAACAGGTGTTCATGGATGCGTTTTCGTCCACCGATCTGGTGACGTGGACAAAACATCCCCGGATCATCGATACCTCGAGCGTGAAGTGGGCCCGGCGCGCCGTATGGGCGCCGTCCATCGTGCAGAAGGACGGGTGGTATTACCTCTTCTTCGGCGCAAACGACATCCAGAACGACCGGGAGCGAGGCGGCATTGGCGTGGCCAGGTCGCGCCGGCCGGACGGCCTGTTCGTCGACTACCTCGGCAAGCCGCTCATTGACGCGTTTCACAACGGCGCGCAGCCGATCGACCAGAACGTGTTCCGTGATCGTGACGGCTCGTATTACATCGTCTACGGCGGCTGGCGGCACTGCAACATCGCGAAACTGAACGACGACTTCACCGGGTTCGTGCCGTTCCCGGACGGGACGACGTTCCGGGAAATCACGCCTAACGGGTACGTGGAAGGCGCGTACATGCTGGTCAAGGACGACAAGTACTATTTCATGTGGTCGGAGGGCGGGTGGACCGGCCCGAATTACGCGGTCGCGTACGCGATCGGTTCTTCGCCCTTTGGCCCGTTCGAGCGGGTCGGAAAGATCCTGCAGCAGGACTCGACCGTGGCCACGGGAGCCGGTCATCATTCCGTCCTGCAGTCAGGCGATCAGTGGTACATCGTTTACCACCGGCGTCCACTCGGCGAGACTGACCGCAACCATCGCGTGGTCAGCATCGACGTCATGGAATTTGATGATCGCGGCCGTATCCGCCCGGTGCGGATCACAAAGACAGGCGTGGAGCCCCGTCCCATACGGTAAACGCGAAGCATGTCGGTCTGGCTGATGTTCTTGCCTGCCCGTAACTTCGGCACGCTCAGGCCGCTGAGGAATTGCGTGGGCCTACTCGCGTTGACCGGTTGAACATGAGCCAGAAAAAAACGTGGCGCTCGTTGGCGCTTGTCGCGGCGATGGCCTGCACGGCCGGCCGCGATGACAGCGGCGCCGCGCTGGCGGCTCGGGTCGACTCGCTCGCCGACCGGTTCTTCGACGTTCAGCTCGAGCTGTACCCTGAGCTCGCGACCAGCTTCGGCCTGATTGGTGCCCGGCATTCTAGTCTGACGGACAATACGCTGTCCGGCATTAGCGCTGCACAAGGCAGGCTCGATTCGCTTCGTTGGCAGGTGACGGCGATCGACCCGGCGCCGCTCGCCGGTCGTCCGGCCGAAGTGGCGTACGCCGTGTTACGTGACGCGCTTGAAGCGGAAGAAGCCCTGCGCGTCTGCCGGGCCGAGTTGTGGGGCGTAGCGTCGTACGTGAACGGTTGGCAGGCGATCTACACCGACCTTGCCATCATGCAACCGGTCGGCACGGACACCCTGCGTGCCGACGCGCTCGTTAGGCTCCGGTCGCTCCCGCGCTTCATCGACACGGAGATCGTGAACCTGCGGGAAGGGCTGAAGCTGGGATACAGCTCACCCAGGGTGATCGTGCGGAACGTGATCGGGCAGCTCGATGACATTCTCGCGACGCCGATACCACGATCGCCGTTTGCCTCGCCCGTCGAGCGCGACTCGACACCTGCGTTTCGTGCCGAATACGCCCGGGTCATCGCAGCGGACCTGAACCCTGCCATCGGGCGCTATCGGGACTTCCTCGAACGGGAGTACCTGCCGGCCGCTCGTGAGGCACTCGGCGTTTCAGCGAACCCGAATGGGGCGGAATGTTACCGCGCGACCATCCGCGGTTTCGCGACGGTCGAGATGGATCCGGATTCAGTCCATGAGATGGGGCGGCGCGAGATGACGAGGATCGAAGGGGAGATGCGGGCGATCGCCGCGCGCACCTTCGCTGGCGAATCGCTCTCGACATTGCTGCCCAGGTTGCGCACGGACCCGCGCTACACCTTCCGCACGTCGCAGGAAATCATCGACACGTCGCTGGCAACGATGGCACGCGCCAAGGCTGCGATGGGGCAGTGGTTCGGCCGGACCCCGAAAGCGGACGTCATCATCCAGCCGTATCCCGAATTCCGGCAGAAGGCCGGCGCACCCGGGCAGTACCAAAGCGCGCCTGACGACGATTCGCGTCCGGCGATCTTCCTCATCAACCCGTCCAATCCCACGCAGCAGTCGCGTGCCGACGCGGAGAACACTGCGCTGCACGAAGGAATCCCGGGCCATCATCTGCAGGTCGCCATCGCCAAGGAACGGACCGACCTGCATCGACTGCTGCGCTACTGGTTCAACAGCGGCTTTGGCGAAGGATGGGCGTTGTACGCGGAGCGGTTAGGCGACGAAATGGGATTGTACTCGAGCGATCTTGGCCGGATGGGGATGCTTGGCAGCGAAGCGTTTCGCGCGGCACGGATGGTCATCGACGCCGGCATTCACACGAAAGGGTGGACGCGACCGCAAGCAGTCGAGTACCTGACGACGCACACCCTCAACGCACCCAGCCAGATTCAGGGAGAGATCGACCGCTACATCTCGTGGCCGGGGCAGGCGCCATCGTACTTGATAGGTCGCACCGAGATCATACGGCTGCGCGAACACGCACGCGCTGCCCTTGGTGAGCGGTTCGATATTCGCGCTTTTCACGACCGCGTGCTCGAAGACGGGCCGGTGCCACTCGCGTTCCTCCGCCAGAAGATCGAGCGCTGGGTGGCCCAGCCGACTCCAGGCGGCAAGTGAACGATCGCCTCACGAGTGACCTGCCAGAAAGCACGTCGCGTCCTGCGCAGTGGAGGAAGCGTTCCATGAGTCTGCTCGTGCGGGTCGGTTTGTACTCGGTCCTGCTCATCGCGGGAACGGCGAACGCACACCAGCGACGAGAAGGTGAGTGGATCCGGCTGTTCAACGGCCGCGACCTGTCCAACTGGATTCCGAAGATTGCGAAGCACGAAGTTGGTGACAACTTCGCCAACACGTTCCGAGTCGAGCACGGGATCCTGAAGGTTGCGTATGACGGATACTCGTCGCTCAACAGCCAGTTCGGACACTTGTTCTATCGCCAGCCCTTCTCCAGTTATCACCTCGTCGTCGAATACCGGTTCGTCGGGAACTGGCTGCCCGATACTCCCGACTGGGCAAAGCGGAACAGTGGCGTCATGCTCCACGCGCAGGACCCGAACACGATGCTCCGCGACCAGGACTTCCCCATTTCGATCGAGCTGCAGTTTCTCGGTGGACTGGGTGATGGGAAACCGCGTTCGACGGCGAACATGTGTTCGCCCGGCACCGAGGTGAACATCGATGGCCAGCAGGCGCGCTCCCATTGCGTGAATTCCCGCTCGAAGACGTTCGATGGCGACGACTGGGTGCGCGTCGAAGCCATTGTGCTCCGCGACTCGGTCATCAAGCACATCGTGAACGGCGATACCGTGATGACCTACACGGCGCCGCGGATCGGCGGGGGCAACGTGAACGGGCACGACCCGGCGCAGAAAGTCGACGGGCGGCCGCTCTCGTCAGGCTGGATTGCGCTGCAGAGCGAAGGGCATCCGATCGAGTTCCGGCGCGTCGACCTGCGCGTCCTTTCCGCGCGGTGAATTTTCGTTCCGACCCTCGCCTACGGCAGCCACGTCGTGACCTCAGCCGCCGCGCGACGCGGCTTTGCTTCTGGCGCCTCGGCTGGTTCGCCCAAATCAATCATAACGACGATGCGTTCGCCGTCCGGAATGCCGAGCGCTGCTCGCGCATTTGGATCCCCCATCACCGCGCCACTCCTGAGATGTGTCGCGAGACCAAGTGAGCGAGCCGTTAGCAGCAGGTTCTGCACGGCCATCATCGTCGCGGCATAGTCTTCCTCACGCACCTCAGGATTCTCGGCGAGGGTCATCGTCACGGCGATCTGCGCCGGCAACGCAGAAGCCGTCGCGACCACCTTGTCGATGACGGCCTTCGCCGCGACTGGATCTTCGACCTTTTTCGCCTTGCGTGCGCCGAGCACGGCGGCGTAGGCCCGCCGCGCGTCCGGGCCGAGCACGTAGAAGCGCCACGGCTGCGTCAATCGATGATTCGGTGCCTGCACCGCGGCGTCGAGCATACGCTCGATTTCTGCGCGCGTGATGACCCGGCCGGAAAACTGCCTGACTGATCGACGACTGCTTATGGCTTCGCTCAGGTCCATGTGGCTCCAACGCTCGGGGGAAGGAGCATCATGATCGGTGACAGGTGCTGCGACAAGGCTCTTCTGCCACGCCCGCTGCACATCGGCCCTGCCACGAAGACCGGGGAGTTGCTGGCGAGCGTGCTGTATGAAATGCTGGCCGGGCAGCCTCCCACAGCGGCGGGTCGGCGCAGCAGGTCATCATGAAGATCCTCACCGAAACGTCTTGACGCCCAGATCAACGGCGCTGCCGCAGATTGGCCATCGCGGATTATCGTCGGGCCCGGCATCTTTAACCGCTTGACCACCCAGACGAATCGCCTGACAGCCGCCCTCGAGGGCCGGTATCGAATCGAGCGTGAGCTCGGACAGGGCGGCATGGCGACCGTGTACCTCGCCCGCGACATCCGGCACGACCGCGACGTCGCCATCAAGGTCCTGCACCCGGACCTCGGCGCTGCGTTAGGCAGTGAACGATTTCTCAGCGAGATCCGGACGACCGCGCGGTTGCAGCACCCCCACATCCTGCCGCTCCTCGATTCCGGCGCCGCCGACGGCCTGCTGTTCTACGTGATGCCGCTCGTGACAGGCGAGACGCTCCGGTCGCGCCTCTCACGAGAACGCCAGCTCCCGGTAGTCGAGGCGGTGCGCATCACACGCGAGGTCGCGGGCGCACTCGACTACGCCCATCGACAGGGAGTGATTCACCGGGACATCAAGCCCGAGAACATCCTGCTTCACGATGGTCAGGTGCAGGTCGCTGACTTCGGTATTGCCCTCGCCGTCCAATCGGCCGGAGGACAGCGGCTGACGCAAACGGGTCTGTCGCTCGGTACGCCGCAGTACATGTCTCCTGAACAGGCCATGGGCGAGCGGACGATCGATGCGCGCAGCGACATCTATTCGCTGGGCGCCGTCGCCTACGAGATGCTGGCCGGCGAACCTCCATTCACTGGCGCCACGATCCAGGTCATCGTTGCCCGGTTGATGGCCGAGGAGCCGCGCCCGCTCGCGACGCAACGAAAGTCGATTCCGGATCACGTGGAGGCCGCCGTGCTCCGCGCGCTGGACAAGGTGCCAGCCGATCGCTTTGCCTCGGCTGCCGAGTTCGCGACGGCGCTCGAAGGACGAGATACGTCAACGACGCGAACGGCAGCCTCACGCCTCGTTAGGCCGCAATCCCGGGGCCCGCTGATCGCGCTCGGCGCGCTCACGGTTCTGAGCACTGTCGCCGCGATCTGGTCGTTGGCGCGACCAGGCGCATCCCCCGAGATCGTGCGATACGGTATCGTGATCGACTCGGTACCTGCAGTAAGGGACTGGGCCGGTGAAGTGGCGATCTCACCCGACGGCGCCAGGATCGTGCGTTCGGGTGGAACCGGAGGCGCGTTACTTCTGAGGCGGCGTGATGAACTTTCGTTCTCGACGCTCGCCGGCACCGAAGGCGCAGCAGCACCGTTCTTCTCGCCCGACGGACAGCAGGTTGGTTATTACGCAGACGGCGCGATCAAAGCCGTGCCGCTTGCGGGTGGACCCACGACCGTCATCGCCGACACACTGTACCCACCCGAGACCGCGGCGTGGGGAGCGGATGGGTACATATATCGCGGAATCCTGCGTAACGGATCGCCTGTGATTGCACGTGGTCTGCCGCGCGTCGGTGAGCCACTGGAGCCAGTCACCAGCATTGACACAGCAGCGGGAGAGCTGACGCACATGCTTCCCCAACCACTGCCCGACGGAAAGGCGGTGCTCTTCCATGTGGTTTTGCGGGACGGCAAGCAGATGATCGCCGTCGGTGACGTGGGCACGGGCCGTCACGCGATCCTCATGGCTGGCGTTAGGGCCCGATACGTCGACGGTCACCTTCTATACACGACGGCCGATGGCAAACTCTGGGCGATCCCCTTCGACGCTTCGAAGCGCTCGACGTCAGGCACCGCCGTGCAGGTCGGGGATCGCATCCCGAACACGATCGTCGGTCCCGTGGATTTTGCAGTCTCGTCGACCGGGACGCTCGTCTACTCCGTGGAGGACGCTGGGTCGCGCCGCGAGCTGACGTGGGTGACGCGCGACGGCAAGCGCGATGCTGTCGACTCGAGCTGGAAGGGAGATTTCTCGAGTCCCACTGTGTCCGCGGATGGCTCTCGCATCGCAGTTACCCTTCGTCGTGGTGCCGGGCAATCGGACATCTGGACCAAGCCGGTGACCAGTGGCGCTCCGATCAAGCTCACGGTGCAGCATCGCAACAATCTCGAGCCGGCGTGGAGTTCCGATGGCCGCTGGGTGAGTTATATCGTCGCGTCAGGCGGTGGAAATTCGGGCGATGTGTGGCGGCAACGCGCGGATGGGAGCGACCGAGCCGAACGCGTCGTAACCAGCCGCCGGGCGATCTCCGAACAAGTCTTCGTACCTGGGGCGAACTCTTTTCTCGTGCGCACGACGTCACCGACACCGGGCGCCGGCGACGTCCTGATGATGCGCCCGGGTGTCGATACTGCGCCGGTGCCGGTGCTCGCGTCGGCCCACCCTGAGTACTCGCCGGTTGCCTCGCCTGACGGCAAATGGCTTGCGTACACCTCCAACGAGACGGGGCGCTATGAGATCTACGTTACTTCACTCCATTCGCCCAGTGATGCCAAGTGGCCCGTCTCGACGGGAGGCGGGATCACACCGCGCTGGTCACATCGAGGCAATGAGCTGTTTTACCTGGACCTCCGATCGAATATGATCGCGGCCCAGGTCGCGACGACGCCGTCATTTTCGGTTGTGAGCACGCGCGTACTCTTCAATGCATCGGACTTCATTCAGCCCGGGGTTTCGCGGCGGAACTTCGATGTGGCAAACGATCAGCGCTTCATCATGGTGCAGCGTGCAGATGCGGCAAAGCGGGGCCAGGTCGTCGTCGTCGAGCATTGGGTGGAAGAGATGCGACGGAAACAACCGTGAGCATTGCGGCGCCAAGATGATTCGCCTCACCGTCGGTGATCTCGAGTTCTCGGCGAGGCTCGAGCGCGAGCGCGCACCCGCAACGGTGGCCGCCCTCCTGCGCCTGCTTCCGCTTTCCGGCTGGGTCCTGCAGGCGCGCTGGAGCGGCGAAGCGGTCTGGATGCCGTTAGGCGACCTGGAAGTGGGCGTCGGCGCCGAAAATGACACCCAGTGCCCGTCGCCCGGGGAGATCCTTCTCCATCCCATGGGGATCAGCGAGACCGAGATCCTGATTCCCTACGGCGAGACGATCTTTGCCAGTAAGGCCGGTTCGCTCCGTGGGAACCACGTCATGACCGTCGTGGATGGCAGCGACCAATTGACTGAACTGGGAAGGCGCGTCGTGTGGCATGGCGCGCAACCCATTCGCCTCGAAGCCATGGAAAATAAGGCGCGCGCCTAACGGTCGATTCCGACTTCAGCGGACTGGAGGAACGGGGGCGACGGTTGCCTCGGGAACGCCCGCGCAGAGACGCTGCTCGTCCGCTGCGGACAAGTTCCTGGCGACAGCCTCACGACCTCGCCGTCCGCCCAGGTTCCACGACGCATCCTCACGACCCGGCCACTTTGCGCGCAACGATTTTGTCGCTGCACACGATGTCGTTGACGGTGGAGCGGACTTCAACGCCCGCACAACCATCGGCGTCGCGTCGCCGCTCAGCCGCGCCAGGTAGACGTAGTCGATACCGTGTTCAGTGGTCGACCGGCTAAGGTTCACGCGCGCCACGAGCTGGTCGGGGTTGATCGCGTTGAGCGCGAACAGCGTCACAAATGCCGAGACCATCGTCATCGCGGCAAAGGGACGCGACCAGCCGCGCAACACGGTGCGCGCCAGCGCCAGCGACACGAGTCCAAGCCAGACCATCACCGCGGTCGCATAGAGCCGATCGGTGCTGAGTCCGAAGAATCCGACATACAACCGCATGCGGAGCATTGCGGACGCCATGATTGCCAGCACAAGAACGATCAGCGCAATAGACAGGTGCCGATGACGCCGCACCACGTTCTCATCTTCAATGAACGCTCGAGTGGTCAGAATCAACGGCAGCACGAGCGCCGTTACGGCGACCAACTCGAAGAATCCGCGTCTCGCATATTCCGCGACCGTCAGTCCGGTAGTCGCAAGGACGACGTCAGCGCCGCCAAAGAGCCATCGAAGCTGCAGCACCACAAAGAGCGCAAACAAGGCGATCACGGCACCGAAGGACGTCGTGATTTCGGCAAGCCCAAGACGCACCGGCATCCGTTCAGGGAGCGCTGGACGTCGCGACACGCCGAGGAGCGCTCCGCGAATGTAGCCGGCCGACCACCACGTGAAGGCGCCAATCAACACCACATGTTCGATGACGCGCTCGGCATCAATCTCGGGCAACCTGAATACGGAGGCGAACACCGGGTCCGCGCGCGAGAGCAGGAGCACAAACACGAGCACCAGCGGCGTGGTGATCAGCAGAGCGCGCAGGGCAGTCCATGAGGAGCCACCGCGAAAGGCGGGGAGGGCCAGAAGGTCCGCATCACTCGCGACCAGCATCGGTGCACCGAACACGATGTCGCGCACGGTATACACACCTGCCGCGAGCACGTCGCGAACGCGTGCTACCAGAATCGACGCGGCCGGGAGGCCGGCAGCGGCCATGGAGAACATCGCAAGCGCCACGAGTGTGCCGAATACGTTGAGGGCTTGAAGCTCCTCTGCATCGTGCCACGCAAACGCGGCGGCACAGGCTATGGCGACCGCAAGCCAGGCGATTTGTTCGCGCGTCAGGCTGATGTCGCGGCGCCGGGCGATGTTCAGCGCGGCGAAGGCCAGGCCGAAGACCCAGATTGTCCACCCGAGTCCACCAGGCGCGTTACGCAGAGCACCGTCGGCCAGCAAGCCGAGTAGCGCGGCCTCGGTCAGGGTGGCGCGCGCGACGCGAGCGCGTTCACTGGTTACGACGCTTGTATCCGTCTCGGTTTCTATGGCCATCTGCTGGCGACCCCATTGTCAGGCATCCAAAGTACTTGACGATACAAAGTATGATGTGTCACGGGGGGTGTCAACCGGGCAAACGCCCAGGCCGCATTCAATGGCCTTCGATGTTTCCAAACGTCGGACCGGCAAAGGTGACTCCCATGAGGTCAGGCCCGCCACGTGAAGCAGAGCCATTCTGTCCGCGTGCCAATCCGCAGGCTGTTCTCGACGTGGTCTTGCAGGGCCTGGATTCCTGTCACAAGCTTTGAGCTTGCCCACACCGTCGTCGGAGAAAACGATGAAGGCAGGCCTCGTCCTCACCGCGATGATACTGACGGCATCGTCCGTCATCGCGCAGAATCCGCAGACCGCTCAGCAGTCGGACTCGGCACGCGCCGCCAACGCCCGAAATCGCGGTGGCGGCCAATGCAACCGGAACGCGTACAACTGCATCGACGCCAAGAACCCGCTCCCCGCGCCCAATACGGTGTGGATTGAAGAGATGACCTGGATGGACGTCCGCGACGCGCTCGCCGCGGGCAAGACGACCGCCATCATCCCGACCGGTGGCGTCGAGCCGAATGGACCGTGGCTCGTGACCGGAAAGCACAACTACGTGCTCCAGGCCAACTGCGACGCGATCGCTCGCAAGCTCGGCAACGCCCTGTGCGCCCCGATCGTGAAGTTCGTTCCAGAAGGCAATATCGAGCGCAAGACGAGCCACATGGCCAGCCCCGGCACGATCAGTATGCGCGAGGAGACTTATCGCGCGGTCCTCACCGACATCGCGCACAGCCTCAGGCAGCATGGCTTCAAGACCATCATCTACATCGGCGACAGCGGCGGCAATCAGCCGGGCCAGCGTTACGTCGCGGACTCTCTGAACAAGCTGTGGAACGCCGATCCGATGGTGCTCCACATCCAGGATTACTACACGTACAACAAGGTCGGGGAGCACATGGGGAAGAAGATCGTCGAGGACTCCGTCGGCGACGGACTTCATGACGATCCAATCATCACGCTCAACATGTTCGCGACCGACCCGAAGTCGATCCGGTATGAGGAGCGCGTGAAGGCGAAGAAGGCGACGATCAACGGTTTCTCGGTTGCCGACAGGAAAAGGAACGCCGAGCTGGCGAAAGAGATCATCGAATTCCGTACCCAATACACGATCGACGCCATCAACAAGTCGATCGCCAACAAGGGTACACTACCCGCTCCGCCCCGAACGCCATGATCAGGCTCCGACGTGATGCGTTTCTGCTGCGGGCGCTCGTTTTCCTGATCGTCGGCGCCTCAGCCGCCGGCGCGCAGCAGCAGCAGCACGCCGGCCATGCTGCGGCGGCGCTCACTCGTGAGGAGGTCGCAGCCGTTGCGCGCGCACACGTCGCTATCACTGCTGCCCGCGACTCGAATAACGTCCTCCGCGCCAAGTCGGGTAACAAAACCGAGCAAGCGCAGCAGCAACTCTACAATCAGCTACGCGCGCAAATCGACGATATCCTGCGACACGTGGGGCTGACCGACATCGAATACCAGCGGCGCTCGTTCCTCGTGAGCAGTGACACCGCCAGCCGAAGGGTCTTCGACAGCGTCGTCGTGGCCGTGACTGGAGCTCCGCTTCCCGGCTACGCGGCCCGCGCTGCCATACTCCCGGTGCCGCCAGGGCCGGCCGGTGTCCACATCGGACACGTGGTGAACAGCTTCAACGAAACACCCACATTGCAGGGCCTCCTTCCGGCGGCGATGGCCGAGGCTCGCATCGCCGTGACGCATGCCGGGCTCGCCGGCCGCCAGCCCACAAACCTGGAGTACATGAAGACGCACGCGGGACACGTCATTCATGCATTGGATCCGAAGGTGATCGCGATGGGGCCGGGGCTGGGCTACGGTGTGACGAAAGGCGCCGCTGGCGCGGCGACCCACATCGATCTGGCGGCTGCCGCGCAAGGAGCATCACCGGTCGTCGTTATGCACGCCAAGCACATTGCGACTGCCGCACGCAGTGTTGTGGAACGCGCGGGGACGGCGCTGGCGATTGCGCAGAAGGTCATGGCTGCGACAACGGCGGCCGAAGCCGCCGCGCTCGTGAGTCAGTTGACGTCAGCGGTAGAACAGTTGATCGCCGGGGTCGACCTGAACGGTGACGGCCGCATTACCTGGGATCAGGGTGAAGGCGGGCTGCAACATGCGGATGAGCATGTGAAGCTTATGCTCGCGCCGCCGCAATAAGGGCGGACCTAACGGCGGGACCTAACGGCGGGACCTAACGGCGGGACCTAAGAGCGGGACCTACGAGCGGGACCTACGAGCGGGACCTAGGAGCGGGACCTAGGAGCGGGACCTAGGAGCGGGACCTAGGAGCGGGACCTAGGAGCGGGACCTAGGAGCGGGACCTAG
>Ga0079215_10000134_pt1 | contig 13936 bp, 11 predicted proteins | sample NCControl_FD_77004 | JGI IMG/M metagenome (GOLD analysis project Ga0079215, IMG submission 77004) | Agricultural soil microbial communities from Utah to study Nitrogen management - NC Control | ecosystem: Environmental > Terrestrial > Soil > Agricultural land | place: USA: Utah | collected...
AAAGATGTAATAACAGTTAATACCATCAGAACAGAAAATAGCTTTTTCATATATACCTCATTTGACCTGTCTAGATTTGTTTAGTGAAACAGCACTTTTCATGAACCATAACTCGAAAACACGATTCACACCCGTGTCACTTAACAACTTTGTAAAGTCAAGACGATTATACGTAAAGAAAGGTACATCTTTCAACCATTTGTAACATTTCCTTAGAAAACAAATTTTTCCTGGCGGCGCGGGTATTCTACAAGCATTATCAATATGGAACGATACGTATCGTTTGGAAAGTCTGAAAAAAGGGCTTTTCAGCTATGGCGTAAGTAGCTACCGTGGGTGAGAAGGCAAAACGGGCACTGAGACGCAAGGATGACCAAACAGCATCTCAAACAAACCGTTTGCGCGATGCTGGACATTGCACGCAGTAGTCATTACATGCCTCTCGCCCTGCCAAGGAGAGCGACCTCCAATCTGCAATTACAGTAGTCTGTGAGCAGTTTCCGCGCTATACAATTTGGTGGAGGATCTGGTCGTTCAGCGTCTCTGTGCTAGTTTACTTGACATGATATTCTCTTCATGGCAGAATTAAAAATTGGATTTTGCCAAAATAGTGTTGTCTAACTTTCTATTTGTATTAAAGAAAATTAACAAATATCGAACTCAGTCGCGTGAGCTAAACCTCATTCGTAACTCGGGTCTATTCATAGAAAGTTGGTATTTGGAAAACAACCCGGATGTTGCTAAGGCAAAAATAGATCCGCTACTCCATTATTTGCGCAAAGGTGGTTTCGAAGGGCGCGACCCGGGCCCCCAGTTCTGCAGTCGATGGTACCTGGATTCATATGAAGATGTTAAAAGAGCCGGGCTAAACCCACTCGTTCATTACCTGAAATATGGACGGCAAGAAGGACGCGAACCGCAACCATGGCGAATAGCTCCTGTTAGCTCGCATGGAAATGGTTCATTAGTTCCGCCGGATTTCATAATTATTGGAGCGCAAAAAGCGGGAACAACGGCCTTATACCGCTATTTGTCACTCCACCCAGGAATCATAGCTACTAAAGAGAAGGAACATCGTTTTTTTAACTGTGAAAAAAACTATGTCAAGGGTCCAGGTTTTTATCAAGGTCTGTTTTCAGGAGCATCCCCTTACCAGCTTACATTTGACGCTTCTCCAGGTTATCTGGTCGAACCGCAAGTCTCAGAACGAATTTACCATTACAACCCTCAAGTAAAATTAATTGCACTGCTTAGAAATCCAGTAGATAGAGCATACTCGGCCTGGCAAATGTATAAGCAGAGGTATGAGTATAGTCGAGACTGGTTTTATAAAGATTGGCTACCTTTATGTGACAATGTAGCCATAGATTACCAAAGACGTAGCGAAAATCACCTTTTTAATTTTCACGCCTTTATCGAGGAAGAAGTTTTTTATCGAGAGAAAGAGGTTGCCATTGAGTCTCCGGTTTTAATCCAGGGTTTCTATGCGGAACAACTGGAAAGATACTTCAAACTCTTTAGGAAAGAACAGATTTTAATCATTCATAGCGATGATCTTCGAATACATACCAGAGAAGTGTTGAAAACCATTGAAGATTTCATTGGCATTCGGCATTATGACTATGCTATACAGCACCTGGCTCCAGTCTTTGAAGGCGGATACGCCGAAAAGATGGAGGAAAGGACGAGACTGTTTCTTAACAGTTATTATCGATCTTACAATGAAAGGTTATTCAATCTGTTAGAGATAAATTATGGATGGTAACCTTTTAGGGGTCCGGCCTTAGTCTCATAATTGACTTCTGGAAACCTATACAGAACCAATTGAAAGATCATTCAAAACCTGCTGATTCAGTTGAGAAAAAATGGATAGACAAACTTTAGATTCAAATTCAGATCTGGATGATGAAGCAGACAGAGTCTTTTGCATTTCTATGCAGCGAACTGGAACAACATCAGTTGGTAGATTCTTTCGTGATTTTGGTTTCAGGTGGGCAGGCTGGCCAGCAGATGAAAAGAATAATTGGTCCTCTTCCTGGTACGAGGGCGACTTCGAAGCGATATTCTCTTCTCCAGATTTTAGAGCCGCAAATGCCTTTGAAGACTCGCCGTGGTTTTGTCCTGATTTTTATAAGGTCCTATTCAACCGTTTTCCCAACGCAAAATTTATCCTATTGACCAGAGATCCGGATGCCTGGTTTCAATCGATGGTTAACCATTCTGGGGGAGATGTAATCGGGACGACCAGGGGCCATTGTAAAACCTATAGAAGAGAACTGGAATATTTCGATTTGTTGCATTCCGGTGAATTGGATGAAGAGATTGAGAATCAAATCCACTCTGAAAAGAAGTTGAAAATCGTGGGGCATGACCAGCATTATAAGGAAATTTATCGTCTCCATAATACTGAAGTGCAAGACTTCTTTCGCAGACATAACCCGGGAAAACTTCACGTCGGAAGGCTTGAGGACCCGGATAAATGGAAAAAACTCGGAAAATTTCTCAGTATTGATGTTCCCGATCATTATGAGAGCTACGAAAACCGGTCAATTTCCAAATGAAACTCTAGCTGGGAGCGATCAGTCTAGCATCATCCATCTGCCTGCTGGGGATTTTTCAATACGCGCCAGTTCCGGAAAGTGTGCAGACTAAAGCCAGAAAGTCAATCGCGTAGATGACTTGTGATTCACCATGGCCCCAAGTTTATTTAGGCATGGATGTTTCCCGATGGTATACTCTTGCTTAAATCGAAAAGGACTAGCAATCCCTAAGGCGCTTATTATGCACGAAAAGACATTTCTATGAACCTACATCAAGCACATCCCGCCACACCATTGGCGATGTTTACGAGTCTTTGGCAAAATCGCGAGCTCATCTGGCAGCTTACACGGCGTGAAGTCGCGGGCCGTTACCGTGGCTCGTTCATAGGCCTGATCTGGTCATTCCTTAATCCTGTGTTGATGTTAATTGTTTACACTTTTGTTTTCTCATTTGTCTTCAAATCACGCTGGGGTGTAGGCAATCAGGAGAGCCGGGCAGACTTTGCCATAATTCTTTTTGTCGGCATGATCGTATTTGGGATTTTTGCCGAAATTGTCAACCGCGCCCCAACGTTGATTATTACGAATGTCAATTATGTCAAGAAGGTGGTATTCCCGCTGGAAATTTTGTCCTGGGTGTCTCTTGGATCAGTCCTGTTTCATAGCTTGGTGAGCCTGGTTGTATTGCTGCTTGCACAGTTGATTATCAATCAATCGTTGTCCTGGACCATTGTGTTTTTTCCGTTTGTGCTGTTACCCCTTATCTTTGCCAGCCTGGGGACAGCCTGGTTTTTGGCTTCCCTGGGAGTATATGTTCGGGATATTGGGCAGGTGACAGGCGTTTTCACTACGATACTCATGTTTCTATCCGCTGTATTCTATCCAATATCTACACTGCCAGTGACATACCAAGCCTGGATGCAACTCAACCCGCTTGTGCTTATAATTACTGAAAGCCGGAAAGTGTTGATCTTTGGCGAACTCCCAAACTGGCTACTGTTGAGTATTGCACTGCTTTCGAGCTTTGCCATCGCTGCCGCTGGCTTTTGGTGGTTTCAGAAAACGCGTAAAGGGTTTGCTGATGTCCTCTAGTGAGCTTGCCATCAAGGTTGAGAACCTCGGCAAGAGTTATCAGATCTATAACCAGCCCCAGGACCGTCTCAAACAATCCATTATCCCGCGCCTGCAAGCACTGGCAGGCAAAAATCCCAGAAGCTACTTTCACGAGTTTTGGGCGTTGCGGGATGTCTCTTTTGAGGTTAAAAAAGGGGAGACGGTTGGAATTATCGGACGGAATGGCTCAGGTAAATCCACTCTGTTACAACTGATCTGTGGCACACTCACTCCAACTAACGGCCTGGTTTGGACAGGCGGTCGTCTTGCTGCCCTGTTAGAACTTGGCTCTGGTTTCAACCCGGAATTTACGGGGCGGGAGAACGTTTATCTCAATGGCACAATCCTGGGCCTTTCTCAAATTGAGATTGATGATCGCTTTGATGATATTGCCGCCTTTGCTGACATTGGCGAATTCATTGAACAACCCGTAAAAATGTATTCAAGTGGAATGTTTGTGAGGCTGGCGTTTGCCATCAACGTCATGTCCCATCCAGACATTATGATCGTGGATGAAGCGCTTGCGGTGGGCGATATGAAGTTTCAGTCAAAGTGTATGACTGCTCTAAAGCGGCGACAGGACTCAGGTACAACTGTGCTCTTTGTCAGCCATGATATGGCATCAGTTAAGAGTCTGTGTTCACGCGGACTCTATCTTGAACGTGGAGAACTGAAAAGCATAGGCACGGCCGCACAAGTTGCTGGTCAATATATTCAAGAAATGCGGGAAGAGATGAATGCAGAGCAACGCCGTTATACTCCTGCCTCTTCTATCAACTCTGAACGCCATGAGAATATGCCGACTTCTCTACATCCAAATCCAGAGTTAAGTCTGAAAAATACGGATGAATTTGCCCGGAGAGTTGCCCAATTTCGGTATGGCTCGGGGGAAGCGCGCATCACCTATGTTGAAATGCTCAATATGGATGATGAGCCCATATCTGTAGTTGAGTTTAATCAGGATGTCAGAATCAGAATATACCTTGATGCATATCAACAGAAAACGCTTTCGGTCAATTTTTATGTAATGGATGATAAGAAAAACAATATTACTGGCTCTGATTTACCGGGTGCCAACCGGCCCTTTTTGGAAGTAAATCATGGGGATTCTTTTCGCATCGATTGTTTATTGCGACTCCCGTTGCAGGAAGGGCATTATTCTGTACGTATATCTTTGACAGAGCCAATTATCACCAATCAGACAGCCAACTTTATTGACTTTGTTGAGGATGCCGTTGTTTTTACTGTTTCAAGATGGGAGAAAGCCAGGATCTGGTGCAAGGTGTATCTGTTTCCAACGGTGGAAATAAAAAAAGATTCTCAGAAGCAAATGTCCGGGTGAACGCATGGGCAAAGAGAAATTCATATCTCCCTTCTACTTTTGGCAGAAAGACCTATATTGTATTAAATCACTTGAATATGAAATATGAGTAATACTGGTTATCTGCACCCTTCATATGCTCAATCACTGAGCGAATTTGGTGAACCAATTGAATTGTCTGCCAGCAAGGGCTGGATTCTAAAACGAGCAATTCCCAAAACTGTTGCGTTTGATGGCATGGGGTGTTATCCGATATTTATGTGTGAAAAATGGTCAAACTTGGAAAAAGACCTGGATTTTATTGGTTCTCAATTAGTTTCTGTTGCGCTGGTCACAGACCCATTTGGTCAGTACACACAGCAGGAGTTGCAGCGATATTTTAAAGATGTCGCAAGACCTTATAAAGAGCATTTTGTTGTTGATTTACAACGACGGCCCGAAGAGTTTGTATCTCGGCATCATCAGCGTAATTCGAAAAAGGCACTTGAAGTCGTTAGGACCGAGATTTGCGAGGAGCCTATTCAGATTTTGGATGAATGGAATACCTTGTACAGAAACTTGATCAAGCGACATAACATCAAAGGATTAGCCAGGTTTTCTCGAGCATCATTTGCGAGACAGTTAAGCGTTCCCGGTCTAACTACTTTTCGAGCTGTACATGAAAATCAAACAGTTGGAATTTTATTGTTTTATTTCACCAAAGATACTGGATATTATCATTTGGGAGCCTATAGCACCAAGGGTTATGAATTAGATGCATCTTTCGCATTGTTTTGGACATTATTGCAATATTCTGCGAATATAGGATTGCGATGGTTGAGCCTTGGCGCCGGTGCAGGCGCTGAAGGGGACAATAGCGATGGCTTAAGTCGCTTTAAGCGCGGTTGGTCAACAGAAACACGCACCGCCTATTTCTGTGGGCGAATTTTCGACCCGATCAGTTATCGAAAAATAGTTTCAATGCAGCAGAACCTCATCAAAACGACGTATTTTCCGGCATATCGAGCTAATGAGTTTGCTTAACCAATGAGAAAAATGATCAGCAATAAGAGTTATGCTAGGATTGTCTCTCACTATGAAGACCGTCTTGATAAATATGGCGATTCACACCTTGGCGTAGACTGGCCCAACCAGGCTGATGCTTTGACCCGTTATCAGGTAATGTTGGATGTGATCCGCGAGCCTGATTCTTCAAGAATTAAGCTTCTAGACTTTGGGTGTGGTGCATCACACCTATATGATTACATCCTTGCGAATAAAATAAGTCATATCGATTATGCAGGACTGGATATTTCAGAAAAATTTATCCAGCTCTCGAAAAAGAAACATCCGCAGATAAGCTACTATTGTTTGGATATACTTCAACCTAATATTGAATTACCAAAATTTGATTATGTCGTTCTGAATGGTGTATTTACAGAAAAACGAGAGCTTTCTCATGGTGAAATGTGGGAATACGTTAAACAGATGATATTGAGGGTGTTCCAAGTGGCGCAAAAAGGGATTGCCTTCAATGTCATGTCATCCTATGTTGATTGGGAACGAGATGATCTTTTCCACTTATCCATAGACAAGCTGGCAGATTTCCTCGTCAAAGAAGTTAGTCGTGACTTCATCATTCGTAATGATTATCGACTCTATGAATACACCACCTACGTTTACAGAAGATAAAATGTCGAAAGTTGTGATTTTCGGAATTGAGGATTTTGCATCCCTCGCCCATTTCTACCTCAAAGAGGATAGTCCACACGAGGTAGTTGCATTCACTGTCACGCAGGAATACATGCCGTCTGAAGAGATATTTGAGGGATTGCCCGTTGTGCCCTTTGAAGAGCTAGAGAACCTTTACTCACCGAAAGAATATTCTTTCTTTGCGCCGATGTCCCATAGAAAAATGAATAAACTGCGTGAAACGATTTATATTCTGGCAGAAAATAAGGGTTACCGATTGATCAGCTATATAAGTTCAAAAGCTACAGTTTTTTCCAATGTCAGAATTGGAAAAAACTGCTTCATTCTTGAAAACAATACAATTCAGCCATTTGTCACAATCGGCAACAATGTTATATTATGGAGTGGGAATCATATCGGCCACCACAGTGTGATCAAAGATCACGTACTTTTCACCTCCCACGTAGTGTTATCAGGGCACTGTGTTGTAGAGCCGTATTGTTTCTTTGGAGTTAATGCCACGCTACGCGACGGTTTGCACATCGCGGAAGGCACATTGGTCGCCATGGGTGCATGTGTGACAAAAGATACTGAACCATGGGGAGTCTATACAGGTGTACCTGCCAAAAAAGGACACATCCCTAGTCGGGACTTAGATATTTAGCTTTAATAATTTAGCCATAACAAATTTTTACACTCTAAACTGATTAACTTCCACTCAAAAGAGCTGTATCACAAGTTATTATCAGCAGAGCTAATTATCCCAAATTGAATAATTATGAATATACAAAAATTAAAACAGACCGAAATTAGCGTCAGAGGAATCAATATCAAATTGATGACTTATACGCGTTCTCTTGAACTATGTGCAAGGATGAATTATGAAACAGAAAATATGGATTTCATAGATCAGATTAATCCCGGTGAAGTATTGTATGATTTAGGTGCTTGCGAAGGCCGTTTTTCATTATATGCCACGCTAAAGGGTTTAACCGTTATTGCGTTTGAACCCGAATCAAGGAATTTCGAGGTTCTTAAACAAAATATAGAACTTAATGAAGTGGCTAAAAACGGATTAACAGCAATAAATGCTGGAGTAGGGGCAAAAGATGGGAAAGCAATTTTAGATATAGGACAACCATGGGAAGGCGGACATCAAAAAATAGTGAATCACGGTGAAATCCGAAAAGACCTGGATTTTAATTTTGTTGAAAGGCAAGAAATCAGTATTATTTCACTAGATTCTTTTGTTGAAATCGGCATTTATCCTATTCCTGACTATTTAAAAATTGATATTGATGGCTCAGAACTGCCTTTTCTAAAAGGTGCAGCGAAAACTCTTCAAAACAAAAAGTCGAAAGGAATTATTTTTGAACTTAATGAAATAGATCCTAATTTTACTAATATCATTAATATGCTCAAAGCTTATGGATTCAATGAAAAAGGAAGATACAGTGTTCCCAATGAACCAAATCTTTATAACATTATTTTTTATAGACAAAACTATTAAACTACTCGTAAATAATTTAAGATGTTTATTCTTAATAGCTTAAATGCCTAATATAATGAGGAACGGCTTGAATGGTTAATAGTTATAGAGATAGCATGCAATGGCAAAAAAAGGGGCTACTTTTTCAACCTAAAAATCATTATGATTGGATGATTTCATACGCCCAAATTCCGATTGCTGAAGAGTTAGAGGAAAATAAGTTACGCCTATATTTTGGGACACGTGACTCCCACAATCGAACTAGTACGACCTTTATTGAGGTAGAAACTGCAAATCCTAAGAACGTCCTTTATGTCCACGATCGCCCAGTATTATCGCCTGGTAAATTGGGATGCTTTGATGATAGCGGTGCAATGCCATCTTGGATTGTTAATTACGAAGAAAAAAAATATCTTTATTATATTGGCTGGAATATTGGTGTAACCGTTCCCTATAGAAATTCCATTGGCATTGCTGTGAGTGAAGATGGGGGATTCTCTTTTAACAGACTTTACGAAGGTCCAATTATGGATAGAACACCTTTAGAACCATACTTGTGTGCAACACCTTGCATACTTATAGAAAATGGGCTTTGGAGAATGTGGTATCTTTCTGGTGTTGCATGGAAGATTCATTCAGAGGGGCCAGAGCCCTACTACAATATAAAATACGCGGAATCAAACGATGGAATCAATTGGAAACGAGAAGGACGTGTTTGTATTGATTTTAAGACGTCAAATGAGGGCGGTATTGCCAGGCCATCCGTTCTTAAGGATGGAAAAATCTATCGAATGTGGTACTCCTATCGGGCAGGAAGCAATTATCGTACAAATTCATCCGATTCGTATCGTATTGGTTACGCTGAATCATTAGATGGACTTGTATGGAATCGTAAAGATGATCAAGTTGGTATCGATGTATCGAAATTAGGTTGGGATTCTCAAATGATTGGTTATCCGTTTGTCATAAATATTAATGACAGAAAGCACATGTTTTATAATGGAAACGGGTTTGGAAAATCAGGGGTCGGCTATGCTGTTTATGATGTTTCGTGATGGACTGGCTTCTAGAAATCTCATTTTTGATCTTCAACCTATAAATGCTATAAGGACACAAAATTTATGAACATTGAAACTGAGATAGATATGAGCAATCAAATGGAATTTTATACTAAAAACGGATATATTCTGTGTAAAAATTTTTTTCAAATGCGCGAGGTGGAAACTATTTTAAGGGATGCTAAGAATATTTTTTTTAGGCAATTTGTCGAGAAACAATATACTAATGCTAAAGTATTGGAGGAGATTAGTGACTCTGCATTTGATAAATTTCTTTACCAACTTTTTGAAGAGGACCTGGTTTGCATTTCTAATTGCGGGAAACAAGCTCAACATTTAATTAGTCTTCACGCACTTTCGCTTCATAAAAAAATAATTGAGTTATTGCACCATATCGGATTAACTTCACCAGTGATTAGTACGAGACCTGTATTGTATTTTAATCATCGAAAACTCTCCAAGCAAAAAATTTATTACAAGGTTGATGCTCACCAAGATTGGAGAAGTATGCAGGGGTCACTAAATTCTGTGGTCATTTGGTTACCCCTAGTTGACATCAATAAGGAATTAGGTGCATTGGAAATATTGCCGGGAAGTCACTTACAAGGGTTAAGAACAGATCATATAGATAATGGGTGTGGTATGGTCGTTTTAAGTGACAATGAAAAAAGTAAATTGATGTCGGTAGAAGTGCAAAAAGGTGATGTGTTGCTCTTTTCAAGTTTCCTTATTCATCAAAGCGGGGAAAATATCACCAATTCTCCCCGGTGGAGTTGTCATTTTAGATATAATGATTTGGACGAGAGTTCTTTTATAACAAGAAAATATTCTCATCCATATATATATAAACCTATTGAGGAACTTATAACACCAAATTTCCCTGCAACGGACGATATAATTAGAGCCTTTGAATATAAAAAATAATGCGAAGCAGAATGTGAATTGGAATATACATGAAGAAAAGAACTTTCAAAGACCTGGCCTATTTCAGTGGAATTCCCTTATTCCCAGAACCTTTACATGTAGGACGCCCAAACATTGGCAACCGAGAACGCTTACTTGAAAGATTCAACGATCTTCTGGATCGGCGTTGGTTGACCAATGGTGGTCCTTATGTGCAGGAATTCGAGCGAAAAATCGAACTTTTGCTAGGCGTAAAGCACTGTATTGCGATGTGCAATGCCACTGTGGCCCTCGAAATAACAAGCCGAGCGCTTGGCTTGGAAGGAGAAGTGATCATTCCTTCTTTTACCTTTGTTGCCACAGCGCATGCCCTGCAATGGCAGCAAATCACACCCGTGTTTTGCGATATAGACCCTCTCACACACAACCTTGACCCGAAACGAATTGAGGAGTTGATCACACCTCGCACCACTGGCATTATGGGAGTACATGTATGGGGACGGCCTTGTGCTGTCGATAAGTTAACTGAGATCGCTCATCGTCACAACCTGAAACTAATGTACGACTCTGCTCATGCTTTTGGCTGTTCCTGGAATGGACAAATGATTGGCAATTTCGGTGCCGCCGAGGTATTCAGTTTCCATGCAACCAAATTCTTCAACACATTTGAAGGCGGTGCAGTAGTTACCAACGATGATGAGCTGGCTGCTCGCATACAATTGATGACAAACTTTGGCTTTAAAACATACGATACCGTGGCCTACCTGGGAACGAACGGGAAAATGAGTGAGATATCTGCTGCGATGGGATTAACAGGTCTTGAAAGCTTTGATGAATTTATTGCGGCCAATTATCAAAACTATCAGACGTATCAGCAATTGCTCTCGGGTTTGGCCGGTATAAACATGATCAATTACGATGAATCAGAAAAAAACAATTACCAATACATTGTGATAGAAATCGATGAAGAAATCACGCATATTGGCCGCGACAAGTTAAATGATATTCTTCATGCAGAAAATATCCTGTCGCGCAGGTATTTTTATCCGGGCTGTCATCAGATGCAACCTTACATCTCAGATTTTCCGAACGCAGGTTTAGAATTACCAGAAACTGAAAAATTAACGCAAAAAGTCCTGCAGCTTCCCACCGGAACATCTGTGGGAGAAAAAGAAATACACCAGATTTGCGACCTTATTGGATTTGTTCTTGCTAGGGAAAATCAAATTCAAGCGCAATCTGAAACTTAATAATAACTATCAATACAAAGAGAACCCGTTCAAATGGCGAAACATAACAAAGTATCTGTTATTCTGACATCTTATAATCACGCTAAGTATTTGCGTGAGGCAATCGATAGTGTTCTTGCTCAGACCTATTCAGGTTTTGATTTGATCATATGGGATGACGGCTCAACCGATAACTCTTGGCAAATCATCCAGAGCTACACTGATTCGAGAATTCGTGCTTTCAAAAATGAAACAGAAGTTCATGGCTCCCCCATAAGAAGTCTCCTGTCTAAAGTTGAAACTGGAGAATATGTCGCGATTCATCACTCAGATGACGTATGGGATCCTGAAAAACTCGAAAAGCAAGTGGATTTTATGGAGTCTAATCCACACATTGGTGCTGTTTTTACATGGGCACAGGCAATTGATGAAGAAGGTCAACTTTTGCGTGACCGAGACCATTTTTACTACAATATTTTCGAGCAACCGAATCGAACGCGGCATGAATGGTTGAATCACTTTTTTTATCACGGGAATACATTGTGTCACCCAAGCGTATTGATCCGTAAACAATGCTACATGGATGTCGGATTATACAGATACGGAATGGCGCAAATCGCAGACCTCGATATGTGGGTGCGTTTGTGTTTGAAACATGAGATATTTGTCCTGCCGGAAAGACTGGTCCGCTTCCGGATTCGAGAAAAGGAACAGAATAGTAGCGCTATTCGGCCGGACGTACAAATTCGAGTCCAATTCGAGTTTATGCAAGTTTATTTGAATTATCTATCCATTACCGACCGCGACGAATTCCTGAAAATATTCCCGCAGTCATCCGTTTTTTTTGAAAAAGAAGAATTTGATATTCGATTCGCTTTGGCGATGACGGCCCTGTCTTCACCTTATCATTTTGGCAGGTTATTTGGTTTGCAATTGCTTTTTGACATGATAAACGACCCTGCGAGTGCAGAAAAAATTGAAAGGATTTATGGGTTCCGCAACCCCGATTTGGTTGAACTAACGGCCAAATACGATATTTTTTCGGTCATATCCTTTCCTGAAGTTCAACGCCAACTAAACGAGCGGGATGCTCAGGTGCAGGCACAGGCAATGCAGATTACTCACCAGACAAATCAACTTGCTGAACGTACAAATCGACTTGCTGAACGTACAAATCAACTTGCTGAAATGAATGGGCAGATACGGACGCTCAACAACCAATTGCATGAAATCACAATCAGTAAAGCCTGGCAGGTTGCGATGCTACTGCGGCGTATACGGGTTTCGTTATTTCCGCCTGGAAGTTGGCGAACTCGCGTTGCAGGGAAAATAATCTCATTCATGCTTTTCCCCGTTATGATGCGCCGCGCCAATAAGGCCAACCGTGAACTGGCATTGATTCAAGCCTCTGGGCTGTTTGACCCGGGGTGGTATCTAGAACACTACCCGGATGTAATCAACTCCGGGATGGACCCTGCACGCCATTATCTCCTCTTTGGTGGTTTCGAAGGGCGGGATCCTGGGCCAAATTTCTCGAGTTCATGGTATTTAGATCAGTATGCCGATGTTAAAACGGCCGGCATTAATCCGCTTGTTCATTACATGCAGTACGGCAAGAGTGAGATGCGTGCTGCCTCCCCACAAATCCATAATACTAGTGAAGAGTTCGTGAAAGAATCAAGTCTTGATTCAGATGTGAATCAATTAACCGTCTTTACCATCTGCTCTCGGAATTTTACTGCATATGCCAAGACTCTTTTTGAATCAGTAAGCCAGTATCATCCTTCTGCACAGATGTTTCTTTTTCTTTGTGACGATCTGGGCACGGACTATAACACCGAAGGCTTCCCGTTCAAAGTGATCCCTCTGACAGAGCTTGCAATCCCAGCCATTGAAGAGATGTCTCAACGCTACAATATTACTGAGTTCAATACTGCTATAAAACCTTATGCCTTTTCCTATCTGTTTAAGAAACTTGGAAAAAATAACGTCATCTATCTGGACCCGGATATTCTCATTGTCAGTCCGCTGCAGGAGGTTGTTGATGCCTTCTCACAAGGCTCTGAATGTGTTCTTACCCCACATATTCTCGAGCCAGCGGAGAATGTGGAGATGAGCGACATTAGAATGCTGCAATTCGGCATTTACAATCTAGGATTCCTGGCGTTGCGCAATACTATGGATGTATTACGGATTGTCGAATGGTGGGAACGTCAACTCGTGACTGGCTGTGTAATCAATCTTGCACAGGGACTGTTCGTTGATCAAAAGTGGGCCGACCTTTTTCCCGCATTTCTATTGCGCACGTCGATACTACATCATCCTGGCTATAATGTCGCCTATTGGAATATCCCGCAGAGAACCATCAAGCTTATCAATGATAGATGGTATTCAAACCAACAACCTTTACGATTTGTTCACTTTTCTGGAAACCGGTTGGACGATCCCTATTTTTTCTCCCGCCACTCTGGCACAGTTACACTGGAAAATATTGGTGATTTAAAAATTCTCCTAAAACTGTATCATGAACGTCTTTATGCCAACGGACATGCCGCTTATTCAAAAATTCCTTATTCGTTTAGCTGGAATGGCGTCACTGGGATAAACTTGCA
>Ga0079215_10000138_pt1 | contig 13818 bp, 7 predicted proteins | sample NCControl_FD_77004 | JGI IMG/M metagenome (GOLD analysis project Ga0079215, IMG submission 77004) | Agricultural soil microbial communities from Utah to study Nitrogen management - NC Control | ecosystem: Environmental > Terrestrial > Soil > Agricultural land | place: USA: Utah | collected...
ACATCGCCATGCCGCGCACCTAACGCCATGCGCACACCGATCTCATGAGTTCGTTGCGAGACTGAGTAAGACATCACGCCGTAGATTCCCGTCGCCGCCAGGACCATCGCGAGCGCAGCGAAGAGCCCAAGCAATGTGGTGCGATAGCGCGGTGTCGCCGTTGACCTGTTGACCAACTCGTCCATGGTCCTAACCGCGGCGATCGGTTGTTCGGGATCGATCGCCTGCACTTCTTTTCGTATCGCCGAGACAAGACTCAGCGAATCGCCTTGGGTGCGAAGCGCAACGTTGAACCAGCCCCATTGGCGAGAAGGAATGTAAATCGTTCGGTACGGTTGAAACTCAACAGCGCGATCGCGTATGCCGCCGACGATGCCAACGATCTCGTAGGGATCGTCGTCGATTACCATTTGCAGACGCTTCCCAAGCGCTTCTTCATTTGGAAACACCGTGTTGACCAACTGCTCGCTAACCACAATCACTTTCGCGCTATCGCGCACGTCCTGCTCGGTGAAATTCCTGCCGCGCAGCAACGGAATTTGCATTGCTTGAAAGTAGTTGTGGTTCACGGAACGGAAATCAGCGCCTAACTCCTCGCCGGGTTTAACCGCCGGCCCGCCTTCGACGACGAATGGCGTGTCGTTCCGTGCACCGCTTAACGGCAGTCCGTTAATCATTCCGACGGTCTCGACCCCCGGCAGTCCACTGAGGCGTTGTTCCAGATCTTGAAAGAAGGTCGCAGACTTCTCGGGGGTGTCGTATTTGCCACGCGACAAATCGACGCGCATTGTTAGCACGTTGTTGGCGTCGAATCCGGGATTGGTGTTCTCGAGCTCTATCAAACTTCTTACCAGCAATCCGGCCCCCACCAGCAGGACCACGGCAATGGCGCTCTCGAACACAACCAGCAAACTGCGCGTGCGATTTTTGAACGCCGCTTCACTGCTTCGTCCACCTTCTTTAAGAGTGTCCGAAAGGTTCACCTTCGCGGTTCGGAGGGCGGGAAAGACGCCAAACAGCAGACCAGTGAGCAGTGAGGTCGCAAACGTGAACGCAAGCACGGTTGCATCGATGCTCACGTTTGCCGTTGCCGGAATAAGATCGCCGCTGAGTGTCACTAGAAGGTCGATTCCCCATGCAGCCAGCAACGCTCCGAGCGCACCGCCGACGAAAGCAAGCAACAAACTTTCAGTGATCAGTTGACGAACGATCCGCATACGGCTCGCACCGAGCGCGGTGCGCAACGCGAACTCTTTTTGTCTCGCATTCGCCCGGACCAACAGCAGGTTCGCGACGTTGGCGCAGGCGATGAGCAACACAAACCCGACGGAACCGAAGAGAATGAACAAACTCGATCTGCTGCTGCCAATGAGTCGTTCGCGCAGTGGTTCGAGGCGCAGGTTCCAACCGGTGTTCGATTGAGGATATTGTTGTTCGAGTTGAGCGGCGATCGCGTCGGTGTCCGCTTGTGCCTGGGCCACCGTTACGCCCGGTTTGAGCCGGCCAATCGGTCGCAGGAAGTGCGCTTTTCGCACCTTCATCCCCGGTTCAGAGTCGAAGTTCAGCGGCACCCAGAGATCCGCAGTCTGCGGAAACGTGACGTCCTTTGGCATTACACCGATCACTTCGAAACTCTTGTTGTCGAGGACGATTCGTTGATTGAGGATTCCAGCGTTGCCAGCAAAACGTCTTTGCCAGAGCTCGTGACTTATGATTACAACCTGATCGTTTCCGGGCTTTTCGTTGTCCATTGAAAAGGCGCGACCGAGCATTGGCATCACGCCGAATGTCTGGAAGAAGTTGCCGGTAACGACGGAGGCAGTCAGGCGTTCCGGTTCCCCGTTGCCGGTGATCGTGGCGGGCGCAGTACTCCCGATCATCGCAGCGAGTTGTTCGAAAGACTTGTTCTGGCTGCGGAAGTCGAGATAGTCAGGCGGTGAGACACTGGCGCGATTGCCGCCGGGGAAATTGCCCCAAGCCCAAACGAGTCGATCCGGTTCCGCATAAGGAAGCGGCCGAAGCACAACTGCGTTGACGAGACTGAAGATGGCAGTGTTCGCGCCGATTCCGAGCGCTAGTGCAACCAGCGCGATAACGGTGAAACCGGGCCGCTTCAGCAAACCGCGAAATCCGTAACGTATGTCTCTGAAGAGTGTGTCCATGTGAATCGTCTCGCTTTGTTCTTCGTTCTTTGTTCTTTGTGCTTTGTACCTTGAACTGGTTGTGGTCTGGCTATTACAAAAACCAAGTACAAAGCACAAAAGCTCCACGTTCATTCGTAGCGCAACGCTGTAAGAGGATCGACACGCGACGCACGACGCGCCGGTATGTAACCCGCCAGCAATGCAACGACGGTCAAGACCACCGCTGCGGCGACCAGTGTTAATGGATCTGTCGGACTGAGTCCGAACAGTTGAGTGGCGATCAAACGCGCCGACAGCAACGCGGCCGGTATACCTAACGCCAAACCTGTAACAACCAGCACCACCGTTTCTCGCAACACCATCCACGCGATGTTGCCGCCCTTCGCGCCGAGCGCCATTCGTATCCCAATCTCGTTCGTGCGACGCGCGACGCCGTGGGCCATGACGCCATACAAACCGATGCAGGCGAGGATCAGCGCCAACGCGCCAAAGAAACTCACCAACTGCGCGATCAACCGATCCTGATTAAGCCGGTCGCGGATCTGTTCGTGCATTGTCGTTACACCGAAGATCGGCAGCTTGTCGTCGATCTGATTGATCATCTGACGGACAGGGCCGGCGACGGACGACGGATCGCCGGTGTGCGAATCTGAATGTTAACGGTGTATGCCGCCTGGTCCTGGATCTGAAGAATCGGCCGGTAGACGGCAGGGCCGACGGGCTCACGGGTGTCTAGCGATTTGATGTCGCCGATCACGCCGACGATCTCGAGCGGCGCGCCATTGTCAGTTTCGTCGTCAAACGTGAACGTGCGGCCAATCGGGTTCTGATCTTTGAAGTAACGCTCGACGAACGTCTCGTTGACGACGGCTACTCGTGGGCCACTAACAGTGTCGCGAAGCTCGAGCTCGCGACCGCGTAACAACGGAACTCCCATTGTCTCCGCGAACTTTGGACCAGTCAGAACGTCTTCGACGATCGGATCCTGACCCGGGTCAGGAGTGAACCCCGGAATCACGATACTGCTGCCTCTCTGGGAGCCGCTAAACGGCGAGTAGGTGGCGAGAGAGACGGTCTTCACGTTCGAAACAGCGCTGACGCGCTCAAGTACCTGTTGGTAAAGACCAGCGAGTTCGGCTGGTTTGTATCCGGCGAGACGAGGATCGATACCGACGAGCAGCAGGTTCGTCCGATCGAAGCCGACGTCTTCGCCCTGCAACTTCGCGAGACTGCGCGCAAACAATCCGGCGCCGGTCAACAGGACCATCGATAGCCCCACCTGCATCACCACGAGCGCGGCTGAAAGACTGAAGCGCCAGAAGCCACGCCCCGTCCGAGACTTTTCTTTCATCGCTGACGACAAATCAGTCTTGCTTGCCTGAATCGCAGGAACGAGACCAAACAGGAGTCCGGCCAGGATCGATATGCCCGCGGTGAATGTGAGTATTCCAACGTCAGGCTGCGTATTGAGCGGCGCTTCGCGGGCGACGAGGCTCACGAGAACAGTCACGCCCCACTGGGCTAACAGCACGCCGCAAACGCCGCCGATCACCGCCAGCAACATGCTCTCGGTAAGCAGTTGACGAATGATCCGCCAACGAGTCGCCCCCAGGGCCATGCGCAACGAGATCTCTGCTTTGCGCGAAGCGGCGCGCGACAGCAGCAGACTCCCCACGTTCGCGCACGCAATCAACAACACCATACCGACTATCGCCATCAGCATGTGCAACGGTTTCGAGTAGAGCTCTCTGAGTCGGGAAATCCCGGCGCTGCCGTCCACGAGTAGCACGTGCGTGTTTTGTATCCCGCGCTGTCGTTCCTCCGTGAGTTGATCGCCGGCGAATTCGGTCAGGAACTGCCGCAGATTGAGATTCACACTCACCTGTGCCTGTTCGATGGTGACGCCCGGCTTGAGACGGCCCATCACCATCAACCAGTAGATGTTATTGTCTTCGAGAAACGAGTTGCGCAATTCGATCTGTGGCTGCAGCGAGAGCGGCAACCAGAAATCAGGCGGCCGTGAGATGCGCTCGCCGAAAAACTCGCGCGGCATAACGCCAACGATCGTGAAGTTCGCGCCGTTGATGATGAAACTTTTGCCGACGACCGCGGCGTCGCTATTCAACTGCTGTTGCCAGTAACGGTGACTGATCACCGCGGCCGGTTCAGCGCCGGGTTTGTCGTCTTCAGGGGTGAGGACGCGGCCGCGCATCGCCTGCACGCCGAGAAGAGAAAAGTAGTTACCGGAAACGAGGTGTCCCGACGAACGCGCCGCGGCGTTCGCCTGCGAATCAGTTTGCCGCACGCTTAAACTGCTGAAGCCACTGCGTAGCGCGGCAATGTCCTGGAACGAATCGTTGTGATCGCGAAAGTAATTGTAGGAAGCGTAAGAGAAACGCGACCACTTACCTGTGCGTGGGGTGTCTTCAACCGACGTGCCTTGTCCGGTCATGTCGCTGAAGAGGACTAATTCGTGAGGATTGCTAACGGGCAGTGTCTGGAGTAGGACGGCATTGACCAAAGTGAAGATAGCGGTGTTGGCGCCAATACCGAGCGCAAGTGTCAGCACGGCGATAGCCGCAAACGCTTTTCGTTTTAACAAACCGCGAAATCCGTAACGTATGTCTTTAAGTAAGTTTTCCATCACGCTTTCACCAAAGAGTATTCGCGACACGGGTGCGGCTCAGTCGCTGCATAAGACTTTGCTCCCGCGGCTCCGCCGCTTGATGTGCGGCGGGGCTGCGCCCCGCCGTGGACTCAGCCTCAACTTTGGGCTGCGCCCTCGGTTCGGGCTTTGCCCGCAACCTGGGCCAGAGGCCGAACGAAGGGCGCAGCCCAAAGGGTCGAGCGCACTGACTGCGAGGCATAGCCTCGCCTCACATCAGGCGGCGGAGCCGCGGCAAGAGAGCCTTGTGCAACGCCATCACTCATACTTTCGGCAAAGCCACATTCATACTTTTTCCGCAAAGCCATCATTCATACCTAAGTGCAACGAGCGGATCGACTTTGGTTGCGCGCCGTGCGGGCAAGTAACACGCAACGAATCCGACCACTGCGAGCAATACCGAGACCAGCACGAACGTAAGGGGATCGGTCGCGCCAACTTCAAACAAAAGGCTGCGAATGGTTCGGGTAACGGCGTACGCGCCTGCCATTCCAAGCACAACTCCGATCACGACCAGCGCCATTCCCTGTCTGATCACCATCAACAAAACGTCGCGCGTGCGTGCGCCAAGTGCCATGTGAATTCCGATCTCGCGTGTGCGTTGCGACACGGCAAACGCAAGCACGCCGTACAAACCGATCGCCGCCAACAGCAACGCGAGCCCACTGAATATTCCGAGCAGGACCACCGCGAACCGGCGCCTCTCGAGTGTGACCGCCACTCGTTCTTCCATCGTTTTCACGTCGAAGACTGGTTGATTGGGATCGATTGCGAGGACCTGATCGCGGATCGCGCCCGCTAATGGCTTGGGATCACCAACCGTGCGGACTACGAGAGTTGACATCGGAACGTACGCCGGCAGGTAGAACGTTCCTTTCGACTGTACCGCGAGGTCCTTGATCTGCGCGGTTTTTGCGATGCCGACGATCGTGGCCCAAGGACCTTCCTTACCCCAGCTAAGACCGCCGCCGAGAGCGTCACCGTTGGGCCAGAAACGCCGCGCCAACTCCTCGTCGATAATCGCCACGGAGTTCGGTGCAAAATAATTCCCGGCACGCATGTCTGATGGTTGAAAACCGCGACCCTGGACGATCGGCTGTCCGATCGTTGCGAAGTAGTCGGCGGAGACGAAAGCGTAGTCAGCGTGTGGAGGTGGCTCGCCGGGACCGGCTTGCCGGCCGCGTATGTGGAATATCGAATTATCTGCGCCGGGTGTGAACGGAGTCTGGTAAGCGGCGCCCACGTGTTGCACTCCGGGCAATCCGGAAACGCGCGTGACCACCTGGTCGTAGAACGACGCGACCTTCGTCGCCTTGTCGTATTGTGCGCCCGGCAGTTGGACCCGCAACGTGAGCACGTTCTGGGGATCGAATCCGGGTCGCACGTCGAGCAGCTTGCCGAAACTTCGCACGAGCAAACCGGCCGAGATCAACAGCACCAACGCGAGGGCCACTTCCGCGACAACGAACGTCCGGCGCAACCACTGACGCGTACCCGAATCAGTGCGTTCCGATTCTTTCAGCGAACTGACCAGATCTGTTTTCGACGCCGTCAGCGCCGGCACTAGTCCGAAGATCACGCCACACAGGAGTGACACACCCAGACTGATTAAGAGAACTCGAAGATCAACCTGGACCGCCGTGAGTCGCGGCAAGTCGGAAGGCGCGAGGGCGAGTAAAGCTTTAGTGCCCCACACAGCGAGCACGACGCCAAACACGCCGCCGATCAACGCGATCAGCAAACTTTCGGTCAGCAGTTGGCGAACGATGCGACTCCGACCCGCACCCAGCGCAGCACGTACTGCGATCTCGTGACCACGCACTGTCGCTCGCGCGAGTAGGAGGTTTGCGACGTTCGCGCACGAGATCAACAGCACTGCAATCACAGCACACAGCAACACGAAAAGCGGACGCCGCACGTCACTGACGTATTCGTCGGTGATCGAACGGACTTCGATGTTGAAAATGTCGGGATCCTTCGCGCCACTGTTGCTGGCAACCCCAGTCATGATGTTCTGCGCTTGTGCGATAGTCGTTCCTGGTTTCAAACGCGCGATCATCGTGTACGCCAAACTCAGGCGGCGTTCTTCGGAAAGTTCGCGAGGCGTAAAGGCCATCGGTATCCAGAGGTCCACACTCGGATACATCTCCTGGACCGCTTCGGGTGCGACGCCGATCACCTGATAATGATCGGCATTGAGTTGAATCGAACTACCCAGAGCGCTGGAATTCGAACTAAAGAGTCGTTTCCAAAGCTCGGTGCTGAGCACCACCACGCGTTCGCTGCCGATTCGATCTTCTTCAGGATTGAAGAAGCGTCCGGCAGCGGGATTTATTCCCAACGTGGGAAAGAACGTTGCGGTGACGCGGCCCGCCTGCAAACGTTCGGGCACGCTGACGCCGGAAAGATTCACGTTTCGCGTGATGAAAGCGCCGGTTGATTCGAAAGCGTCCGTCTGACGGCTGTAGTCGAGGTAATGCGGCGCCGAGACAGGAGAGCGGGGAAGATTAATCTTCGGCAGTTGATTGTGAATTACAACAACGCGATCCGGATCGTTAACGGGCAGTTTGCGCAGCAACACGGCATCGACCACGGTAAAAGTCGCAGTCGTAGCTGCAATGCCCAGCGCGAGCGTCAGCACGGCAACGATCGTGAAACCAGGTTTCCTGATCAACATTCGCGCGCCGTAACGGATGTCACGCCAAACTGAACTCACTACCAAGCCTCCTTATTCGTACCTCAGTGCCACTAAGGGATCGACTTTCGTTGCTCGTCGGGCCGGCAGGTAACACGCGAGGAACGCGGCGATTAGCAAGCAACCAGACACAACTCCGAAGGTCAACAAATCAGTCGGTTGCACCTCGACCAGCAGCGCCCTCATGAAGCGCGTCAGCGCCCAGGCGCCCGCCAGTCCTATCCCGATACCCAGCAGGGCCAGCTTCATTCCGTGTTTCAACACGAGCTTCATGACCTCTGAAGTCGTTGCTCCGAGCGCCATGCGAATCCCAATTTCCTGTGTTCGTTGGGCCACCGCGAAAGCCATCACGCCGTAAATCCCGAGTGACGCGAGTAACAGAGCGACGACCGCAAAGAATCCCAGCGTCACGGACGAGAACGAGTACATCGACGCCGCCATGGACCAGACGTCGTTCATCGACTGGACTTCGTACACCGGCTGGTCTTTGTCTATGGCCCATACCTGCTGTCTAAGTGTCGGGGCGAGCGAGGTGGGAGCAACTTTCGTTCTCGCCACCAGGGTCATTCCGCTCCAGGGCTCCTGCGCAAACGGCAAGTAGTATTCGGGAGTTACGGGAAGATTCAGTTCGTGCGTGACGTCCTTCACGACGCCAACGATCTCTTTCCAGGGGGTTCTGTCCGGTTCTCCATAGAAACGGATGCGCTTTCCGATCGGCTCCTGGCCCGGCCAGTGTTTGCGCGCCAACGCTTCATTCACAATTACGACCGGATGCCCACCCGCCTGATCATGTTCGGTAAATGCGCGTCCCCTGACGATTGGGATCTGCATCGTTTGGAAGTAATCGGGAGTCGCAACACGATAACCGCCGATATTCTCTTGACTTGGCGGCGGCTGAGGTTCGCCTTCCACGAGGTACATGTCAGACATATCGTCGCCGCTGAGTGGTAGGTAATTGACTAGGGCCGCCGATTCGACGCCCGGGGTCGCTCTCACACGTTGGACCAGATCGTTGAAGAACGTTGCGCGTTGCGCTTGTTCGCTGTATTTCGCCCCAGGCAACGCCAGCTTCATCGTCATCACATTGTCGGGATTGAAACCGGGGTTCGCCTGCACCAGCGCCAGAAAACTACGAATCGACAAACCGGCGCCTACCAGCAACACCAGCGATAGCGCAACTTCGAACACTACCAACGAGCTTCGCAAATGCTGTGAACTCGCGGACGTCTGGCGGCCGCTTTCCTTTAACGCGTCGTTGAGGTTGGGTTTTGAAACCTGCAACGCTGGTGCCAGACCGAATACAAGTCCGCTCAGAACTGAAATGCCCAACGTGAAAAGCAGTACGGGGACGTTGATTCCGAGTTGATGCCAACCCGCCGCATATTTCGCCGCGTCGCCAGGATTCGCGTGGCGCAACGCATCGATGCCCCAGAAACCAACCAGCACACCGACCACGCCTCCGATCAACGCAGCGATCAGGCTTTCGGTGAGCAACTGCCGCACGATGCGCCAGCGGCTCGCTCCCAAAGCTGCGCGCAACGCGATCTCCTTGTGCCGTCCACTGGCTCGTGCGAGCAGAAGGTTCGCGATGTTCGCGCACGCAATCAGGAGCACGAAACCGACGAAACCCATCGTGATCCAGATCGGCTTGTCATACGCGCCCACCATATCGGCCACGAGCGAATAAACAGTTGCCCCTGCACCGGTGTTCGAGTCCGGATACTGTTGCTCCAGCCGCCCCATGATGTTATCGATTTCGGCCTGGGCACCGGCGATCGAGTGGCCCGGTTTGAGTCTGCCGATCACGTAATAGCCGTGAAGGAAGCGGTTGCTTTTGACCTCGGGCGTCAGCCTGAGCGGCGCATAAATTTCCCCGCCCTTTGGAAAATTGAAATGCTCCGGCATCACGCCGATCACCGTCCGTTGGATATTGTTGACGGTGATCGTCTTGTTGACGATGTTTGGATCGCCGCCGAAGCGTCGTTGCCAGAGACTGTGGGTGATGATCGCTACTGCGTCTGTTCCGGGTTGGTTCTCTTCCGCGGTGAAGCCGCGGCCCATAATCGGTTTGAGACCGGTGACATCGATGAAATTAGCCGTGACGAGGTAACCCCGGAGGCGTTCCGGGGGATCGATTCCGCTTAGGTTCGCGCCCCATCCGGTGTAAAGCGCCAGATGGTCGAACGATTGGCTCTGGTCGCGCCAATCGAAATAATTCCCCACGGTCACCACATCGTGAACCCGGCCGTTGACTCGGTTCGTTTCCCAGATTGCGACCGTGCGTTCGATTTCCGGGAACGTGAGCGGCTTCATCAGGAGGGCGTAAATGGCGCTGAACATTGCGCTGTTTGCGCCGATGCCAATGGCAAGGGTGAGAACGGCGATGAGGGTAAAACCGGGTCGTTTGATCAGGTTGCGAATGGCGTAACGAATGTCGCTGAGGAACGCGTCCATAACTTCTCCCGTTGCCGTTAGAGGCCCGTCAAGCCGACCAAGCACACTGGTGACGTCAACGATCGAGCAAACGATCGCCCTGTGGTTCAACGGATTGCGGTTTTGAGCAACTGCAGGTTAGAGGTTACTGGCCATTCACGATCCAGCCATCTTCGAGTCGCACAATGCGATTGCCGTAAGCGGCGTTTGTCTCGGAGTGCGTGACCTGGACAATGGTCGTGCCTTCGTCGTTCAGGCGTTTGAACATGTCCATGATCTCTTTGCCCTGCGCTGAATGAAGATTTCCCGTCGGCTCGTCTGCCAGTATTATTCTCGGGCTGGCAACGACGGCTCGCGCAATCCCGACGAGCTGTTGTTGTCCGCCTGAAAGTTGGGTCGGAAACAAATCTTTCTTGCCCACCATCTGAAAACGATCGAGCGTGTCGCAGACGATCGACTGCCGATCTTTCTTGCTGACGTCGCGATAAGAAAGTGGCAATTCGAGGTTTTCAAACACCGTCTGATCGTCGAGCAGGTGATAACTCTGAAATACAAACCCGATGTTCTGATTGCGCAGCGCCGCGCGTTTCTTGCCCTCAAGAGTATGGACCGGAACGTCCTCGAAGTAATACTCACCGGTCCACGACTGGTCATGCATTCCCAGGATGTGAAGCAGGGTCGACTTCCCGGCCCCGGAGGGACCCATAATCGATACAAACTCACCCGGCTTTATATCCAGATCGACCCGGCGCAGCACATAAGTCTTAGTCGGACCGTGGGGGAAAGCCTTTTCGATGCCCCGCAAACTGATCATGAAATAGCTCCGAAACCACTCTCCGCCAGCTCGCGCTTGGCGTCCTGAATCTCGCGTCGATCCGATCCGGCCTCTTCCTCGACAATCAATCCGTCGAAGAGATGGACGATACGATCGGCGTGTTGGGCATAGCGCGGATCGTGCGTCACCATGCAGATAGTGGCGCCGCCGCGGTGCAATTCGCGCATCAGTTCCATCACCGCTTCGCCGTTGGTCGAGTCGAGGTTACCAGTCGGCTCGTCGGCCAGCAGGATGCTCGGCTGTCCACCCACTGCGCGCGCTACGGCAACGCGTTGCTGTTGACCGCCGGAGAGCTGGCTCGGTAAGTGCTTTGCGCGATGGGCCATGCCGACGCGTTCGAGCGCTTCGGTGGCGCGTTTCCTTCGTTCGCTTGAACTCATGCCGCGGTACGTCAACGGCAGTTCGACGTTCTCATACACGGTGAGATCGCCGATGAGGTTGAAGCTTTGAAAGATGAAGCCGACTTCGCGGTTACGGATTCTCGCGCGCTCGGACAACGAAAGGTTCTCAACCGGATGATTGTTGAGAATGTACTGTCCTTCGGTCGGCGTATCGAGCAGGCCGAGAATCGACAAAAGGGTTGACTTGCCGCAGCCCGAGGGTCCGGCAATGGAGACGTACTCGCCTTGCTTAATGTCGAGATGGATACCCGAAAGCGCATGGGTCTCCACTTCGTCTGTATAAAAGACTTTCTTGACGTCGGCGAGGTGGATTAGGGGCTCGGATGAACTCATCAGTCACTCCTTGATTGGTGTGTTTTTCCTCCGCGTATCTCAGCGGCTGTCTGCGTCCTCTGCGTTAAAACTTCTGTCACCGCATGGCGCCAACACAGAAACATCTAGAACCGCAGAGCACGCTAGAGCGAACCTTTAAAAATTGAACACCGCAAACCCGATTTTCATGACAAGCGGGTCTGAATACGATTTTTCGGCCTTTACCGGATGCGAACACGATCGTAACTGTCGTACCCCGAAGTATCGGAGATGATCACCTGTTCACCTTCGCGCAGGCCCTCGAGTATCTGAATCGTGCTGACCGAATTCGCGCCGAGTTTCACGGTGCGATGCTGCGCCTCAGTGCCGTCAGGAGTGAGAACAAACATCTTTACGGTTTGAAACGCCTGCCCAAAGGCAGGACGGCCGACCTTCAGAACATCGGGTAACCGTTCGAGTTCGATGGTGCCGTCCACACTCAGATCAGGGCGCGCGCTCGGTGGCAAAGGCCCGATCAACGAGGCGTCGATCTCAAACGTGCCTTCGCGAGCGGCCGGATCGATGCGCGACACTGTTCCTTGAATGATGCCGTTGCGCGTATCGACCAGAACGGGTTGTCCGACGCGAACGCCGGAAATCTGCGTTTCAGCAACTCTTAACACCGCTTTCAACGATGTTGGATCGGCGACGCGCGCGATATTGAATCCGGGTTCGACCTGCTGCCCGACCTGCACGCCAACCTGTTGCAGCACGCCCGCGGTTCCGGCGCGCACTTTCAGATTCTCGACTTCCTGGCGTCTCAGTGTGGCCATTGCTCGCAACTGTTGGAGACGCGATGAAGCTGCGTTCAGTTGAGCGCGAGTTGACCTGGCCGTCACCGCTAATCGTTCCTGTTCAACCTTGAGCCGGTTAGCCAGATCCTGCACGGCCACACGGGAGATCTTGATCTGGAGTTCGGCGATTAGTCGCTGCTGATAAAGGACTTCGTCGGCGTCAAGTAATAGTTTTGCCTGGCTGTACTGCGAGTTAATAGTCGCGATGTTGGACTTCTGCGTCATCGTTTCGCTTTCGAGACGTACGCGCAGGTTCTCTTCGTCAGCTTCGGCTGCTTTCACCTGAAAGTCGGCGTCAAGGGCCACTTGCTGCATTTGCGGGTTGGAGAGTTCGACGAGAACAGTCGAAGCATCGACTTCGACACCGGCCTGGAGATTTATCTTTTCCACACGCCCCTGGGCAGGTGCCGGAACCCAGCGGGTAACTTCCGGCACGAGGGTGCCATTGCCACGGACATCACGGACCATTTCACCGCGTTTGACGGTTTCGATCACGGCGGTCGCCTTATCGATTGTTGGTGCGGCGGGTTTTAGTTTCGCGAGTCCGTAGGTAATGCCGCCTACGGCCGCGAGACCGACCACGATAAGGATCGCCGTTTTGATCCGTTTCTTTATCTTCGATTTTGGGGGTCGCTTAATGTCCATGGCAACTTCAGGGTACTTCTTAAAATTTTTGGAGAGCTGTAATAGCCTTTTTGAGAGAGCGGCGATGCGCGCGCGAAGCTGATTCGGGATCTAGCTAGATAAACTTCACACGCGACTATACAGTTCTCCGCCTTGGCGCAACTCAAAGCCCGTGCCAGCGCGCGAAAACTGATGAAAGTCTAAGTTTTATTGGGATTGCAGCCGTAAATTCGGGGGTGGGAGTTCAAAAAGCCTGCGGGATCGTTTCGCTTGCGGGACTCCTCAAATCCCACTTTCGAAACCGGGTTTACGCTGAATCAGACGAACATACGAGAATCGGAACGACGCTGCTAACCCATCGTCGGATTTTGGCTCTCAAGAAGGGTCACTGACGCTTTCGATGTTCAGCCCGGCCGGAATATTTGGACACCATGAGAACGGCCGCACTATCAACAAGACTTATCCCAGAGTGCTACCCCAGGCCCAGCCGACTCCACCAAAACGCCAGGAGCCAATCTCGATTCCTGTGAGCCAGACTCCGACAACGATCAGTATGTTCGCCATGATCTTGGGAAGAAGACGGCGGTTTTTGTTTTCATGTTCCTTCACCTCGCGCCCGAGCTGAGCACCAAATACCAACGCCGACCGTCTTTTGTAATTCGACTAACCACCAGCCGGTGAAGATCAATAGCGTGTGATAAGGAATACCGAGAGCGATACCTATGAAGAAGCACTCCAATGCCTGCCCCATTTCAAACAGAGGTACGTCGTCTAACCACCGGTGGTGGTTGTTTTATGACTAATCGGTGTGGCGAGACTCAAGCGCGTGCGCATGCGCTGTTGCCATTGGCTGCGCTCGCCTTCGCCCTGGTCGAG
>Ga0079215_10000143_pt1 | contig 13649 bp, 11 predicted proteins | sample NCControl_FD_77004 | JGI IMG/M metagenome (GOLD analysis project Ga0079215, IMG submission 77004) | Agricultural soil microbial communities from Utah to study Nitrogen management - NC Control | ecosystem: Environmental > Terrestrial > Soil > Agricultural land | place: USA: Utah | collected...
AATCAGAGATTCAGGACTGACCCCAGAATCTCTCTACAATCCTCTTCCAATGCCCCTCGCGACCGGTACTCGTCTCGGACCGCACGAGATCCTCGCGCCTCTCGGCGCGGGAGGGATGGGGGAGGTATACCGGGCGCGCGACACGAGGCTCGATCGCATGGTGGCCCTGAAGGTCCTCCCGGGTCACCTTTCGGCAAACGAGGAGCTTCGCCAGCGGTTCGATCGCGAGGCGCGGACGATCTCACAGCTCTCGCACCCGCACATCTGTGCGCTCTACGACGTCGGTCACCAGGACGGCATCGACTACCTCGTCATGGAGTACCTCGAGGGCGAAACGCTCACGGACCGGCTCTCGAAGGGGACGCTTCCGACCGAGCAGGTCCTCCGGTACGGGATCCAGATCGCCGATGCGCTCGACAAGGCGCATCGCCAGGGGATCGTCCATCGGGACCTGAAACCGGGCAACGTGATGATCACGAGGTCGGGCGTGAAGCTCCTCGACTTCGGCCTCGCAAAGCTCCAGACGGTCGCTCCGGGCGGCGTCTTTTCCGGAGCCTCCGTGCTCGCAACGCAGGTGGACCGAAGCCTGACCGCTCAGGGCACGATCCTCGGGACGTTCCAGTACATGGCTCCCGAGCAGCTCGAGGGAAGGGAAGCCGATGGACGCAGCGACATCTTCGCGTTCGGCGCCGTGCTCTACGAGATGGCCACCGGGAAGAAGGCCTTCGAGGGGAAGAGCCAGGCCTCGCTGATCGCCGCGATCCTCGAGCGGACGCCGCCGCCGATCTCCTCGGTACAGCCGATGACGCCGCCCGCCCTCGACCGCGTCGTGAAGACGTGCCTCGAGAAAGACCCCGAGGACCGCTGGCAGACCGCGCACGACGTGATGCTCGAGCTCAAGTGGATCGCGGAGGCCGGCTCCCAGGCGGGAGTTCCGGCGCCGGTCGTCGCGCGGCGCAAGGGGCGCGAGCGGCTCGCGTGGATCGTCGCCGCGGTGTTCGCCGCGGCCGCGCTCGCGCTCGGCGTCCGGGAGCTGCTAAGGCCTCGACTCGCGCCGGCCGTCGTTCGCTCAACGATCCTGCCGCCGGAAAAGACGACGTTCCGTTTCGTCGGGACCGAAGCGGGTCCGGTCGTCCTCTCCCCCGACGGCCGGCAGCTCGTGTTCGTCGCTCACGGCCAGAGCGAGAAGAGCCAGATCTGGATTCGTCCTCTCGATTCCGCCGTCGCCCGGCCGCTGCCCGCGACCGAACGGGCGATGTACCCGTTCTGGTCTCCCGACAGTCGGTTCGTGGGCTTCTTCGCCGACGGCAAGCTCAAGAAGATCGAGGTGACCGGCGGACCGCCACTGTCGATCTGCGACGCTCCCGACGCGAGGGGCGGGAGCTGGAACCGGGAAGGGGTCATAGTGTTCGCGCCCCACTTCCGCGAGCCGCTCTATCGCGTCTCTGCGAACGGCGGAAAGCCGGTCCCGGTCACGACGTTCGACGCCGCGCGCCGGGAGACCACTCATCGCTGGCCTTCGTTCCTTGCCGACGGACGGCGTTTCCTCTTTTTCTCCGGCAGCCACTCCGTGGGCGCGGTGAGTGAGCTCGACGCCGTCTTCGTGGGCTCGCTCGACGGTGAGAAGCCGAAGCTGCTCGTCAACGCGCGGTCGGATGCACTGTACGCTTCGGGACATCTTCTCTTCGTCCGGCAGAAGACGCTCCTCGCGCAGCCCTTCGATCCGCGGCGCCTCGAGTTGAGCGGCGAACCTTTTCCGATCGCGGAGAAGGTCCAGGACGACCCCGGCTTCTTCAACGCGATCTTCTCGGTCTCCGACGACGGCACACTGGCGTACCAGGAATCGGGCGGCAGCGCGGGACAGACGGAGCTCGCCTGGTTCGATCGCTCGGGCAGGAAGGTCGACGTCCTCGGAGAGCCGGCGGACTACTGGGATCCCCGGATCGCGCCGGGAGGTCGTCGCGTGACGTTCGGCATCGGCGATCCCGGTGACATCTGGGTCTACGATCCCGCGCGTGGTCTGCGAACGCGTCTGACCTTCGACGCCGCAGACGACTACGGCCCTCTCTGGTCCCCGGACGGAAGTCGCGTCGCGTTCTCCTCCCAGCGATCCGGGAGCGGGGACCTTTACGCGAAGGTCGCGTCGGGGACTGGGGCCGACCAGCTTTTGATCACGTCGAAGGTCTTCAAGGTCGCCAACGACTGGTCCCCCCACGGGCTCGCATACGTCACGTTCGCCGGGTCGCCGGGATCGAAGGCCGATCTGTGGCTGCTTTCGGTCGCTGACGGCAAGAGCTCGCCGCTTCTGCAGACCGAGTTCGATGAGGGGGCGGCGAGGTTCTCTCCGGACGGCCGGTGGATCGCCTACTCCTCCAACGAGTCGGGGCAGTTCGAGGTCTACGTGCAGCCTTTTCCGCTGCAGAGCGGCAAGTGGCAGCTGTCGACCGCCGGTGGGGTACACCCCATCTGGCGATTGGACGGCAGAGAGATCTTCTACCTCTCTCCCGACGGAAAGATCATGAGCGTCGAGGTCTCGGCGGGTGCGGTCTTCGAATCGGGCGTTCCCCGAGCTCTCTTTCCGGTCTTCCTGAAGAACGCTCCGGGTCCGCAATACGACGTCAGCGCCGACGGCCAGCGGTTCCTCCTGAACGTCCGTGTCGGAGAGGAGTCCTCACCACCGGTGACGCTGGTGCAGAACTGGACCGCGCTCCTGAAGCGTTGACGGCGGAATTCGGCGCGTCCGCCGGGCGTTCACACCTTCGTGAAAAAGAGACTTTTCCTGGCCGGAATTCTGGCCTTCGTCGTCCTCCTCTCCGGCACGCCTGCGGTGGCGGATCAGACTCTGCGCTTCACCGTCATCGGAATCGACTGCAAGGAGTGTGCGCCGCCGATCGTGAAGGCCCTTCGCGACGTGCCGGGCGTGCGCAATCCCGTACTCGACTGGAAGAAGGGGGTCGCGACCGTCGATGTCGCGCCGGGCTTCGACCGGACGAAGATCAAGAAGGCGATCGACGCGATCGGATACGACGCGGTCTTCCCGGAGGAGAACCGAAAGGAGTTCGCCGCGCTGCCCGCGGACGTCGTCGCGAAGCTCGACATCGTTTCGTTCGACGGCGCGAAGAAGATCGACCTGAAGACGATCGCGGTGCCGGGGAAGATCACCGTCGTGGATTACTGGGCGGAGTGGTGCAGCCCGTGCCACTTCCTGGAAAAGCGGCTGCATCATGTGATGAGCTCCGACCCGAAGATGGCTCTGCGGCGCGTGAACGTCGGCAAGTGGGACAACGCCGCGGCGCGCCAGGCGACCGCTGAGTTCCGGCTGGAGGCGCTGCCCTACGTCCGCGTTTACGACGCGCGCGGCAAGTTCGTCGACGACGTGACCGGGGGGAGCTGGGACCAGTTCCTGAAAGTCCTCGAGAAGGCCCGGGCGCGCGGCTGAACGTGCTCTCTCCCCGATCGAAGACCCTCTTCGCTTTCCTGCTCCTCGCGTTCGCAGTCGCGCCCGCCGCCTACGCCTGACCCGCCTGAGCCAACCCCAATCTCTCCGGCGGAGAGACCGAAAGACAACTCCTTCCCCGCGGCGTCTGGCAGCTCTCGCTCGGAGCGGCATACGGCGAGTTCCGGACGTCTCACGTCGCAGAGTGCCCCGATGTCGCTCCGGAGTGTGCAGTCGCGATCATCCCGCCCCACGAGCACCGCGCGCGTCTCGGCCTCTATCGCGGAGACCTCTCGGTCGGATACGGCGTGAAGGCGGGCCTGTTGCTCTCGCTGCGGGTGCCGTACGAAGTCAAGGACCAGCAGATCGACTACCGCACGCTCGACGGAGATCCGTTCGATCCGCCCTACGGCGACATTCACCATCGGACGGAGCGTCTCGACGGTTTCGGAGACGGTGAGCTGGGCTTCTCCGTCGCCCCCGCCCGCGACTTCCTCGTCGGGGCCGGAGTCACGCTTCCGTTCGGTCGCACCGAGGAAGATCCGATCGATCTCGGCCGCCGCGGGCTGAAGCACGAGCACATCCAGTTCGGCAGCGGGACCGTGGATCCGACGCTCGCGGTCCTGTGGTCCCGGCCGTTTGGAAGGCTCTCGCTGGCGGCGTCGGCCAACGCGCGGTTCCCGCTCTACGAGAACCGGCACGGTTTCAAGGCGCCGGTCACGGTGCGGTGGTCGGTCGGCCCGAAGGTGGTCGTGGCCGGAGCGGGAGTATCCGTTCACTACGCCGGCCAGTACCAGTCGATCGGAAAGTGGAGCGGGGAAGTCGACGAGGGCACGGGCTTCCACAACGGTGGAGTCGTTCTGCGGAGCTCGTTCCTTCTCGCGCCCGGCTGGAGGCTCACGCCGGGCGTCTACCGCGAGGTCTACTCCGAGAGCCTCTCGGACGAGTCCTTCCGGCAGGGGACGACCTGGTCGATCGTCCTCACCCGGTTCCTGTCGAACTAGCCGCGCTCTAGCGAACTGCGCAAGAAAAGGCCCGTCCGGCGGGACGGGCCTTGTGACGAGCGAGTACTGGTTCCTCAGTGAATCTGGCCGCGGATCTCTCCCCCCGGGAGCTGAGTCGTGTGAACGTTGACGTAGGTGTTCCCGGCCTCCATGGCTTCGATGAGGTCTTCGATCGACAGGCCGGCCAGAGGCCCGGCTAGGTCCGCCGCCGTGATGATTCCTTCGGCCAGGATTCCTTCGGTCTGTTCGCCCGTGTTCGGTCCGCCGTAGAGACCCACGACGACCGGCCCGTTGATCCCTTCGGCGGCCAGGTGGATGTGAGCCGCGACCACGTTGTCGATGTTGCCGACGATGAGCTTGTAGTAGATCTCGGTGCCGTCATTGAGAACTCGAAAGATCGTGTTGCCTGCGGCGTTGGTGTCCCTCGGAGGAACTTCGTTGGAGCCCCTCAGAGACGCAGCGAAGTTCTTCGTGTTCTCGGCGCTCCCCACCGAGACGAGCGCGACCAGGATCACCAGAGTTGCGAGAAGGAAACGTCGATTCTTCAAGCTGTCCTCCCTTCTAGAAAGTGGTTGACCTCACTTGCTTCGAAAAACTTCGTAGACGGTTCCCGTGTCGAGTGACACCACGAGCAGGTTGCCGTTCGGCGCGGTCTGGATGTCGGTAACGATGCCGAAGTCGCGGCCCACGATGTGCGTCCTGTTCGCTCCCGGGTCGTGGAACGTCGCGTTGTCGGCGACGAGGTCGCCCGCGATGCGCCGGCGGTTTCCGGTCAGCTCGAACGCCATCAGTCCTCCGCCGAGCGGGTCGTCATTGACCGAGAACCCGACGAACAGGTCGCCGAACCACTGGGGTCCGAGGGCGGTCGAGTCGAGGAACCCGATCGCCGCTGGCGCGAGCACGTGCGCCCAGCTGTACTCGGGATCGGAGTAGCTCGAGCCGGGCAGGACGAACAGCCGTGACAGAGCCTCCGCCGGGGTGTCGGCGATCCGCTCGGGCCCCCAGCGGAACTGCTGAAGGTTCGGGAAGTCCTCGTGGTGGACAGACGTCGTCTCGATCTGCTTGAGCGGGAAGCCGGTCCCTGGATCTGGATCCAGCCGGAGTTCATACCGGGCTCGACGAGATTCATCTCGTCGAACGCGTCCTCCCCGTTCTCCTGGTCCCAGAGGTTTCCGGAGAGGGGGTCGAACGCCATCCCGAAGCTGTTGCGGATGCCGTAGGCGAAGATCTTCTGGACGTTCTCGCCGACCTCGCCCCCCATCGCCGCACCGGCCGCGAAGAAGGGGTTGTCGGCCGGCGTCGAGCCGTCGTCGTTCAGACGGATGATGGCGCCCGTGAAGTGAGCGTCGTCCGGCTGCGGGCCGCCGAACTGATCGTCGGCAACGGTCGGGCCGAGCCCGGTCAGCGTCGGACCGGACGGCAGGTTCTGGAGCTGCCCGCGGCGGCCGACGTCGCCGAACATGATGTAGAGCTTCCCGTCCGGTCCGAACCGGATGACGCCGCCGTCGTGGTTCGCGCGCGGCGGCTGCGCTTCGTCGCCCTGGCCCGGCGGGACCGGCGCCGCGTCGTTCTGAAACGAGCGGAGCATGATCAGGTTCGAATCGAACGCCAGCGTGCCGGTATCGCCGTCCCACACGAAACGGTCGACGCGGTTGCCGAGGAGCGGCGTCGCGAGGAGGTCGCCCGAGTCGGCCCCGAGCTCGGGCGTCAGGGTGCACTGCGTCTGTGTGGGGAAGAAGGGACTCTCCGCCGGTGGCGGCGGTGCGATGCAGCTCCAGAAGAGGTAGACGAAGTTGTTCGTCTCGAAGTCGGGATGGTGCGTGATCCCGAGCAACCCGCGCTCCGAGGCGTTGTTGACCGCGAGATCGAGCGCGGTCCCGGTGACCGCCCCGTTCTCGACTACCTGAACCTGGCCGGTGTTCTTTTCGATCACGAGCCACTCGTCCGCGCCGAGAAACGCGATGCCGATCGGCGTGACGAACCCGCCCGCGGCGGCCCGGACAGCGAGGTTCGGCACGAGCATCGTCGGACCGGACGCCTGCGCGTCCGTGCGCCCAACTCCGCTCGCGAAGAGAAAGATCGCGGCCGCGGCAGCCGCCGCGAGGGCGATTCCGCCGGTCCGGCGAAAACGCCTCCGTTCGCTTCTTGTCATGGGAGACCCCCGTGGATTTGGAAGTTGCGCCGGCGCTCCGGCTCACCCGGAAACGCGCCTCACGGAGCGAGCAAGCGTCGCGCCATTAAGTCTTTTCTAATCTTTAAATTACGCTAAGAAAAGGGCCCGCCGGAATGGCGGGCCCTTGCGAGGCTCGAACGTCTTTCGGCTCTCACCCACGCAGGTCGAGACGCCTCCCCATGCTCGGCACGCCGTCCCGGTCGACGACGAAGAGCATGTAGATCCCGGGAATCGCCTGCGCCGGAAGCTTCGGCGCGCGCACTCGCAGCTCGCGCTTCACCGCCGCGCCCTTCACCTGGAAGGACAACTTCACGTATCGGTCGCCGGCGGTCAGGCTGTGCGTGTTGTGGTCGCTGCGGAGAAGGACGACGGAAGCGATCCGGCCGGGATCGCCCGCGACGCGGATGTCGAAGTGGCCGCCGTACTCGAGGTTGCCGGGCCACAGCTCGACGGCCGGTCTCGCGCTCGCAGTGCCGTCCGGCTCGAAGAGATAGGGAGGGGAGAAGACCTGTCCGACGGGAACTCCCTGGTCCGGATCGCCGGCGGGAAGAACTCCGGCGTAAGAGGTCGTCATCGGAAAGGACGGGTCGTCCGGCCGGACGAGCGCTTCGCGGTTCTCTCCCGCGAAGAAGACCGTCGCGTCCGGCAGCAGCGTCGCGGTCCCGTGAAGTCCGCGGGACACGGTAGTCTTGGTGAGCTTGCGGATCGAACCGTTCGCGGGGTCGAACATCTGGAAGTGAAGTCCCTCTTTCTCTTCAAAGGTGCAGGGCCTCCCATCGACGGAGCAGTTCGCCGAGCGGTTCACTCCCTGTCCGATGAGCACCTTTCCGTCCGGCAGGAGAACGGCCTTCGTCGTCGCGAGCGGCTGAAGGATGTCTCCGACCTTCCTCCATCGCGGTGTCGCGTCGGTGAACTCGATCTCCTCGACGGTCCCGGTCTGGTTGCCGTCCTTCTGGCCCGAAATCATGAACCACTTGTGAGAGGTCGTGACGCCGTCGGCGTTGATCTCGACGAGGCTCGCGGTCGGGCAGCAGTAGGGCCGGACCTCGAGCGCCGTGTCGAGGAGCGTCCAGTGCTTCTTCGCGGGGACGTTGCGGTTCGGGTCACGAAGGGCGCCGAGCACGTCGAGACACCACGTCGTTCCCTTCGTGAAGGGGGGCGTCCCGCCGCCGACTCCGAACCGGGCGCCGCCGGGGATCCGCTCGGTGCCGTACTCGATCTCGCCGTTGAACGTGCAGACCTTCCAGTCGTCGCGGCGGGGTCCCGTCTGGACGACCTCGAGCTGCGGGTAGAGCGGGAACGCCATGCGTGCGTTCTCGAGCGCGATGTTGCGGTCGGTCTTCGGGTCGTAGACCTCGGGAACGACCTGATTGATGCGCGTCGCGGTGAACGCCGCGTCGGACTGGCTCTGGTTGTTGCGACCTTTTTCGACGCGGTCGGGGTCGGGCGGGACCGAGCCGTCCTGATCGGTGCCCCCCAGGACGAGCACCGTGTCGTTCGGCAGAGGGATCGCTGACGGGTACCAGCGCGCATACTTCTGGTCGGACGGCTCCGACGGCTGCGTGCTCTGCTGATCTCGCTGGTCGCAGTCCGTGTAGTTGGCCGCGTCCGGATTCGACGCGAGCAACTTCTGGCCGAACGGATCGCTATTCCAGTTCGACCGCGTGCACGGCTCGCGGCGTGGGACCCAGGTCTCGGTCTCCGGGTCGAAGATGTTGACCTTGTAGAGACCGTTTTGGCTCTGCATGTCGTGGCCGCCGAAGACGTAGACGCGTCCGTCGGACAGCGTGACGCGGGCGTTGCAGTACGTGTTGTAGAACATCCCCTTCGAGTAGCCGTTCTCCGTGAATGCCGCGCGGTTCAGCGCGAAGTCCGCCTCGTCGAGCAGCGCCGTGTGGAACTTGCCGGTGTTCCGGAACGCGTCCGGGTGGTTGATGTCGAAGAGAAGCTGCCGCTCCATGGAGCGGTTCGCCTCGATGCGCGTCGGAACGCTCTGGGAGAGGCCCTGGCGCATCAGGTACCCGCCGTAAGTGAGCCGCTGGAACGAGTCGTCCGCGTTTCGCTCCTGGCCGAGGCCGAGGAACGGATCGAAGCCATGAAGGACGTCGCGCAGCGAGGAGTTGAACTGTAGGCCTGGGGTCGTGAACGCTCCGCGCTCGATCGCCAGATCGATCAACGCCGGATCGGAGACGTCGTTGCCGGTGTATTCGGGGAACCGGGCGTGAAACAGGATCTTCGGTTGCTGCGAGCCCTTCTTCCACACGAGCCCCATGTGCACGGCTTCGGTGCTCTGCATGGGAATCAGGGGCGATACCTTGCCGCAGAGCGAGGGATCCGTGCAGTCGCTCGCTTGAGCGAAAGCCGTCGAACCGCCCCCGGGCGGCACGAGGAGCCACATCGCTCCGACGAGAAGGCAGAGTCTCGACGCGAGTTTTCGCCGGGAGGAGAAGCAGTCGTTGGTGTGCATGGGAACGACCCCCACGGAGGCGGCTGCGGCCAATTCCGAAGCCGGAGCCTGCAGGGGCCAGCAAACGGTAGGCCTATAAGTCTCTTCTAATCTTTAAGTTGCGTTAAGGCAGTGTGGCTTAACGGGGGTCAGGCCTTCACGCGACTCGCTCCGTGCCGAGGCAACGGATAGGTGAAGACCTGACCCCGAGGGCACCTGTCAGCGTCGGGCTCGGCAACTAAGAGCTGCCTCGAGGCGTCTTCAGCCCCGGCGGATCTCGTCGGCGCCGAAGTGGGGGCGCAGCGCTTTCGGGATCTCGATGGAGCCGTCCGCGCGCTGGTAGTTCTCGAGCACAGCGACGAGCGTGCGTCCGATCGCGAGACCGGAGCCGTTCAGCGTGTGCACGAACTCGGGCTTCTGGCCGGCCGCGCGGCGGAACCGGATGTTGGCGCGGCGCGCCTGGAAGCTCTCGCAGTTCGAGCAGGAGGAGATCTCGCGGTACGCGTTCTGTCCGGGCAGCCACACCTCGAGGTCGTGGCTCTTCGCCGACGAAAACCCGAGGTCGCCCGTAGAGAGAGTCACGACGCGGTAGGGGAGCTCCAGCCGTCGGAGGACTTCTTCCGCGTGGCCGGTGAGCGTTTCGAGCGCCGCGTCGGAGTCCTCGGGAACGGTGAGCATCACGATCTCGACCTTCTCGAACTGGTGCTGTCGGATCATGCCGCGCGTGTCGCGTCCGGCGGCGCCCGCTTCCGCGCGGAAGCAGGGCGTGTACGCGGCGTACCGGAGCGGCAGCGTGCCGGGTTCGAGGATCTCGTCGCGGTGAAGGTTCGTGAGAGGCACCTCCGCGGTCGGCACGAGGTAGAGACTCTCGCGCGTCCGGAAGAGGTCGGACTCGAACTTGGGAAGCTGGCCCGTGCCGAAGAGGGAAGCGGCGTTGTTCAGGAGGGGAGGATTCACCTCCTCGTACCCGTGCTCGCCGACCTGGAGGTCGAGCATGAACGACGCGAGCGCGCGGGAGAGCCGCGCCCCGGCTCCCTTCAGGACGGTGAAACGCGCTCCCGCGAGCTTGGCGCCGCGCTCGAAGTCGAGGATCCCGAGCGCCGGCCCGAGGTCCCAGTGCGACGCGGGCTCGAAGTCGAACTTCCGCGGCTCGCCGGAGCGGCGTTCCTCGCGGTTGGCGCTCTCGTCCTTTCCACGGGGGACCGTCGCCTGCGGGACGTTCGGGATCCCGGTCTCGACTTCCAGAAGCAGGGCGTCGGCTCGTTCCGTTTCCTCTTCGAGCGCGCGGATCTCCTCTTTGAGCGCCTTCATCTCGAGGACGACTTCGGGAGCCGGCTTGCCGCGGACCGCGGTGAGCTCGTTCCGGCGCCGGCGTTTCTCCTCGAGCCGCGTGACGTCGTCGCGGCGCCGGAGGTCGAGCTCGACGAAGCGCTCGATGCCCGACTCCGCGTAGCGCTCCGGCATCTCGGCGAGGAGCGTCGCCGCGTTCTCGCGCAGAAACTCGCGTGATAGCATGACTTACGCGATTTCATCCCGCGCGGGCAGTCGAGTCAACCGTTTGAGCCCCATTCCATCCCTTCCCGATGTGGATTGTGTCGTCGTCAACCGGGACGGCGGCGAAGCCCTTTTCGAAGCGATCCACTCGCTCCGCAACCAGACCGAAATCGACCTCTCCGTCGTCGTCGTCGACAACGCGTCCAGCCCCGGAGAGCGGGAACGCCTCGCCCGCGAGGCGCCCGAAGCGCGGGTCGTGACGTTCTCGCGCAACCTGGGGTTCGCGGCGGCGGCCAACGAGGGGATCGTCCGAACGCGCGCGCCCTTCGTGTTGCTCGTGAACAACGACGCGGTTCTCGCTCCCGACTACACGGCCCGGCTCGCCGCGCGCCTGGCGCTCGACGAGCGGCTCGCCGCCGTGCAGGGCCTCGTGCTCCAGAAGGGGACGTCGCGCATCGACACGGCGGGCTTTCGGTGGAGCGAGCGGGGCGAAGCCGTGCCCGTCCTGCGCGGCGAGGAGGCGTCCCGGGTCCGCGCGACCCCGTTCGAAATCCCGGGCGTCTCCGCGACCGCCGTGCTCTTTCGTCGGGAGGCTCTCTCCGACGTCGCGCGGCACGGCCACTTCTTCGACGACCGCTTCTTCGCCTACTACGAAGACGTCGACCTCTCGCTGCGCCTTTCGAGAGCGGGGTGGCGATTCGCGTGCGACCCGCAGGCCGTCGCGTGGCACGAGGGATCGCGCACCGGCCGGCGCACCCCGTTCCGCCGCGCGGTGTGGACGGCGCGAAACCGGTGGCGCACTCTCCTCGGAAACTTCGAGCGGGATCTGCTGGCGCGCAACCTCCCCCGGCTCCTGCGCGCGGACCTCGCTCATGCGAAGAGCCTCGGACTCCGGGGAGCGCTCCTGCCGCTGCTCGTCTGGCCGCTCGTCCCCGTTTTCGCTTTCCGCGCCCGGGGGAAGAGGGGACTCCTGCCCGGGTGGCCGTCGGTCGAGCCGGAAGGCGCCGGAGCGTCCGCCGCCGCGGCCGGCTCGTAACGGAGTGTCGTCGCCGGTCGGAGAGATCCGCATCGTTCTCGTGTCATGGAGGGACGCCGACGACGCGCTCGCGGCGATCGAGTCGTTCGCGGTCGCGCGGCGGCGGATGGCCGGGAGCGGACCGCCCGTGTCGCTCGTCGTGGTCGACAACGGCGGTTCCCTTCCCCGGGCCGAGGTCCTCGCGGCCTGGCCCGAGGCCACCCTCCTCGTCAACGACGCGAATCGCGGCTTCGGACCGGCGGCGAACCAGGGGGCTCAGGTGCCGGGCGGCGACGTGCTCCTGTTCCTGAACCCCGACACCCGCGCGGTCGGGGAGCCGTTCGGGGCGATCGCGGAGGCTTTCGACTCGAGGCCCGACCTCGTCGCGGTGGCACCGCGGCTCGTCGACGAAGTCGAGGGCCGACTCCAGAGACCGCGGCTCGCGCCCCCCGGCCGCGAAGACCAGTTCACTTTTCAGCTGCGCCGCCTGCCGCGTCTCGCCGACGACGCGAGGGAGCTCCTCCTGATCGACTCCGTCGCCCCGAACAACCGGGGGCGGCGCCGCTTCCGTTACGCCGACCGCGATCCCGATGCGCCCCTCGAAGTCGAGCAGGCCGCCGGCGCCGCGCTCGCCGTGCGCCGCGACGCGTTCGACGAGGTCAAGGGATTCGACGAGCGTTTCGCCCCCGCTTGGTTCGAGGACGTCGACCTCTGCGCGCGGCTGGCGGAGCACGGCTCGATCCTCTACTGGCCGGCGGCCCGGTTCCGGCACCGCGGCGGCGCCTCCTCCGGCGAGCTCGGTTACCGGCGCTTCCTTCCCATCTATTACGAGAACGCCATTCGCTACCGGCGCGGGCGCTACGGCGCCGTCTCGAGGCTCGCGTACCGCGCCCTCCTCGTGGGCGGGATGGGTCTGCGACTCGCCGCCCTGCCGTTCCGCCGGCGTCCGCCGCGCCCGAGGAGCGAGTCCGCCGCGGCGTATCTGCGGGTGGTCACCGTGGCCCTCGGACTGCCGGGTCGGGGCTGACCGCCGATGGCCGCCATTTCCGTCTCCATCATCGTCGTCTCCCGCGACTCCGCGGCCGATCTCCCGCTCTCGCTCGCGTCGGCGGCCGCCCAGCGGGGCGTATCCCTGGAGATCGTCGTCGTCGACAACGCCTCCTCCGACGCCAGCCGCGAGGTCGCGCGCGGATTCGCCCCGGCGGCGCGTCTCCTCTCGCTGCCCGAAAACGCCGGCTTCGCCGCGGCGATGAACGAGGGCATCGCGCAGACCTCCGGACGGTACGTGCTCGCGCTGAACCCCGACTGCCGCCTCGCGCCGGACTACGCCGCGACGCTCGCGCGCCGGCTCGACGCGCGTCCGGACGTGGGCTCCGCCTCGGGGCGGATCTTCCGCGCGCAGGGGCCCGAGCTCGCTCCCACCCCGCGCCTCGACTCCACGGGGATCGTCTTCACCGCCTCGGGAAGGCACTTCGACCGCGGCTCGGAGGAGGCGGCCGAGGGGCGGTACCTCGTCGAGGAGGAGGTCGCGGGCGTCACCGCCGCCGCGGGCTTCTACCGGCGCGACGCGCTCGAGTCGGCGAAGATCTCGACCGGCTACTTCGACTCCGACTTCTTTCTCTACCGCGAGGACGCGGACCTCGCGTGGCGGCTGTCGCGGCTCGGTTGGAAGAGCCTCTACGTCCCCGCGGCGGTCGCCTGGCACCGTCGCCGCAACCTTCCCGACCGGCGCCGGGCGATGCCGGCCGCGGCGAACCTCCACTCGGTCAAGAACCGGTTCCTCCTGCGGATCAACAATCAGTCGCGCGACGAGTTCCTCCGCACCCTCGTTCCGACTCTCACGCGAGACCTCGTCGTGCTCGGCGGGTGCGTGACCGTCGAGCGAACGTCTCTCCCGGCGTTCTCGTGGCTCTGGAAGAACCGGAAGCGCCTCTGGGCCAAACGAATCGAAATCCAGAAGAAGGTGGCCGGGAGCCGCCACCGATGAAGATCGGGATCCTCGGCACGCGCGGGATTCCCGCCCGCTACGGCGGGTTCGAGACGCTCGCCGAAGAGCTCTCGGCCCGTTTCGCGGAGCGCGG
>Ga0079215_10000150_pt1 | contig 13565 bp, 11 predicted proteins | sample NCControl_FD_77004 | JGI IMG/M metagenome (GOLD analysis project Ga0079215, IMG submission 77004) | Agricultural soil microbial communities from Utah to study Nitrogen management - NC Control | ecosystem: Environmental > Terrestrial > Soil > Agricultural land | place: USA: Utah | collected...
CAGGCCGGCGGCGGCCCGAACACCGCCCGACAGGTCTCGCACCGCGCGGGTGTGCCGGATTCCGTGCCCGCGTACACGGTCAACAAAGCGTGTGCCTCTTCGCTGAAAGCGTTGACGCTCGGGGCGCTGTCGATCGCTGCGGGCGAAAACGAGATCGTCCTCGCCGGCGGCACCGAGTGCATGTCCGCGACGCCCTACCTCCTTCCGCGCGCCCGATTCGGGTACCGCATGGGTCACTCCGAGGTCGTGGACGCCATGTATCGCGACGGATTCCTGTGCCCGCTGTGCGGCCAGCTCATGGGGGAGACCGCCGAGAACCTCGTCCGCGAGTACGGGATCCTTCGGGCGGAGCAGGACGCTTTCGCCGCGGAGTCGCAGCGGCGCGCGGCCGAGGCGATCGCGTCCGGCCGCTTCGCCGACGAGATCGTGCCGGTCACGGTGCAGGGGAAGAAGGGGTCGGTCGTCGTCGATCGAGACGAGCATCCCCGCCCCGACACCACGGTCGAATCCCTCGCGAAGCTGCCGCCGGTCTTCGACCCGGAGTCGGGCACCGTCCACGCCGGAAACTCGTCGGGCATCACGGACGGGGCCGCCGCGCTCGTGCTCGGCTCCGAGGAGGCGGCGCGCAAGTCGGGCGTCGAGCCGCTCGCGCGCGTCGTCGCGTGGACTTCCGCCGGCGTGGACCCCGCCCGGATGGGGGTCGGGCCGGTGCCGGCCCTCCGAGCGTTGCTCGCGCGACAGAAGCAGGAGCCCGATGCCGTCGATCTCCTCGAGCTGAACGAGGCGTTCGCCGCCCAGGTGATCGCTTGCGCCCGGGAGCTGCCGCTCGACCTCGCGCGCGTCAACGTGAACGGGGGGGCGATCGCTCTCGGTCACCCGATCGGCGCGACCGGCGCGCGGATCTCGACGACCCTGCTTCACGAGATGAAGAAGCGAGGGTCGAAGCGTGGCGTCTCGACCCTCTGCGTCTCGGGCGGGATGGGGATGGCGGTCCTGTTCGAGAGAGAGTGACCGGCCCCGTCGGCTAACATCCGCTCGTGCGCATCGCCGTGACGCTCGGCCGGAGGGGTACTCCGCGGCAGCATGCCAAGCAGCGGGACTACGTCCAGGCGCTCCTGGACGCCGGCGCCCGCCCCGACGAGATCGTCGAAATCCGGCCCGGCGACGTTCTCCAGGGGTCATTCGACGGGTTGCTCTTGAGTGGAGGCACCGACGTCGCGCCCGAACGGTATGGCCAGGAGCGGCTCCCGAATGCCAGCCTCGACGTCGACGAGGAACGCGACGACACCGAGTTCCCGCTTCTCGCCGGCGCGCTTCGCGACGGAGCGCCGGTGCTCGGCGTCTGCCGCGGTCTCCAGGTCGTGAACGTCGGGCTCGGCGGCACGCTGATCCAGGACCTCCCGAGTCAGAACCCGTCCGAGATCCCCCACGACGACGCGGGGGACGATCGAGCCAACCGGATTCATCCGGTCCAGGTCGATCCCGATACGCGACTCGGACGGATCGCCGGCGTGAGCGAGATCGGCGTGAACAGCCGACACCACCAGGCGATCGACCGCCCCGCGGCCCCCCTCGTCGTCTCCGCCAAGGCGCCGGACGGCACGATCGAAGCCGTCGAGTCGGTCGAGGGGCCGTGGCTCGTCGCCGTGCAGTGGCACCCCGAAAACCTGCGCGATGACGAAGTGACGCGGCGGCTCTTCCGGGAGTTCGTGGAGGTCGCGCGGGAGAAGAGCGGCGCGGGTGCCCGGAGCGACGTGCGCTGACCGTCGTCGACGGAAGGGGGAAATTCCGCGGGCATCCTCGCTTGTTCTCGGGGCTTCGGAGACCCCACTGACTGAACCGTCGAAGGAGTTGCGAATGAGACTTCGTCTCGGAATCCTCGCTGTCGCTCTCGGCCTCGTCCTGACCCCCCTCGACCTTTTCGCCCAATCGAAGCTCGCGGTCCAGAAGCTCGCCGAGGGCGTGTGGGCGGCGACGCCGGAGCGGGGTGGAAACGTGGGGTGGTTCCTCTACGGCGACGGCGTCGTCGTCGTGGACGCCGGGAACGACAACGCGATCGCCAAGGAGATGCTCCGGCAGATCGCCGAGACGACGGGCGGGAAACCGGTGCGGTACCTCGTGCTGACGCACGCGCACGCGGACCATTCGACGGGCACGAGGGAGTTCGTGGCGGCCGGCGCGCAGGTGATCTGCCACGAAAAGGCCGCCGGCCCGATCCTCGCCTACGTCACCCAGCCCGCGGCCGGTGCGTCGGATCCGATGTCCGGCAAGAAGATCTCGCCGACGCTCATGACGATCTCCGAAAGACTGATCCTCTTCGACGGCACGCGGCGCGCCGACGTCCAGTGGCTCGGGCCCGCCCACACGGCGGGCGATCTCGTGGTGCTCCTCCCGGACGAGAAGATCCTCTATTCGGGTGACCTCGCTCTGAACGGCCGGGTACCCGACCTCCACCTGCCCGATGCCGACCCGGGAGCGTGGGCGAAGACGCTTCCGCGACTCGCGGCGGCGCCGTTCGAAAAGATGGTGCCCGGCCACGGCACGATCGGCCCGCGAACGGGGCTCGCCGACACGCTCGCGTACGTCCGAGGCCTCGACGAGATCGTGCAGCGGCTCATCCGGTCGGGCGTCCGCGAGGAGTTCGTGGACATGCGGCTGCGCGAGGCCGACAACCGGATCCGGAACGTGCCGATCTCGGAAGCGCACCTCGCGAACGCGCACGCCGTATACAAGCGCAGGAAGGAAGAGCTTTCGAAGCCGACGCCCACGCGCACTCCGCGCGCTGTGACCCCCACTCCCCGGCCGCCGGCATCGTGAGTTAACCAAGCGCGTGCCGCTCAGCCTGGCGCGCTCGGGGGGACGCGCCGACCTCGTCATCGACCGAGCGCCGGTCAACGTGCTCGACGGAGAGTCGCTCGAGGAGCTCGGCCGGCTCGTGCGCGGAGTCGACGAGCAGGTGCTCGTGCTCTCCGGTCTCCGGCGAGCGTTCTCCGCGGGGGTTTCCGTCGCCGAGCACGCTCCCGAACCAGCCGCGATCGAGACGATGCTCGCCGCGATGCGGCACGCGCTCGGCGCGCTCGTCGACACGCCGGCGGTGACAATCGCCTCCATCTCGGGCGCGTGCCTGGGAGGGGGAGCGGAGATCGCGGCCGCCTGCGACCTCGTCCTCGTGAGCCACGACGCGCGGATCGGCTTCCCGGAGTTCGGTCTCGCGTGTTTTCCGCCCGGCGCCGCCGCGCTTCTCGCCCTGCGGATCGGGGAGGCTCGAGCGAACGAGTGGATCCTGACCGGCCGGGTGCTCTCGGGACGCGAAGCCGCGCGCGCCGGGTTCGCGGCTCGGTCCGTCGCTCCGTCCGAGCTCGAGTCGGAGACGACGAGACTCGCCGAACGCCTTTCGACGACGGGCGCGGCCGCGCTGGCCGCCGCCCGCGACCTGCTGCGCGAGGAACGCCGGCGCGCTCTCGCCGAGGTCCTGCCTCGCGCGGAGGCCGCCTATCGGAGGCTCGCGGGCGACGCGGACCTCGCGCGTGCGGTCGAGGGGTTCGGAAAGAGGAAAGGGTGAAACGCTCCTCCGCTTAGAATCGCGCCCCTTGATCGTCTATCTGAACGGCCGTTTCGTCCCGCGCGAGGAGGCGAAGATCTCGCCGGAGGATCGCGGATTCGTCTTCGCGGACGCGATCTACGAGGTCGTCCGCTTCAATCGCGGCCGGCCCTATCGCCTCTCGGAGCACATGGACCGCATGCGAGATGGCCTTCAGGCGATCCGGATCGCGGCGGATCCCGGCTTCTTTCCGGCCGTCGCGTCGCGGCTGATCGAAGAGAACCGCCTGGACGGAGACGATGTGCTCGTCTACGCGCAGGTCTCTCGCGGCGTCGCGCCCCGGTACCACGCGTTTCCGCCGCCGGAAACCGAGCCGACGATCTTCGCGTTCGCGAGGCCGACCGACCCGCCGCCGCCCTCGGGGGGCGGGCGCGCGATTCTCGCGCCGGACGAGCGCTGGGCGCGCTGCGACGTCAAGAGCGTGATGCTTCTCGCCAACGTGCTCGCCGCGCAGAAGGCGCGAGAGGCGAACGCGGTGGAAGCGATTCTCGTAAGGGACGGGATCGCGTGGGAAGGGACGAAGGCGAACCTCTTTGCGTTCCGCGACGGCGTCGTGCGAACGGCACCGAAAGGCCCCCGCATCCTGCCCGGCGTCACCCGCGGGGCCGCGCTCGAAGCCGCCTCGGGGCTCGGGTTCCGCGTCGAGGAGCGGCCGCTCTCCGTCGAGGAGCTCTTCTCCTCGGAGGAGCTCTTTCTCGCCTCGACGACGCTCTGGACGTACCCGCTCGTCGAGGTGGACGGGCGCCCGATCGGCGACGGCCGCCCGGGCCCGGTGGCGGCGCGCCTCTGCGAAGTCCTCCAGACGGAGTTCCGAAGCACTCTTAGCGGCCGCCTCGACGGCGGCCGGTAGAGAGCAAACGGCCGTAGAGCAACATCCCATCGCTCGCGAGCAGCACGGCCGCTGCTCGGTCAGTGTCTTGAAAAAGGGGACAGATCTATTTTCGCAAACGGCGGAGAACGGATTTACGGAACTGATCCGTCGTTGCGCCTGAGTAAATAAATCTGTCCCGTTTTCGGGGGCTCTACTCTTCCGGGTACCTCGCTTCGACCGTCGAGGAGATTCCCCCGCGCGACGAGAACCGTCCCGTCACGCTCATCCTCACGGGCCGGCACGCCCCGACGCAGTCGCGCAGGATCCGGTTGACGGCGTTCTCGTAGAAGATGCCGACGTCGCGGTACGCGACGATGTAGAGCTTGAGAGACTTCAGCTCCAGGCAGAGCGCGTCCGGGACGTAGCGGATCGTGAGATGCCCGAAGTCGGGGAGTCCCGTCTTCGGGCAGATCGCGTTGTACTCCGGGATCTCGACCGAGATCTCGTACCCGGGAAACTGGTTCGCCCACGTTTCGATCGAGGGAAGCTTCGCGTCGAGCCCGGCCTTCGCGTGCTCGTCGGTGTATTCGGGCACGCGCGAATGCTACCCGAGAGGGCGAGACGCGCCTCTGCTACGATCCGGCGCTCCCGCGCCGATGACCGAAGAGATCCACGACACGAAGGCGAGCCTCTCGCGCGTCCTGACCGGCGCGGCGACCTCCCTCGAGGGGGAGACGACGTCCGTCCGCGAGCTGCTCGCGTTGATCGGCGAGCAGGGGATGCTCATGCTCTGCATCTTCCTGACGATCCCCTTTCTCGTCCCGGTGTCGATCCCCGGCGTCAGCACAGTCTTCGGTCTGCTCGTTATCCTGATCGGCGTCGGCGTCGCGACGAATCGGGTCCCCTGGCTTCCGAATCGGCTGATCGACCGCCGCTTTCCGACTCGCAAGCTCTGCCCTGCGCTGGAGCAGGGGGCGAAGATCCTCCAGCGCCTGGAGCGCTTTCTCCATCCGCGTTGGGAGGTCCTCACGCGGAGCGCGGCGATGAACCGCTTCAACGGCGCGATGATCGTGTTCGCGGGGTTGCTGCTGATGGCGCCGTTCGGCCTGATCCCGTTTTCGAACACGCTTCCCGCGCTCGCCGCCCTCTTTCTCGCGGCCGGGATGGTCGAGCGAGACGGGCTGTTCGTCTTCCTCGGCTACCTCTCGATCCTCGCGACGATCGTGTACTTCGGGGTACTGATCGCCGGCGCGGTCGCGGCCGGCGTGGGGCTGCACCGGGTCTTCAACCCGGCGCTCCTCTTGGGGCTGTGATGGGGTCAGACCCCTTCGGGATCAGACCCCATGTCGATTCCCCGAGGGCGGCTCAAGCGACGGCGGAGACGGCGCGGTTGGGGCGCACCTGCGGAATGCCGAGACGGATCTCGCGGATCAACCCGGCGATCTCCTTCTCGTGCTCGCGGTCGTGCTCGACCATCATCCGGGGGATGTCGCCGAGCGCGACGGCGCCGACGCCTTCCTGCTCGGCCCTCTTCGTCCAGTCCCCGTGCGGGACGTCTCGCAGCATCTGAAGATTCCGCGTGCGTGCGGCCGTGAAGGCCAGGAGTCCGTCGGCGAGGTCGCGGCGCTGGTACACCCGCTCGTGCGCGATTCTCTCGCCGTCGAAGTTCGAGAGATGCGGTTGGTCCTCCGAAAGGAGCCGCCGGATCCGGACGCCGTAGCCTTCTCGCTCGAGGTCTGCGAGGTGCCAGACGTGCTCGAGGAAGGAGAAGCCTCCGGTCGTGCCGCGCTGGCGCACTCTGTCCTCCGAAAGGTCCGCAGCCGCTTTCGCGAGGAGGGCGGGAGTCGATTCGAGAGTGAGAAGGAGAGTTTCGAGTTCGCGTCTGTTCATGATCTGTGGCTCCACCACTCACTACGCACCGAATGCCCCGAAAGTTTCGGAAAAAGGCGTGCCGGCGCCCCTTCCTCCTTCCCGGCTTACACTCCACCGCCATGGGCCTCGAGGCCATTCGCGCGTTCTTCTCTTCGAGAACCTCGTCGGAGTCTGCCGAGCCCTCGGTCGACCCGATCGCGGTCGCCGCCTGCGCGCTCCTGCTCGAGATTGCGCTCGCGGACTCGACGTTCGGCGCCGAAGAGCGCGACCGGATTTCGCGGCACGCGCGCGAGGATCTCGGTGTCCCGCCGGACGAAGTCCGGGAAGTTCTGCGCCTCGCGGAGGACGCGCGGCGAGACAGCGTCGACCTCTATCAGTTCACCAAGCTCGTGACGGAAGGTTTCTCGCGCGAGCAGCGGCTCCGCCTGATCGAAGCGATCTGGGGCGTCGTCTACTCCGACGGCGTGCTCTCGGCGGTCGAAGGACAGCTCGCGCGCCGCATCGCGGAGCTCCTCGGCTTCCAGCATCCCGAAGTGCAGGCGGCGCGCGAGCGCGTGGCGGCGAGGAAGGGGGAGTCGGCTTAGTCGCCCTCACCCTGACCCTCTCCCCGGAGGGGAGAGGGAAGGGATTAGAACTCCGGCAGCTTGCGCTTGTCCGGGGGGATCTTCGCGAACGGCTCCTTCGTGGACGCGGCCACGTACGCGAACGCCGCCACGGCGGCGGTCATCTTGTCCAGAGAACCGATATCGACCTTGTCGAACGTGTCGTTCGACGTGTGGTGAAGGTCGAAGTATCGGGATGCCTCCTGGCGAACCGCGAAGAGAGGCACTCCCGAAAGAACGAGCCGTGAGATGTCCGCGCCGCCGAGGCCGTCGGGCGTGAGGTCGCCGGCGCCGAGCGGCTCCAGGAGCGAGGAGATCTCCTTCATGAGGGGCCACGAGGAGGGCCCCGCGTTCCAGGAGAACCCGATCGGTCGTCCGCTCCCGAGGTCTGCTTCGAGCGCCGCGGCGTGCAGCGGCAGCTCCGCCGCGTGGTCGGCGACGTACGCCTTGCCACCCGCGAGCCCGTTCTCCTCGTTCGCATAGAGGACGACGCGAATCGTGCGGGGCGGCCGCTTGCCGAGTCCGGCGATCAGCCGCGCGGCCTCGATCACGATTCCGCAACCCGCGGCGTCGTCCTCGGCGCCCGTCCCGAGCTCCCAGGCGTCCCGGTGACAGCCGAGGAGAACGATCTCCTTCGGTCTTCCGCGCCCCGGTATCTCGCCGACGACGTTCGCGGTCTCCGCCTGTCCCATGTCGCGGCAGCCGAGCGTGAAGCGCACGCGCACGGGCTTGCCTTCGTCTCCGAGACGCTCGAGCAGGTCCGCGTCGGGGTTCGACACGGCGGCGGCGGGAATCTTCGGAATCCCGTCGAGGTACCGCATCCCGCCCGTGTGCGGCGTGCGGTTCGAGTCGGTGCCCACCGACCGGATGATCACGCCGACCGCCCCGAGCTTCGCTGCGCGCGACGCGCCCCACCCGCGCACGTCGACCGCGACCCCGTACCCCGAGCCGTCGAGCGTGCGCAGCATCCGCTTGTTGAAGAAGACGATCTTTCCGCGCACGTCCGATTCCCTCTTCGCGTCGAGCTCTTCGAGCGTCCCCACCTCGAGGATTTCCGCTTCGACGCCCGAGTCGGCGGTCGGCACGCTGCCGCCGAGCGCGGTCAGGAAGAGCTTGTGCGGATACGGTGCGGTCACCTCTCCGGTTTCGACGCCGCGAACCCAGTAGGGGGCCATCAGCTTCTCGGCCCGGACGTTGGCGAAACCGAGGCGCTTCAGGGTCGCGACGCCCCACGCGATCGACGCCTTGTCCCCGGGAGAGCCCGAGAGACGCGACCCCGCCGTGTCCACGAGCCCGCGGACCCACTCCGACGCGCGCGTACCGGTGAACGCGGTTTCCCGGAGCGACTCCGCCGTCCGACGGACCTCCGCGGGGATGACCGGCGTCGCGTCCGCCGCGCCGGCAGGCGGGGCGGAGCCGAGGACGACCGCCGTCAGCGCCGGAGCGATGCGATTCCACCTCGTGGCGCCTCCTCTCATGGGTTTCGGAATCGTACCAAGGGCGGGGCCGCCATCCTGTTCCGCTTTTCAGCTGTCATCCTGAGCGCAGCGAAGGATCCCCTGCGATAACGCTCGGGATTCCTCGTCGCTTCGCTCCTCGGAATGACAGTGGGGGGCAGATGACGGGCGAGAGCCAGGAGGAGCTTCCGGGATCTAGAATCCCCTTCGTGGCCACCGAGAAAACCGTGGATCTCTCCGACGACCTCGTCGCCGAGTTCGGCGAGAACGCGAACTACGTCGGCGACCTTCTCTCCCGGTACCGCCAGAGCCCGGAGTCCGTGGACGAGGAGTGGCGCCGCTTTTTCCAGGAGCGACTCGGAGCGAGGGCGCCGGCCGCGCCCGCGGCGGCTCCCGCCCCGCCTTCCCGGAGCCCCGTGTCCCCCGCCCCGTCCGCCGCGCCGGCGCCTCCGGCCGCGGGCGTCGAGCCGCTCCGTGGCGGCGCGCTCCGGATCGCGGAGAACATGGAGGCGTCGCTCGCGGTCCCGACGGCGACCTCGCAGCGGCAGATCCCGATCAAGCTGGCGGACGAGAACCGCCGACTGATGAACGAGTATCGGGCCGCCAACGACGAGTCGAAGATTTCCTTCACCCACCTCTTCGGCTGGGCGATCGTCGAAGCGCTCCGGAGCTTCCCGCGCATCAACGACGCATACGACGTCGACGGCGGCGCGCCCGTGCGCCGCAAGCGCGACGAAGTGCGTCTCGGCCTCGCGGTGGACGTCGAGAAGTCGGATGGATCGCGCACCCTTCTCGTCCCGAACGTGAAGGCGGTCGAGAAGCTCACGTTCCGGGAGTTCGCGGCGGCAGCGGACGACGTGATCGCCCGCGCGCGCAAGGGGAAGATCCAGATCTCAGACTTCGAGGGCACGACCGTCTCGCTCACGAACCCGGGAACCCTCGGCACCACGGCCTCGGTCCCGCGCCTCATGCCCGGCCAGTCGGTGATCGTCGCGACCGGGGCGATGGGTTTCCCGGCGGAGTTCGCCGCTATGGCGCCGGAGACGATCGCGCAGCTCGCCGTCAGCAAGGTCGTCACGTTCACGTCCACGTACGACCACCGGGTCGTTCAGGGGGCGGAGTCCGGCGCGTTCCTCGGCCGGATCGAGGAGCTCCTTCTCGGGAAGGACGGCTTCTACGAAAGCCTCTTCGCCGACCTCGGGATCCCCCACAAGCCCTATCGGTGGGCCGTGGACCGGAACCCCGCGTTCGGCCGGCGCGACGAGATCCAGAAGCAGGCGCGCGTGCTCGAGCTCATCAACGCGTACCGCGTGCGCGGCCACCTGATCGCCGACGTGGACCCGCTCCGGATGGTGCCCGTGCAGGAGCACCCGGAGCTCGACCTGGAGACGTACGAGCTCACGATCTGGGACCTCGATCGCGAATTCTGGACCGGCGGTTTGAAGGGCGGCGACCACATGCCGCTTCGCGACATCATCGCGGTGATGCGCCGCGTGTACTGCGGCAAGGTCGGCATCGAATATCGCTTCATCTCGAACCCGGTCGAGAAGGCTTGGGTCCGCCTGCGCGTCGGCGCCCTGGCCGAGCCCCCTCCCCTCGACGTGCGGCGCCGCATCTTCGAGAAGCTCCTCGCCGCCGAGACTTTCGAGCGATTCCTCGGGACCAAGTACCTCGGGCAGCGCCGGTACTCGATCGAAGGATGCGAGACGGCGATCGCGTTCCTCGACCAGCTTCTCGAAGGCGCGGGAGACCGCGGCATCGAGGAAGTGACGATGGGGCTCACGCACCGCGGACGCCTGAACATCCTCGCAAACGTCGTGGGCAACTCGACCGAGCGGATCTTCGCGAGCTTCGAGGGCACCGTGCACCCCGATTTCCCCGCCGACGAGGGGGACGTCAAATACCACCAGGGAGCCTACGGGGTCCACGGGACGGCGACCGGCCGCGAGGTCGCGATCACGGTGCCGTCGAACCCGTCGCACCTCGAAGCGGTGGATCCCGTCGTCGAAGGGATGGTCCGCGCGAAGCAGGACCGGCGTGGCCGCGGCCCGGAGTCGTGGAACCGCGTGCTCGCCGTCATCCTCCACGGCGACGCGGCGTTCGCCGGGCAGGGAATGGTCGCGGAGGTCTTCAACCTCGCGCAGCTCTCGGGATACCGGACCGGAGGGAGCCTCCACGTGATCGTTAACAACCAGATCGGGTTCACGACGCCGCCCGCGGCTGGGCGCTCCTCCTTCTACTCGACCGACGTCGCGAAGATCAACCAGGTCCCGATCTTCCACGTCAACGCCGACGACCCGGAGGCGGCCTACCGCGTGCTCCAGATCGCGCTCGACTACCGGCAGGAGTGGCACAAGGACGTCGTCGTCGACCTGATCGGATTCCGCCTTCACGGCCACAACGAGGGGGACGAGCCGACGTACACGCAGCCGCTCATGTACCGGCGGATCCAGGAGCACCCCGGGGTGCGGTCCCTCTACGCGCGCCGCCTCGTCAAGGAGGGCGTCCTGACCGAGGCGGAAGTGACGCAGATGGAGGAGCGGCAGAGAGTGGAGTACGAGTCTGCGCTCGCGAAGGCGAAAGAGATCGCCGCGCGCGCGAAGGCGACGGAGCCAGAACCCGCTTCGCCCCCCGTTCCCCGCCCCGCATCGGGCCAGACGGAGACCGCCGTCCCGTCGGAAACGCTCGCCCGCATCGGACGCGCCCTGACGACGGTCCCTTCGGGCTTCCACCTGAACCCGAAAATGGTCTCGCAGCTCGCGCGGCGCGCGAAGATGGCCGAAGGCGCGCAGCCGCTCGACTGGTCCACCGCGGAGGCCCTGGCGTTCGGATCGCTCCTCCTCGAGCGCACGCCGATCCGCCTCTCCGGACAGGACACGAGCCGGGGGACGTTCAGCCAGCGCCACATCGTCTTCCACGACTCCGCGACGGGGGAGACGTGGACGCCGCTTTCGACCCTCGATCCCGCGCAGGCGCCCCTCTCCGTCTTCGACAGCCCCCTCTCGGAAGTGAGCGTGCTCGGCTTCGAGTACGGCTACAGCGTCGAGTCTCCCGAGACGCTCGTCCTCTGGGAGGCGCAGTACGGCGACTTCGCCAACGGCGCGCAGGTCGTCATCGACCAGTTCGTCACCTCCGCCGAGGACAAGTGGCAGCAGACGACGCGGCTCGGGCTCCTCCTCCCGCACGGCTACGAGGGGCAGGGGCCCGAGCACTCGAGCGCCCGCCTCGAGCGGTACCTCCAGCTCTGCGCCGAGGACAACCTCCAGGTCGCCAACGTGACGACGCCCGCGCAGTACTTCCACCTGCTGCGCCGCCAGATGCGTCAGCCGTCCGCGAAGCCGCTCGTCGTCTTCACTCCGAAGAGCCTGCTCCGGCAGCCGGCGTCGTTTTCGCCGCTCGCGGAGCTGACGAGCGGCGGCTTCCGGACGGTGCAGGACGACGCGGGGGTCTCCGACCGCGCCGCCGTGACGCGGGTGCTCTTCTGCAGCGGAAAAGTGTTCTACGACCTCGCGGCCGCGCGGGAGGAGCGCAAGGACGGGACGACGGCGATCCTGCGTCTCGAGCAGCTCCACCCGTTCCCGGACGACGCGCTGCGCGGAATCCTCGCCGGACTCGGCGCGGCGCGCGACTTCGCCTGGGTCCAGGAAGAGGCCCGGAACATGGGCGCGTGGACGTTCGTGCGGGAGCGGCTGACGGAGCTCCTTCCGAAGGGCGTGACGCTACGCTACGCGGGCCGTGCGCCGTCCGCCTCGCCCGCGACCGGCAACGCGACGGTGCACAAGCGCGAGCTGGCGGAGCTGTTGCGAGTGGCGTTCGAGGGCAATTGACGGAGCTCTGAACGATTCGCGGTCATCGAGCACGCTCCTGTCGAGATCCTCGTGTCCGAAGAACAGCAAGGCGCGGTATACGCATTTTCTCTGGTTCGATTGGGCTACCAAGCGGCTCTTTTCGCGGGACTAACTCTGTGCCTTGCCTGGGCTGCGCTGAATCCGCAAAACGAGGGTTCCACGTTGAGCAGAGTTGGAGTGGTTCTGTTGTCTTTCATGCCTTGGTATTACCTCTATGAAGTATTGCGGAGTCCGCGGAAGCTCGTGGTGAAGGGTGCGACGCTCGAGGCTATTTATTGGAGCGGAAGAACCGTTGCATTTGAGCGGAGCGACCTGTCCGTGGCGATACCAACGTTTTGGTCTCGCGCGTTTTGGTTCAGCCAGATTGTGGCCCCGCGCGGACAGCGGTTATTCCGGATCTGGAAGGAAGCGTCAGGCTACTACCGGGTGCTGTCGCGCTTGCAAGCCGGAAATGCGGCTCACGCGGCTAGCGAGCCTAGCGATCCCGTTGGCTGAGGTCGGTGCTTTCAGGATCGCTCCTGCCTACGTCGCTCAGATCTCTTTTATTCCGAGAAATTCTCAGCCGCGCTGCCACCGGCTCGCGACAACTCACAAGAGTGGCCTTCGAAGTCCTCGGCAGGATCATCAACGTCGAGACGATCGCGAGCGGGCGAGAAATCAGAGATTTTGCAAGGCTCGTGCGCCTTTATGGGTTTGCACGCTGGCGCAAGAAAAAAGGGCGTCGCCTCGGTGCGCCTCCCGGGCGGTAAAATCCGTTTGGCTGAGCTGCACTGGTACGAGGCGCATGGAATCGGAAGAAGAAAGATGAAGATAAAGAGAATTTTAGAGAAATGAGCACGCGGTCCGGCAAGTTCGTCCTTTGCCTGAGTGATGGGGGCTATCCGGAATCTCTGGAGATCCGGAAGGTCTACCGCTTGCTCCCGGATGCGAAGGCGCTCAGTCACGGCATGTTGCGGGTCATCGACGAGTCCGGCGAGGACTACCTGTATCCCGAGGACCTTTTCGTCCCGATCGAGCTCCCGACCGCCGCAAAGCCGGCCTTCTCGGGAACGACCTAGCCGGTCGGCTCCTTCTTCCTTCTCTTCGGCCGCATCTTTTCGAGCGCGGCCTTGAACACGTCGCGCGGGATCTTCCGGTAGTCCGAGAACTCGCCGGCGCCCGCGAGCCACTCGCCGCCGTCCATCGTGATGCAGTCGCCCGTCTGGTAAGGGCACATGTCGGAGAGCAGGAACACGGCGAGGTTCGCGAGCTCGTCCGGCGTGCCGAAGCGGCCGAGCGGGATCCGCTCCAGCGTCTTCTTCTCCGCCTCCGGGAACGCCATGAGCCGGGTCCACGCGCCCTCGGTCGGGATCGGGCCGGGCGCGATCGCGTTCA
>Ga0079215_10000156_pt1 | contig 13414 bp, 12 predicted proteins | sample NCControl_FD_77004 | JGI IMG/M metagenome (GOLD analysis project Ga0079215, IMG submission 77004) | Agricultural soil microbial communities from Utah to study Nitrogen management - NC Control | ecosystem: Environmental > Terrestrial > Soil > Agricultural land | place: USA: Utah | collected...
CGGCGCGGTCGTGCCGCCCGTGGCTCGACAGTCGGCCGTCCCGGCGCCCTGGAAGGGGTTCTCCGGAGGGATTCCTCCCGCCTTCGTGATGCGCAGGATCTTCCCGACGAGGCTGTGCTGGTCCCGCGCGGCGTCGTTCGAGCCGGCGCAGCCGCCCCCCGCGTAGTCGCACCCTCCGTCCCCGACGCTGACGTAGAGAGTCCCGTCACTGCCGAACTGCACGTCGCCCGCGTTGTGGTTCCCCGCCGTGGACGGGATGTTGTCGACGAGCACGGTCTCGCCCGACGCGACGTTCGACGTGGAGAGCGTGAACCGCGAGACCCGGTTGACGCAGGTGCCGGCGCGGTTGAACGTGTAGTACAGGTAAACGTAGTTGTTGATCGTCGGCGCGAAAGCCGGATCCACGGCGACGCCGAGGAGGCCCCGCTCCGAGTTCGAGCAGATCGCCCCGTTCGCGGCGAGGTTCAAGGCGGCCGTTCCCGCGAGGGCGCCGTTCTGGTAGACGCGGAGCTGCCCCGGCTGGGTGGTGATGAGAAGCCGGCCGTCCGGCGTGAAGGCGAGGGCGGTCGGAGCCCCGACGGTGGCGACGAGCTCGTCGGTGAAGCCGGCGGGCAGAGTGATCCCCGCGGCTGGGGTGGAAGCCGCCACGACCCCGGCCAGGAGAATGAGCGAAATCGCAGTCGCCGGGCGCGAGCGGTATCCGGGCGGGTACTCCCTGGTCATTTTTGGGTCCTCCTGGGCGTGCCGGAAAAAGGGGGTCTGATCCCGAAGGGGTCAGATCCCTCTCTCCGTCGATCCGAGATGGTAGCAGTTGCATGCGAGTTTCATACCGCGGGTCCGGTTGGCCCCTTCCCGTCCGGGCGTGTTATCCTCTCCGAAGTCGTTCCAATGAAAGCGATTCCGGTCCTGCGCGCCGCGCTCTGCCTGTTCGCACTGGCGGTCGCCTCGAGCTGCTCGCGGAAACCGGCCACCGTCCAGGTCTCCCCCGGCAAAGTCCTCCTCTACGGCGTCGAAAGGAGCCAGCGGCTGACCGCCCGGCTCTTCGACCAGAAGGGCCAGCCCCTCGACGAGGGCCCCAAGGCGACGTGGTCCTCCTCGAAGCCGGAGGTCGCGACCGTCGATGAGGGAGGCCGCGTCGTCTCGAAGTCGGCCGGGAACGCGACGGTCACGGTCGCCTTCGGGACCGTTTCCGCCGAGGTCCCCGTCGAAGTGGTGGACGCGGCCTTGATCGAGCTCCTCCCGGCCCAGGCGACGCTCGTGGGCCCGGCCGGCACGCAGCTGCCGATGAGCGCCGTCGTCCGAAGCTCGAAGGGCGAGCCGGTCGCCCTGCCGCTCACGTGGTCCTCTTCCGACGAGAAGGTCGTGACCGTCTCTTCGCAGGGACTCGTCGCCTCCGTCGGAAACGGGAAGGCGACGGTCACCGCCCGGATCGGGGAGCTCGAGGGGGCCGCCGACGTGGCGGTCCTCGTCCAGGACATCGCCCGCCTCGAAGTGCGCCCGTCGACGGCCCTCGTCCGGGTGGGCGACTCCCAGCGATTCGAAGTGGTCGCCGTGATGCCGGACGGAACGAAGTTCGAGAATGCGATGGCGCAGTTCCGGTCGTCCAATCCGTCGGTGGCGACGATCGACGGCGGCGGCGTGGCGTCGGGGGTCGGGCCCGGAAGCACGACGATCCGGATCGAGCTCGCGGGCCAGGCCACCGAGGCGACCCTCATCGTCAATTGACCCGGAGCCCGAACGGACGGGCTCGATTCCGCTTACGATTGCCGCATGGCGATCCGCCCGCCCGCCGTCGCCGGACTCTTCTACGCCGCCCGTCCCGCCGACCTCGAGCGCGACGTCCGGATGTTTCTGGGGAAGGCGGAGCCGCGCCCGGCGGTCGGAGCCGTCGTCCCGCACGCCGGGTACGTCTATTCCGGCCCGGTCGCGGGGGCGGTGTACGCCCGCCTGGCGCTGCCGCGGCGAGCGGTCGTCCTGTGCCCCAACCACACCGGCTCGGGCGCGCCCGCCGCTCTCGATCCTTCGGACGCCTGGCGGACGCCGCTCGGCGACGTGCCGCTCGCGCGGGCTCTCGCGGACCGGCTCCTCGAGCTCGCGCCCACCCTCGTGGAGGACGCCGACGCGCACCGTCGCGAACACTCTCTCGAGGTTCAGCTTCCGTTCCTTCAGGTCCTCCGTCCGGACGTCGAGATCGTTCCCGTCTGCCTGGGAGAGCCCTCTCTCCCGCTCTGCCGCGAAGTCGGGGAAGCCGTCGCGACCCTCGTGTCCGAAGAGGAGGATCCGCCGGTCGTTCTCGCCTCGTCCGACATGAACCACTATGAGTCACGGCGCGTCGGCCGAGCGAAGGACGACCTGGCGCTCGCGCGAGTCGAGGCGATCGACGCGGAAGGCCTCTTCGAGACGGTGCTCGCGCGATCGATCTCGATGTGCGGGTTCCTCCCCACGACCGCGCTCCTCTTCGCTGCCCGCGCGCTCGGAGCGTCGCGGGCGGAGGTCGCGGCCCGAAGAGACAGTGGAGACGAGACCGGCGACCCCTCCTCGGTCGTCGGGTATGCGGGGGTGGTGATCTCATGACGTTCTCGCGCCTCGCGGTCGGCCTCGACGGCTCTCCCCACTCGGAGAGCGCCCTCTCTCACGCGCTCCGGCTCGCGCGCTCCGCGCGAAGCCTCGTGCGCGGCATCCACGTCGTCGATCGCTCGCTCTTGGACGGCGTCGTCGTCGCGGACCTGTCCGGATCGGTCGGCTTCCAGCCGTTTTTGAACCTCTCCGGCGAGCTCCGGGAGGCCCTCGTATCCGCCGGAGGCGCGATCCTGGCGGCGTTCGAGGCGCGGGCGAAGGAGGCGGGCGTCGAGTTCGAGCTCGTGCTCGAGGAAGGCAACGTATCGGAGATCCTCGAGGAGCAGGCGCAGAGCTGCGGGCTCGCGGCGATCGGATCGCGCGGGGCGAACGCGGCGCACCGCCGGGATCTCGTGGGGCGCCACGCGGACGCTCTCGCGCGGCGCATGCCGACGTCGCTCCTGGTCGCGCCCTCCGACTACCGCGACTTCCGGCAGCCGGTGCTCGCGTGGGACGGATCCCCGAAATCGCGCCGGGCCCTCGCGCTCGCGGCGGAGCTCGCCGCGCTCCTCGATCTTTCGATCCGGATCGTCACCGCCACCGACGACGAGGACGAGGGCCAGGCGCTCCTCGCGCAGGCGGAAGAGGAGCTTCGTTATCGGCGGGTGAGGGCGACGGGGGTCGTCCGAAAGAGCCATCCGGACGACGCGATCTTCGAGGAAGTCGGCGCAGGCGGCGACCTCGTCGCGATGGGCGCGCACGGCCACGGGCGCGTCGTCGAGCTCGTGCTCGGCTCGACGACGGACCGCGTCCTCCGGGCGGCGACCGTCCCGGTGCTGCTCGCCGGCTGAGCCCTAGTGGCGATGCCTGGACGGGTCGTGCTCCCCCGTCGCCGACCCGTAGCCGCGAAGCGCGTCGTATTTTGCGACTTGCGCCGGCGTCAGCAGAGCCTTCATCGCGAGGTGCGCCTTCAGGTGCTCGAGCCGGATCTCTCCCTGGAGCCGCGCGATCTCTCGGACGGAGCGGGCGAGCGACGCCTCGTCGATCTTCTCCGCGGCGAAGAGACCGTCGAGGCCGCGCTCGGACACCACGACCCGTTCGCCGAGACCCACAGTCTGCGCGTGCATCGCGTCGTAGATCCGCTGCGCCTCCTTCTTCTGTGAAGCCGTGAGGTCGATCTCGTTCGCGAGGTCGAGCACGTGCTTCGGCCCCGGGTAGTGATTGAGCTCCGCCGCCTTCGCGAAGCCCATCCCGGCGCCGGTGCGGTAGCTCTCGATCTCCTCGGGCGAGAGGGACTTGATCGTGCGTTTCTCGTCGCCGGCATAGGGCCGCGGATTCTCCTGCGGGTAGACGGGTGCGGCAAGCGCGGAGACGAGACAGAGGAGCAGGACTCGGCTGCGCATGAAAGCGACTCCTTTCAGATTTCTCCGTCGTTGAACAACCCCGAAGCGGCGCGCAGGATTTCGTCGGCGACCCCCGGGTTTCCGGCGACGACGTTGCCGCGCTCCCAGAAGCGGTCTCGTCCGTCGAAATCGCTCACCCGTCCGCCGGCCTCCTCGATCAGGAGCGCGCCAGCCGCGATGTCCCAGACCGAGAGCCGGAACTCGAAGAAGCCGTCGAATACGCCCGCGGCGACGTTCGCGAGGTCGAGCGCCGCGGACCCGGCCCGCCGGATCGCGCGCGCCTCCAGAAAGAGCCGCCGGAAGAGCGAGAGGTACAGGTCCACGCGGTCCTTGTGGCGAAACGGGAAGCCGGTGGCGAGGAAGGCGCCGTCGAGGCCCCGCCGCTCGCTGACCCAGATCCGCTCTCCGTTGCGGAAGGCGCCGCTCCCCTTCTCGGCGGCGTACATCTCCTTTCGCAGCGGGTCCCAGATCGCCCCCGCGACGATCTCCCCCTTTTCGCGGGCCGCGACCGAGACGCACCAGAACGGAAAGCCCGCGATGAAGTTCGACGTGCCGTCGAGCGGGTCCACGATCCACGTGCGCGCCTCGCCGCCGGCGCCGCGCCGGCCGCCCTCCTCCCCGAGAAAGCCGTCCTCCGGGAATCGGTCGCGGATGAGCGCGACGATCACTTCCTCGCTCTCCCGGTCCGCCCGGGTGACGAAGTCGTTCTTCTTCTTCTCTTCGATCGACCCGCCCGGGAGGCTCCGCCAGTAGCGCTCGAGGATCTCGCCCCCGGCCCGGGCCGCGTCCTTCGCCGCTTCGAGAATCCGTGTCATCGCGCGCCGCTCCCTCTGGCGGCGAGCCGGCGGAACCCGGCGGCGATTGCCTCCCCAGCCGGCCGGCCGAGGAAGTTGAAGCCGCGGTCGTCTCGTCCGGCGTCGCGGCCGTCCGAGAACGCTTTCCACCAGTAGACGCCCCTCCACCACTTCTCCCCCTCGAGCGCGGCGAAGACGGCCCGGATCGAACGCGCGGCGTCTTCGGGGGCGAGCGGGCGCGGCGAGTTCTCGTCGTGGGGGGTCGTCCAGGCGCCCTTCGCCGGCGGATATCCCGCTTCGGCGAACACGACCGGACGGCCGGTCGCCGCGGCGAGACGGGCCACCGGCCGCGCGGCGCTTCGGACTCCCGCGAGGAGAACCGCGTCGGAGGCGTTCGGGTCGGCCGACAGCGGGTCGTAGAAGTCCACGCCGATCGCGTCGAGCGCGTCCCAGAAGCCGACCCTCGGGGCGCCGGCCGCCCAGTTGGAGGCGTAAAGGAGAGGCGCGCCCGTCGCGCGGCGCACGGCGGCAATCGTGGCGTGCCACTCGCCCCTCCGATCCTCCGTCCCCGAGAGCTCCGTCCCGACGCAGAAGAGAGCGGCGCCGGACGCCTCGGCGACGATCGCGTGGTGGACGACGAAACGCCGGTAGGCGGCGAACCACTTCGTCCAGTCGGCGGGACTCTTCATCGCGATCGTCCCGACGAACGCTCCGCCGCCGATCCAGATCTGGGGCTTCACCATCGCGGTCATCCCGAGCGCCCGCGCGTCGGCGACGGCGCGGACCGTGCTCTCGTCCGTTTCGCCCCGCGGACTGCGGTGGACGAAACGAATCTCCGGGGACCGTTCGGTTTGCGAAAAGGCGTACGGGATCACGGAGACCGAGTCGACCGCCATTCGCGAGAGCCGGCGCAGCGTTTCGAACGACTGCGGCGACGCGTAAGACCCTTCGACCGAGTTCGACATCGCGTAAGAGACCCCCCGGAGAAATCCGGGGGGTAGCGGGCGCCGACGCGGCGGCGCCGGCTTGCGATCGAGCGAGGCGCGCCGCCAGCGCGCGAGCGTCGCCGGGAGCTCCCCCTCCGCCGGGCCGAGTGCGCGCGCGAGCGCCGCTTCTCCGCCGCTCCGGAGGCCCGAGTCGAGCCACGCCGCCGCGGCGCCCACGGATGCGATCGGCGACAGGCCGTCGTTCTCTTCACCGGCAAGGACCTCGGCGACCGTCGGGTGCGAGCCGACGGACTCCAGGAAGGAAGCGAAAGAGGGGACGTCGCGGCCCCACCACCGTCCGTGCGCGCGCGCGCCCGCGGCGAGAAGAAGCGTCGGCCGGCTGCGGAGGCGCGGCTCCGCGCCGCCGATCGCCGCGGCTGCGAGCACGGGCGAGACGAGATCCGGCTCGGCGGGGGCCGACGCGTCCACGTCCACGCGCGCTCGCGGGCCTTCCCAGGAGAGGTCGGCCGGACGGGACGAGCCCATGTAGAGGGCCTTCGTCGCGGGATCGGGATAGAGCCACACGGTGACGGGAGAACGCGCCGGCGCGAATGCCAGGAATCGTTCGAGCGCCGGGCTCCACGTCGCGAACGCTTCCCGCTCCGCTTCCGGGAAGCGCCAGACCGCCGTGCCGACCGTGGCGGTCGCGAGATTCGAGAAGAAGCGCTCCCGCCCGGCGATGCGGTCGTTCTCGGAGCCCCGGTCGATCTCCAGCGCGCCGCCCGGCGCCCGGCGGAACCGCCCCTCTTTCGACAGCTCCCCCGACACCGCGCGAAACCGCCCGGCGGGAGCCCCTTCCGCGCGAAAGACGGAGCGAAGCATCCGAGTCGCCGCCTCCCGGGAGTTTGCGAGAACGAGGGTCTCGAGCGGGCGGTCGGGGTGCGAGAGCGCGACCGCGTCGCCGGTCGCACGGTAGGCCCGCCTGTCGAACGAGAACCCGGTGCGCTCGACCGTCACCGGAAACGCGGCGAGGCGGCGCCGGAAGGCTTCGGAGACCGGCGGCGCGGCGAGGCGGATGACCTCCCACCCCTCCGACGGCTCCGGCGGCGCGCCGAGGTGGACCTCGATCCCCGCGCGTTTCGCGAACGACGTCCACCGCGGGAGCTCGGGCAGCTCCCAGCCGTCCGGCAGGAGAATCGCGACGCGGCGCGGCGCGGGGGCAGGCGCCGGGTCGGCAGATGCGAGCGCGAGAAGCGGCGCGAGGAAGAGGGAGAGAAACAAGGAGCGACCGCCGACTTCAGGCCTCGGCGGGCCTCCACACGAACGCGCCCGCGACGATCGTCCCGGCGGGCCGCCCGACGAGCTCCCACCCTGCGAACGGCGTCGAGCGGCCGAGCGATACGAAGCGGGAAGGGTCCACCTTCCATCGTTTCGCCGGGTCGAAGAGAGTGACGTCGCCGGGGGACCCCGCCCCGAGGGTGCCGCCCGGCAGGCCGAAGGCCCGCGCCGGACCGGAGGAGAAGAGCTCCACGAACCGGGAGAGCGGCAGCCGGCCGGAGACGACGAGACGATCGTGAACGACGGCGGCTGCCGTCTCGAGCCCGACGACGCCGAAAGGCGCCGCGTCGAACTCGACTCCCTTCTCGTCTTCGTGGTGCGGGGCGTGGTCGGTGGCGATCGCGTCCACGGTACCGTCCGCGAGGGCCGCGACGAGAGCCTCCACGTCGGATGCCTCGCGGAGGGGCGGGTTCATCTTGAAGCGGGTCGAGTATCCCGAGCGCGCGACCTCTTCGTCCGTCAACGTGAGGTGATGCGGGGTGACCTCGCAGCTGACCGCGATGCCGCGCGCCTTCGCTTCGCGCACGAAGGCGACCGAGAGCGCGGTCGAGACGTGCGCGACGTGAAGGCGGCCGTTCGTCAGGCGGGCGATCAAAAGGTCCCGGGCGACCGCGACCGCCTCGGCGGCGTCGGGCTGCCCGGGAAGGCCGAGCCGGGTCGAGACCGCCCCCTCGTGCATGGGCGCACGGCGCGACAGCGACCGGTCTTCGGCGTGCTGGACGACCGGGAGGCCGAAGAGCGACGCGTGCTGGAAGGCACGGCGCAGCGCGTCGCCGTCCGCCAGCCAGTCTCCGTCGTCCGAGAGCGCGACCGCGCCGGCGCTCCGCATCTCGCCGAACTCGGCGAGCTCCGCGCCTTTCCGGTTCCGGGTGAGGGCGCCGATCGGGTAGACGCGGGCGGAACGCGCTTCGCGGCCGCGGGACAGGACGAAAGCGGTCACCGAGCGGCCGTCGTTGGACGGGTCGGTGTTCGGCATCGCGCAGACCGCGGTGAAACCCCCGGCCGCCGCGGCGGCCGCGCCCGACGCGATCGTCTCGGCGTACTCGCGGCCCGGCTCCCGAAGGTGCGCATGGAGGTCGATGAAGCCGGGAAGGACGAGGAGCCCGGAGGCGTCCACCACTTCCGCTCCCTCCGCGGAAAGCCGGTGGCCGACGTCGGCGACGACCCCGCCGGCGAGAAGCAGGTCGGCGACGCCGTCGCGCCCCGCGGCCGGATCGACGATCCGGCCTCCCCTTAAGAGCAGCCGGTCCGTCACGAGGCTTCGCGCTCCCCTTCCCACGGTCGGCGCGCGAGCAGGAGGTAGAGGACCGCCATGCGCACGGCGACGCCGTTGCCGACCTGCTCCAGGATGACCGATCGGGGCGAGTCGGCGACGTCGGAGGCGATCTCGACCCCGCGATTCATGGGACCGGGATGCATGACGATCGCCTCGGGGCTCGCCCGCGCGAACCGCTCGGCGGACAGGCCGTAACGGGCGAAGTACTCGCGGGTCGAGGGGAAGAGCGATCGCCCCTGTCTCTCGAGCTGCATGCGAAGCATCATCACGACGTCCGCCCCGGCGAGCGCCTCGTCGAAGTCCGTCGCGACGCGCGCGCCGAGCGCCTCGACCCGCGGCGGAAGGAGCGTCGGCGGCCCGCAGACGGTCACCCTCGCCCCCATCTTCGTCAGGAGCAGCACGTTCGACCGCGCGACCCGGGAGTGAGCGATGTCCCCCGCGATGACGACCGACAGGTCTTCGAGGCGCCCGAAGCGCCGCCGGATCGTCAACGCGTCGAGGAGAGCCTGCGTCGGGTGCTCGTGCGCGCCGTCGCCCGCGTTGACGACGCCCGCCTCGAGGCGCCGGGCGAGAAAGTGCGGCACGCCGGCGGAGCCGTGCCGGATGACGATCAGGTCGGGCGACATCGCCTGCAGGTTCGTCGCGGTGTCGAGGAGCGACTCCCCCTTCTCGGTCGACGTTCCTTTCCCCCCGCTGAAGTTCAACGAGTCCGCGGAGAGCCACTTCTCGGCGGTCTCGAACGAGAAACGCGTGCGCGTGGAAGGCTCGAAGAAGAGGTTGGCCACCATCCGGCCGCGCAGCGCCGGGACTTTCTTGATCTCCCGCTGGCCGATCGACCGCATCGATTCGGCCGTGTCGAGGATGAGCGAGATCTCGTCCGGTTCGAGCTCGCCGATCCCGAGGAGGTCCTTCGAGCGGAGCGCGGCGACTTTCGGAGGAGGCGGCGTCAAAGCTTCTGGATCCCCGACACCTGGCGCCGATGCCGGTCTAAGAGCCCGGCTTCTCCAGGATCCAGACTTCGTCGGCGCCGTCGGTCTCGGCGAACATCACCTTGATGACCTCGCGCTGCGCGGTCGGGACGCTCTTGCCGACGTAGTTCGCCTCGATCGGGAACTCCCGGTGTCCCCGGTCGATCAGGACCGCGAGGCGGATGGCGCGGGGACGCCCGAGGTCGATGACGCCGTCGAGAGCCGCGCGAATCGTCCGGCCGGTGTAGAGGACGTCGTCGCACAGCAGCACCGTTCGCTCGTTCAAATCGAACTCGATCTCGGTCTTCTTCAGAACGGGCTGCGAGGCGATGGTCGACAGATCGTCGCGGTAGAGCGTGATGTCGAGCGTTCCGACGGGAAACGGTTGCCCCACGAGGTCCGAAAGGCGCGCCGAAAGCCGCGTCGCCAGAGGGACGCCGCGCGTGCGGATGCCGACGAACGCGAGGCCGGGGAGGTCCTTCTGGCGCTCGGCGATTTCGTGCGCCATCCGGTCGACCATCCGGCTGATGCGCTCCGCGTCGAGGATCTTCGCCTTTTTGAGAAGGAGGGTCTCGGTCAAGTCCGCGCGAGTGTATAGAAGGCGAGGCCTCGATTCAAACTCTCCCTTCGATGCCGGACGAGTCGAGCGCGCCGAGCAGTTAGAATCGCGAGGAGCCTCCAATGGTCTTCTACAACGCGTCCACGCGCGAGCTGACCGCGAAGATCGTTTACTACGGTCCGGGGCTCGGCGGAAAGACGACCAACCTCCAGGTGCTCCACCGCCGGCTGGAGCCCGGGACCGCCGGGGACCTCCTCGCGCTCTCGACGGAGACCGACCGGACGATCTACTTCGACCTGCTGCCGGTGGAGCTCGGCGACATCAAGGGCTACACGATCCGCTTCCAGCTCGCGACGGTCCCGGGCCAGACTGCCTACAACGAGACGAGGCGGGTCGTTTTGAAGGGAGCCGACGGAGTCGTCTTCGTCGCGGACTCGCAGTGGACGATGCTCCCGAAAAACCTCGAGAGCTGGCAGAGCCTGAAGGAGAACCTCGCGGCGAACTCGCTCGACATCGCCGCGGTCCCCGTCGTCATCCAGTACAACAAACGCGACCTGCCCGACATCCTGTCGGTGCCGGCCATGGAGGAGGCGCTCGGCTTCTCCGGGTATCCCCACGTCGAAGCGGTGGCGAGCGAGGGAGCGGGGGTCACGGAGACGTTCAAGCTGATCTCGAAGCTCACGTTTCTCGACCTCCTGCGGCGCCTCCAGGCGCGTCCCCCGAGCGAGGGCGCTGCGGCCGTGGTCGCGGGGGATCCCGAAATCGCCGGCGGCGGGGGGGCGGAGAAGACCGAGGCGCGGCCTCCCTTGACCCTCGTGCGGTCGCTCGCGGCAAACGAGGCTCCGCCCGAGGCCCCGGAAGCCGCGCCGCCGGCCGTGTCCGACGAGCTCGAGCCGCCGTTCGCGGAGGAAGAGGCGCCGGCCGACGTCCCGGCAGAGACAGCGAACCGCATCGCGGACCTCGAAGCCCGACTGGAAGAAACCCGGGGAGCGCTCGCCGCGCGGTTGGACGCGGTCGAGAAGCGCGCGGCCGCGGCGGAGACTGCCGCCTCGTCCGGTCCCTCACGTCTCGTGGAGCTGCGGGACGAGGTGTTCCGCGAGCTCGCCGCCGTGGAGGACCGGCTCGAGGAACGGGTCCGGGAAGTTCAGCAGCGGCTCGAACAACAGAAGGCCGTCTTCGCCCGTGAGCTCGGGGCCCTCGAGACGTCTCTCGTCGCGAAGCTGGCCGAGTCCGCTCGCGAGCCGGGGACGATCCCCCTCGCTCTCGCGCCCCTCCTCGAGGAGCACGTTCGTCGCGAGGCCGACGACAACTGGACCGCGGAAATCGAGCGGCTCCGCCAGGCTCTCGCCGAGTCGCTCGACGACCTGTCCGAGCGCGTCCGAAAGGCGGTCCGGGGCTGACCGGAACCCGGTCGGTCAGCTTTCCGGGTGCACGACCAGTGACGCGAGGAACCTCTCGTCGTCCCGCCAGTCGGCCTGCACTTTGACGTTGAGATCGAGGAAGAACTTTCCGCCCGAGCTCGTCTCGAGCTCCTGCCGCGCGGCCGTGCCGATCTCGCGGATCATCGAGCCGCCCTTCCCGATGACGATCCCCTTCTGCCCCTCGCGCTCCACGACGATCGAGGCGTAGATCACGGTGACGTCCCGGTCGTCGTCCCGCGTCATGCGTTCGACGACGACGGTCGAGGCGAACGGAAGCTCCTGTCTCGTTCTTTCGAGGAGCTTCTCGCGGATCACCTCGGCCGCCCACTCGGCCTCCGGGGTCGCGGAGAGAAAGTCCTCGGGATACGCTGCCTCGCGCTCCGGAAGGTTCGCCGCGAGAAGGTCCGCCAGCCGGTCCACGCCGTCCCCCGTCTTCGCGGAGATGGGCACGATCTCGCGGAACGGGTGGCGGGAGGCGAAGTCGGCCATCATCGGAAGCAGCTTCTGCTTCGCGACGAGGTCGATCTTGTTGAGCGCGAGGATCGACGGCGTGCCGGCCCGCGCGATGAGGTCGAGCACGCGGCCCTCCCGCCCCTCTTCCGCGGCGTCCACGACGAGGAGCACGAGGTCCGCGGTCGAGAGGGCATCGCTCGCGTCCCGGACCATCGCGGCGTTCATCCGGTGCTCGGGCCGGTGGATGCCGGGAGTGTCGACGAGCGCCATCTCGACTCCCGGCCGCCTCGCGACCCCGAGAATCCGCTTGCGGGTCGTCTGCGGCTTGTCGGAAACGATCGCGACCTTCTCGCCGACGAGCCGGTTGACGAGCGTGGACTTCCCCGCGTTCGGGCGGCCGACGACGGCCACGGAGCCGGACCGGAAGGCGCCGGGAGCGGGAGACTCGGAGTCCGTCAACTCTCGTTCGGCACGGACACGGCGTCGGCCTCGACGCGAACCCGATGCACCCTCCGCCGGTCCGCCTCCTCGACCGTGAAGAGGAGGTCTCCCTCGCGGTGCGTCTCGCCGGGCCGCGGAATGTGCCCGAGGCGCGCCGCGAGGAATCCGCCGATCGTCGAGAACTCCTCCTCCTCCGGGCCGCGGCCGAAGAGGTCCCGGATCCGGCCGACGTTCGCCTTGCCCGACACCGAGTAAGCCTGCTCGCCCGCGCGGGTGATCTCCTCGCGTTCGTCTTCGTGCTCGTCGGAGATCTCGCCGACGATCTCCTCGAGGAGGTCCTCGACGGTGGCGAGGCCCGAGACCCCGCCGTACTCGTCCACGACGATCGCCATCCACAGGTGCCGCCTCTGGAACTCGCGCAGCAGCTCCGAGACCTTCTTCGTCTCCGGCACGAAATACGCCTCGCGCACGAGCTCGGCGATGGGGCGCGAGCCGCCGGCGCGGATCGACTGCAGCGTGTCCTTCACGTGGATGATCCCGACGACGGTGTCGATCGAGCCGCGCACGACGGGGATGCGCGAGTATTTCGACTCCACGAAGAGATCGGCGAGAACGGTGAGCGAAGAGGCGACGTCGATCCAGACGATGTCGGTCCGCGGGGTCATCACTTCCCGCACGCGCGTGTCGCCGAAGTCGACGATCGACATGAGGAGCTTTTCCTCTTCCTTCTCGAGGATCCCCTCCTGCCGCCCGACGTCGATGTAAGCCTGAACCTCCTCCTCGGTCGCCGGGCTCGTCTCCGGCGCGGCGGCGCGGCCCTCGAGGATCTTCCTCACGGGGATGGCGAGCGGGGCAAGGAGCCACGAAACCCCCGTCACGACGGGGAGGAGCCGCGCGACCGTCTTCTCGGAGTCGGCGGACGCTCCGAACCGGAGAAGCATCACCTCCGACGCGAGCCATCCCACCAGGAAGACTCCGCCGCCCCAGGCCCACGCCGGCTCGACGCCGACGGCGTGGAACCCCGAGACGACCGTCAGGAGACCCGCGAGGAGCAAAGCCTGAACGAGGACTTTCGTCGTCGTGCGGATGATCTCCATCTCCCCCGGGCCCGAAAGGATGCGGGCTCGCTCCGGGTGTTCCTCGAGGAGGCCGCGCAGCTTGATCGACGAGATCCGGTCCAGCCCGATGGCGAAGCTCTCGAACAGGAGGAAGGCGAGGTAGCAGAAACCGGAAGCGAGGAACGGGATCATCCCGCGCTCTCCCGCTTTTCGGCGATCCC
>Ga0079215_10000161_pt1 | contig 13228 bp, 13 predicted proteins | sample NCControl_FD_77004 | JGI IMG/M metagenome (GOLD analysis project Ga0079215, IMG submission 77004) | Agricultural soil microbial communities from Utah to study Nitrogen management - NC Control | ecosystem: Environmental > Terrestrial > Soil > Agricultural land | place: USA: Utah | collected...
CATACTGGCCCCACAGCGTGGATCACATAATTCGCAGGCAGAAGCCCACCGGAAGTCCAGGCAGGATGCGAGTGAGCGACAGGTCCGTGTTGTTGAATCCAGGCATCCGATTCCTTCTGGATCGCAGTCCCACCTTTTTTCGAGATCGTCCCTGCTACACCGCCGCCATGCTGTAAATGTTCATTGGCCGCATTGACAATCGCATCCACGTCTTCTATTGTGATGTCACCCTGAACGAGCTGGATGATCTGATCTGAAGAAAGTTTTTTTTCAACAATAATTGTATTCATAAGATGGACTGGCTTATGAAAGATTAGCTTTAAGTTTTATTCGGGGTTGAAGGAACTGTGGAATAGGGGAGAGGAATATTATGCTTGGTGAGCGTTGCTTCATAATGTGACACCAATTGTTGAATGTTGTCGTTGAGCTCGCGCGCTGAATCCATCAATTCTGTGTCGGCGGTTTGTTGCGCTCTTTCATAGGTCGATCTGGCAAGACGCAGCAAGGTGGATAGCATCTCGCCCTGCAGGAGCAGGCCCGGAAAGCTTTGACTTGGCATCTTAATAATGCCCCGATTGATCGATTGTGAATAAACTTCCAATTCCATGTATTGCATGTTTTCACGCTTTCTGGAATCATCAGGATGTGATTGAATCGTTGATTGATTTGGCTCTGAACAAAGTTATTTTACCCCCGTTAAATGATTGCAGGGGCGCAGCATGCTGCGCCCCTGCGGATGAATAAACTATTTATTTCGTGAGCGCGACCACTGCGGCGAACGCATGCGGCTCACGGATGGCGATATCAGATAACATTTTGCGGTTGAGCTCGATGTTAGCCTTCCTAAGCGCTGATACCAGCTTGCTATACGTGGTTCCGTTCATACGGGCCGCGGCGTTGATGCGGGCGATCCATAACTTGCGCAGGTCTCGCTTGCGCACGCGGCGATCACGAGTGGCGTACCAGAGGCTCTTGAGCATGGCCTCATTCGCACGCTTGAACAGGCGGTTCTTTGCGCCGCGCTGTCCCTTTGTGATCTTCAAAACTTTCTTGTGACGTAAATGCCCTTGCGGGCCTCCCTTAACACGAGTCATTCTTTATCTCCTGCGATTCACGGGCGTCGGCATGCTGTAAGCAGTTGCCAGTTGTGTACACCCGAAAGCCGCACATAAAAATCGGATACGACATTCGCGGGCGGGATAACCCCGCCCCTACTTATTCCATGTTGGGCGCAAGGCGCTTGACGCGCTTGATGATGCCGCCGCCCTTCACTTCATGCATTTCAGACAACTGTGCCTTTGTGCGCTTGGATGTACGTCGGCGCAAGTGGCTCTTGCCACCTTTTGTGCGCATCACTTTACCAGAGCCCGTCAGGCGGAAGCGCTTGGAAGTTGCCTTGTGGGTCTTCAGTTTGGTCTTGCCAGCTTTTGCTTTGCGAGGCATTGCTGATTTCTCCTTTCCAACAAAATACGCATGATTGCGTTGGTTCTAAACCATGGCTATTCCATGGGGTTTAGTGATTCAGGTCATACAATTAAAACCGCGGACAAATCTCTGCCCGCGGACTTTCAGTATCTTTGGGACTTGCTCTGCGGACGACCTGGGTCGTCTATTGGGATGTTTCTGCTTCCTTCTGGACCGGAACCGGGTCGCCTTTTTCCTTCTTTTTTACCAGGCTTTTGTTGGGTGCCAGCACCACAAGCATCGTGCGGCCTTCCATTTGTGGCGACTGTTCCACTGTGCTGACATCCGCAAGAGCCGCCGCGATCTCTTTCAAATCTTCCAGCGCGATCTCGGGATAGTCCATTTCGCGGCCGCGGAACTTGATGGTCACACGCACTTTATTGCCTTGCAGCAACCAGCGCCGGGCGTCATCCACCTTGAAACCGCGGTGTGCTTCATTTGTCTTTGGTCGCAGGCGGATCTCTTTCACTTCGATCTTCGTCTGCGCTCTCTTCGCTTCGCGTTCCTTCTTGGCACGCTCATAAATGAACTTGCCAAAATCCATCACGCGGCAAACAGGGGGAGTGGCGTTTGGTGAAACTTCCACAACATCCATTTCGGCGTCGCGGGCAATTTGCATGGCCTGCTTCATGGGGACAACCCCAATATTCTCACCGTTGGGCCCAATCAAACGGACCTCAGGAACTCGAATGCCTTCATTTACACGAAAATCTGTAGCGCTGATAAGTTGCTCCTATTTCAAAACAGTTGACCAGCCCTCGGCTGGTTTAGCGCATGAATAATACCATGCGCGGCGGCGAATCGTCAATAAAATGGACCGTGAACGATCAAATCCTCCGTCGCCCACGGTCTGTAGTCCATTTTACAACTCAGGCGCTCTTCTGGCAATCCTATCCTTCACACGAGATAGAAACTCACCCAGCGGAATATTATTCTGCTGGCTTCCATCGCGCACCCGCAGGGACACCTGTTCAGCTTTCATTTCATTATCGCCAACCACGAGCATGTATGGCACCTTCATCAACTGTGCCGAGCGGATCTTGGCGTTCATACGTTGCGCACTCAAATCGGCGTGTGCGCGGATGCCGTTATCACGGAGTTGCTTAGCGATATTTTCTGCGTACTCATTTTGATTGTCCGTGATCGAAATCACGCGGACCTGCTCCGGCGAGAGCCACACTGGGAAGTTCCCTGCATAATGCTCAAGCAGGAATCCGACCATGCGCTCATGCGTACTGAGGGGCGCGCGGTGTATACAGAGCGGCACTTCCTCATTGCCTTCCTTGTTCGTGAACTTTAAATCGAAGCGTTCTGGAACGGCAAAATCCACTTGATTCGTCATGAGAGAGAATTCTTTTCCGATGGCGCTCCAGATCTGCACATCGATCTTAGGCCCATAGAACGCTGCTTCATCTTCCACTTCAACGTACGGTACATTTCCGTTCGTCATAGCGCGACGCACCATCTCTTCCGTATGGAGCCATAAACGCTCATTGTCCACATATTTCTTGCCAAGCCCGGCTTTGCTATGCAAAGAGAGTCGCATCAGATATTTCTCAATGCCAAACAACTCAAAATACTTACGGTATAGGTCTACTACGGCCAGAAATTCAGCCTCAAACTGCTCTTCCGAAACATAGATATGAGCATCGTTCATCTGCATCGAACGTACGCGCATCAATCCAAACAGCTCACCTGATTTTTCATATCGATAGCACGTTCCGTACTCAGCCAGTCTGATCGGCAGATCACGGTAGGATCGTCCTTTTGAGCCGAAGATCTTGTGGTGCATTGGGCAATTCATTGGCTTGACGTAATACTTCACGCCTTCAAGTTCCATGGGTGGATACATAGACTCGGCATAATACGGCAGGTGGCCTGAACGAAGGAATAGATCCTCTTTCGTCAGGTTTGGCGTGCGGACCCGCAGGTAGCCTGCCTTGTCTTCCATATCTTTGGCGAGTTTTTCCAGCTCTTCGATCAGGATACCGCCGTTTGGCAGCCATAACGGCAGGCCTGGCCCCACTTCATCATCAAAGATGAAGATCTCCAGCTCCCTGCCCAACTTGCGGTGGTCGCGCTTCTTGGCCTCCTCCAACTGCTGGAGATGATCCTTCAATTGTTGCGCGTTTTCCCAGGCCGTGCCATAAATGCGTTGCAGCATCTTATTATTCTCATCACCGCGCCAATACGCGCCCGCGATTGACATGAGCTTGAACGCGTCCTGCTTCACCTCTTTCGTACTTTGCACATGAGGCCCACGGCAAAGATCAACGAAAGAATCCTGCTGATAGATGGAAATCTCAGGCTTTTCTTTTAATGGTTCGCCGTATTCATCGAAACCACCTTTTTCAAGTCCTTCGATCAACTCGATCTTGTAAGGCTGGTCCTTGAATATTTCACGCGCTTCCTCTGCAGAGACAACCTTCTTTTGGAACTCATGCTTGCCCTGCACGATCTGCCTCATGCGTTTTTCAATTTGCTGCAGATCTTCAGGCGTGAGGTTACGGGGCAGGTCGAAATCGTAATAGAAACCATTTTCAATGGGTGGGCCGATCGAAATTTTCCCATCAGGGAACATCTCCAATACCGCCTGCGCCATGATATGCGCCGCCGAGTGACGGATCTTATAGAGTTGGGACTCTTCGTATTTTTCCTGAACTTGTTGTGACATTTTCGCTTCCTTTCTGGACTTGCAGTTGCTACCGCTTTGGAATTATTTTCGCGAACCCGGAGAAGCGGTTAGCAACGACCTCCGAGTCGCCGACGAGTGATGGTTGTGTCATCTGTAGTCATAGCGACCTCCTCAGCCCCCGAGCGCTTTAGCGCTGAGGGGGTTAAACAAAAAAATCTCGCCCAAACACGGGGCGAGAATTTGATTCACGCGGTTCCACCCGATTTACTTCATTTGGTGGTTGAGTAGGCGGTGCTTTTCCGCCATATCGAAACCACACTTTGAAATATCTCTTAAGCCTCTAACGGAGCCATCCGTTCCACTTACTTGCTGACAGCCGGTCGCTGAAAGCTTTCCGTTTCACGCTCGCGAGTGGTTTTCAGTGATTTTCCCTTGAAGAGACTCTCAATCATTGATCTCTTCTCCCTGTCTGGGATTTGACCACTTACTCGTCTCGTTCATTGCGTTTATCTAAATAGTATTATATGCCGAAAAGCACCTATGTCAAGCCACTAGGGAGAAAGTATGAGAATAATCGCCTATGGCTTGGGCACTATTTGTAGAAAACAAAAAGTCCCTTATATGGGACTTTTGTGGGCGAGACAGGACTCGAACCTGCGACCTCCGCGATGTCAACGCGATGCTCTAACCAACTGAGCTACCCGCCCGAAGGATTGACATTATAACGAGGGTAACATAAATTGACAATCCCAAGGGGCGATGTGCCTTGCGGTATAATCCCCTCGCCATGTCGAGACGTAAAGCCCCTGAAGATATGTCCGTTGAGGAATTACGCCGTTTATTGATTGAGAAACGGCGGGGTAAACGGCGCGAACGGTTGGAACACTTTAAGAGAACGGGCCGCGTGGTGGCAGTAGAACCTGATGATCTCTCGGCTTCTGCGCCAGTGGTGGATACGCTCGAAGAAACCAGTGACCAGCCTCAAGCGCCCGCGTCGAAGCGCCGACGGGTAATGGACAGAGTCCTATTGGCCGTGGAAGTGCTGGCGGTGGTGGGGCTCGTGGGAGTCCTCATTAGCGGGTTTGGGATCCTGCAGGATCTAAATGCAGAAGTTTCCGCAGCGTTGATCCAGGAAACGTTTACTCCCACTCCGCTTGTGATGGCGGTAGTTCTTCCATCTGGACATGTGCCACCAGATGCTCAGGGCAATACGAGGCCCAATGACGCAGAGATCCCTGCGCATCTGCAACCCATGGTGCAGTCTCTTGCAAATATTCCAGTGCCAACTGCTGCCCCAGACCAGGCCATCAGGATACAGATCCCTTCAATTAATATCGATGCGCCCATCGTGCAGGGAGATGGCTGGGAACAACTGAAGAAGGGTGTGGGGCAGAATGTGGGTTCTGCAAACCCCGGGCAGAATGGGAACGTGGTCTTATCCGCACATAACGATGTGTATGGAGAGATATTCCGTTATTTGGATAAGCTCGTACCTGGTGACCAGGTTGTAGTGTACACTCAGCAAAGGCAATACGTTTATGTTGTAGACCGCACAGTGTTGGTTGAGCCCACCGCGGTGGAAGTGATGGCATCTACGGGAAACCCAACTGTGACGTTGATCTCATGCTACCCATATCTTGTGAATAAACAGCGCATCGTTGTTTTTGCGCGATTACAAAACTAGGAGTTCAAATGGCTAAGAAGAACAAACGCATCACCACCACAGTGAGCATGGCTTCATCACCGAGCCGTACCGAGTTCAATCCCGATTACACCCATGTCAAAAAGGATCTGACTCGCATTGCCACTCTGGCGGGCTTCTTCATCACTGTGTTAGTTGTGCTTTCTTTTATCATAAAGTAATAGTAGGGGCGACCCGCCTAGTTCTATAGAGTTATACAACCATCCTGAAGGGTCGCCACTGCTGCAACGGAGATTTCATGTCTCGTATGTTTGTCCCTGGCCCTGTGGATGTGGCCGACGAAGTTTTGCAGGCGCAGGCCGCACCTATGCTGCCGCACCGCAGCAAGGAATTCGAAACCATCTTTCGGCGCGCCTCTGAAAAAGCCCAGCAACTTTTTTATACCAAATACCGTGTCTTCCTCGCGGCCGCCTCTGGAACCGGATTACAGGAAGCTGCCATCCGCAACTTTGTCCACAAGCGCGTGCTTTCTGTCGTCAACGGCGCGTTTGCCGATCGCTGGTATGAAGTCGCGGTCTATAATGGGAAAGAAGTGGATGAGCTTGCCTTTGACTGGAACATACCTGCCTCACCCGACCGTATAGCGGATACCGTTAAAAAAGGCGGATTCGAAGCCCTGACCATCGTCCACAATGAGACGTCTACAGGTCTGCAGAATCCAGTGAAGGAAATTGCAGAGGCAGTTCACACAGTCGCGCCAGATACTTTGATTTTCGTGGATGCAGTCTCATCGCTGGGCGGCGCAAAGATCGAAATGGACGCCTGGGGCATAGATATGCTGCTGACCTCATCCCAAAAATGCCTTGCACTGCCTCCCGGTTTGGCGTTGGGGGCTGTGTCTGACCGGGCGATGAAGAAAGCTGAAACGGTCGAAAACCGTGGCTGGTACTTTGACCTTGTCCGCATGGAAAAACATCGCCTGAAAGATTCCTCCCCTGCAACCCCGGCGATGTCACTCATTTACGCACTTGATTTTCAACTGGACCGCATCCTTGCAGAGGGATTGGAGAATCGTTTTGCACGTCATTCTGCGATGGCAAAACGCGTACAGGAATGGGCAGACGCACATGACCTGTCCATGTATGCGCCGGATGGTTTCCGCTCACAGACTGTCACAACCATTAAGAATGACCGCGGCATCAGTATCTCTGACCTCAATACTTTCCTCAAGCAGCGTGAAATGCGCATTGCAAATGGATATGGTCAATTGAAAGAGAAAACCTTCCGCATTGCACATATGGGTGAAACACAAATGGAAGATATTGAGAAATTGCTCGAAGCAATGGAAGAGTATTTGAAGAAGTCATAAATCGAGATTTGTAAGCTGTTGTGTAATTGGTAAATCGCAAATTATCAATTACTTTTTCTCTGGCAAGTAAAGTATGGCTGAAGACTCCAAAACTCACGAACTAACCCTGACGACTCTCACCTACGGTGGGGACGCTATGGGGCGTATTGATGGCCCTGTAACGGGGACAGGTGGACGGGCGGTCTTCGTCCCGTTTGGGTTGCCGGGGGAACACGTCCGTGTGAGGTTGACAACAGAGAAGAAAAATTTTGCACGCGGGGAAATCATTGAGATCCTTGACGCCTCAAAGGATAGAATACAGCCGAAATGTATTCATTTCGGCGAATGTGGCGGATGTCATTATCAAAATCTTCCATATGAAAAACAATTAACTGCAAAAACCGAAATTTTAATTGACCAATTAAAGCGTATCGGCAAAATCGAGAATCCACCAGTGTTGGCTATGGTTCCGTGTCCAAACCCCTGGAATTATCGTAATCATCTTCAATTCTCTTTGTACCACGATGGCAGGTTGGGTTTTCAAATGGCCAATTCAAATCGGCTGTTTCCCATCAGCGAATGTCATCTCCCTGAACCTTCTATTAATTCCTTTTGGCCTCAGCTTAAATTTGACCCTGGTACAGATATCGAGCGCGTCTCGCTGCGGGCTGGCAATGGGGGTGACCTGATGCTCACGCTTGGATCGGATTCTCCCGAGCCGCCTGAGCTCGAAATCGAAGCAGGTATTTCCGTCACACATTTATATGAAGAGAATACGGTTGTTATAGCGGGAGCTGACCATATCCTCCTGCGTGTGCTTGAACGCGATTTCAAAATTTCCGCCGCCTCGTTCTTCCAGGTGAATACCATCATGGCAGAGAAGATGGTAAATCATCTGTTGACCAGTTTGCCTGTTTCCATGTCTACAACTTTATTGGATGTTTATTGCGGAGTTGGATTATTTAGTGCGTTCTTCGCTCCCAAATGCGGACGCGTGATCGGGATTGAATCATCAGAATCTGCCGGTGAAGATTTTGTGGTCAATTTGGATGAATTTGATCATGTGGAGCTATATGAAGGATTGGCTGAAGAAGTGCTGCCAAATCTCGCGGAGCAGATCGCAAATCCGCTTTATGTAATCGTTGACCCACCGCGCGCCGGCCTTGACAAGCAAGTTGTGGATGAGATCCTGAAGCTCGCCCCGCAGATGATCGCTTATGTTTCCTGCGATCCATCTACTCTGGCGCGTGATGCAGCTCGTCTCATTAATGGCGGTTATAAGTTAAAGGAAGTGACACCCTTCGATCTGTTCCCGCAAACCTATCACATCGAAAGTATCAGCCTGTTCGAAAAATGAACCCAGGAATCGTTCCTCTCGGCGATTCATCTGTGCTTATTAAGCTTGGGGATGAAATTGATCTCATTATCAACCGGCGTATCCATGCTCTTGCAAATCTCATAATAACTTCATCCGTGAAAGGGGTTGTTGAAGTTGTTCCAGCGTATGCCACATTAATTGTGCACTATGATCCCCTACTCCTCTCGTTCACACAAATGAAAGCTTATTTGCGCATGCAGATTTCTCAAATGGAGGAAAGTGAATCTCGAAAGCCGCGGCGGATTGAAGTCCCAGTGAGATATGGAGGGGAACTGGGTCGTGATCTGGAGTTTGTCGCGTCGCATTGCGGCCTGCATGTCGAAGATGTGATCCGTATCCATAGCGAGAAGATTTATACAGTTTATATGATGGGCTTTACACCAGGCTATCCATACATGGGCAAACTTGATGATAGGTTGAGCATGCCTCGGCTTGAAATACCGCGCACGCACGTGCCTGCCGGAACAGTTGCCATCGCTGGCTCACAAACAGGTATCTACTCCATCGAGTCGCCGGGCGGCTGGCAGTTGATCGGTTGGACACCGCTCAAATTATTTGATCTCGAATCGAAATCTCCTTTTTTGTTTTCTCCAGGCGATGAAGTGAAATTCATTGTTGAAAATTAATATCAGTTCCCTCGGCAGTTCAACTGCCAAGCGAACCCTTGAATGATAAATGTCACTCGAAGTTATCGAAGCTAATGGGCTTGCCACAATTCAAGACGCGGGCCGTATAGACTGGAGACGATTCGGCGTTCCAACTTCAGGTCCAATGGATATGTTTGCCTTTCGCGCCGCGAATGCTCTGGCCGGTAATACTGCAACTAGCGCTGTAATAGAAATCGGATTGGGTGACATTATATTTCGGGCGTTGCGAGACTGCGTGATCTCAGTTGCCGGCGTTGGCTATGCATTATCAATTTACATTTGGGATTTTCCACTTTGGAGTTCATACTATGTTCGCAGTGGCTGGACGATCCGCCTCAATAAACTTGACACTGGTATGTGGGCATACCTTGCCATCGCAGGTGGCGTTCAGGCTCAGCCAATACTTGGTTCGCGTTCCACTTATTTGCGCGGTCACTTTGGCGGACTCAATGGCACGCAATTGCAAGTTGGCGATATTTTAAGATCTGAAACCCCCTCGCGATCTCTCAATGAACTCGCCGCGCGAAGTTTAAGTGCAGAAGCGTTACCTGCATATTCTGATAACCTGGTTGTAGATGTGATCCTGGGTCCGCAGGAAAAATATTTCACGAACGAAAGTATGTCTACATTTATGGAGCAGGAGTATTCTGTCAGTGCAACATCCGACCGGATGGGCTATCGACTCGAAGGCGCGAAATTGACGCATCGCAATAAAGTCGAATTGATTTCAGAAGGGATGGCGATGGGCACAATTCAAGTTCCCTCAAGCGGACAGCCTATCGTGATGATGGCAGATTGCCCTACAACAGGTGGTTACCCCAAGATCGCGACAATTGCCAGCGCAGATCTGCCGCTGTTTGCGCAATGTGTTCCGAATAAGAGCAGGATTCGCTTTCAAGAAACGTCTGTAGCAAAGGCGCAGAAAAAATATCGAATGTTGATAAATAAGTTGAACGAGGGTATTGTGGAGTCGGATTCGTAATTTGTCACTCTGAGAGAGCGTTCTTCGCGACCGAAGAGTCTTGCATATTGTGGTAGAGATTCTTCGCTGCGCTCAGAATGACATACATATGAAAGGTAAAAATATGAAAATCGACATCAACTGTGACATGGGAGAAAATGCTGGCAATGATAAAGACATTATGCCTTACATCACATCTGCTAATATTGCCTGCGGATTTCATGCAGGCGATCCAGCAACTATGCAGGCAATTGTCAGGCTGGCTAAGAGATATGGTGTCGCAGTCGGAGCGCATCCGAGTTGGAAGGATGTGGAGGGATTCGGTCGCCGCGAGATGATGTTGCCACCAGAGGATGTGGAAGCGTTGGTGTTGTACCAGATTGGGGCCTTATACGCGATCGCCAAGACAGAAGGCGTGGAGTTGCGGCATGTCAAGCTGCATGGCGCGTTATATAACCAGGCCGCGCAGGATCGGACGCTTGCAAATGCTGTCGCACACGCGGTAAAAAGATTCAGTGGCAAGCTAGTTTTGTTCGGGCTGGCAGGTTCAAGCCTGATAGAAGCGGGGATTGAAGTGGGGTTGCGCGTTGCGAATGAAGGATTCCCGGACCGTAATTACAATCCAGATGGCACGCTGGTATCGCGTAAACAGTCAAATGCCATCATCGAAATACCAGAAGAAGTAGCCGCGCATGCGTTGCATTTGATTCGAGATGGAATTCTATTTGGGGGAAAACGTGTTCAGGTGGATACGTTGTGTTTGCATGGGGATCATCCAAACGTTGTAGAAAATGCAAAACTCATTCGTGATAATTTGTTAACCTAAGAAGTGACAGTCACTTCAAAAGTGACTGTCATCTGGTTGCAGAATTATTCTTTCTTGTCTGCTGCCTTCGTACTCATGCTCTAGCGAATATCCGACCGGAGCTGTTCAGCTTCCTCTGATCGTTTGCCCTGCGCCCCGTTGGCGAGAGCCGCCACCTTCGCGGGACAACAGCCACTTCGATTGTTCGCTCGCTTCAGCAAAGCGGCTAAACACCGTCCGAGTCACCTGGAACTGCCAGATAAAGTTGCGAAAGATCAGTTGATGAACTGGGTGGAAAAGACTTTAAAACCCTACACCATCTATTAAGTCACGCTTCCATTATGTGTCATAAGACCTATTGCCATAACTGAAGCAACAGATTAGGATTTCATTTTACAAGGAGGAATAATGAAAAAGCGTATTTGGATCGCAATTGCCATATTTGCCCTGGGGATACCTTCCTGCAGCTTGCCAGCGGATCAGGCGACCGCAACGCCTACGCCTCCTGCCCCGACGCTGGAGATACCGATTACAAGCGGATCTACGCCCACGCCTGTTTCCATTGAAACGCTGCTGGCAATTGATACCGCCACCATTGTCCCTACACCCACACCAAGTAATTTGCTGGCATCAGCCAAAGACCAACCGGTCAACTGTCGCTTTGGGCCTGGCACACAATATGGAATCGCGGGTGCGTTGAACCCGGGTAGGCAGGCAGAGATGATCGGAAAGAACCTGGATTCATCCTGGTGGTACGTGAGGAATCCCAGCGATCCCTCAACGTTGTGCTGGCTGGCTGCAAGTGTCATCGACACGATAGGCAATGTGGAGTCGCTGCCAGTGGTGGAACCGCCTGAGATAACGGTGACCAGTGTAAACGTCAGTGTTGACCCGCAGGGTATGAATGTGGCGTGTGATGCGTTTCATCAGAGCGTCGTCATCAGCGCTTTTATTACCACCAACGGTCCATCCATTGTGATCTGGCGCTGGGAGTCCAGCGCTGGTAAAACGTCGGCTGAACAAAACCTGTTGTTCGAGGAGGGCGGCACGAAGATGGTTCAGGATTATTATCAGGTGGATGGTGCCAATGATTATTCGATATGGGTTCGTACGATTGTGCCAAATGTCGTGATTGGGGAGGCGAATTTCAAAGTGATCTGCACGCCGTAGAATGATGGCAGTAAGGTTTTAGATCAGTATTTCATCCGCCTTGAAACCGGGCGGATGAAGTATTTAATGAGAAGATACAGCCTTCAAACTTTGTTAGGTGCTATTGAATTGACATGATATATAATCCCTGAGAAGGTTGGATGAACCGAATCGTCTTATTAATATTATGAGCTTCAAGCAAAAAGTGCTTCCCTTTGTCGTCACAACAGGGCTGAATAATAAATTGCCTTAACCATGTTGAAGAAAATTGTGCATTTCCTATCCCCACCTGTTTTTGCAGATGACGAAGAGAAGACCCGCAAAGCGTACCTGCTCAATGTGATCACGATCAGTTCGCTTTTCGGCGCGCTCCTATATGGACTTTTTGCGCCGCCTGAACGCCTTCCCTATATCTGGCTGGCAATTGGAGTCGTTTTAACGGTGTGGCTGTTAATAAGACGCGGCTATGTTAATGCAGCATCCATCGCTATGGTAACTGGGATTTCCGCCATTCTTGTCATTAGCATATTTACTGGCGGAGGTGTGCGTGCACCCGGCTACAGCGGCTTTTTCGTCACAATCCTTTTGGCTGGACTGTTGGTTGGTTGGAAAGCTGCATTAAGCGTGGCACTATTCAGCGTTTTGTATGGGGTGATATTACTTCAGGCAGATGCTCGCGGCCTGCTTCCAGAAGCATTCCAATACAATAACAATGCCTATTTGATCATTAATAGTGTTCTCTTCATCATGACAGGGGCGATTTTTATACTATCGCTGCGAATAGTGAATGACGCGTTGCGCCGCGCCAGCAGTGAGCTTGCTGAACGCAAACGGATCGAGTCAGATTTACGGAAGCGCGAATCCATTCTGGAGGCCACTGCCCGGAGCGCTGAGCTTTTGCTCAAAGCATCGGACTGGCGAACCGAGATCAACACCGTGTTGGAACACCTGGGACAGACCATCAATGCCAGCCATGCTTATTTGTTTGAAAACCATATGGACTCGAATGGGGAAATTGTCACGTCCATTCAATATGAATGGTCGGCGCCATCCTGCACAAGCGATCTGGATAACCCTGTTTTTCAGGATGTTGAACTCAACGAATTTGGGTTTGAAGGCTGGTACACAGCGGTCAGTAACAGGCGCCCTTATATTGGAGATAAACGCATTTTCTCACCAATTGAAGCGGATTTCTTCGC
>Ga0079215_10000162_pt1 | contig 13220 bp, 12 predicted proteins | sample NCControl_FD_77004 | JGI IMG/M metagenome (GOLD analysis project Ga0079215, IMG submission 77004) | Agricultural soil microbial communities from Utah to study Nitrogen management - NC Control | ecosystem: Environmental > Terrestrial > Soil > Agricultural land | place: USA: Utah | collected...
TAAGACTTGGATAGGCAGCGCGCACCGCACACCTCGCCGTCAGGCTCGAGAATCCGTCTGGATACCACCGATTTTGCGTGGCCCTGACGGACTGCAAAAGACCACGATCGTGCGCACGCTCGAGGAAACTCGCCGCGAATGACGTCAGCGATAGTCGTGATGCCGACTGGGCCGATTCAATCAGGTAATTGAATCTCAACGGTTGATCCATCCGTCAGCCCGTAGGTCTCGCGCAGATTCCTGCCCGCAATGAGTTCGACCACCCAAGGGTCGGGACGGTCGCGGGCAGCTGTCGTCGTCGTCCACAGCCACGCAGGTTCATTTGCGAGGTTGGCCAGAAGGCAGCGGACGAGGAGAATGTCGCGTTCTCCACCATATTCGGTTCGATCAAAAACGACTGTGCGACGCACGATCGCAGGGTCGAACCAGTCAAACGGCGCCCCGAGAGCGACGTTCAGCGAGCCTGGATAAACGAGGGTACCGACCTTCCGCGAATAGGCAGTGTTGAACTTCGAGAGCCAGTGTGATGCGTCTCCAGCGCCTGCTTGCACGCGTCCAATGAGGCGGCTCTCCATCAATGTCTTGGCCGCGACGTCATGCGGAAGTAATGGGGTTACGCCTTTACAGCGACACCCTTGACGGCATTCCTCGACGACGCGAGCTGCTCGAGGACATGTGGGAGAACCAGGACGAGCTCCTTGCGCACAATTTTCGCATCGAGTCGCGACGCAGTCGCCAGCGCCTCGATCTGCTGGGTGCCGAGGCCATGTACGATTTGCTGCGGCGAAATCATCCGTGTGCCGTCCCGAGAGGTCAACGCCGCCGCGACGTGCCCCAGGCCCTTGTCCTGAAACATCTTCAGGAGTCCCGGGACTCCACCGGGCGTTGCCCGCACCAGGTTCAGCACTTCGGGGAATAACTTCTCGTTGTCGCTGACGATCGAGGGGACTACTCCCGCTGTCGTCGCCGTGTTTTCCAACGTCATTCAGGCTCCATACTCTGAGTATCGTCGGCGACGACGGCATGGCAGAACCGTAGTAGTCTGCCTTGGCGTGGCGTTGCGCTGGCCCACTTCGTTGCCGACAATGAACCATAGCTGGTTCGCGCGCTCCCCGCAGGCGCTCGACGCGCCGTTTCGCCACAAATTGCCTGACGAGTCCTGAACTCGGGGGCTTCGCCGAAGCACCTGCAGTTAGTCGTATTCGTCCGAGCCCTGGACCCACATGAACGACTGCAGGTCGATCATATCGCGCGGCTTCAAATCCTCCAGATCCCGGCGCAATCGCTCGGCGAAGTCGAGGAGCGCTGAATAGACGTTCCAGGACGGCCGCGACTCGTAAGGCAACGCGTAGTCATAGGCTGCCGCCGCCTTCCTGGTGACTGTCGGCTTGAAAAAGAGATGCCGGCCAGGTTGGGCTATGAAGGGGAAGACGGTGACCGCGGGCCAGGTCAGCACCCGCGTCCCCTTCCTCGGTAAGTTCGCCACCGTTTGGACCCATCGGTCGAACCGATGCGGGAGGCCGCCGCTGCCGTGAAGGAGGTCAAACAGACCCTCGGCAAAAGCGCGCGCACCTTCCGGACTTCTTACCGCATCGCGAAGCGCCATCTTCTCGAACGAAAAGATCATGCTGTGACGCGACCGCTGTTCCACGCGCAACGCTGTCGCTGCAATGACCTCGAATTCCCGCTCCTTGAGCAATCGCTGGAAATCGCGACGGCCGAGTGATTCTTCCCAACGCAGGTGAGTCTCCCACTTGTAGTCGCGTTCCCAGTCCAGGTAAGTCGGATCCGCGAATCCACCGGGGAAAAAACGCAGAAACTTACGGCGGGCCCGAGCAACCGGCGTCGCGGCTGCTCGACTCGCAACTTTCCGCTTTGCGCGCCATCCTACTCGAGTGGGCATGCCCCTACTACACCGCTTCTTGACAATACGGTCGACATTCAGCGGTTGCGACTCGTTCCCGGCGTAACCGACGCCGCTGTCGGCTCACTGCCGACTGCCGAGTTCCGCATCCCGCGTCCGCTCGTGGTCGACGGCGCCAGCGGTGAGCGACATATCGGAGTCACGGATTATCACACCGCCTGGATAGACAGCAATTACTTTCGCGTCAGTGGGACAGCGCTGGTGGCTGGCCGCGTACCTAACGAGGGCGCATCGGATCAATCCCCCACCCCACCGTTTCGCGCACTGTTCGAGGAACCCTCGTCGTGAATCGCTCGCTCGCGCGTCGCATCGTTCCCGACGGGAATGTGCTGGGGATGCGCATCAAGGTCGCGGTGGCGGCCGGCGGTCGGTTTCCCCCGGCCGACGTCTGGTCGACGATCGTTGGGATCAGTGACGACGTGCACCTTCCGGGGGTGCGCGGCGACCTCGAATCGTATCAAATGTATTCCGTTCGGCCAGGTCGGAAACTGGGCCGCCGCGCCGATCGGTGCAGCAAGCGTTGGCGTTAGTATGGTCAGCAGCGTGCGGTTCACGTTGATGCGCATGACCAGGACTCAAGTGGCGGAGGCGAGGTCGTACAGTTCTGAGCGCCCGTCATCGAGGCTTTCCCTTTTGGGGCGGTATCGGCGCCATGGCCCCGTCGAGGACGTTAGGCATTCGCGCCGCGACTGCACGTAACTCCGGGTCCGCGCGGCGCCAGAGACGTTCGAGTCGCTCGCGCATCTCCATTGCGCCCACCGAATCGCCACGTGCCGAGCGCAGCTCGCCCAACCGCTTCATAGCCCACCCTAGCTCGATCGCATCAGTTTCGTAGCGATGAAACCACGGCGTCTCCAGATAGCGCTCGTACGCCACGATGGCGGCCCGTGAATCACCCGCGTTCTCGTGCGCGCGCGCCAGCGCCGGAAGTGCACAGATTGTGCAGAAATGCGTCGCCACCGCCGAGTCCAGGTACACCCGCGCCTGAGCGATCCTGCGCTGGGCGACCGCGATTACGCCGCGTGTCCAACTCCGATCGGCGCGGAGGTTCCGGTCGAGCGCACGATCGTTGGAGTCCGCACCGGCGAGTAGCTCCCGCGCGCGGGCTAGCTTCCCGGCGTTGGCATAGAGTCGCGCCAGCATGTCGTAGGGCCGGTCACCGGGAAGGATGCTGTCGAGCGGCAACTGTTGCAGCGCCGAGTCAACGAACGCGATCGCGCGCGCGGTGTCGCTCCGGTAACGCAGCGCCAGCTGCGCGCGCTGCGCCACGCCGAAAAGGAAACGACCGTGCGATTTGGCCGCGGCGCTCAGCGTCAGGTGCGTGCGCCAGTACCGGTCGGCCTCCGCGAGCCGCCCCTGTGTCATCGCGATCCCCGCGAGCGCCTCGTACGGGTCGATCAGTTCGAGCGTATCGCCACGCACGGCAGCGATCTTTTCCAGCGCGAATCGCTCGGCCGACTCCCAGTCGTGCTGCGCGCTCGCGTCCTGGTACTTCACGCCGCCCAGCACCTGGTTCCCGGGAAACCGCCGCGCGATCAGGTCGAGCGTGCGCCGCGAGTCGGCGAACCGGCCCTGGAGCAGCTGTGTGCCATGGATCCCGAAGTACAGGTTCGCGATCGTCGAGTCCATCGTCGCGGCCCGCACGAACAAGCTCTCGGCCTCGGCGTATCGGCGCTGGTCCTGACGGATGAGCGCGAGGTTGTTGAGCGCCCGCACTTCATACGGATACCGCGCCAGCACGCGCTCGTAGGTTGCCGCTGCCGAGTCGCGGTAACCAGCGTGCCACGCATTGCTCGCGATGATGAAGTAGCGATCCAGGAAGGGTAGTCGATTCTGGTTGGCGAGAGCCCGGCGCAACGCGGCGCTCGCCCGTCCGGGCTCGGCCAGCGCATCGTACGTCATCGCCAGCGAGATGTGGGCCGACCCGAAGGCGGAGTCCAGCGCGATCGCCTGTTCAAACTTCCGGATCGCTCCTCGCCGGTCGCCAGCACGCGTCAGACGCTGACCCTCGGTGAAGACGCGGAGGGCCGGCAGCGATTTGGTGGCCGCGTCCCACAGGGGCGGCGAGGCGCGCAGGTCGCGAAGGGACTCACCGACTCGCTCGCGCAGGCGCCTGCTCAACCGGTCGACGGCCTCGATCAGCTTCGACGAGTCAGCGGCGGTCTCGCGAACCGACGCGAGTGCGCTGCCGCCGACGGCATCGATCAGCTGCGCGGACAGACCGAACGCACTGCCTGTTCTCGTTAGGCTTCCTGTGACGATCGCTTTCACGCCCTCGCGCGCGGCGACCTCGCGGGCCAGCGTGTCGTCGAGCGCGAGATCGGGTGATCGCTCCATGCGTTCGAGCGTGACCCGCACCTGACGCGGCGTGAGCACGCGGACCACCGGCGATGCGGTGAGGTCGATGCGGATTGCTTCGGTGATCGCCGCGGCGAGTGTGCTGTCGCCGGCGCGATCTGTAAAGTCCGCCACGAGAACGCGGTCGCGTTCGTGCAACGCACCAGTGGCGAGCAGCGATGGTTCAGCCCGTGATCGCGAGGCACGGGAATTGGAGAAGGCGATCGCCAGCGGAACGGCCGCGACCAGCAATGTGACGACGGCGGTCTCCACTCGATGTCGCCCGACGAACTTCTGTGTCCGGTATGCGAGCGTGTCGGGACGCGCGAGGATCGTCCGCCCCGCGGAGTGCCGTGCGAGATCCTCGAGCAGGTCAGCCGCCGAGGAATACCGCCGTGCTGGATCCTTCTGCAGCGCCTTCAGGACAATAGTGTCGAGGTCTTCGGCGGCATGCCTGGGAAGGCGCCGGCGGCGCATCGCTGACGACGGCCGCACCGGCTCGGTCTCACAAACGACACGCTCGATGGCGCCCGGCGAGAGACCCGCTGTGCGATACGGGCGCCCACCCACGAGGAGCTCGTAGAGGACCATGCCTAGCGAGTAGACGTCGGATGCGGCGGTCACCGGCGCGCCGCGGACCTGCTCAGGCGCCGCGTATTCGGGCGTCATCAGGTGCATCCCTGTGCGCGTCCGCGGCGCACCGCCATCATCGCCATCACCGCCAGCGTCAAGGAGCTTTGCGATACCGAAATCCAGCAGCTTCGCCTCGCCCGTTCGCGTCACGAGAATGTTGGACGGCTTGAGATCGCGGTGGACGACGCCGCGCTCGTGCGCGTAGCTCACCGCCGTGCACACGTCGCCGAACAGCCGCAGGCGCTGCTCGAGCGAGAGGTCGTGTTCCCGAGAGTACCGGTCGAGCGGCTCGCCCTCGACGTACTCCATTGCGAACCAGGGTGTCCCGTCGGGAGCTGTGCCGCCGTCGAAGAGGCGGGCGATGTGTGGGTGCTCGAGCGAAGCAAGGATCCGTCGTTCTGCGATAAACCGCTCCACCATCCACCCACCCGCCAGCGCGCCGCGTACCAGCTTGAGCGCGACGCGCTGGCGGAACTGCTGGTCGTCGTCACGCTCGGCGAGATAGACCGTGCCCATCCCGCCCCGTCCCAGTTCGCGCACGATCCGGTACGGCCCGATGCGCTCCGGAGGCCTGACCGCGACATCGTCGCCGGGCGCGTCGAACAATGGCGCAGCGATCTGCGCCGCCGGCTCGCGCAGGAAGTTCCCGGCGCGGTCGTGCGCCAGGAGGAGTCGCTCGACCGTCTGCCGTAGTACCACGTCATCGCCGCATGTGCGCTCGACGAAGGCCGCTCGTTCGTGCGGCGGCAGATCGAGCGCGGCGTCGAACAGCGCATCGGCGCGTTGGAAGGCATCGAGCCTGGGATCCATGAGGCGATGGCTCGTTAGGCAGTGACGATCACGACGTCGTGCCCGGCGCTACCGAGTCCGGGTAGAGCTCCTGGAACAACCAGCTGCGCGCCCTCGCCCAGTCGCGTTTCGCCGTGCGGAGGCCGATACCAAGTGTCTCGGCCGTCTCCTCCTCCGTGTAACCGCCGAAGAACCGGCACTCTACCACGCGAGCCTGGCGCTCGTCCATCGTGGCCAGGCGCTCGAGCGCGTCGTCGAGCATTACGAGGAGCTCCGCCCGGTCCTCGACTGCGACCTGATCGATGTTCTCGAGCGGCACTGGTTTCCGGGCCGCACCACGCTTGTCCGCGTGGTGACGACGGGCGTGATCGACGAGGATGCGCCGCATTGCGGTGGCGGCGATAGCGAAAAAGTGCCTTCGGTCCTGCCAGGCGCCCGCCTTTTGATCCACGAGCCGCATGTACGCCTCGTGAACGAGTGCGGTGGTCGACAGTGTGTGGCCCTCGTTCTCACGCCGCAACTGGTGGTGGGCGAGGCGCCGCAGCTCGTCGTAAACCAGCGGAAATGCGCGGTCGAGTGCCGCGCGGTCACCCGCGGCGGCCAGGACGAGCAGGTCGGTGACGCTCTCTCGCGGGTCCATGCACGATCGTGGCTCGTTCCGTCGGCGTTCTACGCGTTCTCTGAATGAAGGGCGGAACAGAGGGGCGTCGCAACATGCAACCGGGCACCACCGGCGGCAATACGAGGCGCGACGACCCCCCTCTTGCGCGGGCTAACCGCCCCGGACGACGACACTTGGAGGAGCAGATGCGGAGGAGTTCAGTGCTGTTCGTGGCCGTCGGGATGGTTGCCGCCGGGTGCTCGCGCGACGCGCCCATCGTGGCCCCCGATATCGAAGTGGCCGAAGCGATGGTCGCGCAGGCCAAGGCAGTGGAAACGACCGACAACGACCGCCTCGTGGCGGACGCGATCGACGACGCGCTGGAGCGGCTGATACCGTCGCTCGACAATTACGGAATTCCGCTGCGCGCTCCGCTGATCGCGCTCCAGACGCGCGCGAGCGACCCGTCAGCGTGGGACGCGCTGGGACGAGCGCTCAAGGCGATCACACCCACGCTACCAGAAGAGTACCGACCCGACCTGGACGCGCTGCGCCTGCAGCTCGGTGCCGCCGCGACCCAATGACCCAAACAGACGAGGAGACAATGATCAACCACCTTCTTGAGATGCGCCGGGCGCTGCCCGTGGCGCTGGCGCTGGCCGCGCTGGTTGCGCTGGCGCCGGACGCCCGCGCACAAGCACCCGACCCTAACGACCCGAATGTCATCTGGGCGTGCTACGTGCCGCTCTCAGGCACTGTATACCGCATCAAGACGACGGATACGAAGCAGGAATGCGCGTCGAAGCAGCACGTGATCTTCTGGTTCAATGCGACAGGACCTCGGGGACCGCAAGGTCCCGCCGGGCCCACGGGTGCTACCGGAGCAACGGGAGCAACGGGAGCAACGGGAGCAACGGGACCGACGGGGCCCGCAGGGGAAGGCACCACCGGCTACTTCAAGGCACTCACCGCGGAGCTGACTAATCCCGGACCTGCGGTCCTCTCACTCAGTCTTCCCGCAGGCCACTATATGTTTATCGCTCGCGTCAAGGTTTTTAACAAGACCAATGACGCCGAAGAAGCCGCAGCGGCCTGCAGCATCGGTGTGCCGGGACAACTCACGCACACGGAGACGAAGATCAACCGCGTTGTCGGGGAGTTGTCCTTCGTAGTGGTCGGCGCCGTGCAGGCCAGCAGCCCGTTTACCGCGTTCCTGAACTGCGGGGGAGACAACGCACTCCTGTCGGACGGCACCAGCCTGCTCGCTATCAAGCTCGGGTCGCTCGTACTGCCGTAAAGGAAGAAACCTCGGGATCCGCGTTTCATGACCGGCAGCAAGCAGGGCGGGCCATCAGGTCTGCCCTTCTTGCGTTGCCTTCCGGTATGCCGACGCCCCGCTGGCACGGCAATGACGCACCGGTCGCGGACGCCCGGCCCACAGCTTCGGGCGCCCCGACGGGTGCGTTCTGGGCAGCCAGCCCGCAGGCACGCCGTGGCCGCAGTCCTCAACGAGGTGCGAGTGTAAGCGCTCGGCTCTGATCTCGCGTTAGGCAATCCGCGCTTGCCTACTGCGTGAGATGCTGGATGATCTTCCTTGCGACAGTTCCGTCGCCGAGATAACCGATGGCATACGGATGGAATGTGCCCGACGTATCCATTGACGGCCAAGTACTACGCACTGATTTCGACCCGTCGCGCACGGCGGAGAGCCGAGAAGCAGACGCGAACTCGTTATGCAGGCCGTCTTCGCGGCGCTCGAAGCGCCGGGGTCGCAGAATCGAAATGACTAAGCCCGATCGGCCTTCCCTATCTGTCTGCAAAATTGGGGCGATCGCGCTGGTCCGGGGAGCGATCAGCTAAGGACGTCCTTGCTTCGAGATGCGCTTTGGTGTTCCAAATTACCAAAAGCGGCTCCCTATCGAATTCACGGTGAACCGGTGAGGCTATTCAATGCCTCTTAAGACTTATTCCTCGTTCACGTGAAGTTCTTGGACGATGCGCAGTTGCATCCAAGACGCTGTTGGAACGTTCGCATTGATGCGTTTGTTACGGGGAATGCAACACACCTCGTACCACAAACGACACTACGAACGACATCACTTCAACCCAAATGCATGAGCTTTCTTGCAAATTTCCTGCATTGAGTTCAGTTCTCTGCCCCTAACGATTTTTGTAGCCGGTCGGGGCGGCGGGGAATGCTTGCTGTATACGGTGACGACGCGAACACCTTGCGACGGATAGCATCCGCTGTGCCGCGCTCGGTCGATGTTTTTTCGACGGTGGAGTGGGATGAGTTCCTCGTCCGCGCACCGCGGGCAGAGTGCAAGGTCCTCAGTATTTCGCAGCTGAGTCGCGCCCCGAAGCTCGGACCGTCGCTTGCGAAGACGTTGCACCCACTGATCCTCGTCACACCCCGGAATACCGACAACGCGTCGCACGCACCGGGGCTGTCACCGACGGACATCGTCTGGGCATCGGACATCGAGATCGACCTCTGGACCAAGATCAGGCGCGCGTCGTCGCTCGGCGTTTTGGAGCGTGTCGCCGCCTGTTTCCGTCAGTCGTCCCGGTTGCAGCCGGCGCTACGTGAAGCCTTGGCCATGGCCTGCACGTCCGTGCGGCCGGTTACCACGGTATCAGAACTTGGCGCACTGATTGGCCGCGACCGACGGACCGTGTGGCGTCTCTGGCGACAGCACAACCCGGGCGAGAATGCAATCCGTCTGGAGGACGTCCTGCACTGGTTGATCTTGCTGCGTGCGGTGCTGCACAAGGAGCGAGACCTGAGCTGGCATTCAGTCGCGCGAACGCTCGACGTGCACGAGCAGACACTCGCGCGACTGGCGCAGTCACTCGCCGGCACGAATCTCGGCACGCTGACCTTCCAGGGCCCATTTGCAGTGCGCGATGCGTTCGCGCGAAAAGTGCTCGTTGGACTCGTCGGCGAGACGCTGTGGGACATTTTGCAGTGAGCCGAGACAAAGGCCGCGGCACTGAGACACTCTTCGCCTGTTCGATTTCGCCCGACGGAAGAATGCTGATGGCCCATGAAACCGCACGTCATCGTGCAGCTGAAGGCCGGAGCGCCTACCGCCGACGTCCCACATTGGGCTTCGGTAATTCGTGACAAGCGCGACGCACCCGAACAGCTGATCCCCGCGATTGATGCGGTCCTGCGCAAAGCGCGCGTTCCGGTGTGGGTCACGCATGAGTATGCGCCAGCCAGCACATGGTGGTCTCCGGAAGAAACCGCGGCGGGCCTCGATCGCGTTTATCGGCTGGTGCTGCAGGAAGATCGCAGCATCCCGCCGTCCATCATCTCTGACATCTCGCTGATCCCCCAGGTCGAGCGTGTGCACATGGGCGGCATCGTGCAGTCGCCGCTCCCATCGCCGATCGCGACGCAAGCCTCGACGCGCACCGACTTCGAGTCGCGTGAAGTGATTCGTCTCCCCGAAGCGCACCGTTTCACGCGCGGCGACCCCAAGGTACGTGTTGCGGTGCTCGATACCGGCATCAGCGCAAAACATCCCGAGCTGGCTGGTGTGCTCGCGCCAGGAATGGATTTCGTCGACATCCTCGACGGACACGACGACTTCGTTGGTGACTACCTGGACGCCGACAGCGATCCTGACGACGACGTCGGCCATGGTACGCATGTCGCCGGTATCATCGCGTCAGCGGGGCAACGCATGCCGGTTGGTGTCGCACCACGATGCAAGATCCTTCCCGTGCGTGTGCTCGGCGCGATGCGCCGTGGAGCAGAACGCGTCGGCGCGGGACTCGTCGACAATATCAACAATGCGTTCAAGTGGGCCGTCGACCAGGGCGTCGACGTTATCAGCGCATCGCTCGGGGTTCCTCACGAGGGCGGCGGTCTGCCTCACGAGGAGGTTGTGAAGTATGCGCGCAGTCGCGGCGTTACGATCGTGGCAGCCGCGGGAAACGACGGGCAGCACGCGCTGTACTACCCGGGCGCCATCTCCGGCGTGATCGCGGTCGGCGCCGTCGGCAACGACGGCGAAATGGCAGTCTTCTCGACCTATGGCGACCAGATCCTGTGCGTCGCGCCGGGGGAGAACATCTACTCGACCTACCTCAGCGGCGACTACGCGTTCTCCAGCGGCACATCACAGGCGACACCGTTTGTGTCAGGGGCCATCGCCCTCATGAAGTCGTGGGCTCGCGAGGTTGCCGGTGCCTCGCTCACCGACGCCCAGGTCAAGCATGTCATCAAGCACACCAGCGACCGCCTCGATGGTCGCTTCAAGCATCCCAGGGGCGGCTACGGGCGCCTCAACGTCCGCGACGCTCTGCGTCTCGTGGAGCACCGCCTCGGTGGTCGCTCCCTGCGTTCCGCCATCGCCGCCTGACGATACCCACCATCGCACCGGAGCCGAGTATGGCCGACATGCCCACCTCTCACCACCACGACGATTCGCTGGGGCTCGACAATGGCCACCGCGAGGTCGACAGCGACGAAGTAACGACTACGCCGTCGGGGCGTGAGAAGGCCCAGAGTGGAAACGATCCGTTCACCTCGCGTCTGCCTGACGAGTTCTTTGATGAGCTTCGCGAGAAGCGCGGATTTGGACGCAAGCTCTCGAGGCTGCGAGGGATTGGGCTCGCAAACCCGGACCCGATCGTTGAAGTCGCGCTGCGGAAGATCAGCGCCGAGTTCGGGACTCGATCCGCGGAGATCGAGGATGCCCTGGCGAGTCAGTACCTCAGCGACGTCGAAGCGGTAACCTCACGGCTCAACGCACGGCAGCTTCCTCGCCTGACGAGGCTGTTGCTCACGCAGCGCGGTGTCTATGTGAACTTTCTCGCCGCCGCGATCGAGAAAGTCGAAGAACGCTCGGAGGGCGGCGGGCGTGCGCACACGCATGAGCCGCGACGCGAAGATGCCCCGCGAGAACGAGGACGTAAATCGAAGGTGAAGACCGCAAGAGATCGCGACCCGCGATGGAAACGCCGCACTAACGCTCGGTCTGCCGACTGAGGACATACGCATGGCCACCAACCATCCTTCGACCAAGCTGGACACGCTCGGCATCGAGCGCCTCATCCTGCACGGCACCGACACCCGCCTGCGGACTCGCTTCGCGGAACACATCATCGCTGGGGCGCTTGGCGAGCGAGGCATCAATCCGCCGCCCCAGAACTCGGCGTCCTATAGGCTCCTACGCGAGTCGATCGCCGGCGCCGAGCTGCCGCTCGAGGACGGGCGGATCGCCGACTATGTCGCCGACGAGTACGAGAAAATCCGCACCACGGTTGTCGTGCGCTCGCGCGTGGAGGATTACGCGGAGCTGAACGAGATCCCGCGCGCGCGTTTTACGCCCGCAGTGCGGCAACGCATGATCTCGTACCTCTACGAGCTCGGCGTCCGGCTCGACGACGACGACATATATCGTGCCGGCGGCTACGACGAATACCTCGCCCTGGCCTACGCGCACGCGCTCCAGACCGCGGGCGGCTCCAGCGATCCCATCGTCGCGGCGCGCACCAAGTCGAGCGCGCCGTGGAACTATTCGGTGAAATTCTTCGACGAGGACGATCCGCGCCGCGTCGTACGGGAAAACATCCTCGCGGTCGCTGCAGTGGATTACGCCTGGTTCCTGGGCGATGTTTTGGGCGTCTTCGCGCTCGCCGAGCGCGTGGGTGATCTGTGGGACAACTCGGTCATCGACATCGAGAACGAGGACATCCAGTCGCTCATCTTCAACTACCGTGAAAACGCGATCCACCGCCCGACGCCGGAATCACGCGGGCTGATTTACAAGCGCGTGCTCGGCCGCGGCAAAGTGCAGCTCATGAGCGGCGTCGTGGGCAACCAGGACCTCGGCCGCCTCTGGCACAACATGATGAGCGAGGTCGCGCGCTACATCGAGAAGCGCGAGTCCATGCACGAAGGAAGCCGCCTCTCGCGCCGCCCGATCATTCACACGATCGAGGAGCTGCAGTACAACCTGAGCGACTTTGGCAGCGGCGGCACGGGTAAGCAGGCCCAGAAGCTGAATGCGCAACTCGAGGATGCGATGGCGATCCTCGGCGCCGACGAAGTCGTCGAACAGCTCGCGTTCGGTCGCCGAAAGAACCGGTGGCGCGTCATCGAGCGCCTCATCAAGGAGGAGCGCGGCAAAGCCGTCGACGTGAACGCCGTGCGCACCCTCGCCGAGGAAGGCAATCGCGTCTACAACTTCGTCGCCACCTTCAGCAACTCCGTCTCCGACGACGAGTTCGAGAGCTTCATCGACTCCGCGGAAGCATGGATACTGGCAGAGGCGTCCCTGGGCGGTGGTGGTGAACCCGAGGAAGTCGAGGCTGAAGAGGCTGAAGAAGAAGACGCCGAGCCGACAGTGGAGCTCGAAGACGCCGACGAAGACTGGCAGTAGCCCCGGAGCGACTCGACCCGATGCCTAACTATCATCCCGATACCGTCGCACTCGCGCGCACGGAAGCGCAACGCGTGCTGAGTATGTCCCCGTCCTTTGTGCGGATGAACGAGGCCGAACAGCTGGCGCTGTACCGACAGCTGGTGGATTCGAATCTGGCACGAATGCAGTCGCAGCCGAACGGCCGCATCGCACGGGGCTTTGCCGACGAACCACCGCCGGGACCTCCGGGGGGTCTCGCCCGCACCGATATCGAGAACAAACGCTTCGACCAGCTGCCGCAGATCGGAGCCGATTTTATCCAGCAGATCGACTTCCCTCAATTTGTCAAAGATCTGCTGCAAGGAGTGTTCGACGCCAATCTGAAAGTCACGATTCAACAGATGAAGACGTACCAGGATCTGCTGAAGACGGCAAGCAAATCGATCGCGCAGTTCGCCAAGGACGTGAAGGAACACGAGGCCTTCGGCTACCTCGCCGAAACACAGAGCGATCTCTTCTCGCTCGGCTTCGACGACGAGGAAGGCGAAGGCGGGCA
>Ga0079215_10000163_pt1 | contig 13167 bp, 10 predicted proteins | sample NCControl_FD_77004 | JGI IMG/M metagenome (GOLD analysis project Ga0079215, IMG submission 77004) | Agricultural soil microbial communities from Utah to study Nitrogen management - NC Control | ecosystem: Environmental > Terrestrial > Soil > Agricultural land | place: USA: Utah | collected...
CACGTCGCGATGAAGGCATCGTACCAGGTCAGATTCGACAACCTGCCATCGCTCAACGCAGCGGGTACCGCGCCATTAAGGAAGTCGGATCGCATTCTTTCGACTGGAATCCAGTTGACGTTCTGAGCGGTCCGATGAGTCGCGAGCCTCGCAACACACGAGCTTGCGACGCATGTGCGACAGCGATGTTGGCACTCCGAAGAACGATCGCGCTCGGCAACCGGGTCGCGCACAAACTCGCAACTGACGCGCCGCGCCGAGCCGAATCCCTCCCACTCGTGTACGATCCCCAAAATCAAGCTTGGGGAGTCAATGCGTAACCTGATCCTGCAGGAGTTCGTTTCCGTCGACGGCATGGCCGCCGGTCGGGACGGGAGCACCGACTTCATCCCTGCATCGAGCAGAGGTGACCACAGCCTCGAGCGACGGCAAGAAAGTTTTCTCGATACCATCGACACCATCCTGCTTGGGCGAAAGACATACGAGATGTTCGTCGAGTACTGGCCGAACGTGACGTCCGAAGACGAGCCGCTCGCCGACAAGCTCAACGCTATACCGAAAGTTGTTTTTTCGACGACCCTGGATCGCGCGCCGTGGGGGCATTGGCAGGAAGCGACCGTTACAAAGGGCGATGCCGCGCGGGAGATTGAGCGGCTGAAGCAGCAACCCGGGAAGGACATGGTGATCTGGGGAAGCCTCTCCCTCGCCCAATCGCTCATGCCCGAGGACTTGATCGACGAGTATGAACTGATCGTCTGCCCGGTCGTGCTGGGCGAGGGCCGTCGACTTTTTGAAGACAATGTCGCGCCTGCTGAAATGCTCTGCACACGGTCATTCGACCGCGGGACGGTGCTTCTCTCTTATGCTGAGATGGTGACGGCCGGAACGCGATAATTGCAAGTTGAAAATTTGCAATTTGCAGTCGTTAGGGTTTCAGCCAATGCGTAAACCAGTCCCGTAGCCGTCCCAGCCGATCGACGAGCAACCACGGCTCACCCGATCGCGACAACTCGTGGGACGACCGCGGATAGCGGATGTACTCCACCGGCACCCCCTGCTTCTTCAGCGCCGTGAACCACTCGTCCGCCTGGCCGATCGTGACGCGATAGTCCTCTTCCGAGTGCACGATCAGCGTAGGCGTACGCACGTTCTGCACGAACTTGATCGGAGAGACCGCGTCGTAGATGTTGCCCTTTTCCCACGGCTTTCCGTACAACTCGGATTCCGTGAGTCCCTGTGCCTGGTCAGACCCCCCGTACCACGACGCCCAGTTCATGTCGGCACGATCGACTTGCGCCGCTGCAAAGCGGCGGTTTTTCCCCGTGATCCAGCCCGTCATGAATCCGCCGTACGATCCACCCGTGACGCCCATCCGTGTCGAGTCCACGTCGGGACGCGCGACCATCAGGTCAATCGCCTTCATCAGGTCCTGGTAATCCTCATCGCCCCACCGTCCACGAATCGCGTACGTGAAGTCAGCGCCATAGCCTGACGAGCCGCGCGGATTCGTGTACAACACCATGAACCCGGCGCCGGCGAGGTTCTGGAATTCATCGAACCAGCCCTCGTGGTACTGCGAGTGCGGGCCGCCGTGGATGTAGAGCACGAGCGGATACTTCCGGCCGGCCTGATAGCCGAATGGCTTCATCAGCCAGCCTTCGATCTCGCGATTGCCGACAGACGTGTACGCGAATCGTTCGGCCTCAGACCACGCCACCTGGTTATTCAAGGGCTCGTTGAAGCTCGTCAGCTTTCGTTCGTTGCGGCTGTCCGCGTCCATGACGCAGAGCTCCGTCGGCATAGTCACCGTGCTGCAAACGAAAGCAATCTTCGACACCGCGTCATCAGTGGTGAAGTTCGTCATCCGACGCCGGCCACCGGCGAGCTCGGTCATCTTCCCCGTTCCAGGGGCGATCGAGAACACACCCGTGCTGCCGCCAATTGACGCAGTCATGATGATCGATCCGTCCGGACGCCAGAAATATGAATCCGGTTCGTAACGCCAGTTCGCGGTGAGGTTCTTCGCGGTGCTACTGGCCACGTCGATCACAAACAGATTGAGCTGCTTGAATCGGCCGGGCCGACTGAGATAGGCGAGACGTTTCGAGTCCGGTGCCCAGGCCAGCGACGTTTCATTGCCGACGCGCCGCGCCACGCGGCGAGGTTTGCACCCTCCGCGTTCGTCGCACGGCGTGGCGGGAATGACGAAGATGTCTGCGGTGTTCACGTCAGCGGTGATGCGCGCTTCGCTATAGGGCAGCAACGCGATCGAATCGGATTCTGCCGCGATTGCCGAATCCGTGCGCATCTCGGCGTCAGCAACGAACGCGATCCACTGACCGTCCGGCGACACGACCACATTGCGATGCGAATACGTCGTCGATGTCAACTGGCGTCGTGGCGATCCGTCGAATGACTGGATGAACAGCTGGCTTGGGTTGAACTGTCGCGGCCCGGTACGCACCGGCAGGTATCCCTGGTCATTTGATCGAAACGGGAAGTCGACGATTTGCCTCCCATCAAAACGTTTCGGATCGGCGGGACGCGTGATGGAGCCATACGGAGGCCGCGATTGTCCCATGCTCGCAAATGGGTCCGGGGACGTCGACGGCGGCCGAGGACGATCGGCGGAAGCGGCCCACACCATGAAGGCCTTGTTGGCCGGCGTCGAGCCGTCCTGAAAGCGGTCGACTCGTTCGGGCGCTGCCGTGAAGGTATCGGCACGATACCGGTGCAGCGCACCACCCGACGTGACGACGAGCGTCCTTCCATCTGGCGCCCATCGCGGCGTGCTGCTCTCGACGCCGGCTGGCGTCAGGCGGGTTGGTGCTCCACCGCCGGATCCGACCACCCAGACCTCCGACAGGCGCTTGTTCTGCGCCTCGAGGACTGTGGTGACCGTGAACGCGACCCATTTGCCGTCGGGCGACATCGCCGGTTGCCGGACGGTGGCGACGCGATACCAGTCCGACAGCGTGAACGCACGCTTCGTGGACGACTGCCCACTCGCCGTGTGGGCCACCAGCACGAAGAGGAGAACGAGCTTTCTCATGACCAGCTCCAGTGGAAACAAATACGTCGCGAGATCAACGTCGGAACTCGTGACCGCTGGAGAACATGGCCTGATCCGTTGGGTCCGCCAAGAGGCAATTGAACACGGAGGTGTGGGATTCGGGAGCGGGAATGGGGTAGCACCGGTGGATCCCGTCAGAGCCATCCATCAGCCGTAGTGAGGTCCTTATGGCGACCACCAATCGCGGTGGCTGGAAGACTTGCCGCAGGGGACACAAGTACCGTGGCGCTGGACCGTGTCCGGTCTGCTGGCCCAAGAATCGTCGCAACCGTAGTGGCCAGCGTTAGGCAACGGGATGCAACGCGTGGCCGTGAGCACGATCGTCCTGGCACTGATGGTGTCAGCTTGCCGGCCTGAGAGCGACGCGCGCCAGGATGGTGATTCCACACAGGTCGCATCGCCATCCGCGGCAGTGCATCCCGACTCGGCGCCCGTCTGCTTCATGGCCAACGCGTCGGTCCTCGCCCGCACGCAGGGCAATGCCGGAGTTCCTGACACCGGCGTGACTGGCTGGATTCGACTCGATCAATTCAGGCGGGACAGCGCGTCGGCACAGCTCATCGACTCGGACGGGTTTGCACTCGACGCGGCGTGGCGCAGGAAGATGGATTCAGTGATCGTGTCGGGTTTCAACGATTTCGTGCGGATCGAAATGCGGCTTGGCATTACAGATTCCGTCGCGCGTGGAACGTTACGCGCGCATTCCGACGCCGCGCTGGAACGTGATGCAAAAGGCAAGCTCCGTGAATTCCGCCGCGAGTCGACGATTTCGTTCCGGCAATCACCGTGCGACAGGATGCCGACGCAGGCAGGGAATGCCGAAATTGACGTGCTCCCTCATGGGACGCCGCGCCCCGGTATCCGCTTCGATCCTGAGAAGGTGAAGCGCGGCACCAGCGTCGGCACGCTCGTCGTGGACTCGCTCTTCACGCAATTCGCGATTGTCGACTCGACGTGGGTGGGCACGGCACGGTTCCGCAACGAGATCGAGCTCAGTGGCTGGACGCTTCGAAATCCCGATCCGGACCTCTACCGCCAACTCACCTGCTTCGAAGCCGATTCATCGAGCGCGGCGCGTCTCCCTCGCTGGGAAGGTGATGAACGCCGTGCGTGGTTCTGTTTTTCGAATCGCCTGGAAGCGGCTCGAGCGCTGGGTCCACCGAGCGAAGGCGTCCCGGGGACGATCGTGATCGACCAGTTCACGATACACCGGGGCCATTCCGACGAGGTCAACAGCGCCCGGTTTGTGCGCCTCGTCAGGCGCGGCGGCTCCAACTGAGGCAAACGCTGAATCCGGGCGGGACTGTCAGCCGTAAGGTGTTAGTGACTTCGCTCGGTTATTTCCACTTCGCAACGTCGCTCCTTGCGCTCATCAGCGGCGCCTTTGTTCTGTTTCGGGCGAAGGGGACTAGGATGCATCGCCGCGTCGGCTGGGTGTACGTCGCAAGCATGGTCGCTCTGAATGCGTCAGCATTGTCGCTGTACCGGCTGACCGGCACATTCGGGCCCTTTCACATTGCGGCCCTGATCAGCCTGATGACCGTGGCCGCCGGAGTTGACGCCGCACGACAGCGGAAGCGTGCCAACCCGACGTGGCTCCGTCGACACTACTTCTTCATGTCGTATTCGTACCTGGGCCTCGTTGCCGCCGCGATCGCCGAGACGGCGACGCGCTGGCCGGCCCTCCAGGAGGTTGCTGGAGGACCGACGGTTGCGTTCTGGACGACGGTCGTCGTCGCCTCAGTGGCGGTCTTTATCGTCGGCGGCATTGTGGTCCGGCGGCGCGCCGAGGTCATGATGCGCCCGTTCCGCGTCCGCTGACTCAGAGCGTCTTCAGATATTCGACAAGGTCCGATTTCTGTTGCGCCGTTAGGCTCAGGTTGAAGTGCCCAACGTAGTGCTCCACCACGGCCATGAGTGTCGTCGCGGTGCCGTCGTGGAAGTAGGGGCCATCCAGTTGCGGTGGATTCCACAGGCCACGCAACGGCGTGGTCCGGTATAGCTTCGTCACGCTGCGCTGTGCGTAGTCACCATTCTGGCCGACTTCATCAGGCGCATGCAGCTTGTTGGCGTTGACATCCGAATAGATGGTGCCCAGGTGGCAGCGCGCGCACCCACCGACCGTCTTGAATACGATCTTTCCACGAGCAGCCGCGGCGGCGTTGATGGTTGCTTCCTGAGGCGTTGGAGAATCCAGGCTCAGTTGATACGCCAGCAATGCGGGCAGTTTATCCGAAATGAGGTCGGGAGGATTGCTGACGCTTACGTTGATGCGCGGATCGCTGAAGAAGCCGTGGCCGTGCATCTGCGTGATCCCGACGTAGGCGTTCCAATACGATACCACGTCATCGCCGGTATACGTCTCCTTGCGCACATGCCTGAGCCCGAACGCGGGGGGCAGCACCACCGGAATGCTCGGTTTGTCGGTGTTGAAGTTGTATCTGGGGTCGTACATGCCCGCGCCCCACGTGTTGTAGGGTGCATCGGGCAGTGCGTCGGATAACGCGATGATCGCGCCGACATTCAGATCGCGATTCGGCCAGCCATCGAGCCGGCGACCCACGCTGGGTATGACTGAATTATCCACCGTCGAGTGACACAGTGCGCAGGTGATACCGAGGCGTACCAGTACGCCGTTTTCCACCTGGCCCTTTACGCCGACGACTGCGTTCAGTCCGATCAGCGCCACCGTCACCGCGGGTGATGAGGGACTGGTGAGGTCGACCTCGCCGTTTATGAGCTGCTGTCGCAAGGCGGCCGGCAGCGCATCGCCATCGATCTTCAATCCGACATTCAGAGCGTCGATCGGCCGCAGCGCGTTGACCTTCACGTGCAGGGCAGCCGTGTCACTCCAGAAAGTTTCGTTGCCGAACGTGTCGAAGCGGAAGATCTCCCGCCCCTCCGCGATCACCGACGGACTCATGGCCGCTTCTGCCAGTCGATCAGGCAGTCCCGTTGCTGCGGGCTCATTCGTATCGCACGCGATAGCGCCCGCAGTAAAACTCAGCAGGAGCGCTCGAATCACACGCGCGCCGGGTATCCTGGACATCGTCCACCCCCGTGGAAGTAATTCGCGGATATGCAGAATCGTGCGTCGCATCGATGTGGCCGGGGGCGTGGCCCAATGCGCATAAAAAGACGCACACACAATATGTTAAGCGTTTAATTACCTTACTTGGTGGCGCGGCGCTATTAGTCGTGAGGCCAGTAATCGGCTACCATTCGCGGGTAGGTGATCGGAGGAGCGAATGCGGATGACTGTGAGTGCCTTATTCACCATACTCGTCCTTGTGGGTGTCATCGGAACGCCTGCGCTGGCAGTGCAGGGTTCGGACCCTGCGCGCGAACTCCCCGCGGCCCCCGGCCGGCTCATCGATGTGGGTGGCCGCCGCATGCACTTGCTGTGCAGCGGCGCCGGAACGCCAACCGTCGTGCTCGAAGCTGGCGCTTCCTCGTTCGCGATCGACTGGACGCTGGTGCAACGCGAAGTCTCCAAAACCAATCGCATCTGCTCTTACGATCGCGCCGGGATGGGCTGGAGTGACCCGACCACTCCGACGAACAGAGCCAGCAGCGCCGTCGACCTGCACACACTGCTCGAAAAGGCCGGCGAGCGTGGACCGTACGTCATGGTTGGCGCGTCGCGCGGCGGGATGCTCGTTAGGTCGTACCTCGCCGATTTCCCGGACGACGTCATCGGGTTCGTCTTCGTGGATCCGGCCACGGAAGACCGGCTGTTCACGATGATCGATGGCCAGGCCTTCGCCATCGCGGAGGTCACGGCCGAGCAGCTCCGGTCTACGTTTCCGAAGGAGGCGGTCCGCGTGCAACGTCGCCGCCCCCAGACCGGGACCCCGTTCGACAAACTTCCCCCCGAGTTGTACCAGGTTCGCGTTCGACTCGACGAGCGGCTCATCGCCGCGACGCCTGACACGGTCAGTGCCGCGACCGTGGCGACCAGCCAGGAATCCGAGCGTGCGTTTCTGGCCAGGCTGCTCGCGACCCGGAAAGACCAGCATCCGTTAGGCACCCGGCCCACCGTCGTCCTCACCCGCGGCGACGAGCCAAACGAAGGGCGCGCGGCCTCGCATGCGGCGCTGGCGAGACTCTCCTCGAACTCACGTCACTCTATAGTTGCGGGAGCCGGACACGAAATTCACCTGTTCGACCCGCCCGCGGTCTTCACCGCGATCGCCGACGTGGTGCGCGCGATACGTGAAAGAACGGCCCTCCCACCCCGCTGACGAACCGCGGTGTTGGACAGCGCAAACCCTTCACTGCCAATCGGTTGCGTCACATAACGAGTCGCTCCGGCAAATAGCCGGCCATCTGACGAGTAGCAGGAATCGAACCGGATAACCGTCGTCCGTTTCGGCGGGGCCTCTATTGTCGTCTTCAGCGTGGTCCCCGAACACAGCCGTCAACCTGCAACTCGTGGTGCGCTACCGATGCGCGGAACGATTCCACCGGAAGTCCAAACCGACGCGGCTCCCGCCGCGGCAGGTTCGATGACGCAAACGCCCGCGACCCTGTCCGGGCTCGTCCCCAGCGGTATCCGGCCTCTCGATTACCGGTTAGGCGGCATCCTGCCTAACAGGCCGTACGTCATCAGCGGCAATCCGGGAACGGGGAAGAGCGTCTCCTGCCTCGAGTTTGCCCAGCAGGGCCTCGAGGGTGGCGAAACGGTGGTGCTGATCACGCATGACGATCCTGCCGACGTCATGGCGAGCGCCGCGTTCCTTGGCATCGACATCGAACGACCGCTCCGCGAAGAGCGCCTGATCCTGCTGCGTTTCCAGCTCGACTTCGTCCGCCGACTCGGACGCGCCACGACCGCTGACGCCGTCTTCACCGAGTTACGCCGCCATTTCGAAAACTTCAAAATCGGCCGCGTCGCGATCGACTCCATCGTGCCCTTCCTCGATGGCGGCGCCGCGAGTACGACCGCCATCTATGGCCTGATCCAGTTCCTGGACGAGCTCCAGGTCACGTCGCTGCTCACCTTCCCCGGCGACATGGCCGGGCTGTACGACCGTCGCCTCGAGCCGCTGATGCAGCGCTCGGCCGGTGTGTTCCACTTGTCGTCCGACAGCGAACGCAATCACAAGCTCGAGGTCCGAAAGATCCGCTTCGAGGCGGCGTCGATGCTGCCCGTCACGTTCCGCATCCTGTCCGGCGCCGGCATGGTCGTCATCACCGATCCCGACTCAGGCAAGGCCGCCGCGCTTCCCGCGGAGGCCCAGCACCGGCTGGCGCTGGTGAACATGGCCGACCCGCTGCCTAACGAACTGGTCAACGGGCTGCGTCATCACTTCGAGGTCGATGTCCGCACCGGAATCCTGAGCGCATTCTCCGAAGTTGTCCGCGAGGGAGTTGGGGCGCTGCTGCTCAATGTGCGCCGGGACGTGATCGAGTCGGCGCTGCAGTTGATCCGCGACCTCCGCCAGACGAACAACACCGTCCCCGTCGTCCTCATCACGCCGTACGTCCTCCGCTCGGCGGACCGCACGCGTGCACTTCGCGCCGGCGCCGATGACTTCCTCTCCTCCAGTCTGGCGCCGAGCGAGCTGTTGGCCCGACTCCAGACCATCGTGAAGCGTGGTCATTGGCACGATTTGATCACGACCGCGCCGGAACCGGGCATGATCCTCCAGCCGACCTCGGACGGTTCGTCCTACGTGCCGATGTCAGGTGACGCCCTCACGAAGAGCGTTCGCGGCTACCTGGAACGGGACCAGCTGCCATTCTTCACGCTGTTCATGATCAAGCCGGAGAAAGGAGAGATCCAGGGGCTCGCGAAGATGGTGTTGAACATCGTACGCGTCGAAAGCGGTGACCTGGTCGGAGTACTCGGCAAGCGTGTCGTCGCGTACCTCGACAGCGCGCGTCCGAAAGACCTCGCTTCCCTCAAGATCCGGATGCGCGAACACGCGCTGCGGTTAGGCTACGGGGACATCGAGATCGAAGCGCTGGGCTTCCCGGCGAACGAGGACGTCGTGCGCGACCTGCTCGGTGCACCGGCGGCCAGCTGATGCGCGGGCTGCGGTACTTTCTCGTCGTGGTGGTGGCGGTCGGCGGCCTGGCGCTCGCTGCCAGGCTGGTATACTCGCGAGCTCGCATCGCCGAAGCGACTCCGGCGGGAACTCCGGTTGCAAATGAACCGTCTGCGGCGCCTGTTACCGTAGTCACAGCTCCGCAATCACCTGATTCGACGATCAGCCAACCTCGCACCTCGCCGACGGCGACTCCGGTCGCGCCGACGCGCCAGGTCGCGCCTCCGCAAAAGAAAGTGTCTGGGCCGGTAAATAGAGCGCCACAACCGGCAACGGTTGCCGAGCCAATCCCGGCCCTGCCGACGACGTCACAGTCATCTTCGCCTGACAATCCGGCGGCATCACCAACGCCGGTCGAGCCCGCGCCAGTCTGGCAGGCGACGCCGAGACAACTGGCGCGCGACAGCGCGTACGTCATGGTGTCGTCTGGCCGGTTGCAGGCCGCGATTGCGGTACTCGATGCCTGGGTGCGCGGCAATCCCACGGATACCGCCGTTGTCCTCGACCTCGCCCGATTGAAAGCGAGAGCCCAGGACTGGGCAGGGTCGCTCGCACTCTACACCGCGTTGATCGAGCAGCATCGTACGGCGCAATTCCTGTTCGAGCGCGGGCAGACGTATCTCTGGTCCGGCGATACGAAACGCGGGGAGGCGGACCTGCTCGCCTCCGAATCGCTGACCCCTCGAGCCGAAACCGAGCGCCAACTCGGCGATCATTACCGGTGGCAAGGTGACTTTGCCCGTTCCGCTTTCTGGTATCGTCAGGCATTGCACAACGCGCCCGGCGATACGATCGCGCGCAACTCGATGCGCGTACTCGACCGTGCCGTTGTGGATCGCCTCATGCTTCCGGGTGAACTCTCCGGCAACGACTTCGGGTCAACAGTGCATGCCATCAGCGACAACGCGGGATTCGACCTGTACGCGCTTCGCCTGAGCCAGGGCTTTGCACCGCTGTCCAACCTCGTCGTTTCGGTGAGCGGTGAGCTCCGCTCCGCGACCCGGATGTTTGGCGCCAGCGAGACCCGGCTCGACGCACACGGGTTCGACGTTTTTCTGGCGAGTCGCATCGGATTGTCAAAACTGACCGCGACGGTCGGCATGCTCGACCACGGTAACCTGTCAACGATCGTTCGCGGTTCAGTGACCGCGGACGGATTTCTGGGCAATACGAGGGTGAAGGCGTCGGTGCACCGCGCACCGGCGTACCAGACCTTGTGGGCGCCGCGGATGCTGGGCGTGTCGGGGAGCGCGTCCACGACGCTTGGCGCCCAGGGCAACGTGTCCATGCCGCTCGGCATCGGCAACGAAGTGTACGTCATGGGCGAGTTCCTTTCGGTCAGCGACGACAACTCCCGCTCGGCTGCGCAGCTGGCCATCCGCCGTCGACTCCCCGCATCGCTCTCGCTGGTCTATGCGGGGAGCATGATGCGGTACGAGGAGCAAACACCGCTGTATTATTCGCCGGACCGGTACCTGGCGCACTCGTTAGGGATCGAGTTTGCGCGGTACCGTGAGCAGGGACTCTCCGTTGCGCTGCGCGCGTCACCGGGATATGCGTGGATGCGCGAACCCGCCGGCACGGCCGATTCATCCACCCGTGACCTGACCGCGTTCCAGTTCACGACGGGCCTGGAGGTGGGATATCGCCGCGGAGCCTGGGACCTGCTGTTGTCCAGCGGCCTGTCCAACGGGCGTGAGGGTGGCTACCAGTCCCGGAATGCGGCGCTGTACCTGCGGAGGGCGTGGTAATGCCGACCCGCATCGGGTACTACGGGATCCTCCTGGTCGGCCTGACGGTCGTACTTGCGGCGTTAGGCTCCATGGTGTTGCTGCTGCTGAACATCCCGTACCAGTTCGCGAGCTGGTGGCTGACGTTCGGCGTTACCATGCTCCTGTTCTTCCTGATTGTCGTCATTGCGCGATACGTCATCCTGTTGTGGCTCGGGTACCTCCATCATCTCGAGTCGCGGATCGAGGAGGATGATCCGCACGACCTGTTCGAGCCGCCGGTCACCATCATCGTGCCGGCGTACAATGAAGGCGCGGTCATCGAGAAGGCGCTCCGAAGCCTGTTGGCCCTGGATTACCCGGCCTACGAAGTGCTGGTCGTGGACGACGGCTCAACCGATGACACGTACATGCGCGCGTCGGCCCTCGAAGGGCGGTATGGCGATGTCGTCCTGCGCGTGGTCAGCAAGTCCAACAACGGCAAGGCGAGTGCGCTCAACACCGGTATTTCGCTGGCCCGTCACCCATTCGTGCTGTGCATGGACGGCGATTCACGCCTGTCGAGAGATACGCTCAAGGCATCGCTGCGGCACTTCCGGGATCCGAACGTTGGAGCCGTTGCCGGAAACGTGAAGGTCGTGAATCGCCGCAACCTCTGGACGCGATTACAGGCGCTCGAATACATCGAGGGCCTCAACATGGCCCGGCGCGCCCAGGCCTTCGTGCGCACGGTCAACATCATTCCCGGACCGATCGGCATCTTCCGCCGGGATGTGCTGCAGCAGCTCGGCGGCTATGAGGTCGACACCTACGCTGAAGACGCCGACCTGACGCTGAAGATCCTGACCGCGGGCTGGCAGATCAAATATGAAGAGCGCGCGATCGCCTATACCGAAGCGCCGGAAGGATTGCTCGACCTGCTCAAGCAGCGGTATCGCTGGACGCGCGGCATTCTCCAGGCGCTCGGCAAGCGCAAGGCATGGCTGTTCGCCCCGAAGGGCGGAGCCGGCGTCTGGATCTCACTGAACACGATGTTCTTCGAGGCGGTCATCTGGCCGTCGGTGAACGTGCTCGGCAACCTCGCGTTTGCCATCGGCACGCTGCTCGCCGGCATTCCCCAATACGTGCTGTACTGGTGGATGATGCTGACGATCCTCGACGTCGCCGCCGCATTGTACGCCGTCGCGATGGAAGAGGAAGAACTGGCGCTGGTGCCGTACGCGGTACTGTACCGCATGTTCTTCATCGTTGTTGTCGACGTGGCCAAGATGTTCGCGTCGCTGGAAGAGCTGTTCAAGGTGAGAATGACCTGGGGCAAACTGGAACGTGCCGGCCGACTGTAAGGAGGGAAAACGATGGACCTGAATAGCGTGCTGTCGACCATCATCATCGTGGCATTTGTCGTCACGGTCGTCCTGGCTGTGGGCAGCTACATGCTGTACAAGCTCCGGGAGAGACGGCGTCCGCGTCAGGCATTCGATCCTGCGAAGGAGAACATCTTCTTCGAGCGCTTCTATCCGAAGCCGACCGCCAACGAACCGCATCAGGCGCTGTAGCCAGGACTCGCGGGGCGCCGTTCACGCGCCTCGCTGCGCTCAACAACCGATCCAGACGCTCCGGGTCGAGGCCGTCTCGAAGCTGACCGGCCTCCCTGCGCGCGGCGTACTCGACAGCCCTCAGCGGCTGACGATCCGGGCCTAACGAAACGGTTGCGCCTGGCGCGATCGCGACCTGCGTCGCGGAACGCGGCGCGGGCTGTCAGTGTTTGACGAGAACATCGGGGGAGTTGCCCGGCAGTCACGGTGAATCGTCACGCAGGGCCGCCCGGGTTCGGACGTTGCATGGGTCCGCTGCACAGCGGCCCCATCTGGCGTCTCGAGCTCGCGATGCCGTCCTGGCCGGAACCGGGACCGCATCGCCCACGATGCCTAACGCCACCGACCAATGACGACACATCACGCGGATCCGGCCACCCGGACGGGTTCGATCTGGACCGCCACCAGCGACCTGCCGTTGTGCCCGCAACTCGACGCCGACCTTCGGGTCGACGTCTGTGTGGTCGGCGCCGGTATCGCCGGCCTGAGCATCGCCTATCTCCTGACGCGGGCCGGGAAGACGGTGGCGGTGCTCGATGATGGTCCCCTGGCGCGCGGCATGACCTCGATGACCACCGCCCACCTCACGTGTGTACTGGACGAGCGCTACCACGAACTGGAACGCATGCACGGAGAGGAAGGAGCGCGGCTGGCCGCGGACAGTCACATGACGGCGATCAACCGGATCGAAACGATCGTGGCAAGCGAAAAGATCG
>Ga0079215_10000164_pt1 | contig 13165 bp, 9 predicted proteins | sample NCControl_FD_77004 | JGI IMG/M metagenome (GOLD analysis project Ga0079215, IMG submission 77004) | Agricultural soil microbial communities from Utah to study Nitrogen management - NC Control | ecosystem: Environmental > Terrestrial > Soil > Agricultural land | place: USA: Utah | collected...
CGAAACTCACGGCCGGTTAGCAGGTTCAGGCGAACTATATGACTCGGTTCGTTTTCCTCTTCGCCTGTCTTCGTGACGATCACCCATTTGCCATCACGCGTAGCGATCGGGCTTGAGTAAACGGCGTTTTCATCACCGATGCGCACGGGTTTGCTGCCGGCGAATTGCCGCCACAAGCCATCGTAGCTTTGTGTGAACACGATCGAATCGGGAGAGAGTATTAGTGGTTGCGTATATTCGTTCCATTCCAGATCATTCTCGTCACCGGTAATGAACTTAGTTTCGTCAACGGTTAAGTAGAAATCAGGCGCCGATGTGGGCGCGCCAAGTTTGTCCCCCGCGAAAACGCGCCATGAGTGTCGCGACCGGTTCAGTTCAAGTCTTCGCCGCACGAGTTGCAAGTGCAGCTCGTCATCGTCATCGTCTTCAGTCTCGTAGGAGGCTCGCAGTTCCTCGAGTTCTTCCTTTGTTTGCGGGCGTTCGACGAAAAGGCGCAGCTCGTTACCCTGTTGAGTCACATCGTTGACCGACAATTCGCCGGCATACAAGACTTCCAGACCCTTGATCTCCTCCTCCAACTTGTAATGCATCTTCGCGCCGTCGCCGGTTCCGAGTTGAGTAAACTGTTCGTGAAGCTCGAGCCATTCCATGTATCCACCCTGGTGAAAAACACGGCGGCCTTTCTCTTTCGTGAGCATTAACAACTCGGTCGACGGGCACCCATGGTGACAGTAACCCATGGTTGGACCACGTTCTGGAAAACCACCGGCGGAAAGAAAATCTTTAAGCGCGGTGACCTCCGCCCTCGGCACCGTCCGCTCGCGATAACGTGCCGCGTCTTCGTGTTGCGTGAATACTGCTTTATCAGGATAGATGCGGAGGACTACTCCCTGATTTCCAATGTTGGATACGAGCGCAAGAATCTCGATTGGACCATTCTCTCTGAGCAACTCGCCGCGTAACTGGTCCTCGGTTTTAGCAAGCGATTCAAAATTCATTCCATACCAGAAGTTTTCGCGCCAACCGGTCACAAAAGCTTCGTTGGGATGACGTTGCCAAAGAAGATCTCGGGCCTCGCGACTGTCCTCGGCAAGCAGGTACGTTTCGGCGGCCTGCGTCAACAACTGGTTCTTATGGTTCAGTAATGGAGCGACGAGTTCAACGGGCAGGGCGGTTTGCGTGAGACGCGAACACGCCAGTAAAGCAATCTTCGCCGGTTCATCTTCCGAGTTAAGGATGCCTTGCGCCAATGCCGGATCATTGAGCAGCACGGCGCCGACTGCTTGAGCCGCGCCTTCGACTGAGGCCAGGCCTTGCAACTCAGTGCGTAGACCTTCCGTCATCTTTTCTTTACGTTGTACCGCCTCGGTGATGGTGCCCGAATCGGCTGAGCCGTTGCCGATTCGCCGGATGATGTCGAGTTCAATTTGCTGGCCTTGCCATGTGTGGGCGATTTCAATCAGCGCGTCCGCCACGGGCGAATTTTGTGACTTGAGCTCTTCAGCACGCGCCAGGACCGCTTTGATCAACGATTCGCTTGGCGTCTCCCTACTTTGCCCCAGGTATTTTCCGATCGAGAGCGTTGGCGACAATGGTTCTTCGGTTGCCGGACGGTACCTAATCATGTCCATCTTAGTCTCGGGCGACGCAAGCTTCGTCGCATACGCCTCGAGCGCTTCCAGTTGTTCGGTCTCCGGCATGGCGTTGGAACTTAGGAGTCCTTTAATGATCCGCATCCGCTGGCTTTCATCTTTTTCCTTCGCCAACGCTTTCTTGAGTGCCGGCACGGCGCGAGCATCCTGGTATAGGGCGAGCGAGTTTGCCGCAAAGGCGCGGACGTGAGAAACGTCGGCGTTATCATTCTCAATTACCGAGATCAACCCGGGCACACTCTCCGGGATCTTGAAGCTTCCCAGAGCCTGAATCAGACGCATTCGGTAACTGGCATCGCTGTCGTGTGCCCAGTCAGGATTTGCGAGCCAGGGCAACAGCGGAGTAAGCGCTTTCTTGGCGGTCTCTTCTTCGTCATCAACTGTCACCAGGCACGCCGCCGCGGCGCTGCGTACATTGATGTCCTTGCTCTCAACCAGCCGCGCCATAATCGGGATCCACTTATCCAGATCGGAGCTGAACAGTGAGTGGAATGGCGACAAGCTGTATTCGCCATCAGCGACGTCAAGCAACGTTTCATCCTGGAACAGACTGAGATACCAATCCTCAACGCCGGACCATTCGCTTAACGAAAGACTTTCGATCGCGACGTTGCGCGCGTAGCCCGGCTGAGTTCGATTTAAGGCTATGGCTTGTAAATCGCGACGATAGCGTTCTTCACTCGATGAGTCTTTTTCTTCGATTGCGTGTTCGTAGAACAGCGAAAGCGCGAGGGCGGTTGAGCGAGGCTGGCCCGAGGCCATCAGAACGCGCAATATTGGTTCGGCATTGGTCCAACTTACACGCGCTAGTGCCGACAGCGCTTCTTCTTTATCGACGGCGCCGTCACGCTGGTTGTCTTTGGCTTTGCGGGCCATGCCCAGCAGTTCTTCAAGAAAGTAGGTGGAGTTGAAGACCAGCCACTTTCTGATTTTTTCGCGCCACTCTTTATCGAACTGCGGATCGGCCTGGACGTTGTCGAATATGTTCTTGACTTTTGTCGGGGTCGAATCGTCGTCGTAGGGCAGAAGCTCCAGGAACGTCGGGAGGAGTTTCGGGTCAGCGGTACATGCCTCCAGCAAGCGCTTGCTTACGGCCTGTGTCGGTTCGCGGTCACCGTCGGCCCACCGAGACCAGTAGTCGATTAGATCCGTGATTGACGCATCGTCGGGCGGGGTTTTGTCTCGGTGGTAAAATTCGTCTGGCCGGGGGCTCTCGGCGACTTGCGGTGGTGCAGGCGTCGCTCCATGCCGAGGCGTTGGCGCCGGCAACGCCAGTAGTTGTTTCAATACTTCCGGAGAGTCGATCTTCCGAGTCTGGGCCGCGGAGTTGAGCGCCGGGCCACAGCAGAAAAGAACGATCAGGATCGCGAGAGCTATTCGGGTCACCGCTTGTTCCTAAGTCGTACCGACGAAGTTTTTTTACTTGCGTCTCTTCGACGCCACGAGTGGCAAAAAGTTCCAATAATTGCAGATTTGTGGACCAAAGAATCTTGAGTGGCGGCGTTAGTTCGGTCCACGCCGCAAAAATTGTCCAATAGGATGCTCAAGTTGAATATACTGTTGGCTCAACGAAGTTTTCATAACCCACAAGGAGCTGCTGAATGAGATTTACGTTGCTGGCGTTTGCAGTGGTGGGTCTTTTCGCGTTGGCGCATCCTGCACGCCCGTCGGTGCTGGCCCAGACGCAATTAAGCGTAACTGCTGTGAACAAATTAAAAATTGCGCGGCCGGGTGAAACGATTGAGTTAACGGCGAAAGATCTTGCAACGCTCACTGAAAAGGATTTGAACAAGCTTCACGTACTCGACAGCACCGGCAAGGAAGTGCTCAGCCAGTCGGTCGATACGGATTACGACGACTATCACAAGCCTGACGCGCTGATCTTCCAGGCCGACTTCGCACCGGGTGAGACGAAAACGTTCACGGTTAGCGCCGGCGCCAAACGTGTATATAAGAAGGAAGACTTTCGTGCTTACGGTCGGTTCGCGCGCGAACGATTTGACGATTTCGCGTGGGAGAACGACCGCATCGCGCACCGCACCTACGGGAAAGCGCTAATCACGTGGAAGGGCGAGCCACTCACAAGCAGCGCCATCGACATTTGGTCCAAACGTACGCCGAAGATGGTGATTAACGACTGGTACATGGTCGATAACTATCATACTGACCTTGGCGAAGGCGCCGACCTCTATTCCGCCGGTCCGACGCGCGGTGTTGGCGCGAGCGGGATCTGGGCCAACAATCAACTTTACGTGCCGACTAACTTTGTCGATTCACGAGTGTTGACGAATGGTCCGATACGCGTAATGTTTGAGCTCGTTTACGATGCGTTTGATGCGAATGGCGTGCAGGTTTCGAAGGTCCTGCGCGTGTCGCTGGACGCAGGCAGCCAGTTGAATCACTTCCAACCTTCCTATCGCGCGCAGTCGCCGTTGTCGGTCGCGATCGGATTCAAGAAAGTTAAGGACGAACAGCGAGAGGTCAACGCCGAGCGCGGTTGGGTGACGATCTGGCAAACGGTGGACAAGAACCTCGGCATGCAGGGTCTCGCTGTCGTGTTGAAGGCGGCAGACGTCGACAAGCTCGCCGAAGACGCGCGCAACAATCTGATAGTGCTTAAGCCGCGAAATTCGTTTCCGATGTCTTACTGGGCCGGCTTCGCATGGGACCGCGCTGGCCACATCACTTCCGCTGAAGCGTGGAAGAAATACGTCGATGAGTTTGCCGAACGATTACGCTCGCCGATCGAAGTAACGGTGAAATGACGTTCTTTCCTTTGCGCCTTTGCGTCTCTGCGGGACACATCTTCGCACCAAAGATGCTGACTACATCCCGCAAAGGCGCAAAGAAAGCTTAGTTCCCGTCGTCAAGGTGCCAACCGACGTTGACGAGGTCGTCACCGCGGCGCACGAACATCTCAGTGCCGCGACCGCTCGTTGTCGTGCGTTTGCCGTCCTTCTCGATCTCGAAAACGTAAGTCGTATAGATCAGAACAGTGTTGCCGTAAGCCTGGATTTCCGTTTTGGGAAATTCCAGTTTAACGAGTTTTGCGCCGCTATCTGCGAATCCTTTCGCGCCTGCGAAAATTGCCGCCCGATTGGACCACTCTTTCGATCCGCTATTAATCGCAATCGCTTCTTCGGGAATCAGTTTCTCGAGCGTAGGTCGATCATTGGCGAACCACGCTTTCCAGACCGCGTCACGCTTTTCAAGAATTCGTTGGCGAATCTCGGGGGTGATGTTTCGCGGTTGCGAGGTCTGTTCGTCGCGCCATGCAGGGTCGAGAGCGGTGTGCGACGCGACTTGAATCCAGTTTCCTTTTCGTTTCGCATAGATGTCCATGATGCGGAAACGTCGAAGTGTAGTGTTTCCGTCCTTGCTGACGAACTCGCCGATGAAGTTAGCGACTGCGAGTTCCGGATTGTAGAAATGGACGTCGAAGTCTTTCATTTTGTAGCCCGTGCCGGGCGGAAAGTACGGATGCGACTTCGGTGCATTGGCGGGCTTGGGCCAATCGATACCGTTTGCGCGCATATACTCGTCTATTCCTTTGATTGGCGTTGGCGTCCCGTCGAGGAGTCCGCGCCAGTCTTCGGAATGTGTGTCGTAGATCTTTTGTTCGTCGCCGTCGATGAACGCCTGGAAGATGCTGCCGATGTGCGCGCGAATGGCCTCGGCGTCGGCGGCACGATCAGGTTCGGGTTGGGAAATACCGGCGAAAGCGGCAAAGCCGAGGGCGAATGATGCGATTGATAAAACGATCAGTTTCATGGATGGTCTCCTTCGTCGCAGTTGCTGGGCAAGCGATGGCCAAACGACAAAACGTAGCCGTGCAGGTCGCGAACGGCGTAGTCGCGTAGACCGTAATCGCGATCGCCGATAGGTTGAGCGATCTCGACACCGTTGTTTCGATGAAACTCGTGAAAGGCGTCTGCGTCGTTAATCACAAAGTAGAGATAACAACCCTTGGGTGACGGCTCGCCTTGTTCGAGAAATATCTGCACGTGGCCCAGATTAACGCCGGCCATCGTCGTGGGCTCGCCCCACCTGAACCCCACCCAGAAGCCAAGTTTGTTTGTATAAAAATCGATCGCGGTCTCAAGGTCGCTAACGACTATGCCGGTATGGTGTTGCTCACATTCGATCTTGGGCATGGGGCTGGTGGTCATGGTGGTGCATGCTAACGCTGAGTGAGATGACGAACAATAAAGAATACGCGAGCGGCGTGTGATTGGACGCGAACGGTCGTGCCGCGTTGATTGATGTTGCGCGTGCTGATGGGCGGGCGATACTGTGGCCCAGTGCGCGCGCCACGTTTGCGACCATGGATGATTGTGTCTGCCGCCTGGATCCTGCCGGCGGTGTTTGCCGTTATCAATCGCATCGTTCAAGCGCGTCTTCAGGGTTGGGAGCCGGCGACTCTTCGCGACGTGCTTTTCGAATTCGGCGACTGGTTCCTTTACGCGTTGTTAACGCCGGGTGTGTTTGCGGTTTCTAAAAGATGGCCGTTGACGCGACCTTATCTTGTTCGACGAGCACTGATTCACGTGCCGTTTTCGGTGTTGTTCTGTGTCGCCTGGGCCACCTGCGGACAGCTACTACGCCTCGTGTTGATGTTAATCTTCGCGCCCGAGCTGGTCACTGGTGATCAATTCTGGCGGGAGTTTGGCCTTCAGTGGTTGAGCTGGATATTCATCACGTTGCCTTTCGGCGCTGCCGTTTACCTGTGCGTCGTCGGGATCGAGCATGCGATTCGTTACTTCATCGAAGTGCGAGAGCGCGAGGTACAATTGGCGCGGCTATCGGAGCAACTGGCCGGTGCACGCTTTGCCGCGTTACAAGCGCAGGTTAATCCGCACTTCCTTTTCAACACACTGAACACGATCGCGGTGCTGGTGCGTGATGACGATCGCGCCGGCGCGGTGCGGATCGTGGAACACTTGAGCGAGATGTTGCGTCGGACGCTGAGCCGCCATCGCGCGAACCAGGTGTCGTTGGGTGAAGAGCTGGAACTCGTGCAACAGTATGTGGCGATCGAACAGGCGCGCTTTTCGGATCGACTGCGGCCTGAGTTCGCGGTTCCTGATTCGTTGTTGCCGGCGGTGGTGCCGAGTTTTGCGTTGCAGCATTTGGTGGAGAATGCGATCCGGCATGGTATCGCGCGTGATCCGGATGCCGGAGTGCTGATTATCACCGCTCAACGCGTCGGTGATGTGCTCGAGATTACAGTTACAGATGACGGCGTTGGGATAGATCCGGATGCGCCGGTGGCGGCCGGTCACGGGATCGACAACACGCGAGAACGATTGCGCGCGTTGTATGGCGATGAGGCTTCGTTGGAGACCGTTAGAGGTGCTGAACGAGGGACGATTGCGATATTGCGAGTGCCGTATCAGGAAATGAATGACGGCTAAATGGAATGTCTTAATCGCGGACGATGAACCGGCGGCGCGCCGCGGTGTGCGGCAACTGCTGGCGCCGTTTTCTGACTTTGCAGTAGCGGGAGAATGCCGCAACGGTGCTGAAGTGTTGACTGCACTCGATGTGTCAGCGCCTGACGTCGTGTTTCTCGACATTCAAATGCCGGGTATCGACGGATTTGAGGTGATCCGGCGGCGCAATGTCGATCGGATGCCGGCGGTCGTCTTTCTCACGGCGTTCGATCAGTTTGCGATCAAGGCGTTTGAGGCGGAGGCGCTCGACTATCTGGTTAAACCGGTCAGCGAAGCCCGCTTTGCTGCGACCATTCGGCGTCTCACAAAACGCCTGTCTTCAGCGCCACGAACGATACGCGACGAGCGGATCATAGTTACAACCTCTCGCGGCGCTGCGGTCCTGCACGTTAATGAAATCGATTGGATCGAAGCAGCCGGAAACTATGCGCAACTCTGGATTGGTCAACGCAACTATTTCCTGCGTGAGTCGTTGCAAACACTCGAAGAGCGCGTCAGCAAGCACGGCTTCGCTCGCGCCCATCGACGTGCCCTCGTTCGCGTCAACGGCGTAAAAGAACTGGTCCGCACTCGGGCGGGCGCCCTGACTGCGATCCTAAACAGCGGCGCCCGCATCCCCATCTCCCGCCGCCGCTCCGCCTCTTTCTCCGCAGCCGTCCGCGATCTGGCGTGATCCAGTCTGAAAATAGCCACTTTCGTTAGTAAATAGCCACTTTCGGCAATTGTAATTGGCTTTAATAGCGGCGATAATCTCCCATGTGGGAGGAATACAGGATGGAAGAGAAAGACAAGACGGAAAAGCCAACAACTTTGTTCAAAACAGAAAGGCGACCTCCGCGGGAGCACATTTCGAAAGAAGAATTCCTTCACAGATTAAGAAACATTGGTGAATGGAGAAAGAAATACTTTGCCGAATTGCATGCCGAACTATGCGCCGAGCTCCGTGCTGCCGAATTACGCGCCTCGCGTTCGAGTAGAAATATACTTTCCGATCAGCATTGAACGTGTGTATCACGTCAGCTTAAAGTGGTTAATTCGCGAACTAACGCAACTCCGTGGAGGCTGCACTGTTCGTGAGAATATCGGCGGTTACTATCTTTCCGGAAGTAAGCAATTAATCGCAGATCGAATACGGGTGGTCTACAGCGACTTTCCGATGGATTGGGATCAACCGTCCGAGCGGGCAGAAGTTCTTGCCTATTGCACCATGGTAAAACAGGTCCTACTGGAGGACCTTTTGGAAGAAGACATTCTAATTAGTGCGTATCCTGTTGCACATGTAGGCCAGTGAGGTTTCGCTCTCTTCCGACAAAGCCCCAGCTTCACAACTCTTAACAAATTTTTACTTCCACTTAACACGCGGGGATCCATGTGGGCGTATGATTTCGCTTTCATTAAAACGGGGGTATTCGCGTCTGCGGCGCGGTAATGGCACAATGATGGCGCCACTTCTTAGCGCAACAAAATCGCATCGGAAGTCGTAAGCTAATCAAACTCGATAAATTACTATTAGCCGTGACTAATCAGTGGGTTAGAACTTATGAACCGCGAGGATAGCTTGTCTTTTCGTCTGAACACTTTCTTGCTTATCGCAGCGCTCGCAGCCGCCACGTCGGCCTGTGTAAACAAGGCGCAACAAAATTTTGAACGGCCGCCTGCACCCGTTACGGTCACTGCTGCCGTCTCGCAGGACGTGTCGAACTATCTTGATGCACTCGGCAAGATCGTCGCGCGGGAAACTGTTTCGATACAACCACAGGTCTCCGGTCGCATCACGCAAATTCATTTCACGGACGGCGCGAACGTGAGAAAAGGTCAGCTCCTTTTCACAATCGATCCGCGTCCCTTCGAAGCGAAGCTCCGGGAGGCCCAGGCAAATCTTTCGCGCGACGTCGCGCTGAAGAAACAGGCCGAAGCGAACCTCGCGCGAGAGGTCGCCCGCGAAAAGTGGGGCTACGCACAGGTTGAACGATATCGCACGCTCGTCGAACAGGGCATCGTTGCTAAAGAGCAATACGAACAACTGCGCGCCGAGTACGATTCGTTAAAGGCCAACTCCGAAGCCGCGCGTGCCGTCGTGCGCAGCGCTGATGAAACGCTCAAAGTCAACAACGCCGTAATCGAAACTGCAAAGGTCGAACTCAGTTACTGCTTCATTCATGCGCCCATCGACGGCCGCGCCGGTCAACGTCTGGTCGATCTCGGCAACGTCGTCAACCCCGGCGGACAGGCTAACGCCGACGAGAATGGAAACGTATTGCTGGTGATCGAGCGACTAAACCCGATCTACGCCGACTTCACGATCTCGCAAAATCACCTCTCAGCGGTACAGCGCGAGATGCAGCAGGGAAGTCTTCGCACCGAAGTGCGAATGCCCGACGGCGGAAACGAATCAGTCACGGGCCAACTGACGTTTGTCGACAACGCGGTACAAGACGAAACCGGCCAGGTCACACTGCGCGCAACACTACCCAACCCCGATCAGCGCTTCTGGCCCGGCCGCTTCGTAAACGTTCGTCTCGTTCTCAGCACGACAACCGGCGCTGTCTTAGTCCCAGTTTCCGCGCCACAGATGTCGGCTAAAGGCTCGTATGTCTACGTCGTCAAGCCCGACTCGACCGCCGAACAACGCACTGTCTCATTGGGCCAACGACAGGGCGATCTCATCGTGGTCGAGAAAGGTGTGAACGCCGGCGAACAGGTCGTTACGAACGGACAACTCGGCGTCACACCCGGCGGACCGGTGCTCGTCGAGAAACCACGTGAACAAGGCAGCCCGACCGCAGCGACAAACGGATCGAAGTCATGAATCTCTCTGAGCCATTCATACGCCGGCCAGTGATGACGGCAGTGTTAACGCTGTCAGTCATCCTTTTCGGCGTGATGAGTTATTTCCAGCTTCCGGTCAACGATCTTCCGGCGGTCGACTATCCAGTGATCCAGGTTTCGGTCGGCTATCCTGGCGCGAGCCCCGACACGATCGCCAACAACATCGCTACGCCACTCGAGCGCCAGTTCATGCAGATTAACGGCCTCGAGGTGGTGACGTCACAGAGCACGCAGGGTGTCGCGACGTTCACGCTTCAGTTCTCGCTCGACAAGAACATCGACGCTGCCGCCACTGACGTTCAAACCGCAATCTCGCAGGCCATCGGCAATCTGCCTGTGGATCTTCCTTCGCCGCCGACATACTCGAAGACGAACCCGAACGATCAACCGATCATGTACCTGGCGATGGTCAGCGATTCAGTCACCGCGGGCCAGCTCTACGACTACGCCAGCACAAACGTGGGCCAACGTTTAAGCATTCTGCCCGGTGTGTCGCAGGTGAACGTTTTCGGAACGAAGTCGGCGATTCGCATCAAGGCGAATCCGGCAGCGATGTGGGCGCGTAGGATCTCGATCGATGATCTTAACAACGCGATCAGGAACGGGACGAGCTACACCGGTGCGGGTCAGTTGGACAGTTCGACGGGCACGGCGGTGCTGCGGCCACAGGGACAACTGGAAACCGCCGAACAATATGAAAATTTGATCGTCGGCGGCACGAGCAACGCTCCTATTTACCTGCGCGATGTGGCGACGGTGAAAGAGTCGGTTCAGGACGAGCGTGTGAACATGCGCTTCTGGGTCCGGGGCCGCACGATTCCTTCGGCCACCGTGATCGTCGCAGTGAATCGACGCGCGGGCGCGAACGCTGTTGAAGTTGCGAAGTCGATTTATGACGTGCTGCCGTTGGTCCAGAACGAACTGCCGGGCTCGATCCACATCCAGCCGATTTACGATCGTTCGCAAAGCATCGTCCACTCCGTTACCGATGTGCAGATGACGCTGATGATCGCATTCGTGCTGGTCGTAGCCGTGATCTTCGCGTTTCTTGGTCGCGTGACAGACACGTTGATTCCCGTCGTCGCTTTGCCGTTGTCGTTGCTCATCACGTTCATCGTGATGCGTATGCTTGGTTACAGTCTCGACAACCTTTCGTTGATGGCCCTGACGCTCGCGATCGGTTTTCTGGTCGACGATGCGATCGTCTTTCTCGAGAACACGGTGCGGCGAATCGAGCGGGGCGAAGCGCCGTTTGAAGCGTCAATCAACAGCGCGAAGGAAATCAGCTTCACGATCGTGTCGATGACGATTTCACTCGCGGCCGTGTTTATACCGCTCGTGTTCATGACGGGTCTGGTTGGACGTATCTTTCGCGAGTTTGCGATCACGATCGTAGTCGCGATCCTTGCATCGGGTTTAGTTTCGCTGACGCTGACGCCGCTGATGTGCGCGCGACTCTTGAAAGATCGCGGCCACGGCTCGAAACAGAACTGGATAGAGCGCGTCATTGGCAGTATCGAGCAACGCGTGCTGGCGTTGTACGGAAAATCGCTCTGGTGGTGGTTACTGCGTGAGCGTTGGATTTCCCCTCTGATCTGGGCCATCTGTCTCGCGGGCACGATCTGGCTGTTCATGCTGGTGCCGAAGACGTTTCTGCCGCCTGGAGACAGTGGCGTGATCTTTGGTGCGTTTATCGCGCGCGAAGGTTCGTCTCCTGAACAGATGCGCGTCTACCAGGATCGTGTCGACGAAATACTGCGCAACGATCCGAACGTCACCAACGATTTCACGATGACGGGCGCGACCGGTTTTCTTGCCTCGAATCAGGGCATCACGTTCGTGTCCATCGGGCCGCCGGGAGAGCGAAGGCCAATCGCCGAAGTAACGGGCGAGATGATGGGCAAGCTCAATACGATTCCCGGAATCATGACGTTTCTGCGACCATTCCCGGTACTCGAAATCAGCACGGGCGTGACGAACCAAAACCAGGGGCAATACGCTTTTTCGGTGTCAGGTGCGGACCCTAATCAGGTTTACGATGTGGGCCAGAAACTGATGGCGAAGCTGATGACCTACGACGGTTTCCTGTCGGTATCGTCAGACTTCTACAACAACACGCCAAACGTAAACATCGACATCAATCGCGATCAGGCGAAGAGTTTGGGCGTTTCCGAAGCGCGTATCCTGAATCTGCTGCGCAATGCTTACTCGCAAAATTATCTTTACCTGATCAAGAAGCCCGAGGATCAGTATCAGGTGATTCTCGAGATGGACGACTCCGTACGGCAGAAGCCTGAAGACCTCTCGCTGCTCTACATCAAGTCAGACGACGGTCGGAATCTCGTGCCGCTCAACGAGCTGGTCACGTGGAAGCAAACGCTTGGTCCACAGGTCGTAAATCACCTGAACCAGTTCACGAGCATGACGCTCTTCTTCAACCTTAAACCTGGTGTCGCCCTTGGCGATGCCACCAATCACATCACTAACGCCGCGGCCGAGATCGTGCCGCCGGGTGTGCGCGGTGAGTTGCAAGGCGAGGCGCAGACGTTTAGTCGGACCGTAACAAGCCTGACGATTCTGATGGGACTCGCGGTGTTCGTGATGTACGTGATCCTCGCGATACTTTACGAGAGTTACGTGCATCCGCTGACGGTGCTGTCGACATTGCCCACGGCACTCGTTGGCGGGTTGTTGACGCTCGTCTTGTTTGGGCAGGAAGCGTCGTTGTACGCATTCGTCGGCATGTTCATGTTGATGGGTATCGTGAAGAAGAACGGCATCATGATCGTCGACTTCGCGCGCCAGCGAGTCGAGGCGGGCGAGTCGGCGGTGCAGGCGATACACGATGCGAGCATGGACCGCTTTCGTCCGATTCTGATGACGACGTTGGCGGCGGTGTTTGGCGCTGTGCCGATCGCGTTGGGTTACGGCGCTGACGGATCTTCGCGTCAGCCGCTCGGTTTGGTGGTAGTTGGCGGATTGGTCGTTTCACAGTTCATCACGCTCTACATCACGCCGGTGATTTATTTGTATCTCGAAGAGTTCCAGGAGAAGGTTTTGGATCGTTCGTCGTTCTTCCGTTCGCGCCGCTCGCAGAAGCCGACGCTTGGCGAGGCGACGTCAACAACTCCAGAGACCGTATAGTCGTAACAGAAAGACTCCCGCAAAGGCGCAAAGGCGCCAAGGTTTACGAAGGCTACTCTAATGTCCTAACACCCTTCTTTCTTTGCG